>Ga0208507_1000481_pt1 | contig 25633 bp, 21 predicted proteins | sample CryBogCBH12Aug01_FD_184626 | JGI IMG/M metagenome (GOLD analysis project Ga0208507, IMG submission 184626) | Freshwater microbial communities from Crystal Bog, Wisconsin, USA - CBH12Aug09.1 (SPAdes) (version 2) | ecosystem: Environmental > Aquatic > Freshwater > Lake | place: Crystal Bog... | reverse complement strand
GGCGGCGGGCTTTGCCACCGGCAACGTGATCCGCATGAGCCTCCTGGCCCGGGAGGAGGAGATCACGATCATGCGGCTGGTGGGGGCCTCGGAGGCCTTCATCCTCACGCCCCTGCTGGTCGAGGGCGCCTTCCTGGGCCTGGGCGGCAGCCTGCTGGCGCTGCTGGGCCTCTTCAGCCTCTGGCTCCCGGTCTCCCGGGGCGTGGGCGGGCTCTCCCCCATGCTCGTGGAGCTGGCCCGGCTGGGCTTCTTCTCCTGGGGCAGCATGCTCCTCCTGGCCTTCGTCGGTGCGGCCACCGGCGCCCTCGGCGCCCTCTGGGCCTTCTGGTCCACCCGCAAGGCCCAGCGCGAAGAGCAGGCGCTCATGGAAGGCGTGGGGTAGGCCGTCGGCCTCAGCCCTTCCAGCGCCTCGGGTCATCCTCGCGGAGGCCGAGCTGGTCCAGGACGCGCGTGGCGAAGGTGTCGCAGAGGTCCTCGATGCTCTTGGGGCCGCTGTAGTAGCCAGGCATGAGGGGCATGACGATGGCGCCGGCGTCGTGGACCCGCAGCATGTTCTCGAGGTGGATGCGGTTCAGCGGGGTCTCGCGCAGGCAGAGCACCAGGGGCCGCCGCTCCTTGAGACACACATCCGCCGCGCGGCTCACCAGGGTCTCGCTGGTGCCTGCGGCGATGCGGCCCAGGGCCCCGGCGCTGCAGGGGAGCAGCACCATGCCGTCCTGGCGGAAGGAGCCCGAGGAGATGTCGGCGCCCAGGTCCCGCTCGTCGCGCAGCTCCACCCCGGGCAGGGCAGCGAGGTCCCTGGGCGTCAGGCCCGTCTCGTCGTGCAGGCAGCGCTTCCCCGTGGGGGACAGCAGCAGGGCGATGCGGTCGACCTGGGGGTTGGCCGAGAGCCGCTTCAGGAGGGCGACGCCGAAGGCCGAGCCTGAGGCTCCAGTGATGGCGAGGGTGGTGCTCAGGCCCATGGGATACCTCTACTCCGGAGTGGGGCGGTAGGCGCCGAAGAAGATGGCGTTGAAGAGCAGGCGGCGGGTGAGGGGCAGCTGGGCCCGGAAGACCGGATCCCCGGCCAGCAGGATCACCGTGCCGAGGCCCGAGCGCTCCCGCAGGGCGTAGGCGCTCTGCTGCAGCTTGGCCTCCATGGGCTTGGGCAGGAGACCCGAGACCTTGAGGTCCTCCTTGGCGAAGTACAGGGGGTTCTCGCCGCTCTGGCTCAGCTCGAGGATGGGGTCGTTGTCGTCCAGCACGGCGGCGCCCTGCTCGGCGTGCAGGCCCCAGCCCAGGGGATGCGTGCCGTCCACCCGGGCCTTGAGGAAGCTGCCGGGGACACTCTCGGCCAGGGCGCGCTCCTCCCGCTTGTCCCAGGGCTGCACCAGCTCCGCAGGGTCCGCCTTGGCGGCCTCGTGCTTGGGATCCTTCTCCTTGGCCCGGGCCTCTTCGGCCTCCTTGCCCAGCAGGTGGAAACCCGTGGGCGTGAGGCCCGCCCGGGAGGCATAGGCCGCGCCGCCCTGGAAGGCCAGCAGGCTGCCGCCCTCCTGGAGCCAGGCCTTGAGCTTGGCCGCGCCGCCCTCGCCGAGGGTTCGCTGCCAGCTCTTCCCCTGGGCTCCATCGTCCACGAGGACCACATGGGTGAACCGGGCCAGGGAGGTGCCGCCCAGGCGGTCCGCGCGGAGCTGCACGAAGGGCAGGCCCGCTTCGATGAGGGTGTGGGCCAGGGCCCCGAAGGCCGTGGGCTTGGCGGGCCGGTCCATGAGCACCACGAGGCGTGGCGCCTTCAGGAGCAGGGCCCGGTTGGAGCCCAGGTCCGGACCCGAGGCCATCTGGGCGGTGTCCGTGGCCAGCACCGGGTGGCCATTCTGGCGCGCCAGCTCCTGCAGCCGCGCCCGCAGGTTGGCGGCGTTGGTGCGCCGGGGCAGGACGATGGTGCCGGCGCCCAGGGTCTGCCCCTGGTGCCGCACGGGTTCCGCCAGGGCCGTGGCCCTGAAGCCTTCCTGGAGAAGCGCCGCGAGGGTGCGCTCCAGGCCCTCGTGCCCCGCGGGCAGGAGGTAGCCCCAGGCGGCCTCGCGCAGGTCCACTGGAGCCGCAGTCACGGGGATCGTGGTGGCGGCCCGGGGGGCGGTCCTGGCACGCCAGGCGGGCACATGGAAGGCCAGGGGCAGGCTCCAGGCGGTGGTGTCGTAGGTGGGCTTGGGCCCCATGTGGGCCTCGCCTTCCAGCAGGGTCTGGGCCAGGGCGCCGCCCGGCTGAGCCAGGGGAATCAGGTAGCTGCCCGCGGGCAGGGTGGTGCCCCGGGCCAGGCCGATGGGCGCGAGGCCCGCCGTGGACAGGTCTGCCGCGGTGCGCTGGACCTCGATGCCGTTGCGCGCCAGCAGGGCCACCAGAGCCCGGGTCCGGCCCGGGTCCTCGCCCTCGGTCAGCAGGAAGGCCCCGGCCCGGTCACCCAGGGCCACGCGCTCGCGCCGGTCCTGCTGGAAGTCCCAGAGCAGGGCCTGGCGCTGGGCCGCGGCGGTGGCCACCGTGGCCAGGCTGGCGGTGGTGTGGCGCCCGATGCGGTCGGCCAGGGTGGCGGTCTCACCATCGAGCCGGTGGTAGGCCAGGCCCGCCTGGCCGGCGGCCTCGAAGGTCATGCCCACGGCGCCCTGGAAGGTGGGCCAGGAGTCGCCGTAGCCCGGGTAGAACAGGTCGAAGACATCGCGGCGGAAGTAGGCCCAGCCCCGGGCGTCGAAGGCCTCGGCGAGGCCCTGGCCGAAGGCCGCCTGCCAGCGCCCGGCGAAGGCGCTGGGCAGGGCCTCGTGGATGGGCTGCATGGTGGGCGGGAAGTAGTAGCTGCTCTCGGACCACATCTCGTGGACATCCGCGGCCACCTGGGGGCGCCAGCGGAGGAACTCGGCGGTCTTGGCGCGGGTCTCGCCCTGGGTCTGCCAGGCCCAGTCGCGGTTCAGGTCGAAGAGGCGGTGGTTGAAGCGGCCCCCGGGCCAGCGGGCGGTGTTCTGCGCGTCCTGAGGGTCGCTGACGTTGAAGGGCGTGCTGGCCTCGGCCACGCCCTGCAGGTGCCGGGCCCGGCCATCGGGGTTCTGCGTGAGGTCCAGCAGCAGCACCACCCGGTCCAGCTGCCGCAGCACCTCGGGCGAGCGGGCGGCGGCGAAGTGGTAGGCCACGGCCAGGGCCGCTTCGGAGCCGGAGGCCTCGGCGCCGTGGACCGAGTAGCCGATCCACACGAAGACGGGACTGGTCTCGGTGATGCGTCGGGCCTCGTCCTCGGTGCAGCTGCCGGGATCCGCCAGCTTCGCGTTGAGGGCCTGCAGCTCGTCGAGGCGGCGCAGGTTCGCGGGGGCGGTGATCACCAGGAACGGCTGCTCGCGGCCCTCCTCGGTGACGTTCAAGGTGGTCAGCCGCACCCGGTCCGGCGCGGCGGCGGCCAGGGCGCGGACGTAGGCGAGCAGCTCATCGTGGGGCGTGTAGCGGGTGCCCAGGGCAGGGACCGGCACTTCGGGCCGGTGGTCCGCGGTGGGCAGCAGGCCCGCGGGCAGGCTGGCGGCCAGGGGCGCGGCGACGAGCAGGGCGACGAGGGCGGGCGGGGGCCGCAGGGCCATGTCAGGCCAGGTCCAGGAAGGCCGGACCGACGGTGGTGATCGAGCCCGCGCCGAAGGTGATGACCAGGTCCCCGCTGTGGGTGAGGGCGCGCAGGGCTTCGGGTAGGTCCTCCACGCGGCCCACCAGGTGGACATCCTTCTGGCCGTGGGAGCGCAGGGTCTCGGCCACGACTGCCCCGTTGACCCCCTGGATGGGCTGCTCGCCGGCGGGGTAGATGTCCGTGACCACCACCAGGTCCGCCTCGAAGAAGGCGGTGCCGAACTCGTCCAGCAGGGCCTTGGTGCGGCTGTAGCGGTGGGGCTGGAAGGCCGCGACGATGCGGCGCTCCGGGAACCCGGCCCGGGCTGCGGCCAGGGTGGCGGCGATCTCCGTGGGATGGTGGCCGTAGTCGTCCACCACCAGCACGCCGCCCCTCTCGCCCTTCAGGTGGAAGCGCCGGTCCGCGCCGGTGAAGCTGGCCAGGCTGGCGCGGATGACCTCGGGATCCACGTCGAGCTCCAGGGCGATGCCGATGGCCGCCAGGGCGTTGAGCACCATGTGGTGGCCGGGCACGCCCAGGCTGAAGGCGCCCAGGTCCTTGCCGTGGGCTCGCAGCTTGAAGTGGGTGCGGAAGCCCTCCTGGCGGATCTCTCGGGCCCGGATGTCCACCTGGGGATGGGTGCCGTAGGTGTAGACCCGGCGCTTCAGGCGCGGGCGCACCGCGGCGGCGTGGGGATCGTCCATACAGAGGAAGACCGAGCCGTAGAACGGCACCTTGTTGGCGAAGGTCACGAAGGCCTCCTGGATCTCGTCCAGGTCCTTGTAGTGGTCCAGGTGTTCCCGGTCGATGTTGGTGATGACGGCCAGGGTGGGGTTGAGCATGAGGAAGCTGCCGTCGCTCTCGTCGGCCTCGGCCACCAGGAAGGGGCCCTTGCCCAGCTTGGCGTTGCTGCCGATGGTGCCAAGCTTGCCGCCGATGACGATGGTGGGGTCGATGCCGCCCTGGCTGAGCACCTGGGCCACCATGCTGGTGGTGGTGGTCTTGCCGTGGGAGCCCGCCACGGCGATGCCGTACTTCATGCGCATGAGCTCCGCCAGCATCTCGCCGCGGGGGATGACCGGGACCTTGGCGGCGTGGGCGGCCACGACCTCGGGGTTGTCCCCCTTCACGGCGGAGCTGATGACCACCACCTGCGCGCCCTGGATGGCGCTGCCCTGGTGGCCCAGGTGGACGGTGATGCCGAGACCGCGGAGGCGCTGGGTTACGGCGCTCTCCTTCAGGTCCGAGCCGGAGACCTGGTAGCCCAGGTTGGCGAGCACCTCGGCGATGCCCGACATGCCGATGCCGCCGATGCCCACGAAATGGATGTGCTGGATCTTACCGAACACCTGGCGACTCCCCTGTTTGAAAAGGCCAGGATACCGCCTCGGCGGTCCCCCGGAGTGTTCATGGCACGGCTCTGGCATGATGTTCATCTCACTCAGCGCCAGGAGGTGCACGATGTCGACGGGGATTTCGCAATACCGTGTCCTGTCTACCGTTATGACCTTTGCCCTGGTCGCGGCCATCTGTGGCGCATCGCCACAGGAGGGCAGAGTGCCGCGTCCCCAGCCCCAGTCGCAGCCCCAGGCTCCCCCGCCCTCCGCCGCTCCGGCGCCATCCTCCAGCCCCAGGCCCCAGTCTCCCGAGGGTCGCGTCCCCCGCCAGTCCCCGAACCGGCGGACCCAGGATCACCCCCGCCCCAGCGGGGGCATGCGCCTGTCCGGGGTGCACTACATCGCCGGGACCCGGCTGATCATCCCACCCCCCTGGCAGCGCTGCAGGGTGCTCCCCGACCTGGTCTACTGGCAGCACCGGGACCTCATCGCCGAGATCCAGTGGCTCTCCCGGGGGGGCTTCATTCCCGTGACCCCGCTGGGCAACGGGGTGGACGCCCTCTCGGATTTTGTCCAGGTGCCCGCGGGCTGGCGCGCCTACGGCCTGGCTGTCCCCGCCGGCGGCACCGTGCAGGTGGAAGTGCAGCACGAGAAGCTCGGCTGGTTCCGGCTCATGCTGGTGGACCAGTGGGGGACGCCCGGTCCCGGCATGCTGCAGGCGGCCATCGCCCACCAGCCGGTGCTGGTGACCTACCAGAACCCAGGCAAGGAAGCGACGGCGGTCTACGTCATCGTGGACGACCCCGCCTGGTGGTCTGACGCCAAGTTCCCCTACACCCTGGTCGTGCGCCGGGACTGGGACCCGGCCCAGGTGGACCTCAGCCAGGTGAAGATGGTCGCGGGCCTCTGGGGCACCACCCCCAGCGTCACCGCCCAGTTCCGCGGCCGCAGCCTCACCGGCCCCGCCGTTTTCCCGCACTGAGCCCAGTCTTATCCCCTCGCAGGAACGGCCCCGACGGGGCCGTTCCTGAGTCAGGTCCAGGGACAGCTTCCGGTCACCTGCATGCGGAAGGCGCGGGGCTCGAGGCTGAGCTCGGCGCGGTCGCGCTCGGGGGCGGGCTCGCCGTCCAGGTGCCAGGGCAGGGGGCGCTCCAGGCGCAGGAGGGCGCTGCGCACGCGGCCTTCCCTGCGGAGTGGCGTGGTGCCGCCCTCCCGGAACAGCTGGGGCACTTGCGAGGCCAGGGCCAGCCAGCCCGGGCGGGCCAGCGTCGCCCACTGCAGGAGGCCGTCAGTGGGATCGGCCCCGGGCGCGATCCAGAGGCCGCTGCCGAAGGTCGGCAGGTTGGCGAAGCTGAGGCTCCAGGCCGAAGTCGGCAGAGCCGGCGGGGCCGCGTGGAGGGCGGCGCGGATTCGCTCGATGCGCCCTGAGTTCGGGGGGGTGGGCAGCGCCTCCGCCTCCCAGGTCAGGCCCGCCTCCGGCCAGGTCCGCCACAGCTGCCAGCAGGCCTGGGCGTAGGTGCTGAAGCCCCGCCCCGGCAGGGTGTCGAAGCGGTGGGCCACGGCGGCTTCGAAGCCCGTGCCGCAGATGTTGAGGAAGGGGTTGCCGTCCAGGCGGGGCAGGTCCAGGTGCAGCTCCCGGCCCTCCAGCAGGCGCCGCAGGGCGCCCGCGGGTTCCAGGGGCGTACGGAGGCCGTGGACCAGGCCGTTGCCGCTGCCGCCGGGGATGGCCGCCAGGGGCACCGGACAGCCCCGGTCCACGAGGGCCCGCGCCGCGTGGTGCAGGGTGCCGTCCCCGCCCCAGACGAAGAGCGGTCCCCCGGCCGCCAGCGCCTGGGCGATGGGCGGCTCGAAGTCCCAGGGCGGCCCGAAGGCCAGGACCTCCACCCGGTCCCGCAGCTCCTTCGGCAGGGGCCGCAGCAGGGCGTCCGGGTCCTTGGGCGACGTGCCCGAGGCGGGGTTGAAGAGGATCGGCAGCTGCATGAGCCGAGCATAGCCGGGGAGTGGGCGCTGCGGGGACCGGGCACCTGGCCGCGTCTCTGTGAGTATCCAGACCAACCCCGGTCGACAAGTAATCGAGCGTATGGAGATCCCTGCTCCGGCGAGGTAGGTTGATCTGACTGCACCACGAAAATCCCCAGTGACATTGCCTGGCAACCAGGAACAGAAGGGTAAGAGGGAGGACCGATGTCCAGTGACACCCTGGCCGCGACGGAGATCCTGGACCTGGCAGGCCGCATGGGCGTGGCCGTCGCCCTGTCGCCGGTTCCTGGCAAGATCATGATCAAGGCGATTCCCGCAGCTCCTCTGGCGCTGATGAAGCTGCTGATCGACCACAAGCCCCAGGTGCTCGAGGTGCTGCAGAACCGGGCCCAGGCGGTCTCAGCCTGAAGCGCTCAGGTTCCTGTGGCCGGGAGCGTGCAGGCGCTCATGCTATGGTCGCCCTGGCATCGAGGCCCACGCCTGCTGCCTGGAGTCCCGCCCCCATGGTCCGCATCCGCATCGAGCTGCCCGCCCAGTTCCCGTTCGCCACCGAGATCCCGGTGCTGATCGGGCACATCAACTACGGCAACCACCTCGACAATGCCCAGGTGCTGGGCCTGGTGTCCGAGGCCCGCCTGCGCTATCTCAAGTCCCTGGGCTACTCGGAGCTCGATGTGGCGGGCCGCGGCATCATTGCCCGGGACGCCGCCGTTCAATACCGCTCGGAGGCCTTCCACGGGGAGGTCATGGTGGTTGAGATGGGCGTGGCGGACTTCCACGACTACGGCTGCGACTTCATCTGGCGGCTGACTGCCCGGGCCTCGGGCCGCGAGGTGGCGCGGGGCAAGACCGGCATCGTGTTCTTCGACTACCAGGCCCGCAAGAAGGCCAAGGTGCCGGAGGCGTTCCGACAGCTCTTCCCGGAAGCCTGACCCGCCGGGGGCGCGGCACCGGCCAGTCTCCCCTCACGTTCAGCAATGGCTCTACTCTGAGGTCCCCCCTCCGTGAGGTTGCCGATGGCCACAGCCACGCCGATGCGGTTCGACCGAAGCAGGACCTTTGCGGTCCCGCTGGGATTGGCCTGGGTGCTCCTGGCCTGCAGCCATCCCGATGCCACTCAGACGCCCCCGGGCGGGGCTGCGAAGGCGGGCGCCCCACCGGCCCTGTCCCACCAGGTGGCCGGGGCGGCCACGACGCCCCTCCATGACCTCAACCTGGTGCGCACCAAGATCCCCCCGGTGCTGCTGGCGGCGCAGAAGGACCCCTACGCGATGCCGATGGAGCCCACCTGCGAGGGGCTGGCGGCCCAGGTCCGGCTACTCGACGAGGCCCTCGGGGCGGACCTGGACGCTCCGGCGAGTCCGACCGAAGCCAGCCTGACGGATCAGGGCCGGGCCGAGGCGGGCCAGGCCGCCGTCGGCGCCGTGAAGGGGGCCGCGGAGAGCCTGATCCCCTTCCGGGGCTGGGTCCGGAAGCTGAGCGGCGCAGAGCGCCTCTCCAGGCAGGTCAGTGACGCCGTCGCCGCGGGCATCGTCCGGAGGGCCTACCTCAAGGGACTGGGCGAGGCCCGGGGCTGCCAGGCGCCTGCTGCGCCGCTGCACCGGACGGGAGCCGCCACCGGGGGCCACTGAGGCGCACGGAGCCTCGTACCGCTGGCACTGCTTATTTCGTTCCAGCTCCCGCGGGCGCCTCGCGCAGCACCACGCCGAGGACGTCCACCACGGGGCGCTCCAGGTGCAGGTCCGGGAGCTCCGCGGCCAGGCCCGAGGGCCGGTTCGCGACGGTGTAGACGCCGGTCAGGCGGTCCCTGACGACCAGGGCGGTGCTGCCGCCGCCATCGAGGTTCAGGGCGTCCGTGGCACCTAGGGACTTCAGCAGCTCGCCCAGCTCGGCCAGGGTGGCGCCGCGGCTGTGGCCCTCCTGGCGGCCGTCCACGGCCACCAGCAGCAGGGTGTTGCCATCCGCGCTGAGGCCCACGGCGCTGCGGGGGTGGCGGGCGGTGTCTTTGGGGTTGGCGAGCGGGGTGCCCCGCTCCAGCACCAGGGCGCTGCCGCTGACCACGAAGCGGGCGTCGGCCGGCAGCTCGTGGAGGCGGGCGTGCAGGGTGGCGCGACCGGACGCGTGCACCACGAAGGCGGCCTCGAAGCGGGCCTCCGCGGGCCGGGCGCGCACCTGCCCCTCGGCCACGTGCCAGCCCACGGGCGACCCGCAGTTCCCGACGAAGTAGGTCACCGGCGGGGTGCCGCCGGCCCTGGGCTCGGCCCGGAAGTAGCTGGCGTTGAGGGCCACGGCGAGGTCGTGCCTGCGGGCCAGCGCGCTCGGCACCTCGAGGCGCCCCGCGCAGTCCTTGCCGCCGCCCGGGCCGGGCCCGTCCGCCATGACAACCTGCACGCCGATCCGGGGATCCTTGAGGTCGATCCGCGCCACCACGCCGGCCACGGGGCCGGGCCGCTGGAACCGCTGGAGGGCGATGGGTTCGGCGGACCGGGGCGCCTGGGCCGCGGCTGGCCCCAGCAACCACGCTGCCAGCAGGGCCGCAGTCAGCCGCCTTCGGGGGCGGCGAGGCCGGGACAGGAACACGGTCGGCATGGCTTGAGCCTACCCCAGGGCCCCCGGCCCAGGGAGCCCGCGGGGACTACACTGCTGCGCGGAGGGCTCCCCATGGCGACTGCACCCGGGCAGCAAGAGACCCCCAGGTCCCAGCGGCTCTTCCTGGCGCTGCCGCTGCCCGAGCCGGCGCGGGCGGCCCTGGCGGCGCTCTGCGGAGGCCTCCCCGGGGTCCGCTGGGAGCCGCCGGGCAAGCTGCACCTCACGCTCCGGTTCCTGGGCAACACCGCGCCGGAGCAGCGCACGAACCTCCTGGCGCGGCTGGAGGCGGAGCGCTGGCCCCGGGTCTCCCTGACGCTCGCGGGGGTGGGCTGCTCGCCCCCGTCCGGGCTACCCCGGACCCTTTGGGTGGGCGTGGCCGGGTTGCCGGACCTGCGGGACCTCCAGGCCCGGCTGGAGGCCCTGGTGGTGGCCCTGGGACAGCCGCCGGAGCCGCGGCCCTTCCGGCCCCACGTCACCCTGGCCCGGCTGAAGAACCTGACCCGCGCCCAGCTCCAGCCCTACCTGGCGCGGCACGGGGCCTTCCACCTGGGGCCGATCGAGGTCCCAGCCTTCGGCCTGTATGCCAGCCGCACCCAGCCCGAAGGCAGTGTCTACACGTTGGAAGGTCGGGTGCCGCTGGGGCCGCCCGCCTGACTGGCCTCAGGCCTTGAACCGGATCGGCGGGGCCTCCAGCAGCAGGGGCTCGCCGGTGACGGGGTGCTTGAGGCCCAGGCGCCAGGCGTGGAGCCAGAGGCGGTCCGAGGGGGCGCCGCCGTAGAGGCCGTCGCCCAGGATGGGTCGGCCCAGGTGGACGAGGTGCACGCGGATCTGGTGGGTGCGGCCCGTGTGGATGCGCGCCACGACCCAGTGGCCGGGCACCAGGCCCGCGGTCTCCTCGGCAGTGGCCGGGCGGAAGTCCGTGTGGGCGGACTTGGGGTCCATGAGGTCCCCCTCGCAGCCGAAGCGGCCGGGGTCCGCGCCCCGGATCCGGCCGATGGGGGCCTTCACCGTGCAGGCCTCCAGGGGCTCAGAGAGCCGCGCCAGGTAGAGCTTCTCCAGGTCCCGGGAGGCGAAGGCCTCGGCCAGGCCCTTGTTGGCCTTGGGGTCCTTGGCCAGCACCAGCAGGCCCGAGGTGCCCTGGTCCAGGCGGTGGTGCAGGAAGGTCTGCAGGTCCGGGCGCTGCGCCTTCAGCAGGGCCAGCAGGTCGTGGCGATCCGTGGCCCAGGTGCCCTGGGTCGCGAGGCCCGCGGGCTTGTCCACGGCTACGATCCAGGCGTCCTCGAACACGATGGGAATGGGCGTGGTGGGCACCGGCGGCAGGTCCGGATCGAAGGCCACGCGGACCTCGAGGCCCGGCTTCACCAGCCTGCCCGCCACCTTCACCCGCTTGCGGTCCACCTGGACCCCGCCCAGCTTCAGGGCCTCGCGGGCCGAGCGCCTGGACAGCTCCGTGCGCTTCGCGATGAGCTGATCCAGACGCAGCTCCGCGTCCTCGGGGGTCACGGTGAAGGTCCATTTGCTCAGCGCCATGGTTCCAGCTTAGGACATACGCCACCTCGGCAGGGCCGGGTCGAAAAAATACGAGAGGCCCTGAATAAAGAGGTTCAATTTCGGCTGGCAGGGGATTAGGATTGGCCCCAGCTTTCCGGGTAACGGGTTCTGAGTCTCAAGATCCTGGCCCCGCCCTCAACCCCACTTCAGGAGGTCCCCGTGATTCCCAAGACCAACAGCGAAGAACCAGAAGGCGCCGCGCCCGAAGGTACCGAGGAGAGGCAGGCCGAGAACCTGGCCGCACAGGCCACCGCGGCCCCCAGTGTCGGCGGCACGGGCACCATCAAGGTCTCCGGCTGAGCCGCGCGCACCGGCGAGCGGGTAGCCACCGCGGCTGCCGTTGTTCATCGGTGTTTGATTTTTTTATTGAAGAGCCAGTGCTTGGGCCTGCTGGTCGGCGGCCCTCCAGATGGGCTCCAGGTGCCGGTTGCGGGTGAGGGCCTCCTGGAAGGCCTGGTGGGCCTCGCGGGCGCTGCGATTGCGCGCGGCGGGGCCCCGGGACTGCGCCTCGGCCAGCTTCAGGGCGCCCCGCAGGGCCAGGGCCTCGCCCAGGCCGGGGTGCAGCCTGGCGAGCTGGTCCAGCTGGGCCTCGCCCTGGGCCAGGCGGGGGGTGGGATCCTGGGCCCGGGCCTGCTCCCAGCGGGCCCAGTCCAGGGCCAGGGCGGCCCGGGTCAGCAGGGCTTCCTGGGACCCGGGCGTTGCCTCGAGGGCCCTGGCCAGGGCCTGGTCGGCCGCCTGGAAGTCCTCGGGGCCGGCGAGGCCCCGGTGGGCCTTGAGGCGGGCGGTGGCGCTGCGCAGCTCGCCAAGGTAGAGCAGTGCGTCCCGGTGCCGGGGCTGACGGTGGAGCACGGCGCCCAGGGCCGCCTCCCCCGCGGCCAGGCTGGGCCGGAAGTCCCCGGGGCGGTGCCCCAGCTCCTCCAGTCGCAGGGCCGCCAGGCGCCCCTGGGTCGCGAGGGTGCCCGGATCCCCGGGCGCGACCGCCAGGCTCCGGCGCAGCAGCGCCTCGATGGCCTGAGTGCCGGCGGGGGCGTGGGGCCCCAGCCCGTGCCGCGCCTTCCAGATGAGCAGGTCCCCCAGGTTCAGGTAGCCCAGCACCTGGCCCGGGGCCACGGCCATGGCCCGGCGGAAGGCCAGCTCCGCGGCGGCGAGGGCGGGCAGGGGATCCTGCCCCCGCTCCCAGGCGGCCCTGGCCGCCAGCAGCTGGGCCACGCCGATCCCGTTGTGCAGGTGCGGGACTTCGGCATTGATGGCCAGGCCCCGGCGGTTGGCCTCCAGGGAGGCCTGCAGGTCCGGTCCGGGCTCCTCGCCCCGCTCCTGCTTGAGCAGTGCCTGGCTGTAGCGCACCTTGCCCTGCACGTAGAGGGGGACGAAGTGGCGGGGGTTGAGGGTGTGGGCCCGGTCCAGCACCTCCAGGGCCCGCCGGAGGTCCGCTTCGGCGTCCGCGCTGCCGGGCAGCACCGCCCGCTGCTGGAGGCAGGTGCCCAGGTTGATCCAGGCGGGCAGGGACTGGGGCTCCATGACCGTGGCCCGCTCGTAGGCGGCGATGGCCCCGTCCAGGTGCGCCCTGGGATCGAGTCCCTGCTGGGCCTCGAAGTCGGACCAGGTCTGGTGGATGAGGCCCAGGTGGTTCTCCACGGGGTAGTCGCGCTTGGCGGCTGCCAGGGACTCCAGGGTCCGGAGCCCCTGACCCAGCTGCTCCGTGGGATCCAGGTTCTGGTCGAGGCGCACGTTGCCCCACTCGTAGTAGGCCTTGCCCAGGGCCGCCCAGGCATCGGCCCGGGTGGGTCCCGCCGCCTGGGCCTGCAGGGCCGCGGCCACGGCCTCCTGGACCAGGGCCTCCGGGTGATCGCCGCGGCTGGTCAGCGCATCCGCATACTGGCCCAGGAGCGCCGCCTGGAGGATGAGGGAGGGCGCGTGGTCCGCCTGGGCCCGGAGGGCCAGGTGCACCGCCGCCAGGCCCCGCTCGAAGGCGGGCTGGGCCTGGCCCTGGCTGTACTTCTCCATGGTCAGGGCGTTCAGCTCCAGCTCCGCCAGGGCCGCATAGACCGCGGGCGCGCTGCGCCCGGTGGCGGCCGCGGCGGCCAGGTCCCGGCGCCCGGCCGCGAAGTCCGCCTGGGCCTTCTCCGGCTGCCCCTGGTTCCACCAGGACCAGGCCCGGGTCTGCAGGAGGGAGCCCCGCAGCAGGGGAGCCTCGAAGAACCAGGGCAGCTCGCCCTCCAGCTTCCTGAGGTGCTCCAGGGCCTCGTCCAGGCGCCCCTCGTAGAAGGCCTGGAGGGCCTCGAGGTAGGCGGGGGAGGCCACGTCCGCGCCCTGGGCCTGGCGGAGGTAGCCCAGGGCCGGGGCCCGCAGCTGGACCTCGATGCGCCGCAGCCGGGCCTCCCGCTGGTCCCGGGCGGGAAGGCGCGCCGCCTCCAGCAGCTGCTCCTGGTACTGGCGGCCCAGGGCCAGGGCCAGGGCGAAGGCCACCCGGGGCTCGCGGTAGCCTGCGTCCCAGGCCATCTGCAGGTGCTCCCGCGCCTGCTCGGCCTCATCCAGGGTCCAGTAGCCCCGGCCCAGGGCGTAGTGGCCGGGACCGTTGGCCAGGGTGCCCGCCGCGCGCATGTCCGCCTGCAGCTGGGTCATGTGGGTCCGCACCGCCTGCAGGTCCGGGCGGATGTCGTGCAGGGGCGCCAGGGCGGAGTAGCGGGCCAGGGACTCGATGCGGCCCATGGCCTCGGTGAACTGCTGGGCCAGGTGCTCTCGGCGGCTGGCGTCCCGGCGGGTCTTGAGGGTGGTGCCCAGGGCGCCCAGCACCAGCAGGAGGGCCAGGGCCGCCACCGAGGCGAGCTGGCGATGGCGCCGCAGCTTCCGCTGCAGGCGGTAGAGGAGACCCGTGGGCCGGGCCCGCACGGGCTCCCCCGCAAGGAAGCGGTCCAGGTCCTCGGCGAAGGCCCGGGCCGAGTCGTAGCGCCGGGAGCGGTCCTTCTCCAGGCACTTGAGGGTGATGGCTTCCAGATCCCGGGGGATGCCCTGGCCCTGGCGGCGCATGGGCAGGACGTCATGGGAGCTGATGGCGCTGAGGATCTCCAGGGCGTTGCTGCCCGGGACGGGTGGGTGCCCGGTGACCACCTGGTAGAGGGAGGCCCCCAGGCTGTAGACGTCCGTGCGCCGGTCCAGCAGGTGGAGCTCGCCCCGGGCCTGCTCCGGCGACATGAAGGCCGGGGTGCCCAGCACCGAGCCCGTCTCCGTGACGTCCTGGTTCCACTCCCGGGCCAGGCCGAAGTCCATGACGAAGGTCCGCAGGGCACCGTCCTCGGCCCGCTCGACCATGATGTTGCCGGGCTTCAGGTCCCGGTGGATGATCCCCACCTTGTGGGCCGCCTGCACGCCCAGGGCCGCGTCCCGCAGCACGATGACCTGCTGCTCCAGGCTCAGCTCCGGAGCCGCCTGCTCCAGGGAGCTGCCGGCGAGGTGCTGCATGGTGATGAAGACCCGGCCCTCCACCTCGCCGACCTCGAAGACCTTGCAGACGTGCTCATGGTCCACCCGGGCCTGGGCCCGGGCCTCCACCAGGAAGCGCTGCAGGTGCCGCTCGTCCTCCAGGCGCACGAACTTGATGGCAACCTCGCGGCCCAGGCGGCGATCCCGGGCCAGGAACACCATCCCCATGCCGCCCTGGCCCAGGAAGCCCAGGAACTCGTAGCGGTCCCAGTCCTTCACGGGGAACTCCGGCACAGCGCGGCGCCCGGTCGCTCCGGCCCCCAGGGTCGAGGCGGCTCCGGCCAGGGTGTCGGCCTGGGACTCGAGGGGCTTCAAAGGTGCATCCTGGGTGGCTCCATGGCGACCTCGTGGGGTAGGATCTGGCTCGCTTCGGTGCCTCGGAGCATTGGCCGGGCATTGTTACGTAAAATGATATATATTGTCTTAAATTAACCATCTCTGTCGCCGCGCCAAGAAGAATCTTGAAGCTCCTATGAAGACCCTGATGTTGCATATCCCCGGCCGTCCGCCCCTCCCGCTGGAGGGCGGGGACCGGGTCTGGACCCTGGGCCGCTCTTCCCGGAATGACATCACCATCCCCGATGCCAGCCTCAGCCGCTTCCACGCCCGCATCAGCTTGAAGGACGGCGTCGCCACCCTCGAGGACCTCGGCTCCCGCAACGGCACCAGCCTCAACGGAGAGCGGATCACGGTGCCCCATCCCCTGCGGGAGGATGACGAGCTCCTGCTGGGCCAGGTCTCCCTCCGCCTGGGCACGCCCGGCCGGGGGCCCAGGGTCCGCATCAGCGGGGACACGGGTGCCTCCTCCTCCGCCGGCTCCCTGGTTCTGCCCCTGGAGCGCCTGCGGGCGATTCCGGAGCGACGCAGCGAGGGTCCGGAGGCTCTGCGCCTCCGGGAGGTGATCCGCGAGATCCAGGCCCTCTCCCTGGAGCTGCTGGAGGACAGTCCGCCGGAGCGGCTGCTGGCCAACCTGCTGGACCGGCTCTGGACCCTGCTGAAGCCCTGGCGGGCCGCGGTCCTGATCCAGGACCGGGCCGGGCTGCACACGGTGGCCTCCCGCGGGCCCGAGGGCGACCAGCCCATCCTCCTGGCCCGCAGCCTGGTGGACTCGGCCCTGGAGCGCCGGGAGTCCGTGCTCTTCAACGACGCCGGGGAGGACCAGGGCCTGGCCTCGCCCTCGCTCATGCAGAGCGGCGTGACCTCGGCCATGGTGACGCCCCTGGAGCACCAGGGCGTGGTGAAGGGCCTCCTCTACCTGGACTCCCGCCCGCCCCGCAAGCCCTTCAACGAGGAGGACCTGCGCCTGGCCAGCACCTTCGCCCACCTGGCCACGGCCAAGCTGGAGCAGGCCCGCATGCGCGAGGAGGCCATGGCCCGCAAGAAGGTGGATCAGGAGCTGGACCTGGCCCGCCACATCCAGCAGGGCCTGCTGCCGGGCTTCCCGCCGGAGATCCCGGGCTTCGAGCTCTACGGCAACAACCTGCCCAGCCGCCAGGTCTCCGGCGACCTCTTCGGCTGGTGGCCCCGCAGCGACGGGAAGTGGCTCTTCTGCCTGGCGGACGTGAGCGGCAAGGGCCTGGGCCCGGGTCTCCTCATGGCCTCGCTCCAGGCCACCCTCGAGGCCTGGACCGAGCGGGACCTGAGCACCTCGGAGCTGGCCTTCCAGCTGTCGCGGAACCTGGCCCGCCACACGGATGGGCGCCGCTTCGTGACCGCCTTTCTGGCCCTCCTGGATCCGGCCACGGGCACGCTGACCTACACCAACGCAGGCCACAACCCGGCGCTCCTCCTGCACGGGACCGAACCGGCCCGGGACCTGGAGGCCCAGGGCCTGCCCCTGGCCATGCTGCCCGGCCAGCCCTACGGCGAAGCCGCCCTGAGCCTGGTGCCCGGCGACCTCCTCGTGGTCTACACCGACGGCATCACCGAAGCCGCCAACACCGCGGAGGAGGAGTTCGGCACCGAGGCTCTCACAGCCCTGGTGGAAGCCCACCGGCAGGCGTCGCTCCCGGCCCTGGACGCGACGCTGCTGGGGGAACTGGACAGCTTCACCGCGGGCACTCCCTACCTGGATGACCGGACCCTGCTCATGCTGCGGCGGACCTGAGCGGACGACCCTACCTCAAAAAGCGAGGCGCTTCCGGGGGAGGTTTGCCATGCTGTTGGCGGAGGCTTCCATGATGCGTGTGTTCCGAGCCTGTTTCCTGCTGACCCTGGCCGTGGTGGCCGCGGCCGCGGACCTGACCCTCGCGGGCTGGCAGCTGAAGCCGGGCTCCACGGCGAAGGCCGCGGGCCTGCGGCTGGAGGCAGGCGGGGGGGGCGAGGGCACCCTGGTCTCGGCGCCGCTGACCCTGAAGGTGGGCGAGCTCTACCGCCTCAGTGCCACGGTGCGCACCGAGGGCGTCAAGGTGGATGCCCTGGCGCGCTATCCGACGGCCCTGGGCGCCTGCCTGTCCATGCAGAGCTTCCCCTTCACAAACGCATCCCAGAGCGCCGCGGGCACCGGTGAGCGCCGCCTCGCGGTGCTGTTCCTGGCCACCAGTCCCACGGACCGCGCCCAGCTGCACCTGGGCCGCAACGGCCAGGCCACGGGAGCCGCCACTTTCAGCGACCTGAAGCTGGAGAAGGTGGAGGATGTCACCGCCTTCGTGCCCCTGGAGACCGTGCGCTGGGCCGGCAAGGGCTTCCGCTACGAGATGGGCGGCTGGACTTTCCTGCACATCGAGGGCGCCCCCTACACCCGGGGCCGCCAGCACGGCGAGCTCATGGCCGAGGAGATCGTGCGCTTCATGACCAAGCTGGGGATCCAGAAGGACGCCGCCGACCCCGCCCACGGCTGGGCCGACAAGCGCCACCTGGCGGACGCGCTGTTCCTGCGGAAGTACGACGTGGAATACCTGGAGGAGATGAAGGGCATCGCCGACGGCGCGGTGAAGGCCGGGGTGAAGTTCAAGGGCCGGGACCTGGACCTCTTGGACATTGTCACGCTGAATAGTGACGTCGATGAAAGCTATCTCCAGTCCGCTCTTCCATCTACGACGAACTCCTTGAGTGGTCGCACCTTCCTGTCCGCCGACGACGAGGTGGCGAAGGGCGGCCAGGGGGACCACTGCTCCTCCTTCGTGGCCACGGGGCCCTCCACCCGCAGCGGCCGCTTCATCTTCGGCCAGCTCTTCATGTGGGGCGGCTACACGGGCACCGAGTGGAACGTCATGCTGGACATCGTGCCCGAGCAGGGCCACCGCCTGGTGCTGCAGACCTTCGCGGGCGGCATCCACAGCGGCACCGACTGGTACCTGAACGCCAAGGGCCTGGTCATGGGCGAGACCACCGTGGGCCAGACACCCTTCAACCCCGACGGCATCCCCCAGAGCAACCGCATCCGCAAGGCCGCCCAGTACGCCACGGGCATCGACGAGGCCGCGGCGATCCTCTTCAAGCAGAACAACGGCCTCTACACCAATGACTGGACCATGGCCGACACCAAGACCGACGAGGGCGCCTGCTTCCTGCTGGGCACGGGCAAGACCCGGCTGTGGCGCACGGGCACCAAGGAGAAGCCCGCGGACACCCCGGCCAACCACCAGGGCTTCATCTGGGCCAACAACAACAATCGGGACCTGGAGGTGCGCGGCGAATACGGCGCGAACCCCGACGGCGCCCCCGTGGACCTGGCCTTCAACACCTGGAACCGCGACATCGCCTTCCAGGAGGCCTTCCGTGCCAGCGGGCAGGGCGGCTTCGACCTCGACTCGGCCACACGCATGCTGGCCAGCAGTCCCATCAACCGGCCCCACGCCTGCGACGCGAAGGTCACCACGGCCGAGATGGCCGAGGCCCTGGTCTTCATGGCGCACCAGGGCAAGTCCACCCAGCGGGAGAAGCTGGTGGGTGGCCGCTGGATCGCGGACCTGCCCCTGGCCACGCCGCACCTGACCCACGGGTATACGACGTTCAGTCCCATCTGGGTGACCATGAAGCTCCAGGCTGCTCGCGCGGCCTGGAGAGCAGAAAAGACGGGCAAGGCTGCGGCTGGGCCGGACACGGCAGCCGTGAAGGAGGCCTTCAGCTACGACGCCAAGGGGCTGTGGACGGGCACGGTCCGGCCCGCTGCGGATGCCGACAACTGGTTCGTCAGCGGCTCGGCGGCCTACTACCAGCAGCTGAAGACGCTGGCGGGCAGCGGGGCCAAGGGCTTCGACACCCAGAGCGCCGCCCTGGCCGACCTGGGCACGCGTCACCTCTGGCTGGCGGCCAAGGAGGGCGTCAAGGCGCCCCTGGCCACGGTCACGGACTACGACCACTACGGCGCCTACCAGATCCCGCGCATCCGGGGTGTCTTCGCGCTGCACCAGCTGCGCCTGCACCTGGGCAACGCGGCCTTTGCCAGGGCCATGCAGGCGGTCTCGGCCCAATACCGCGGCAGGAGCGCCACCACGGCCGAGCTCCTGGCGGCCCTGTCGGCCTCGGCCGGCAGGGAGGTGGCGCCGCTCCTGAAGCCCTGGCTGGAGCGGGCCGACCTGCCCGCGCCCCGCATCAAGGCCCGGGCGGAGAAGGCTGGCGAGGCCTTCGAGGTCAGCCTGATCGTCGAGCAACCGGGCTTCGCCTATCCCCTCGTGGCCTTCGTGAGCCTGGAGACCGGGAAGGGCGCCCGCCTGGAGCGGGTCACCCTGTCCGGCGCAAGGAATGCGTTCACCTTCCGCAGCGAGGCGCGGCCCACGCGCCTGGTCTTCAACGCCGGGCGGGACCTGCCCCTGGCGCGGGCGGACTTCTGGGTGCCGGGCAACCTGCTCGACGACTGGAGCGCCACCCTCCTGGTCTGTGGCACAGCCCGGGAGGTGGAGGCCCAGCGCACCCTGGCCCTGCAGTACCGCGACCTGCTGGCGGACAACATGACCGAGGTGCTGCTGCCGCTGAAGCCCGACGCCGAGGTGAGCGACGCCGAGCTGGCCAGCCGGGACCTGGTGGTCTTCGGCGGGCCCGCGGACAACGGTCTGGTGGCCCGCCTCCAGGCCGAGGGCAAGCTGCCCTTCGCGGCGGGTGCCGGCTGGTTCCAGTGGCAGGGCCGCACCTACGGCCGCGCCGACGACGGGCTCGTCGCCGCCTTCCCCAATCCCTGGAACCCCAAGCGGATGCTGCTCCTCATCCTGGCCAACAGTCGGGTCCAGCAGTGGGCCATGACCAGGACCATGGCCCGGGGCCTCCCCGGCTGGACCCTCTACCGCGGCGCCGAGATCCAGCAGAAGGGCCACGCGGACGCCGAGGGGCTCGTGGTGACCTTCCAGCCCTGAGGCAAGCTCTCCCATATTTCAGAAAAATGGCATTTTTCTGAAGGTGGCCCCGCTAGATCGAGTACCCCTGCGTGTCCACTTCCAGGTCCTGCTGGCGGGCGGCGAGGTCCGCGAGGGTGGTGCGGGCCAGGACGGCCCGGGCGGCGCTGGTGCTGCGGCCCCAGAGCTCGCGGACCGCGCGGGCGCCGGGGGTGCTGCCGGGTTCCGCCTCCGCGGCGCCCAGGCGGCCTTCCAGGGCCTCCAGTACCTCCAGGGCGTTGATGTTGGCCGGGTGCCGGGCCAGCTCGCAGCCGCCGCTGGGGCCGCGCTGGACCTTGATGAATCCGGCGCTCTTCAGGCTGCCCAGCAGCACCCGGACGAACTTGGGGGGCAGGGCCTGGCGCTCCGCCACGGTGGTGACCAGGACCGGGCCCCGGCCCGCCTGGACCGCCAGCTCCACCATGAACTGCAGGCCGTAGCGCCCCTTTGCTGAACCCTTCATGACTGGACCTCCGCGTTCAGGATAACCAAGTATACAACAAAAATAATTAACAAACTTGACAAATTAATTTCGACTTCCATACTTCTGGTTCTGGGCCCCGCCCAACCCCAAGGAGACTACCCCATGAGCAGCCCCACCCTCCGTCCCAACCGCGTCGAGCATGCCTATGACCTCGTGGGCTACACGCCGGTGGTGCGCCTGAGCCGCATTGTCCCCGAGGGCTCGGCCCGGATCTACGTGAAGCTGGAGAGCGCCAACCCCGGCGGCAGCGTCAAGGACCGCATCGCTCTGAGCATGATCCAGGATGCGGAGGCCCGGGGCGCCCTGAAGCCGGGCATGACCCTGCTGGAGGCCACCAGCGGCAACACGGGCATCGGCCTGGCCTTCGTGGCCGCTACCAAGGGCTACAAGATCACCCTGGTCATGCCCGACACCATGACCCAGGAGCGCCGCTCCCTGCTCAAGGCCTACGGTGCGGAGCTGGTGCTGACGCCGGGGTCCGGCGGCATGAAGGCCGCTGTGGACAAGGCCCAGGAGCTGGCGGACGCCAACCCCGGCTACTTCCTCGTGCGCCAGTTCGAGAATCCCGCCAACCCCGCCGTGCACCGCCGCACCACCGCCCTGGAGATCCTGGAGCAGGTCCCGGAGCTGGACGCCTTCGTGGCGGGTGTGGGCACGGGTGGCACCGTGACCGGCGTGGGCGAGGTGCTGGCCGAGCGCAAGCCCGGCACCCTGGTGGTGGCCGTGGAGCCCGAGGCCTCGCCCCTGCTCAGCACCGGCAAGGCCGGTCCCCACAAGATCCAGGGCCTCGGCCCCAACTTCGTGCCGGGCATCCTGAACCGCCAGGCCTTCCAGCGCATCCGGCCCGTGGACTACGACGACGCCATCGCCACGGCCCGGCGCCTGGCCCGGGAAGAGGGCCTGCTCTCCGGCATCAGCACCGGCGCCATCGTCTTCGCCGCCCTGGAAGTCGCCAAGGAGCTGGGCGCGGGCAAGACCGTGGTCGCCGTCCTCTGCGACACCGGCGAGCGCTACCTCACCCACCCGCTCTATGCCGAGATCGACGGGCCCGTGGGCTGAGCTGAGAAGAAAGAAAAAACGGGGCGGATTCCGCCCCGTTTTTTCTTTCAGGATACGAAGCCCGGCCTATACTTCGGAACCCACCCGAGGTTCCCATGAGGCTCGCCCTGCTGTTCCTGGCCGCGCTGACACTCCCGGCCGAGGCTCCGGCGCCGGAGAAGGCCACGGCCTTCGAGCGGGCAGTGGTGCAGGAGATGAGCGACCTGCGGACGCGACCCAGGGCCTACGCCCGGCACCTGCGGGAGATGCGGGCCTGGTTCGAGGGCACCCTGTGGAAGCGGCCGGACCGGGTGCCGCTGCGCACCGAGGAAGGCGTGGCCGCCCTGGACGAGGCCATCGCCTTCCTGGAGACCGTGACGCCCGTGGGGCCCCTGCGCTTCAACGAGGGGCTGGCCCGGGCGGCGCGGCTCCATGCCCGGGACATCGGCCCCCGGGGCTCCCTGGCCCACGTGGGCGCCGACGGCAGCCGGCTGTCCGCGCGGCTCAACCGCCTGGGCACCTGGCAGGGCACCGTGGCCGAGAACATCAGCACCCTGGAGGAGGACCCGCGGCAGGTGGTGATCCAGCTGCTCGTGGATGACGGCGTGCCGGACCGCGGACACCGGCACAACCTCTTCAACCCGGAGCTGCACCAGGCCGGGGCCGGACAGGCCCCCCACCGGGACTACCGCGTGGTGACCGTGATCGACTACGCGGATGGGTTCGTTCCGGCTCCTTAGGCGGATTGGATCCCTGCTAGGCTGGGCCATCCCATGGGAGAAAAATGACCTTCCTCGCCCGCCTCGGCGCGCCAGTCCGCGGCTTCCTCGAGTTCCTGGGCGACCAGGTGCACCTGGTCCTGCGGACGCTCCGGTACGGGCTGCTCCTGCGCCTGGGCCAGGTGCCGCTCGTGGCGACCCAGACCCGCCTGCAGGTCCGCTTCACGGGGCTCCAGGCCCTGGTGCTGGTGAGCGGGACGGCGCTGCTGCTTGGTGCGGTGACGCTCATCCAGGCCTTCAGCCAGCTGTCTGGCCTGGGCGCGGAGAACTACATCGGCGTGCTGATGGTGCTCATCATCCTGCGGGAGCTGGGGCCGCTGCTCACCGCGATCCTCGTCATCGGGCGCAGCGCCACGGCCATCGCCGCGGAGCTGGGGGCCATGCAGCTGAACGGCGAGGTGGATGCCCTCGCGATCCACGGTGTGAACCCCTACCAGTACCTGCTGCTGCCCCGCTGGCTGGGGGTGCTGGTGTCGGTCTTCGCGCTGGTGGTGTTCTTCGACGGGGCCGCTCTGGCCGGGGGCTTTCTGGTGGCGAAGCTGAAGTACGGGGTCACCTTCGGCTTCTTCATGGACTCCGTGCGACAGACGCTGTCCAACCGCGACTTCGCGGCCACGCTGCTCAAGGTGTTCCTCTTCTCGGGGGCCATCACCTTCCACGCCTGCCACTTCGGCCTGGGCATCCGGCGCAGCCAGACCGAGATCCCCCAGGCCGTCACCCGGACCGTCGTCACGGCGCTGGTGGCGGTCTTCCTGCTGGACGGGGTCATCGCGGCCCTCTTCTACTTCTGAGCGGGGGGTCCATGATCGAGCTGCGCGACCTCGCCCTCGCCGCCCCGGACGGCAGGCTCCTTCTCGAGGGGCTGGAGCTGGCGGTGCCCCGGGGCGGACGCGTCCTGGTCACGGGCGCCAGCGGCAGCGGCAAGAGCCGCCTGCTGAAGGTGATCGCCGGCACCGAGCGCCCAGTGCGGGGCCAGGTGACCGTGGCCGGCCGCGCGGTCTGGCCCGGGGACGGCGCCCTGGCCCTCATCGGGCACCTCTGCCTGGGACTGGCTTTCGCCGGCGGGGGGCTGCTGTCCAACCTGAGTCTGCGGGAGAACGTGGCCCTGCCCCTGCGGTTCCTGGGCCTCCCGGCCGCAGACCTGGCGGCCAGGGCCGATGGCGCCCTGGACCGGCTGGGACTCCTGGCGGTGGCGTGCCTGCGGCCCCACGCCCTGAGCGCCTCGGCTCGCCGGCACGGCAACCTCGCCCGGGTGCTGGCCCTCGACCCCGCCCTGATCCTGCTGGATGATCCGCTCGAGGGCCTGGACTCCGAGGACCGGGCCGCCGCCCAGGAGGTGATCCGGGACTGGCTGCAGGACCCGGAGAAGACCCTGCTGCTGGCCCAGGAGGAGCCCGGTCCCTTCCAGGACCCGCCCTGGATCCGCTTCGCCATGCCGTTCCCGCTGCCGCCGGAGGTGCCATGAACTTCGAACGACAGGATGCCCGTCTGGGTCTCTTCGTGCTCCTGGCCCTGGCCTTCTTCGGTGGGCTCCTGGCCTACAAGAACGCCGGCGCCGTCACCGAGCGCACCTACCCCCTGCTGGTGCGCCTGGACCAGATGGAGGGCCTGGCGCCGGGCATGGATGTGCAGCTGAAGGGCTACCGCATCGGCGCCGTGGAGCGGGTGGACATGCGCCAGGAGGGGAAGGACTACCACTTCCTGGCCCGCATCGCGGTGCGGGAGGGGATCCAGCTCTGGCGCGGCACCCGGGCCAGCCTCGCGCCCAAGGGGGTGGGTAGCGTCATGCTGGATCTGCACCTGCCGGAGCTGGCCCAGCGGCAGGTGCTGCTGGCACCGGGCGACGAGCTGCCCGGGGACGCCGGGGTGTCCATCGCCGGCGTCATGGAGCGGGCTGACCACCTGATGGCGAGCATCACGGCCGGGGTGGACGGCCTGCGCGCCCGGGTCGAGCAGAAGGGGCTGGGCGACCTGCTGGACCATCCCGCGGTGCGCCAGAATCTGCAGTCCCTGGATGCCACCCTCCGCGACTTCCAGGCGCTGGCCCAGGAGAGCCGCGGCCTGGTGGGCCACGCGGGCCGCAGCATGGGCGGCGCGGACAAGGCCCTCGCCTCGCTGGAGCAGAGCCTCGCCACGGTGCGGTCCCTGCTGGAGAAGCGCGGCCCCGAGCTGGATCAGATCCTCGTGAGCCTGGCGGCCACCCTGAAGCAGACCGAGGCCTTCATGGGCCGTTTCACCGCCGAGGACCAGCCGGAGCTGGAGCAGACCCTGCACAGCCTGCAGCGCTCCATCGCCTCCGTGGAGGAGCTGCTGCAGCTGCTCAAGCAGAAGCCCAGCCGCGCCGTGTGGGGCACCCCCAGCGACGCCGAGCGCGAGAAGGCCCGCCAGGCCCTCGAGGCCGCCCGGAAGGCGCCGCCGAAGCCCTGATCCTCGCAAAGGTTGAGTTGAGGAGCTGGCTTTCCGATTAGGGAGTAGGTCCCATCCGGGTCCCGCAGTCTTCAGGAATCCATGAACCAACGCCGAACCCCCGCGCAGCCGGGCCGGGTCCTTCCTGTGCCCGGCCGGGGCTTCTTCAGGCTCCTGCTCCTGGCGCTCCTGGTGCTCGGGCAGGCCTTGGCCCAGCCACCCTCCGTCGAGGCCCTCAAGGCGCGGCTTTCGGGGCTCCAGGGTCAGGAGCGGATCGCGGCGCTGGTGGACCTGGTGAACGCCCTCGAGAGCCGGGCGCCCCAGGAAGCGCTGGCCCTGGCGGCAGAGGGCCTCGCCCTCGCCCGCAATGGGGGCGACCAGGAGAAGGAGGCCACCTTCCTCACGATGACGGCCTTCTGCTCCTCCCAGATCGGGGACTTCACGAATGCCCTCCAGTTCGGCAAGGAAGCCCTGCTGCTCAGTGTCAAGATCAACAACAAGGACCGCATCGCCCGTGCCAGGAGCACCCTCGGGATCACCTACAGCTTCCTGGGCCTCTACAGCCAGGCGCTGGAGGAACATCTTGAGTCGCTGCGGATCCGGGAAGAGATGTCCATGGAGACCGCCTCGATCATCTCCCTGAACAACATCGGGGTGCTTTATCACCAGATGGAGCAGTACGAGAAGGCGATTTCCTACTATCAGCGGATCATGCAGCGCCTGGCCCAGAAGCCCGATGACAGCAGGCTTATCCAGACCCGCCTCAACATCGGGTTCGCCGAGTACAAGCTCGGCCGGTTCGAGTCCGCCCTGCGCAATCACGAGGAAGCTCTGGCCCTGATCGAGAAGACCGGCAGCAAGACCTTCCTGGCCTACGCCTATCTCAACCTGGGAATGACCTACGCAGACCTCAGGGACTTCCCCAAGGCGCGTGGCTACCTCAAGGCCTCCCTCGGCGAATACAACCACCAGGACCAGAAGCACGGTCGCCTTCAGGCGCTGAAGGCCATGGGGCACCTGTACCTGCTGTCAGGGCAGTACGACCGGGCCATTGCCTACGCGAAGGAGGC
>Ga0208507_1000476_pt1 | contig 25750 bp, 14 predicted proteins | sample CryBogCBH12Aug01_FD_184626 | JGI IMG/M metagenome (GOLD analysis project Ga0208507, IMG submission 184626) | Freshwater microbial communities from Crystal Bog, Wisconsin, USA - CBH12Aug09.1 (SPAdes) (version 2) | ecosystem: Environmental > Aquatic > Freshwater > Lake | place: Crystal Bog... | reverse complement strand
GGTGGGCACGATCGTCACCACCGCCGTGGCGGGCTATTCCGGCACGGGCTATGTCACCGGCTTCAACAACGCGACCGATTCGGTAGCGTGGACTTTTCCCGCCACGAACGGCCTTTACAACCTGAACATCCGCTTCCGTTCGCAATACGGCTCGAAGGGCTTTAACGCCACGGTGGACGGCTTCATCATCTCCGGCACGTTTCCGCAGACGAATGGCTTCGGCACCTGTGCCGCCGGGTTGGTGCAATTGACCAACGGGGTCAACTCTCTGAAAATCGGCGGCGGCTGGAACTACTACGAGATTGACCGCGCCGACCTGATTCCGATCAACGCGCCCACCCCGCCGTTGCCGGTGTCCGCATCGCTGGTGAATACCCAGGCGACCTTTGCCGCCCAAATGCTCATGGCGGATCTGGTCGCCAGTTACGGCAAGGTAACTTGGTCCGGTCAGGATCTGGCGTCGGAGGCCACCAATGTTTACAATATGAGCGCGCGCTGGCCGGTCATCATCGCAGGCGATTTCATGGATTACTCGCCGTCGCGCATCCAGTATGGCGCGAATCCGGGCAATCTGTCCGAAAACATGATTGCGCTCGATAATTCCGGCTTCGCCATTACGATGCAGTGGCATTGGAACGCGCCCACGAATCTGCTCAACACGACGAACGAACCGTGGTGGAGCGGTTTCTACACCGCCGCCACGACATTTGATGTAGCCGCCGCGCTGGCAAATACAAATTCCACCGAATACGCGATGCTCCTGCGTGACATGGACGCCATCGCCGCCCAGTTAAAAAAGTTTTCCTCCAACAACATTCCCGTCCTGTTTCGACCATTGCACGAATCCGAGGGCGGCTGGTTCTGGTGGGGCGCCAAAGGCCCGGAACCATTCAAGCAACTCTGGCGTTTGCTTTACAACCGCTTCACTCAATATCACGGATTGAATAATTTGATCTGGGTGCTTACGAGCCAGGATGCGAACTGGTATCCGGGCGACGACGTCGTGGATATCATCGGCGTAGATGCGTATCCGACGGATACGAGCGATCCGTTGTCCGCCACCTGGCAAGCACTAAAGACCCGGTTTAACGGCAACAAACTCATCGCCCTCACCGAATTTGGCGGCGTGCCGGATGTTCCCAAGATGCAGCAGTTCGGCGTCTGGTTTGCATACTTCGCGCCCTGGTCCGGCAGTGAAGGCCCGACCAGCATGCCCACGAATACCGTCGTGCGCATCTATCAATCCACCAACGTGCTAACCCTCGACGAAGTCAGCGCCATGCCATCCGTGATAAAGTCCATTACTCGCACCAATAATTTCATGCAACTCGCCGCCAAAGGCACGCGCGGCGCAACACATCGCCTGCTAGCCAGCACGAATACCGCGCTCCCGGTAACAGCGTGGACGCCAATCGCCACCAATAAGTTTTCCGGCGGCACTTTTATCTTCACCGACACCAAATCCACGAATTTCCCTGTGCGCTATTACCGGGTTGTGAAACCATGAGTTCCGCTGCCACCGCTGTGCCGCGCTGGTCGCGCTTCGCCGTTTTTGCCATTGTGTTTCTTGGCTGGCTGGCTGGATCGTTCCTCTCTGCGCAGATAATTTTGGACAGCGAAGACGCCCAACTGCTCGGCACCAAGCTTTCAAGTCCGCCTTCGGGAATTTCCGGGCGCAGCCACATTGCCGGATTTAACAACAAGGAGGCCGTCGTGCGCTGGCAATTCATGGCCACGAACGGCCTTTTCTACTTAAATATCCACTTCCGTTCGCCCCACGGTCCAAAAGACTTTACAGCCACACTGAACGGCTTCGTCATCTTCGGCACATTTCCCCAGACGAACGACTTTGGCACCTACTCAGCAGGATTGGTGCAACTTACCAACGGCGTCAATATTCTCCAAATTGGGGGCGGCTGGAACTATTATGAAATCGAACGCGCCGACTTGATCCCGGCAGCTGTGCCCGCGCCGCCACTGCCAGTGCCCGCCGCGCCGGCCAATCCCCATGCAACTCTGGCCACGCGACAGCTCATGGCGAGGATGGTCGCAGATTATGGCAAGGTGACTTGGGCCGGCCAGGATGGTGCGTTCGATGCCACCAATGTTTTCAAGTTAAGCGCCCGCTGGCCCGTCATCGTCGCCGGGGATTTCATGGATTACTCGCCGTCGCGCGTTTGGTATGGCGGCCATCCGAAAAACTTGTCGAAAAAGATGATTGCCCTCGCCAATTCCGGTTTCGTCCTTTCGATGCAATGGCACTGGAATGCGCCCGCGAACCTGCTCAACACGAGCGATGAGCCGTGGTGGCGCGGCTTTTATACGGAGGCCACGACTTTTGATGTGGCCGCCGCGATGGCGAACACAAATTCCGCCGAACACACACTGCTCCTGCGCGACATGGATGTCATCGCTGCCCAGTTGAATATTTTTTCTTCCAACAACATTCCCGTGTTGTGGCGACCGTTGCATGAATCCGAGGGCGGCTGGTTTTGGTGGGGTGCGCAAGGTCCGGAAGCGTTCAAGCAACTCTGGCGACTACTTTACAACCGCCTGACACAATACCACGGATTGAATAATTTAATTTGGGTTCTCTCCAGCGAAGATCCCGCTTGGTATCCGGGCGACGATGTTGTGGACATCATTGGCGTGGACGCCTATCCAACCGACCGAAGCGATCCGCTCTCCGCCCGCTGGGAGGCGCTCAAGACGCGGTTCAACGGCAAAAAACTCATCGCTCTCACCGAATTCGGCGGGGCCCCGGACATTCCCAAGATGCAGCAGTTCGGCGTTTGGTTTTCTTATTTCGCACCTTGGTCCGGCCGCAGCGGCCCGACCAGCATGCCCACCGACACCGTCGTCCGCATTTATCAATCCACCAATGTCCTCACACTGAAGGATCGTCGCTGAACGTCAGCGACGGCGCAAAATTCAAGCGCGCGGTCTGGCTCCCGTGATTTATTTACGCCGCAGATTTTTTGCGATCAACTCGCAGCGCTGGTCAACGCACAACTTCGAGCGCAGCGCGTCTGGCGGCGTGTTCAAGCAATAGTCGAGCAGCTTGTCCACTGTCGTCGTCGCGACGTGCGTGCGCGTGTCCGATGAACCGTAGTAGATGAGAACATCGCCGTTCTTGCGGGCCACCCAGCCATTGGCAAAGACCACGTTGGAAACGTCGCCCACGCGCTCATCTCCTTCCGGCCCCATGAAATGGCCACCGGGTGCGGCGATTTGCTTGGACGGATCGCGCAAGTCGCACAGGAAAACATAGAGCACATAACGCATCCCCGCCGCCGTGTTGCGCACGCCGTGCGCGAGGTGCAGCCAGCCTTTTTCCGTTTTGATCGGTGCCGGGCCGAGGCCGTTTTTACCTTCCTTGATTGAATGATAAAACCGTGGGTCAATGATGCTTTCCTTTTTCACCACTGCGTTCGTGATGTCGTCCACCAATCCCCAGCCCACGCCATCACCCGAACCCGTCGCCGCAAAATCATTCATCGGCCGCGTGTAAAAAGCATATTTACCATTCACGAACTCGGGATGCAAAACGCAGTTGCGTTGGTGCAGCGCCGGCGTTTTCAAATCTTTCAAACGCTCCCATTTCACCAGATCTTTCGTGCGCGCAATCCCGCCGCGCGCAATCGCCGCCGACAAATCATTCGGCTTGGAATCATCGTGCCGCTCGGCGCAGAACAAACCGTAAATCCAGCCGTCCTCGTGGCGCACGAGTCGCATGTCGTAAAGATTTGTCTCCTTCGCTTCGAGTTCCGGCATCCGCACCGGGTAATCCCAGAACTGGAAATTATCCACGCCGTTTTTGCTTTCGGCCACGGCGAAAAAAGATTTGCGATCCCAGCCCTCGACGCGCGCCATCAGCACGACGCTCTTGTTCCACTCGATTGCGCCGACGTTGAACACGCAATTGACTCCAAGACGAGTCATCAAGTGCGGATTGCTCGCGTGATCGAAATCATAACGCCACGTCAGCGGCGTATGCTCGGCCGTCAGCACCGGCTGTTCGTAACGGTCGAAGATGCCATTGCCGTTTTTCTGCGGACGGTTCTTGCGTCGGATCAGTTGCGCGTGCGACTGCTGGAGTGATTTCAGTTGTTTGGCGAAGGTGTTTTGGTTCATTGAAATTGGCGTGTGATTTGATGGTTTCCTATTATTGTTAATCGTGTGCCGACACGATTTTCTGGTCTAGACTGTGACTTAGGCTGGGGGACATGGTTGAGTGTGTTTTTGACGCAAGTATTGATTTCCTTAGCCAACAAAATTGTAGTTGTATGGCTGTCGCATTTTGCGAACAAGTTGTGCGTTGCCAATTTCCGCACCATCGCCGGTAAATATTTCCCTTTGGGGATTCCACTCGAACTTGCGTCCGGAACGGAGCGCAATGACGATAAGATGACCGACGGACGCAGAACGATGACCGCTCTCGACGGAACTGATCGGGTCTTGGCGGGAGCGCACCGCGTCAAAAAAATTCCCCATGTGATTGCGACTGACTTCCAGGCGAATAGCGTTATTGGGAAGCGGCGCATGGAGCAGTTCCGGATCGCTCGCCGAAATCCCATCACGGTTTACCCAAATCCAGCCATTGGTTCCTACAAACTTCACCCCGTTGCGCTGGCCGTCGGGCTTGAGCACCGTGCCACCCCAGCCATCATCGGTTGTGGTTTTTACCACTTGCTTTACCCCATTAGCCCAATGAAGTGTGGCCTCAAATTCGCCGGGCGTGGTGTAACCGCCGGGGATGGGTTCCGTCACCACCTTCGCTTCCACATCCACTGGTCCGTCGAGTCCCATGGCCCAGCGGGCAATGTCATTGTGATGAGCGCCCCAGTCCGTGACCGGCCCGCCGGAATAATCAAACCACCAGCGAAACATCGTGTGACATCGCTCTTTCACATAGTCTACGTTGGATGTTTGGCCCTGCCAAAAATCCCAGTTTAATCCGACCGGAACCGGAGCGGTCTGAAACGGCCCGTCGCGCAAGCCGGCGGGGACAAACACATTAATTTGTTTCAATTGGCCAATGCGCCCATTACGAACCAGTTCGCAGGCGAGATGAAAACGGGGGCTGCTGCGCTGCTGCGTGCCGGTTTGGAAGATGACATGATTGTCGCGCACAGCCTTGATGACACGCTTGCCTTCGTCAATGGTCAGGGTAAGCGGTTTCTCGCCGTAGATGTCCTTCTTCGCTTTCGCCGCCGCGATGTTGACCAGCGTATGCCAGTGATCCGGTGTGGCCTGAATGATGATATGAACATCGTCTCGCTCCATTACCTTGCGGAAATCATTATAGATTCCTGGTATTTTGCCCTCTTTGGTGAACTGTTTCGCCGCCGCCTCGGCATGATTCTGATCAACATCACAAACGGCCACAATATCGCCATGATTGGCGGCATTAAGGGCATCGCCGCAGCCTTGGCCGCCGCAGCCGATGAGGGCGATGCCGGGGCGGTCGTTCGGGGCAGCCAACGTGGGGGTTTTGGTCGTAGCCTCCGCAGCGCCAGACAGGTGTTCTTGGATGAACCACAGCGGCAAACCCGTTGTCGCCGCAGTGGCGGTGCAACGGGCAAGGAAGGAACGGCGCGAGATGTGAAATGTTTTTTTCATGGCTTTGTATCAACTTATTTTATGCGCGACTAACAATGAGATTAATTCTCCGCAGGGTTTCCAAGCCGGCGCGCGTGGCATGATACGGGCCTTTCCATTCGCTGACTTTGGGCAATTTAGGATCAGGCCGACCGTCCGGGTTGATGCGCCAGAACCATTCGCCGTGCACGCGGTCCACCAGATTCTGGTTGATGAAACACCAGACGCTTTGCGCTACTTCAAAATACTCCGCGTTTCCGCCCAAATGGTAAGCGTTGAGAAAACCCACCATCGCCTCGGCCTGCGGCCAGCATTCCCAACCGGCGTCAATGACCTGTCCGCCCTTTCCTTCGTAGCACAACGCGCCGTTGGCGGCTAGGCCTTCGCGCCGAACCGCTAAGGCCATCAGCAAAGCGACCGCGCGGACACGCGCCAGCAACGGCGCGTCACCCAATTCCTCTGCCGCCTCGCACAAAAGCCAGCTCGCCTCGATGTCGTGTCCGAACGTGTAGGTGTCCGAACGCACGCGCCATTGCTCATCGAAAAAGTGATGCAGATGATTTGTGCGCGGGTCAAGAATGCGCGTCAGGAAGATTTTAATCAGTTCGCGCAGCCGTTCCGCCACGCGTGGCTCCGGCCAGACGCGATACAGATTCGTGTAGGCTTCGAGCACGTGCAGGTGATTGTTCATGGACTTCTTTTCAGCCATGTCCTTCTCGCTCAGCCGCGCATTCGCGCCGGCGGCCGACCAATCGCGGTTGCAGACTTCGATGTAACCGCCGAACTCCGCGTCATGCGCGTGGCGCTCGATCAGCTCAAACAATTCTTTGGCGCGCTCCAACGCCACTTGGCTACCGAAGGCGAGATGAAATTCCGTCAGGGCATAAATGTAAAATGCCTGGCCGTAGATTTTCTTGGATTCGTCAGTCACCTTGCCGGAGTCATCCAGCCGCCAGAAAGCGCCGCCGTGTTCGCCATCCCAGAAGCGGTTCATCACGAAATCAAACGCGCGCGCCGCCATCTCAAAGTAAACCGGCTCCGGGCGGACGCGATGGACGGCGGAAAACGCCCAGAGAATCCGGCTGTTCACGATGAGTCCCTTCGGCTGCGATCGATCGGGCTTCAGGTCGTTGGAAAGCCAGGCCATCCAGCCGCCGTTTTCGCAGTCGAGCGCCGGGCCGCACCAGAACGGCAGATAATGTCCGAACAGATGTTCGCTGATCGCCGTGGACAATTTTTCCAATTCGGCTGGCTTGATCATTGGGACGAAGCGGGATGGGTGATTTCCACGCGGCCGAGCTGCGTTTCGCCGGTGAGTTCCAGCTTCAGAAATTTTCCACCGGAAATGTTCTCCGCTTGGAACAACACGGGTTTCCAGTAGCCGTAATCACCCCCACCGAGAAAATATGTTTCTTTCTGTGCGGCAACCTCGTGAAAGTTTTTACCATCCGCGGAAACCGAAAATTTCACAGCGCTCGCGATTTTCGGGAAGAAGGCGAAGACCCGGAAAGCATGAATCACATTGGGCAGCTCGTAAACCAGCACGTCGCCCGTCCCGCCGGCGGCACGGTGCGCATCCTCCTTGGCGGCACGGCAGTCGCGATCGGCGATTTTCCAACCGCCGCTGCGCGCATGAGTATTTGCGAAGTCGGCGAGTTCGTCCACGAGCGTCGCAGATTTCACCTTCACCGGGCCGACGATATTGGACGACGGGGAAATGCCGGCGGCGTTGTTGGCGCGGACGCGATAAAACCATTCACCCGCCGGCACATTTTCATCGGCGAACTGCGGCCGATACTGCGTGAATGCTTCATCAACATTGGTGGCGATGATTTGCCAGTCGCCGTCGCGTTTCGCGGCGCGCTCCACCTGATAGCTGTTCGCCCCGACCGAGCCTTGCCACGAAATCGCGGCGGCATTGGCGATGGGCAGCAATTTCGGCGGCGCGGGAATGGTCGCCGGCGGCACGGGAAGTCCGCGAATGGCGCAGGCGTTGCTGCGGACCAGCGCCATGAGGTTGATCTCGTCGTAGTCGTTGCCGATGGTCGAAGCCGGCCAGTGGAACGCTTTGTAAAGATTGCCGCCCAAGCCGGGCTCGCTGTGCCAGTAGAAGCCGCCGTCGCGGTCGCGGAAGCGCAGGCTCCAGAGCAGGCCGCCCGCCGCGCTGCTGTCCGCAATGGCCTGCATTGTCTCGGCCATTTGCGCGGTGCTGACGAAACCGAATTCGCCGACGACGTAGGGCTTTTTCCCTTTCGCTAATTCCGCGCTGGCGCGGATGAGTTCGGCAAAGGATTTTTTTGCGCCGGGATAATGGTGCGTGGTGACGATGTCCACGGCGGGAATCGCCAGCGATTCCGGCCGCAGCTCGGATGCGCCGTAGCCGTCCATCACCAGATGATTCGTGTCGAGCGATTTGATGTAACCGGCGATCTCACGCGTCCAAGACGGCGGCGAAGAAATTTCGTTGCCGGTCTCCCAGCAGAGGATGGCCTTGTCATCGGAATAGCGCACTCCGGAGTAGGTGTTGGTGCGGTTGAGGATGTAATGAATTGTCTGCTTAAAGTCGGCGATGAGCTGCGGATCGGTCCAGAAATCGTTCTTGGTCTTGCCGCGAAAGCCGGCGTATTCCGCACGGCCACCCTGCCAAGTCCAATTGTCCACGAGCGGAATGATGAGCCGCACGCCCTGTTCATTGGCGGTTTTGATGGCGAGATCCAGTTCGCGAAAGGCCTCCTCATTAAATTCATTCGGGCCTAGAACGTGACGCGGCGTGCCGGGCAGATCGTCGGGACGGATCACGGAGATGACGTAGGTGCGCGTCACCGTGCCGCCGAGTTCCCGGATGGTGGCCAGCGCATCGGTTAATTCAAATTGATCCGGCAGCCGCCAGGGGTTCGTCTCGGCGAAAGGAACATTGTCCTCAATCAACTGCAGGTTGGGGATGTTCAGGGAAATAAAACGAAACGGCTGGCTGCCGTCCATTAATTGGCCGTCGCGCGCGGTGATGAATTGTTGAAAGGCGGGAACGGAACCGGCAAAACCGGGCATGACCATTCCAGTCAAAGCGGCCAGGACGAGCAGATGAATTTTCATGGTGACAGATTTTTTCGGCACGGCGGCGTGCCGGTGTTGACTGAGCTCAGGCTTTGGATGGTTCCGGGTTTTCCTTCACGACGCGACGCGCGGCCAGTTCCGCCTCAATGTTGTTCAGGAATTTTTCCTTTAACGGATAGATCAGCATGAACAATCCCGAAACCAGTGCGCCGATCGCGGGATAGATGCTCACCATCATGCGAATGCCGTTCTGGGTGCCGGCATTTTGCACCACGTTGGCCTGAAAACCGTAGAAGCCCAGCAGCCAGCCGGCGAACGCGCCGCCCAGCGTCCAGCCGAATTTTTGCGACATCGAGGACGCGGAGAACACCAGCCCCGTCGCGCGCCGGCCGGTTTTCCATTCCGAAAAATCCGCAGCATCCGCATACATGGACCAGAGCAGCGGGAAGACAAAACCCGCGCAAGCACTGATCGAACATTGCAGGATCATGACGACGCCCACGGACTCGGGCTGAACCCCATAAACCATGAAACTGAAAACCGACGCGCCCAGCATGGCTGCGAAGAAAGTGTTTTTCTTGCCGATCCGGTCGGAAATCGGCTTGGCCAGAATCACGCCGAGGATGTTCGCCCCCTGGCCGAGCACGAAATACAAGCTGCTCCAGCCCATCGTGAACTTGAGCGACGGCAGGGAAAACGCGGTGTCCGTGTGCAGATAATATTTGAAATAATACATCGCCGCGCCGTCGCGAATGGAGTTGAAGAAAATTGTTGCGATGCCTGCGCCCAGCAGGACGAACCACGGCCGGTTTTTCCACAGGTCGGCCAGATCGTGCTTCAATGAGGTTTGCTGCGTGACCGGCTTGATCCGCTCGCGCGTCCAGGCAAACGTGATCCAGAACAGAATCGCGGCGATCAGCGCGAACACACCGGCGGCCCATTGCCAGCCGCGTTGCAAATCAGGGGTGCCACCGCCGGAGCGGCTGAAGAATCCCGCCAGCGGTTCGGCGGCGGCCAGCACCACGAGGCTGCCGCCAAAAGCGAAGATGAAACGAAAGGTCGCCAGCGTAGTGCGTTCCTTGCCGTCCGCCGTCATCACGCCCAGCAGCGAGGCGTAAGGCACGTTGATCAGCGAATAAATCATCATCATCAGCGAATAGGTGACGTAGGCGTAAATCAATTTTCCGCCCGGGCCAAACGACGGTGTGGTGAAGGTGAGCACGCCGATGACGCCGAAAGGAATCGCCATCCAGAGCAGGTAGGGACGGAATTTCCCCCAGCGCGTCTCGGTGCGGTCACCCAGCACGCCGACGAACGGATCAAACGCCGCGTCCCAGATGCGCGTGATGAGAAACATCGTGCCCACCGCCGCCGCCGTGATGCCGAAGATGTCCGTGTAAAAGAACATCAGATACATCGAGAACAGCTTCCAGAACATGGACGAGGCGGCGTCGCCGCACCCGTAGCCGATTTTTTCCCGCAAATTTAATTTCATAAAAGGAAGCCCGTTTAAACGTGCCTGCGGCACAAAACGGGCTGATCCGTGTGACAAGCTTAATTGATTGAGGTTGCGGCTAAAGGAATTAAGGTTTGGTTTTGCTGGTCATTCAATCACCGGGGGCAATAGTCCACATACCGTTCGGGCTGAAAATTTTGCCGCTGCCAATGGTGTCGGTGGTTTTTAGCGTTTGCACATGACCGTCGTGAAACAGGTAGTTAAACCGGTTGCCATGCGATTTATAAACCAGCGTTCCTTGGTTGACGGCGGTCATGGAATTGGGATCCTGCGTCGTCGCTGCTGGATCAATTTGGTATAGCAAGCCAGAGCCAGAAGGCCCGAGGCTGATGGCTGGCCACTCATTGCCGGCCACGCCCTGACCGTTGGGCTGTTCGCAAAGCAGAATGGTTCCCGAGGGATCCCGCACGACCGATGTCTTGTAACTCGGCGCGTTCCAGTCAGGCTGGCCATTGACTCCAGGTCCCATCCAATATACGCCCACGCCATGATCCACTGGCGGCAAGGCATAGCCTGCCGAACAGTCAATCTGGTATTCCTTTCCTTGCTGTGGGCCTACACCGTTCATAGCGTAGGAGCGGATTCCTGAAAAATCTGCCGTGACCCATAGCGCCTTCGGCCATTGATCCGCCGGACATTTCACAATTTTCGGTGCAATTGCCTGATCTACTGTTCCCAGCATCAAATCCGCATCAGCGGCGTGTCCGCCAAGATAGGAGTAAATATAGCAATCCCAGCTCATTTGGCCGCCAGTAGCTTGAAAGGCTGCAGGCGGGAACATATCCTCGCGATCTCCCGTGAACAAGGTGATGCCCAGACCGAGTTGTTTGAGTTGTGAGACACATTGAATCCGCAAAGCTGTGGCCTTCGCCTTGGCCAGCGCTGGCAGCAGCAGCGCCGCCAGGATGGCAATGATGGCAATGACCACGAGCAATTCGATGAGCGTGAAACCGGTGCTCGGACCAATTTTTGAAATCAAACAGCGATGGGGATTTTTCATGTCGGGGATGTTCAAGGAATTATGTTTATTTTTTATCCACCAAAATCACCCGCATTTCCTTGCTCAAGGCATACTTTTTCCCGGCTGGCGGCGGCGGCGCGTTGATTCCGGATTTGGCCGTGAAATCCTCGAAGCTTGCGGGAACCTGCCGGTGAGCGGCTACCCAGCGCCGCACGCCACGCGTCAACGCGGCCAGATCCTGGTTGTCGTATGACACCCTGGCCGCCGCTGAATCGCCCTGCGTTGCCATTGTGGAACGATTGCTGTCGGAACCATTTGCGGCATTTTGCGTCGCCGGTGAGGATGTGCTGGAAACTCCGGAACCGCTGGCGATCGTGTCGGATTTCTTTTTGCAGCCGGGAGCCGCCAGCAACACCACCGCCAAGGCTCCCGTTGCGCAAAATGTCCATTTCATATTGTTCATTTGCTAATTAATTATCTTCAAGGTTTATGGGCATGGGCAGCTTATCGCCGCCCACGCCCAAACCACTCGCGCCTGCTGACGCACCAACCAACCTGCGCCGCTGGCAATCAATCATCTCAAGGCACGCGCAGAATGTAGAAATCCTGCGGGGTGCCGGGACTGACCGTGTTGGTGACGCTAAAGGCATTGCCCGGAAACTGGTTGGTGGCGATGGACACCCAGTTTGTGAGCGGCACCGTGAGGTTGGTGCTGGTCAACACTTCGTATTGCTGCCCTGAAGTGCCGTTCGTCCCGTTGATCACCAAGCTGGTTCCCGAAAAACTTATGCTGGTGATGTGCGGCTGCGGAACCACGCTCGAAACGACGCTCAACACGCCGCTGGCCGGGCTGAAATTCCACACCAACCCCACGCCCGGCGAACCGGCGATGCTGGCAAAGTTGCCTGTGACGCTACCCGCCTTGAACAACTGGAAGCTGTCGCCCGCCACCAAGGAACCCACGTCAATGTTGGTCGGTGTCAGCGTGCCGCCGTAGTTCAACTGGCCGACGACTGCGACCAAATCATTGGACGGCGACTGCGACTTACTCAACTTCATCACCGTGTTGCCCGCAAGCGTAAGGTTGTTGCTGAAGGTCAGCACGCCGAGGTTGGTTGAAATTCCCGGTGCGAGCAGGCCGTTGACGGTGACATTTCCGAGCAAGGTGCCGGAGCTGCCTTGCACAGTTTGCGCCGCTCCAATCGTAAAGCCGCTGACCAATGAAATATCGAATGTGGCATTGGTGTTGATGGTGATGGCGCTCGAAGCACCAATCGAGCCGGTGCTGGCCAACATGAGTTTGCCGGCGCTGATGGTCGTGGTTCCGTTATAGACATTCGTAGCGGACAGTTCCAGCGTGCCAAGGCCATACTTCGTAAAGCCGCCATTGGTCAGGACGCCGGTGATAAGTCCATCCACCGCCGCCACGCCGTCATCCGCCTGGATTGCGCGCACCGCGCCGTTGAGGTTGATGCTGCTGCTAAAGATTAACGTATGCGTGGCCAGCGTGGAGCCGAGGATTAAATAATTCGGCGAAAAGTTGCCGTCGCCCCACGTGACGATGCCGCCGCCCAAAGCCACGGTGCGATTCGTGCCCAGCGCGGCATAGCCGGCATTGCCGTAAAGCTGATGCAAACCGCCGCCGAAGCCGATGCCCGCCGTATAATCCCCGCCGCCCAGCACGACCATGCCGAGCGATTTTAGGAAGAGACCCGCGTTCAAAGCGGAGCCGAACTGCACCGTGCCAGCGTCAACAATGAGCGTTGCGTTGTAATTTGCCGCATTGCTCAGGATCAACGTGCCGGCCCCGAGTTTGTCCAATCCCACCGAGGTGCCGGAGGCTGAGGCCGACAGACTACCGGCGATGGTAAGCGTGGTTCCCGCTGGCGTATTGATGGCCGCATCCAGAAAAGTGCCGCTGTCGCGCACGGTCACGCCGCGATTCACATCCGCAAACGTGATGCTGGCGGTGTTGCTCAAGGTGACGGTCGTGCTGCCGGTAGTAGCGCCGAGTGTGAGTTGATCGGACGTGAGCGCCGCCGGCGTAGCTCCGAGGCTGTCCTTGCTGTTGATGACCAGTGTGCCACCGTTGACAATCGTCTTGCCGCTGTAGCTGTTGCTGGCCGTCAGGTTCAAAATGCCCGCGCCGTTCTTGGTCAAACTCAGTGCGCCACCCGTGTTGCGAAGGGAACCGCCGAAGACGCTGTCGGCACCGTTATTGCCCACGGTCAAGGTGGCGGCACTGCCGGAATTGTCCACGATGCTGGAGCCAGCGCCGCTGTTATTCAAGCCGTTGATGCCCGTGCTGAAACCGGCCAGATCCAATTTGGCCGTGCCGTTGGCGGGGTTCATCAATACGCTGCTCGCGCTGGGCAACGCGCTGGCGACGCCAAGTTTGAGCAGGCCGGCACCGATGGTGGTGTTGCCAGCATAAGTGTTCGCCGTGGCGACCGTGACTGAGCCGGTTCCCTGTTTGCTCAAGCCGGTGCTGCCGTTGATGCCGTATGCGCCGGACAATACATAGCTCTTGGCATTGTTGCTGACAGTGACCGCCACGGGCGTGACATTTTGCGCGAGCGCCACGGCAATCAAATTGCTGGTGGAACTGTTGTTATCATCCAACAGGACCGTGTAATCATCGAGATAGGTGGAGGAAGCTGAATTGGAAATGATCTGCCAGTTGGCTGTGGTGATATCCCAATTGCCGTTGCCGACGGCCCAGCGGATATCCTGCTGAGTGGGCACGGCGGTGATGTTCAAAAGCAGATTTTTAGAACCAGTGCCGGTATTGTCGGTCAGTGAGGCCGCCATGCCGGGCGGTAGCGGGCCAAGCACGAAGGCGCCGGAACCACTCTTGGTGCCCGCGAACGTGAGCAGCGTGATGGTGCCGGTCTGCAGGTGGCTGCCGTAGATGTTTACCGTGACCGTGTTGTTCACCGCCAGATTGCCAGCGGCATTGATGATACTGCTGAGAGGATTGCCGACCGAGCCAAGGTTGAAAGCCAGCGTGGCGGTGTTGACGAAGGTGAGGTTCGTCAGCCCCAGCGAACTGTTGGTGTTGCCGCAGACCACGCCCAAGGTTGCGCCGCTTGCAACCGAGTAGCTGCCGTTTGAACTGGTGGTGGAGACATAAAGCGCGCCAGCGTTGATGGTAATGCTGCCCTTGTTGGTGTTCACACCCAGCAGGTTGATGATGCCGGAACCGGTCTTGGTGAGGTTCAGGAATTTGGTGGCGCTGCTATTCCGCAGGATGCCGTTGAAGGTGCTAGAGGTATTGTTGTTGCCGATAGTTAGAGTGCTGTTGGCGTTGTTCCCGCTGGTGGTGGAATTATCCACGATGCCGCTGCCGCTCAAACCATTGACGGTGTTCGCCTGACCGGCCAAGTCAAAAGTCGCGCCGCTGTTGACAATCAGATTGCCCTTGCCCGCACCACTGGGAACGCAGTTGTCATAATAATTCAAACGCAAAGTGCCGGCGGCAATAATCGTGTCGCCCGTATAAGTGTTGCCATTGGGCCGAAAATTCAACACGCCTGCCCCCGCCTTGGTCAAACTACCCGGCCCCGTAATGTAAGAAGCGTTATTATCCAGTGACGACGTCCCGGAGGGCGAGTTGATGGTGCCGCCCGCCGCGCCCAGAGTGATGCCCATGTTCGGGTTGCTGAGATAAAGGAAGTTCAACTGCAACGTGCCGCCGTTCAGCGTGATGGCATCCGCCGTGAATGAGGCGGGATTCAACGTGAGCCGGGTGTTTGCGTCAAAGTTCACCGTGCCGCCGCTGATGAGCCATTTTTGTATTTGCGTGGCGTTGGCGCGCAGGTTGATGAGTCCCGAACCGCTCTTCTCAATGAGGCTGGAACTCGAAATGGCATTGTTGAAGGTGCAGCTCTGGCCGGGGTTGGCTGCGACAATACCCGCATTGCCACTGCTCACCGCCAGATTGAGCGTGCTGCCGGAAAACGTGTAGGCATCACTGCCAGAAGTATCGCCCAGCAGTAAACTTCCCACGGTGCGTCCGGCGTCCACCGTCACAGTCTGACCGCCGCTGGGAACATTGATCGTGCTGAAATTGGCCACGGCGTCAATGTTCGTCGCCACGATGCCGCCGCTCCAGTTGCCGGACGTTATCCAGGTTTGCGTGCCGGTGGCCGTTTGCGTCCAGATGCCGTTCACCGCGCTGGCGGATACAAATTTGGCCGTGTAAGTGACACTACCGGTCACGTTGGTGTCCGTGCGGGTGGCATTCGTATTGCCATCGCTCCAACTGCTGAAAACAAATCCGCCATTGGCCACCGCCGTGACCGCCGTGCCGCTGCCGCCGAGCGCCACCAGTTGGTTCGTCGAACCGGTGATGGTGCCGTTTGTTCCAGCCACATAAGTGAGAAAGTAGCCGGCACTCGTAATATTCAGCACAACGTTTTTCGCGGGCGTAGCGGTATTATCAACCAGCGTCGCCGTCATACCCAAGGGCAGCGTGCCCAAAGCAAGCACGCCGCCGGAGCTGTTGTTGGCTCCGGCGAACTGCAACAGAGTTACTGAACCAGGCGAAAGATTGTTGCCGGAAATGTTGATGGTGACGTTGTCGTTGAGCGCATAATTGCCGGCGACATAAATTGCGCTGCTGGCCGGGTTGGCATTGGTGCCAAAGTTGATGTTCAGCGTCGCGCCGGTGTTCAAAGTAAAATTGGAAACAGCCAAGGAACTTGGCGGATTGACCACCGTCACGCCGAGGGTCGCGCCGGATACGGTGTAGTCCGCGTTGGAACTCAAAGTCGTCGTGTTCAGCACGCCGCCGCTAATGGTTGTGCTGCCCTTATAGCTGTTCGCACCGCTGAAAGTTTCCGTGCCGGCACCTTCCTTGACGAGGTTCAGCACCTTGCCGGCACCGTTGTTATTGGCGATGATGCCGGTGAAAATGCCGTTGGCGTCATTGTTGCCAATGGTCAGAGTGCTGTCATACGACTGCGAGCCGGTGGTGTTGTCCACATTGCCACCGCCGCTCAAGCCGTTGATGGTGTCGTTGCGCCCGCTCAAGTCGAGCGTGGCACCGCTGCTGACGATCACATTGCCGAAGCCGGGGCCATCAGGAATCACGTTATCGTTGTAACGATATTGCAAAGTGCCTTGGGCGACCACCGTGTCGCCCTGATAGTCGTTGTAGCCACCGCCGGGACGAAGACCCAACGTGCCCGATCCCTTTTTAGTCAAGCCGCCAGGGCCGGTGAAATACATGATGTTGCCGTCAATCGCGGAGTAGCCGGCAGAAACGTTGATAGCTCCGCCATTGGTTCCCAGCGTGAAGCCTAAATTGTTCTCACTAAAATAAAGATAGCTCAAGTTCAAGGTGCCGCCGTTCAAAGTAACCGCGTTGGCCGTGAAAGAACCGAACGGGGCGGTCAACGCATCGCCGTTGGGATAGCCGATGCTGACCGTTCCGCCATTGATCGTCCACTGGAGGGACTGGGTCAGGTTGCTGTTCAAAACAATTGTGCCCGGCCCGTTCTTCTGAATTACGTTCAACAGGCTCGGATCATTGACAACTTGGCTGTTGAAGGTCGCGGTCTGGCTGGCGTTGCTCACTGTGATGTTGGCCGTGCCGCTGCTGGCGGACAAAGTAAGCGGCTGGCCGCTGAAGATGTAAGGATTGTTCGCCGCCGTGTCGCCGAAAAACAAATTTCCAACCGTGTCGCCGCTGTCCACGGTCACGGTGATGCCGCCCGAAGGCACGGGTATCGTGTTGAAGAAGGCGTTGGCGTCGGTGTTCGTGGCGACGATGCCGTTCGCCCAGTTGGCGGCGTTGCCCCAGTCCTGGGTGCCGGTGGCGGTGTTGGTCCAAGTGCCGTCTACAGCAGACGATGCGAGCGGTGCGAGTAGTTGCGCCGCGAGGGTGAGCACGGACGCCGCCGCCGTCCGGTTGAAAAAGTTTGTCTTCATGGTGGATTTTGGAATATTAATTTTTTAGTTTAGATCGGCCAATGACTTTATGTGTTTTTTAAGCAGGAACGATTTAAGAATAGTGCAGCCGGAGAATACTTTCATGTCACGTAAAACCATTAGTGCCATTCCGCCTGGATTTGTGTAGCATCGGGCCAGTCAATGCCGCCCCTTCTCGCCATACGTTGGTTCGTCCGCCATATGCTCTCCCGGACGGCGCCGAAAACTTGGGTGATTTGGTTGGCGACGGTTTTCGCGGCGGGCGGCGAACTTCAGGCCGGCGGCACCGCGCGGGATTTGTATGCCATGGAAACCTGGCAAACGGATCGGGGGATGCCTCAAAATTCCGTCAATGCCCTCATCCAATCCCACCAGGGTTACCTCTGGTTCGGCACTTACAATGGGCTGGCGCGTTTCGACGGCGTGCGCTTTGTCGTCTTCGATTCGGCCAACACGCGGGCTATGCGCAACGGTCGCATCACCAGTCTTTTTGAAGACGCCCACACAAACCTGTGGATCGGCCACGAGACCGGCGAACTCACCCGATTGATGGGCGGCGTTTTTCAATCCATCAGCCTGAGCAACCGCTGGCCCGGCGGCGCGGTGCAAAACATTGCCGATGACGAACACGCCGACCTCTGGCTTTTGAGTATCGGAGGGAGCGTGCTTCGGCTGCGCGACGGATTGGTGCTTAAACCATTTCCCGGCATCGGGCTGGAACCGGGCGGCACGCCGGAAATGGTCAAAAGCCCTGACGGGCGGCTGCTGGTGTGCCGCAACGGGGTGGCCGCCGTCATCACCAACGGGCAGTGGCAGCCGATTGCTTTTGACAATTCAGCATCTTATTATTCACGCCTCATCCCGGCGAACAAAGGTGGATTCTGGGTGAATTGCCAAAAGGAAATCCGTCAGTGGACAAACGCTGGCTGGACGTCGGCAAGGATGGATTTGCCCGCCGGCATTTCCTTCCAGACCACCATGATGGAAACCCGCAGTGGACAACTTCTCGTCGGCACCATCAACCACGGCCTGATCGTCTGCTCGCCAAGCGAACCGGCGTTGTCCATTTCCACTGCGGACGGGCTGCCGCAAAATTGGGTCAAATGCCTGCTGCAAGATCACGAGGGTAACATCTGGGTTGGCACGCGCGGCGGCTTGAGTGTGTTACGCCCGCGCAAGGTCGTGATGCAAAGTCCGCCCGATAACTGGCAGAACGTCCTTCCGCTGGCCATTTGCCCCGGCCGCGAGGGTGCCGTATGGGCGGGCAGCGAAGGTGCTGGGTTGTATCATTTCGACGGGCAAGGGTGGCAGCATTTTGGCGAGGCGGAAGGCTTGAATCTTTATGTCTGGTCCGTCCTCCAAGATGCCGAGGGCATGGTGTGGGCTGGCACTTGGAGCGGCGGGCTGTTCTGCGGGCGCAATGGCAAATTCAGCGTGCCGGAGGAACTTTCCCAACTCCGGAATCCCGTCACGGCGTTGCTGGAATTCCCTGCTGGCACCTTGTGGATTGGCACAGGCAATGGCCTCCTCCGCCGACAAAATGGTCGGCTGGAATCCTTGGTTTCACTCGGGGGGGCCGCCGCCGCTGACATTCGCGCGCTGGCCACCGGATCGAACGGCGAACTTTGGATCGGCAGTCTGGGTGCCGGACTGGGTCGGCTGACCGGCGGCAAGTTGCAAAATTTTACCGAGCGCGACGGACTCCCCGGCGATTATGTTCTCTCGCTCCACAGCGATACGGAAGGCACGCTCTGGATTGGAACTTTGGAACAGGGCTTGAGCCGGTTGAAAAATGGGAGGTTTTCCACCCTGGATGTCCGCCAGGGCCTCCCCAACAATGTCATTGCTGGCATCGTCGAAGATCGCCACGGCAACCTTTGGTTCAACTCATCCCACGGCATTTTTTCTGCGAGCAAAACGGACTTGAACCGGGTGGCCGACAATCTGGCTCAAGAGCAACTCAACTGCCTGACCTATGGCACTTCCGAGGGGCTGGCCAACCTTGCTGGCTCCGCTGGCTTTTCTCCAGCGGGATTTCGCGATGCAGACGGACGGCTGTGGTTTCCCAATTCTGGCGGCCTCGCCGTGGTCAATCCCGATCAGGTAAATCCCAACCATCAACCACCGCCGGTAATCGTCGAAGCGGTTTACATCGGCGGCAAACTCCTCCTGCCGGTGTCGGGGGCCGGTCAAATAAAAGACGGCATCCAGGTTCCGCCGGGCGGACAGCAAATTGAAATCCAGTTCACGGCATTGAGTTTTACCGCCCCGGAAGAGGTCCGTTTCAAATGGCTGCTTGAAGGCTTCAATGACCGTTGGTCCAAGCCCGATTCCCGCCGCACGGTCACTTTCAGTTTTCTCCCGCCGGGCCGGTATACTTTCCAACTCCAAGCCTGCAACAATGACGGAATTTGGAGCACCACCGCTACCACGCTGGCCATCCATGTGCAGCCCCATTTCTGGGAAACCTGGTGGTTCAAACTTGGTTCGACGGTTTCCGGCCTCGTGGTCTTCGGCGGCAGCATCGTTTCCATTCAGCGCGCCCGCACTCGGCGCAAGCTGGAGCACGCCGACCGCGAACGCGAGATCGAGCGCGAACGCGCCCGCATCGCCCAGGACATCCACGACGACCTCGGAGCCAGCCTCACGCGCATCGGGATGCTGAGCCAGACCGCCGGCGAAAAACCCGACGACCCCGACCGCACTGCCCGCTACCTCACGCAAATCTACATCAGCGCCTGCGAAATGACCCGCAGTATGGACGAAATCGTTTGGGCCGTGAACCCGCAACATGACACGCTGGAAAGTTTGTTCAACTATCTCACCCGTTTCGCCCACGAGTATCTGGCACCCACGCCGATTCGCTGCCGCCTGCAAGTGCCCGTTGAATTCACCGACCGCCCCGTGCGCTCGGACATCCGCCACAATCTGTTTCTCGCCTTGAAAGAAACCTTGAACAATGCCGTCCGCCATTCCGGCGCCAGCGAAGTGGAGTTGAACATCCAGCTTGAAGGCGACGACCTGTGCGTCGTCGTCACCGATAACGGACAAGCTGGTGCTGACGCCAGTGGAGTCCAATTCGCCGGCCGCATCGCCACCGGCCACGGCCGGGCAAACATCGAATCGCGCTTGGCCAAGATCGGCGGACACAGCGAATACGTCTGCACGCCCGGCCAAGGTGTCCGGGTAGAACTGCGCGCCCCACTGGCGGGCCGAACCGAAAAAACGCTGTAACGTAAAGTCACGATAGCCTGCGTCGCGCAACTGTGTTAAAAAACAATACACACAACATGCATATTCGAGTTTCAGTGGTGGAAGACGACGCCGAAGCGCGTGAATTGCTCGTCGGCTGGATCAACCGATCGCAAGAGTTTGTCTGCTCCAGCGACCACGGTTCCGGCGAGGACGCCCTGAAGTCTCTGCCCAAGATGCGCCCGGAAATCGTGCTCATGGACATCAACCTCCCCGGAATGAACGGCCCCGAATGTGTCCGCCAATTGAAGCCACTGCTGCCCGAGGCGCAGTTTGTGATGGTCACCATCTACGAGGATTCCGACCACATTTTTCAGGCGCTCCAAGCCGGGGCGACCGGCTATCTGCTCAAACAAACCGCGCGCGCCGATCTGCTTGCCGCGCTCCGGCAGGTTCACGCCGGCGGTTCGCCCATGACGCCGAACATCGCCCGCAAGGTCGTCCGCACTTTTCAACAGCCGCAAAAGCAACCGCAGCCGACAGCCATGACCGAACTGTCCGCGCGCGAAAATGAGATTCTCCAGTTGCTTGCCCACGGTTATCTCTACAAAGAAATCGCCGACAAGCTCGGCATCAAATTGCCCACTGTGGACTCGCACATCCGCCGCATCTACGAAAAACTTCATGTGCGCTCCCGCTCCGAGGCCATTGCCCGCTACATGCACATGCCCATCCGCCCACTGGCCGGGTCACAACCTTGATATTAGTCCGGATTTCCCAGATAAACTTCACAAGCAAAAGTTAGTGACGCAAACCGGAACCTCATAAACAAAGGTTTTTTTATGTCCAACCAACGAACAACGGCAAATCCAACGGATGCAGGCAATAAGCAGGCCCTGCGGGTGGCTTTCGATAGTCGTTTGAATTTGGAATTTCACGGATCCAAGGTCACGTCTGATGCCGGGTTGTTAGCCTACCGCGAACTCGATGCTGCACTGGGCCTGACTGATCTGGGTGAAAATCCGTTGAGTGATTGGCGGACTGGCAAGATCACGCAACACTCGATGGTCGCGCCAATGCAGCAGTCAAACTTCAGCCGGTTGGCAGTCTACGAAGACAGCAATGATGCCGAATTGGTCTCGGTTAGGGTGCAATTATACAAACTGACCCCAATCGAAGCCAAATACGCGAATCTTTGAGAATTATTCTGCAACAGTAAACCCGAAAGATTCCTTGAAAATCAAAATACATCAGTCAGCAGTTCTCATTGCGGTGTCTTTACTATTAGCCGCTTCCACTGCGTCTGGTGGGGCTACTCCACTTGCAAAACCTCGAGTTTCAGTTTCTTTTCCAGCCATTGATGCCGAACCTTTGGGAGAAGTATCCACTGGCGCCTTGGTGCTGAATGACAACTGGCAGATGCGAGAGGAAGCCGTCGGCGGCGATGACGGCGGGAAGTTTTCCCAGCCGGGATTTGACGGTAAATCGTGGTATGACACGTCGGTTCCAACGACCGTATTGGGAACATTGGTGCGGCACGGGGTTTATCCCGATCCATATATCGGCACCAATAACATGTTCATTCCCGATGCCAGCCTGGATCACAATCACCGTTTCAATCTGGATCGTTTTAGCCATCTGCCCGACAAGTCTAATCCGTGGGCCAAGCCGTATTGGTTCCGAACGGAGTTTCAAATTCCCAACAATTATCGGGACAATAAAGTCTGGCTACACTTGGATGGAATCAACTATCGCGCAGATGTTTGGCTTAACGGCAAGAAGATAGCCGATGCCAAGGAAATCGCAGGTATGTTTAAGCGCTTCCGATTTGAGGTGTCCGCTGGTTTGAAGGAAAAAGGAAACAATGCTTTGGCCATCCGCATTTATCCTTTAGATCATCCCGGAGATCCGTTGCATGAGCAACTGGATGGATTGACGGGGGGCTTTGGCCCGAATGCCGGCGATGGAGAAATTTTGCGCAACGTGACTGATTATTGCGCGGTTGGTTGGGACTGGATTCCATCAGTTCGTGATCGGAATATGGGTCTTTGGCAGCATGTCTGGCTCGAAGCGTCTGGCCCCGTCGCAGTGCGTGATGTTGCTGTATTTACGGACGTAAATTTGCCCAGTGCGAAAGAAGCCGCGCTCACCATTCGTTGTCAACTCGACAATGCTGCCAAAGTTGGACAGACCGTGGAGCTTGTGGGGCGCATCAAGCCGGATGGCTTTCCGGGAATTCCCATTGAAATTCACGCCAAAATTGTCCTCTCAACCAATAAAATTAGTGAAATAATTCTCAAACCTTCAGACTATCCGACGCTGGTGCTGATGAATCCTCGCCTATGGTGGCCGGTGACTTATGGCGAACAGCCGCTTTACACGATTAGTCTGGAAGCTTGGGTGAACGGTCGGTCCAGCAGCGTTGTGACCAGCCATTTTGGCGTGCGAACGGTTGGCACCTTGATCATTCCTGGTGGTGGTCGCGCCTTTACGGTCAATGGCCGGACCATCCGCATGACTGGTGGTGCCTGGGTTCCAGATATGATGATGAGCTGGAGCGCGCAGCGTTATCGTGACGAAGTCCGCCTGATGTCCGAGGCAAACCATACGGTTGTGCGAGTCAACGGTTGTGGCATCGTGCCACCGGACGTTTTCTTTGAGGAATGCGACCGCCGAGGATTACTCGTCTGGCAGGATCTTTCCCGCACCTCCATCCAGGGTTTTGCCTTTCGCAGGGATGGGAAAGATGGCTGGGGACCGGTTGATTGTGATGACCCGGCGCTGTATCTCGACAACATGACGGATTGCATCTTGCGCTTACGAGGTCACCCCAGCTTGTTGGTCTGGTGTGGTTCAAATGAAAAATACCCGCAGGCAAACGTGGGTGAACCATTGCAGAATGATCTGCTGCCTGCGCTTGATGGCACGCGGCCATGGCTGACCAGCTCGGACGAAAATCCACCGTGGCGGAAAGAGGATAACGGTTTTTGGTCCGGTGGTCCTTATCAACTTGTGCGGTTGCCTGAATACTTTAAGCTCTACGCAACGGATCCGAAGTTTGCCAGCAAAAATGAGATTGGTCTGGCATCACCTCCTCCGATCAACACGATTGCGAAGTTTATTCCCGACTTTGACCAGCCTGATGCGCAGTCTTTTCCTTTGAACGGCACTTTTGGCTATCACGACGCGACTGACAAATACTATCGAGCAGGCGATGCCATCATGCGCCAGGATTTGGGTGAACCAGCGTGTATGAACGATTATCTTTGGATGGGCGACTTGTATAACAGCGCAAGCTATCGTGCCATCTTCGAAGCTGCCAACAAGTCTCGCCTCCGCAATTCCGGCACACACCTTTGGAAAGTCAACGCCGCGTGGCCCAGCATGATGTGGCAGGTCTTCGATTGGACCTTGCGCGCAAACGGTGGCTATTATTCCATGAAAGAAGCCTGCAAGCCTTTGCACATTCAGGAAAGCGAAGACGACAATGGAATCCAGGTCGTAAGCACTTTGCCCGTGGCCAAAAACGGTCTCCGCGAACAGGTTGCCATTGTTAGTCTGGACGGAAAACCGGAGTGGGCCGGAGAATATGCAGTAGATGCGGCGGCGGATGCCACTACTACGGTCACAAATCTACCGCAACTTGCAGCCGATGATAATCTCCGTTTCCTGGCACTCGATTTATTTGATAAATCCGGTGAGTTAATGGATCATCAAGTGAAATGGGTTCAGCGGGATTGCAAGTGGCAGCAACTGCTTAAATTACCTACAGCCGATGTGGAGGCAAAAGTCGTCGCGCAGCATCAAGTTGAAAACGAAACCGTTTATGACATCAGCGTCGTAAATCACGCGACCGTTCCGGCGGTCGATGTATTGCTTCATGTTTTGCAGGGAACGCAGGGGTGGGAAGTATTACCCAGCTTCTGGACGGACAACGCCCTGACTATGCTGCCGGGCGAAAAACGTCAGTTGACAATTCGATTTAGAACTTCCCTTCTAAATAAAAAAGTTCCACACCTGATTGTGGAAGGTTGGAACGTTAGACCTAAAGAGATAAATGTTCTCGATGGCAGACCAGTGGTGCTGGGTTTGAAACTGGTTTCATGCAAATTCAGTCACCAGATGGATGCGTATGAGCTTACAGTCCAAAACACCGGCGCCACCGGACCAAGAATGACAACTTGGCCGCTGAATGTCATGACCGACAGACTGCTGGTGAGTTCGTTGAGGATTGCCGTAAGTTCAAGCCAACCAGTGTCAATTAAGTTGCCCCTGAATGAACTTGGCGTTGGCACGCATTCAATTGGTTTTGGAAATGAAAACCCGATTTCATTTGCTCTGCGTCCACCATGAATTAATGCAACATTTCCAAACGCGCCGCAAAACCACCACATGGAAAGCGACAGCGCAATTGGAGTGAAGTCGCCTCCGGGCCAACCGCCGACGCGTGTGCGGGAACAAGGGGCGGCAGTTGAATCGCTGTCATAGTGAACGGTGCGAACGAATCTTTGCCCATGTCTGCGAGACGGGCGGCGGACGGCGGAGTTGGTTGATAATTGTCGCCACACACGCGATTCAGCAGTCTGGTTAAAACGACCATAAAAATAATTTCAGACTAGTTGTGGAATCTTCATGGAAATATCTGACGGTGAATCTAGTCGGGGCGCCGGACATCCCTGTCCGGCGCTCCTGAAGCTTCAGGGAAACAAAAATAAAACCGCCGCAACCGGCCAGGATCTGCACACGATTCAGGCATCGCCGGAGGAAATGGCCGCGATTGAACGGATGCTGGCTCAAGCGAGGGACGAGAAATCCGGCAGGCGCAGTTGCTTGTTTGCCGGATTAAAACTGGCGGGGGTTATATTCCTGTTCATGGCGGTCGGTGGCGGGTTGGTCTGCGGATTATCGCATCACCCGCTCCTGTGCGCGCATCGAAGCTGTAACAAAACGCCTCCAGACCACATCGGGCGGCATTCGAATCCGGGGCGGCGGAAATCGAAATCCGTGCCTGACGGAACCACTGATGGAAATCAATATGCCGACTTTGGCGATCGGAGGCCGGGATGCGTGTTACGCCCTGAAATCTGCTTGCACCGGCAAGAAAATGGCCGATGCCAGAGATCAGATGAGCCGTGCCGGCTGGCGGAATTTTCGATTGCGGACTGGCAATTGCCAATTGGAGAAATCAGTGGGCAGACAAAGGAAATTCTGGCCGAGTTGCGGCGCCGGCGTGATTTTATTGACGGCCAGATCCGCGAGCATCAAAAAGTTCTAGGATTCCATTCGCCGGCGGGCGACGAAAAATATCGATCCACCACCATTTTTTACCACTCGATCGGAAATTTCCATTACCTGACGGGTATGGTGTAAACGGCGGCTGAAAAGTGCGGCGGGGGGGTCATGTGTGTGACGCGGCGGTTCAAAAGTGCGGCATCTTCATTAACCATGAAGCATGTATCGCAATATGAACGACTGGACTGAGATTCGCAGAA
>Ga0208507_1000474_pt1 | contig 25849 bp, 28 predicted proteins | sample CryBogCBH12Aug01_FD_184626 | JGI IMG/M metagenome (GOLD analysis project Ga0208507, IMG submission 184626) | Freshwater microbial communities from Crystal Bog, Wisconsin, USA - CBH12Aug09.1 (SPAdes) (version 2) | ecosystem: Environmental > Aquatic > Freshwater > Lake | place: Crystal Bog... | reverse complement strand
CCCAATTTGACTCCATCGAAGCCATCATCGCCGACCTCCGCCGCGGCAAAATGGTCATCGTCACCGACGACGAGGATCGCGAAAACGAGGGCGACCTCATCATGGCCGCGCAATTCGTCACGCCCGCCGCCATCAACTTTATGGCGAAGCACGGTCGCGGCCTCATCTGCGTGCCGACGACCAGCGAACGTCTCCAGCAGCTCGGCGTCGAGCGCATGGTCAAACAGAACCGCGAAGTCTTCCGCACGGATTTTCAAGTCAGCGTGGACGCGGCCAAAGGCATCGGCAGCGGCATCAGCGCCGCCGACCGCGCGAAGACGATTCAAATCATGGCCTCGCCGACCGCCGTGCCGGATGATTTGGTGCAACCGGGCCACGTTTTTCCGCTGCGCGCCAAATCTGGCGGTGTGCTCCAGCGCGCCGGTCACACCGAGGCGGCGGTGGATTTGGTCACACTCGCCGGCGCGCGGCCCATCGGCGTCATCTGCGAAATCATGAATGACGACGGCACGATGGCGCGTTTGCCCGCGCTGTTGAAATTCGCGAAGAAACACAAATTAAAAATCGCGACCATCGCCAGCCTGATTGAATACCGGCGCACGCGGGAGAAATTGGTCGAGCGCATCGAGACCATCAAGATGCCGACCGACTACGGCGATTTTGACCTGACGCTTTACCGCTCCAAAGTGGACGGCCAGCATCATCTCGCGCTTGTGCGCGGCAACGTGAGCGGTGCGAAAAATGTCCTCGTCCGCGTCCACAGCGAATGCCTGACCGGCGATGTCTTCGGTTCGCGCCGCTGCGATTGCGGGCCGCAATTGCACACGGCCATGAGGCAGGTGGCCGAGGCCGGCTGCGGCGTGATTCTTTATATGCGACAAGAAGGCCGCGGCATCGGCCTCGCGCCGAAGATTCAGGCCTACAAATTGCAGGAGCAGGGCTACGACACCGTCGAAGCGAATGAAAAACTCGGCTTCAAGATGGACCTGCGCGAATACGGCCTCGGCGCGCAAATCCTCTGCGACCTCGGCCTGAAAACCATTCGCTTGCTCACCAACAACCCGCGCAAAATCGTCGGTCTAGAAGGCTACGGCCTGAAAATCACGCAGCAAATGCCGATTCAGGTGAAGCCCAATCCGCACAACGAGCGCTACCTGAAAACCAAGAAGCAGAAGATGGGGCATTTGTTGTAATTTGCGATTATTGATTTACGATTTACGATTGAACCGCGTTTCAAACCACAAACTTAAAAATATGCCCGTTCCTGATTTTCAAAGCATCATGCTTCCGCTTTTGCAGTTTGCAGCGGACGGCAAAGAAAAGAAGTTCTCGGACGCCATTGATTTTATTGCCGAGCAATTCAAACTAACTCAAGAAGAGCGCGCGGAACTTTTGCCAAGTGGCAACCAGTCCAGATTTGACAACCGCGTTGGCTGGTCTCGAACACATCTGAAAAATGCCGGCCTGATTGATTATGTGCGTCGCGGAGTTTTTAAGATTTCAAAACGAGGACAGGATGTTTTGGTTCAAAAACCAAAGGCGATAAACTTAAAATTCCTAAATCAATTTCCGGAATTTGTTGAGTTCCGAAAAAAACGCGAAACGTCCGAGCCATCACCGGCAGCTCAAATCGCAAGTGTGACTCCGGAAGAGCAGATGGCGCATCTCGCCCAAGAACTTCGCACAAAATTAGCAGACGAGTTGTTAGAGCAAATCAAAACGATGAATCCGTATCGGTTTGAGCGGCTTGTTTTGGATTTGTTGTTAGCGATGGGTTACGGCGGCTCACGCGAGGAAGCCGCGACAGTCACACAAAAATCTGGTGACGAAGGAATTGACGGGCTAATTAACGAAGACCGTCTTGGCCTTGATTGCATTTACGTTCAAGCGAAGCGATGGCAGAACTCGATTGGCAGACCGGAGATTCAAAGTTTTGTTGGAGCGCTCGCAGGCAAACATGCCAACAAGGGGATTTTTATTACCACGAGCAGTTTTAGCTCGGCAGCAATTGAATTTGCCAAATCAATTTCTCAGAGAGTAATTTTAATTGATGGAGTGCGTTTGGCGGACTTGATGATTCAACACAATGTTGCTGTTTCCCGCGCTTACGCTTACGAGGTTAAGCGCATTGATAGCGATTATTTTGATGAAGTTTAATTTGTGTTAAAACCCAATAAAACCAAAACAGTTCGCGCCGGCGGCGGCACGTTTGCTATCGTCGCGTCGAAATATAATTCCCGTTTTGTGGACGCTATGCTGCGCGCGGCAAAAACAGAAATTCTTCGCGCTGGCGGCCAGGTGCAAATCGTCCGCGTGCCGGGCGCGTATGAAATTCCTGTCGTCGCCGCCAAGCTCGCGGCCAACTCAAAACTCAAAACTCAAAACTCAAAACTGTCCGCCATCCTCTGTCTCGGCGTCATCCTGCGCGGCGCGACGACCCACGCGCAGCACATCGGCGAAGCCGTGAGCAATGCGCTGGTGCAAATCCAGATTCAGCATGAAGTGCCGGTCATCCACGAGGTGTTGCTGCTGGAAAACGAGCAGCAGGCCGTCGAGCGTTGTTTGGACAAAAAGCACAATCGCGGCGCCGAGGCGGCGCAGACCGCGTTGGCAATGGCGCGGGTTATGGCAGCTTTGTGAAACAATTCACAATCCGCTTGCGAGGCCGGTGCACGGATGCTAGGTTGCACACGCTTATCGAAAAATTTATGAAAAAATCTCTTTTGCTCCTCGCGCTCGGACTTTTCGCCGCCGCGCAAATCGCGTCCGCCGGCGACATCACCGGCACCATCACCTTGAAAGGCACGCCGCCCGCCGCCAAGGAAATCACGCCCATCAAGGACGACCCGAATTGCGCTGCGCTTTATCCGGGCGCGCTGCCAAAGACGAGATTTTACGTCGTCGGCGCGAACGGCGAGCTGGCCGACGTGATTGTTTCGCTCAAGGGAATTTCCGGCCAATCCACCGGCGCGAGCGCGGCTCCCGTGACGATTGACCAGAAGGGCGCACTTTATTCGCCGCAGATTCTCGCCATCCAGACCGGCCAGAAATTGATCGTGAAAAATTCCGACGCCTTCGTTCACAACGTCCACACCAAGCCAGCGGCGAATCCCGAATCCAACCAGGTGCAAATGGGCGGCGGGCCGGATTTGACCTACACGTTCGACAAGCCGGAGCCGTTCCTGAAATTCCAGTGCGACGTGCATCCGTGGATGTTTGCGTGGGTCAGCGTATTTGATCATCCGTATTTCGCCGTCAGCGGCGCGGACGGCAAGTTCACCATCAAGAACGTGCCCGCCGGCAAATACACGCTGGAAGCCACGCATCGCAAACTCGGCACGCAGACCGCTGAAATCGAAGTGAAGGACGACGGGGCGGCGCAGAGCTTCACGTTTGAAGTGAAATAAATTTTTCGCCCGCAAACGACCGCTGCGCGAAAAAATCCGCAGCGGTCGTTTCTTTTTCAACATGAATAACAAATACAATCCCGCGCTGTTTTGGTTTGCCGTGCTGAATGTCGTCGCGACGTTTCTGCTCATCGGCCTCGGCGGTCTTGTGACCAGCCACGAAGCCGGAATGTCCGTGCCCGACTGGCCGACGACCTACGGCTACAATATGTTTGTCTTCCCGATTGATAAATGGGTCGGCGGCATTTTCTATGAACATTCGCACCGTCTGCTCGCCTCGGTCGTTGGATTTTTGACAACGATTCTCGCCGTGTGGCTCTGGCTGAAAGATTCGCGCAAATGGCTGCAATGGCTCGGTATCGCCGTGTTTCTTCTCGTCATTGCACAAGGAATTCTCGGCGGCTTGCGCGTTCGCTGGCAACTCGACTGGCTTGGCGTTCCGCACGGCGCGGTCGCGCAAACTTTTCTCGTGCTGACCGCCGCCGTCGCGCTGTTCACGAGCCGCTGGTGGCAAAATTCCGAAACGGAAAAACAAGCTTCCGTGCCGCGCGGACTCCGCAGCCACATTCTTTACGTCACGATTTTAATTTTTGTGCAACTGCTCATCGCCGCGACGATGCGGCATCAGCACGCCGGCCTCGCCATCACGGATTTTCCAGCGGCTTACGGCAAAATCTGGCCGGCCACGACGCCGGAAGCCATCGCGCATTACAACGCCACGCGCCCGCCCGGCACCATCGGCAATCCCATCACGGCGTTTCAGGTGAACCTACAAATGATTCACCGCTTCGTCGCCTACGCCATTTTCCTCGGCGTCATTGCTGCGGCATTTCTCGCGAAGAAAAAATTGGGCAAGGCTGACGGCTTGACCAAGTTCGCGTGGTTCTGGCTGGCGTTGCTTACGCTGCAAATCGGCCTCGGCGCGTGGACCATCTGGTCGAACAAGGCGGCAGATGTGACCACGCTGCACGTCATGGTTGGCGCGTCAGCGCTGCTCACCGGCGCGCTGTGGTCGCTCATCGCCGCGCGGCGGGCCAAGCTCGCAGCATAAGGTTTTCACCGAGCTTATTTAAGGTATTTTCCTAGATAATTTCGCGGCAAACGACATTGCATATTTTGCTCTGGCATGACAAAATAGGTTGAATTAGGCGCGATACTAATCGCGTTTTTCACACCAACGAATGAAATCATCGGCGGAAGCATTTGTCTCAACGCCCGGCGCGGAAAAAAGTCTGCCGGCGGTGCTGGCGGATTTGATCAAGGCGCGGCTCACCGCGCTGGTGCTGCTCACCACCTTCGTGGGTTTTTATCTCGGCGAAGTTGGCAACGTGAATTATCTGCTGATGTTCCACGCGCTCTTCGGCACCGCGCTCGTCGCATCCGGCGCGGCGGCGTTGAACCAATGGCTCGAGCGCGACTATGACGCGAAGATGCGCCGCACTGCCAGCCGCCCGCTGCCCAGCGGACGTTTGCAGCCGGCGACAGTGGTGATTTTTGGCGGCGCCTGTTCCGTCATTGGATTTATTTATCTCGCGGTTTTTGTGAACCCGCTCACCAGCGTCGTCGGCGCGGTCACTTCCGTCAGTTATCTTTTCATTTACACGCCGCTCAAGCGCGTGTCGTGGATGAACACTTTGGTCGGCGCGATTCCCGGCGCGCTGCCGCCGTTGATGGGCTGGACGGCTGCGCGCGGTGAATTGTCCGGCGAAGGCTGGGCGCTGTTCGCGATTCTGGCGTTCTGGCAGATTCCGCATTTCATGGCGATCGCTTGGCTTTACAAGGAAGAATACGCCAAGGCCGGTTTCGTGATGCTGCCCAACGTGGACGCCGATGGCAGCCGCACGGCACAACAATCCGTGGGCAACACCATTGCCCTTTTGTTCGCCAGTCTGTGTCCGTTCACGTTCGGCTTGAATGGAAAAATCTATCTCGCCGTCGCGCTGATTTTGGGCGCGGGTTATTTTTTCTGCGCGGTTCGTTTCGCGCGGCAACTGACGGCGCGGCGCGCGCGGCAGTTGTTTTTGGCGTCCATCATTTATCTGCCGCTGCTGATTGCGGCACTGGTTGGCAACAAATTGAAATAATTTTTTATGCAGGCAAACGTCCAACAATTTCCCCCGTTTCGCGAAGCCGAAGCCGCGCACGGACATGACGACCACGGCGCGCACGAGCATCACGAGCCGAATTTCTGGCAGAAATATATTTTCTCCACCGACCACAAGGTTATCGGCATCCAATACGGATTCATGTCGCTTTGCTTCATGTTGTTCGGATTTTTTCTGATGCTGCTCATGCGCTGGCAGATTGCGCATCCGGGTGTGCCGGTGCCGGTATTCGGCCCGATTCTGGAAAAAATCCTCGGACAGCCGGCGGCGCACGGCGCAATTTCGCCCGACCTCTACAATTCCTTCGGCGCGATGCACGGGACGATCATGGTGTTTCTCGGCGTGGTGCCGCTGGCGTTCGCGGCGTTCGGCAACTACGTCACGCCGCTGATGATCGGCGCGCCGGATATGGCGTTTCCCAAGTTGAACATGGCGAGCTTCCACGCGTTTTTTCTCGGCGGCGTGGTGATGCTGGTGAGTTTTTTTATTCCTGGCGGCGCGGCGCAGGCTGGCTGGACTTCGTATTCGCCGCTGGCGACAACCATTCCGACCCACGGCCAGGCGTTCTGGCTCGTAGGCATGGTTTTGCTCATCACGTCGTCGCTACTTGGCGCGGTGAATTTCATCGCGACCATCATCCAGCTTCGTGCGCCGGGCATGACGTGGATGCGGATGCCGTTCTTCGTCTGGGCGCAGTTTGTGACGGCGTTTATTTTGTTGCTGGCATTTCCGCCGCTGGAAGCTGCCGGTGTTTTGCAGTTGATGGACAATGTCGCCGGCACGAGCTTTTTCCTGCCAACCGGCTTGGCGATTGGCGGACAAATCGCCGACCGCAGCGGCGGTGGCAGCCCATTGCTGTGGCAACATTTGTTTTGGTTTCTCGGCCACCCGGAAGTTTATGTTTTAATTTTACCGGCGATGGGCATCGTTGCCGAAGTCATCGCCAACAACACGCGCAAGCCGCTGTGGGGCTACAAATCGCTAGTGTATTCGGCGCTGTTCGTCGGTTTTCTGTCGTTCATTGTCTGGGCGCACCATATGTATCTCACCGGCATGGGCCAGAAAATCGCCACGTTTTTTCAGACGACCACGATGATCATCTCGGTGCCGTCCGTCATCATTTTGACGTGTATGTTCCTGTCGCTTTGGGGTGGTTCCATCCGCATCAACACGCCGATGCTTTTCGCGCTGGGCTTCCTGCCGATGTTCGGCATCGGTGGCCTCACCGGACTGCCGCTCGGCCTCGCGGCCACGGATTTGTATCTGCACGACACCTATTACGTCATCGCGCATTTTCATTACGTCGTCGCGCCGGGAACAATTTTTGCACTGTTCGCCGGCGTGTATTTCTGGTTTCCAAAAATCACCGGACGCAAGATGAATGAATTTTGGGGCCGCGTGCATTTCTGGTGTTCGTTCACGTTCATGAATCTGGTGTTCATGCCGATGTTTGCGCAGGGCATCAAAGGAATGTTGCGCCGCATGAGCGACGGCGCGGTGAACTATTCCGCTGCGCGCGTGCCGGGCGCGATTGACGCACTGCCGGGTTCCGTAATGCAGTTGAACGGCTGGATTCTCTGGGCCGCCATCGCGCTGGGCATCGCGCAAATTCCTTTCATTCTCAATCTGTTTTGGAGCATCAGCCACGGCGAGAAAGTGGACAGCAATCCGTGGCAGGCCACGACGCTCGACTGGCAGACGCCCACGCCGCCGCCGCACGGAAATTTTGCGCACGAGCCGGTCACGGTGCGCGGGCCTTACGAATACAGCGCGCCCGGCCACGCCACAGATTTCACGCCACAATCAGAAAAAAACTGAAAACTGAAATTCTGAAACCATGACGACATCCCGAAAAAATTTGCAGCCTCGTAACGACGCCGGTTTCATTTCGGCGTTCCAGCGTTTCAGCCTTTCAGAATTTTAACATGGAAATTCCCTACACAGTTCACAATCGTCCCGACACCGGCATCTACAACGCCAAGGTCGGCATCTGGCTGTTTCTCGCGTCCGAAGTGATGCTCTTCGGCGGGCTGTTCTCCGCCTACATTTTGCTGCGCGTCGGCGCGGAGCCGGGGATGTGGCCGCACGGTTGGCTCAACGTCACGCTCGGCACCATCAACACCATCCTGCTCGCGCTCTCGGCCATCACCACGCTGCTCGCGTGGGCGGCGTGCAAGGTGCGCGAGTTCGGCAAATTCAAATTTTTCCACGCGTGCACCATTTTGCTGGCGCTGACGTTTCTGGGAATTAAATCCTATGAATACCATGACAAGCTGATTCACTACGAAATCAAGTTGAACAACGGCACGTTTGCCGACGGTCACCTCGTGGAAAAATCAGCTGACTTCGACCTGGCGAAAAAAACCGGCACGGTCACGCTGCACGGTCGCATCGTCGAGGACGAAAAAGAGCTGATGGATTTGCGCGCGCCGGCGGCGCAGTCGGCCAAGCTGGATGAAGTCACCATCGCCGCGACCGACATCAAAAAAATGGGCAACTACGGCCCGGCGCACAACACGTTCACCGCGATTTATTTCACGCTCACCGGTTTGCACGCGTTGCATATTTTGGGCGGCACGCTGGTGATTTTCTATTTTTGGGGGCCGGGCAGCAAAATGTGGAAGACTGATCCCGAACGCTTCACCAACCGCATCGAGGTCTCCGGCCTGTTCTGGCATTTCGTGGATCTCGTGTGGATTTTTCTGTTCCCTGTGCTTTATTTGACTTGAGAATTTTATGAGCGAATCCGACAAACCCGTTTCTCTGCAAAGTTACATCCGGCTGTGCGCGGTGGTGTTCCTCGTCGTCCTTTGCACCACGTCGGCGATGATCGCCACGTCGTTCTCGCACATCGGCGACGGCTGGACGTTGAAGGTCGCCATCATCCTCGCCATCGCGGTGGTGAACGCGTTTCTCGTCGCCGGCTACCTGATGCACTTACTCTCGGAAAAGAAACTCATCTACACCGTGCTCGGTTTCACCGTGTTCTTTTTCATCGGCCTGATGGGCTTGACCCTCTGGGCTACGAACGGTTTTCCGCCCGGCACCGTCAACCACTAAAACGATTATGTCGCTCAAAGCCTTCCATCTGATTTTTGTGACGCTGCTCACGGCGCTGGCGTTTGGCTGCGCGGCGTGGGCGTTTCAATCGGGCAACGCGCTTTGGGGCGCGGTTGGTATTGCGGCCGGCATATTCGTTGTGGTTTACGGAATTTATTTTTTGCGAAAACTGAAAAACGTCAGCTACCTGTGAAATCGCTCCGCAAAATCCTGTTCGCCCTTGGGCTACTCGCACCGGCAAAAATCTTTGCCTGCGCCGCGTGCTACGGCGCGAACATTGATTCGCCGATGGCCGACGGCATGAACTGGGCCATCCTCACGCTTGGCGTGGTCATCACCACGGTGCTGGGCGGATTCATGACCTTCCTGATTTACGCCATCCGCAAAAGCGAGGCGCTCACCGCCGCCGCCGAAAAGAAAAATTCTCCTGGAGCTTAAAAAATATGAACGACTGGTTTGCCCAAAACGTCCTCGGCCTACCGCAACTCGCCTCGGCCAGCGGCCATGCGGTGGACAACCTCATGGTCTATGTCCATTGGCTGATGCTCGCGCTGTTCGTCGGCTGGAGCCTTTATTTTGCCTACGCGCTCTGGCGGTTCAACGCCGCGCGCCACCAGCGCGCCGACTACGCCGGCTCCACCAGTATGCTGCCAAAATATAGCGAAATCGCCGTCGTCGTGATTGAGGCCGTGCTGCTCATCGGCGTGGCCATTCCGATTTGGGCGAAAAACGTGGACAATTTTCCGAAGCCCGAAAATGCCACCGTCATTCAGATCATGGCGCAACAGTTCGGCTGGAATGTGCGTTACGCCGGCTTAGATGGGAAGTTTGGCCGCCAAGAAATGAAGCTCATCGCCACCGACAACATCTTCGGAGTGGATCCCACCGACCCCGCCGGCAAGGATGACATCCAGTATTACAACGGCGATATCCACGTCGTCAAAGACAAGCCGGTGTTGATTTATTTGAGTTCCAAAGACGTGATTCACTCCATGAAAATTGTCGCCATGCGCGTGACGCAGGACGCCATTCCCGGTCTGCGCATCCCGTTCACCTTCACGCCGAACAAGCTGGGCCGCTATCAGGTCGAGTGCGCGCAGCTCTGCGGCAACGCCCACGCCGCGATGTCCGGCGGGTTCATCCTCGTGCAGACACAGCAGGAATTTGACGACTGGATTAAGTCCAAATCCGCCGCCGGTGCCCCGCAGAGTTTTGAATGATCGGCGGCTAACTGGATTTCCAGCGCAGCCAGCTCATCGTCAAAACGGAGCTGAAAAATCTGGATTGCGCCAATAAACCGCAGCATCACGGCAGTTTCACGAATCCGCATGGCACTGAAACCGCTGCCGTGATAACTTTCGCACGCGGCTTTTAAGTGAAGCCTTCACCATTGCTCAACCGGAAAAACTTTCGCATGAATGTCGTCCTGCTAGAACCGGAAATCCCGCCGAACACAGGCAACGTGGCGCGGCTCTGCGCCGCCACGCGGACGACGCTGCACCTCGTCGAACCGTTCGGCTTCAAGCTGGACGACGCACAGCTCAAGCGCGCCGGCATGGATTACTGGCAGCAAGTCGCGTGGCACCGCTGGAACAACTGGAACGCGTTCGCCGAGCAACTACCGGCGACGGCGCGGTTGTGGTTCGTGGAATCCGACGGGCCGAAGGTTTACAGCGACGCGAAATTTGGGGCGGACGATTATTTAATTTTTGGCCGCGAGACGGCAGGTTTGCCGAAACAACTTTTGGAGCAACACCGTGAAAACTGGCTGCGCATCCCGATGTTCAATGCGGAATCGCGTTCGCTGAATTTGTCGAACTGCGTGGCGCTGGTATTGTTTGAAGCACTGCGCCAGCAGGGTTTCGCCGGCGAGATTGCGGTCTCGCCTTAGCACGGCGCGGACTTAAACAAAATCTTTGAATATATTCTCGCGTGGCATCCTGAATCTTTGTGGTCTTGGCTTATCGGCAGATGAAGGCTCGTAAGATGGGTCTAAAGCTTTCTTCAATTGTTTCGTCCAAAGATAGCATTCTCGCACATCGTATTCTTTGGAAATACAAGCCCGCTTTACTTTTTCTAAAAGCTCGATTCCTTTTCTTGTCAATTCCCAACAGTCTCGTTGATTGTTAAACATCAACTCCCATTCAACCCCATCTTTACGACGAAATGCTATGTCTGTATTCCAGCGAGATTCGATTTGAGTCACATAGCTTTCTAAATCTTCAGGACGAATATCCAAGTAGTGCCGCTGTCGGATATACTCAATCACTTCCTGTTTTTTGGCTGGCCGACAAGGCATTTCTTCGAGAACAAAAAGTAAACAAACCAGCCTTTGTAACTGTTCTGTGTATGAGCCATTCATAAATGATTTCACCCCACGCCGAAGATTCGTGCCAGCAAATCCAGCGTGCCGTAAGTCACAAAGGCCAGCACGCCCCGCACCAGCGGAATATTAATCAGCACGATGATGATGATAAAACCAAAGCGCGCAAAGTTGGCGTAAGTCTCGTGAGTCATGCCCGTCACGACGCGCAAAACGTGCGAGCCATCCAGCGGCGGCACGGGAATCAGGTTGAAAAAACAAAGGATCAAGCTCAATCCCGCCGCCTGCAAACAAAAGTCAATCATCTGGCCGGAATGTAAAATGATGCCCACCCGCGCCAGCGCCACGAGACCGACGGCAAGCAGCAGGTTCATCGCTGGCCCGGCCATCGTCACCAGAATGTCGTCGCGCTTCGGCTGGTTGAGATTGTAAGGATTCACCGGCACCGGCTTCGCCCAGCCGATGAGAAAGCGGCCCGCACCCGGCATGAAAATCATCAGCAATGGCAACGCTACCGTGCCGATGGGATCAATGTGCACGACGGGATTCAGCGAGACACGGCCTTGCAGTCGCGCGGTGTCGTCGCCGCATTTCCACGCCGTCCACGCGTGGCCGTATTCGTGAAAAGTCAGCAACGCCACCAGCATTAAATACTGAATCAGCCCGTCGGCAATGACATTTGAGTCCATCAGTGGCAGTGTAAACGGTTTCCCGCCGGCGAGTCGAGGCTGGACGCAGCGTGAAAATTTTTTAGAATGTCAGGAACAAAAGTTATTTATGTCATTACTTGAAGGAAAAACCGGCATTGTCTTCGGCGTCGCCAACAAACGCTCCATCGCCTGGGCCATCGCGCAGGCGTGGGCCAGCGCAGGCGCCAAACTGGCGTTCACCTACCAAGGCGAACGGCTCAAGGACAACGTCGAGGAACTCGCCAGCACGTTTGGCGCGGACACGCTGATTTTGCCCTGCGACGTGACGAAGGACGAGGACATCGCCCGCGTCTTCAGCGAAGTCGGCGCGAAATTCGGCAAACTTAATTTGCTCCTGCACGCCGTCGCCTTTGCGCCCAAGGCCGCGCTGGAAGGGGAATTTGTGAACACCAGCCGCGAAGCCTACCGCATCGCGCACGACGTCAGCGCCTATTCGCTCGTCGCGCTCGCGCGCGGCGCCGCGCCGCTGATGACTGATGGCGGCAGCATTGTGGCGATGAGCTATTACGGCGCGGAAAAAGTCGTGCCGCACTACAACGTCATGGGCGTGGCCAAAGCCTCGCTCGAAGCCAGCACACGCTATCTCGCGTATGATTTGGGTCCGAAAAAGATTCGCGTGAATTGCATCAGCGCCGGCCCCGTCAACACGCTCGCCGCGCGCGGCATCAGCGGTTTCAGCGAAATGCTCAAGATTTACGAAGCCAAATCCCCGCTGAAACGCAACCTCGTTCCGGAAGAACTGGGCGCGACCGGCACATTCCTCGCCAGCGACGGCGCGGCGTGCATCACCGGCCAGGTGATTTATGTGGACGGCGGCTACTCGATCATGGGGATGTAAGTGGAAAATTTGCCCATGTCCAAGCCGCTTACAATTTCGATTCTCAAAAAGGAGGCTGCGGCCTTTGCAAAGATGGAATCGAAACACGCCGAGCCAGCATTATTTGGCGTGACGGATGGCAAGGCGGTTGGAACTTACATCGAACACAAATTTCAAACCGCGCTGCAACGACGGTTTGAATATGGTCGCGGCAGTTCAGCCAAGGGCATTGATTTTCCTGAGCTCGGAGTGGACATCAAAGTCACGAGCATCCGGCAACCGCAGTCTTCCTGTCCTTTCAAAAGTGCGCGGCAAAAGATTTACGGCCTCGGCTACTCGCTGCTCGTTTTTGTTTACGACAAGCACGATGATCAAGCGGCGCGAACCGGACGGCTCGACATTTTGCACGCCATTTTTGTCGAAAAGGAGCGAACGGCAGATTTTCAAACGACTTCTGGCTTGCTTGGCTTGTTAAAACACAAAGCGAACCGTGATGATATTTTAGCTTTCTTCCAAGAACGGTTGCTGCCGGTGGACGAAATTGAAGCGCGTAATCTAGCTGATGAAATTCTTCAGTCACCGCCGCAGGTTGGCTACCTGACCATCTCCAACGCGCTGCAATGGCGGTTGCAATACAGCCGTGTCATCGAACAGGCCGGGGCGATTGGCGGCATCCTGCGCCTGAAATGAAATCCCGCGCCAAGACCGAGTTTGGCGATTTCCAAACACCCGCAACTCTGGCAAAACAGATTTGCGAATTATTAAAACACAAGGGCATCGTTCCTAAATTCATCGTCGAGCCGACGTGTGGCGTGGGTGCTTTTCTTGCCGCCGCCGCCGCAGTTTTTCCACGCAGCACTTTGCGCGGCTGGGACATCAATCCTGATTACGTTTGGCAGGCGGGTGCGGTTTCGCGCGCGGTCGTGGTGTGTCAGGATTTTTTTACGCACGATTGGGAGCGCGAGTTTGAAAATCTGCCGGGCGAGCTTTTAATTCTCGGTAATCTTCCGTGGGTCACTAACTCAACCGTCTCGGCCATGGATGGAAATAATTTGCCGATAAAAGAAAATTTCCTTGGTTTGCGCGGACTGGCGGCCCGCACCGGCAAGGCCAACTTCGACATTTCAGAATGGATGTTAATTCAACTTGTCCGCGCGTTGCGCGGACGCACCGCCACCATCGCGATGCTTTGCAAAACCGCGACCGCGAGAAAACTTCTTCGTTACGCCTGGCAGAATGATGGCCGCATCCGTGAAGCTTCGCTCTATCGAATTGACGCCGCTGAACATTTCGACGCGGCGGTCGGTGCTTGCCTGCTCATCGCGCAAACCGGCAGCGCTGGTCCGACCGAAGCAGACGTTTATGAATCGCTTGCGGACACGAAACCCGCGAGCCGAATTGGTCTGGCCGGTCAGGATTTAGTGGCCGACATTCGCACTTACCGAAAGTTGCAGCACCTCGAAGGACTTTGCTCGTTTCAATGGCGCTCCGGCGTCAAACACGACTGTGCGGCGGTGATGGAATTAAAACCAACCGCCAACGGCACGGTGGAAAATAAACTGGGGGAACGCCTCATGCTGGAACCCGATTGCCTGTATCCATTGCTCAAATGCAGCGACCTTGCCAATGACCGCATCACGCCGGAACGTCTCGTGTTGGTAACGCAAAAAAATGTCGGAGCCGATACTTCTGGCATCGCCCGCTCCTCGCCGCAAACTTGGAGCTATCTGCAAAGCCACCGCGAAAAACTCAATGCCCGCAAAAGTTCCATCTACAAAAGCAGCGCGCCGTTTGCCCTGTTTGGCATTGGCGATTATGCGTTCGCGCCGTGGAAAGTTGCCGTTTCAGGATTGCACCGCACCGCTCAATTTCAAGTCATCGGGCCGTTTCAGAACAAGCCGGTTTTTCTCGACGACACCTGTTATTTTTTACCATTTGAAAACCAGCGGCAGGCGCAGCTCATCGCCGACATTTTGAATTCTCCACCCTGTCAGAAATTTATCCGCGCTTTGCTGTTCGACGACACCAAACGCCCCATTACCGTCGAACTGCTCCAGCGTTTGAATCTCAATGTCATCGCAACCGAAGCTGGCTTTGAATCACGCTGGCGCGCGCTGCAAAATGCCAACTACCGTTTTGCCGCATCGGTTCCTCAATTTGACATGATGATGGAGACTGCTAACTCTGGCGTTCGCAACCGTCTGGCTAAAAACATTTCAACGAGCTACACCAACCCGCACCACGCTCGCAAGAAATCGCGAGCAAAAATCACCCGCTAGTCGTTGCACAAGAATTGTTGCCCGAATCACTCCGGTCGCTTCATTTCAAACCGGTCGCGGGTTTTGCAATACCAGTGCGGCGACGCCATGCGGCCGATGGTCAAAAGCTTTTCCGTCCGCACCCGTTTTTTCTCCGCGTCAAACAGTTCATCGCGCAGGTGAACGCGCTTGATGAGGCCGATGACCACGCGGTTGCCACCGATTTGCAAAGTTCCCCATTCGACACATTCCAAACTCGCGGGCGCTTCCGCAATGCGCGGCGGCTTCACGACCGACGACGGCGTGGCGTGCAGACCGGCGCGCGTGAGTTCACTTTCACCAAACGGCAGCGACGCGGCACATTGGTTCATCGCCTCGGCGATGGCTTCGTCCACGAGGTTCACGACAAATTCATGACCGGAACGGATATTGCGCGCGGTGTCCTTGGGCATGCCGTTGTCGCGGTCGCCGGGCGCAAACGCGCAAATCGGCGGATTCGCGCCAAGCAGATTGAAGAAGCTAAACGGCGCGGCGTTCGCCTTGCCATCGGCACTGATGGTCGTCACCAGCGCAATTGGTCGCGGCGTGACGAGGCTGGCGAGAATTGGATACGCGCGGTCAGCGTGTTCCTTTTCGAGATCAAGTTCCATAATTCAAATTCAGGCGGAATGTTTCAGGCGCGCCACATACGCGCCGTCCACCTTGTCCGCAAACGGCAATAATTGCCGTTCGGTTTCCAGTTTGAAATCGGGATTGGCGGTGAGAAATTCTTTCACCACCTCGGAGTTTTCTTCCGGCTCCAGACTGCAAGTGCTGTAAACCATGACGCCGCCGGACTTCAAAACGGTGGCGGCCTGCTTGAGCAGAACCAGTTGCGTCGCGCGCAGGCGCTCGATTTCCGCCGGCTGAATCAGCCAGCGCAAATCCACGCGGCGGCGCATGACGCCGGTGTTGGAACACGGCGCATCCACCAAAACGCGGTTGAAAGTTGCGGGTTGAAAGTTGAAGGTTGCGGTAACTTCGGCGCACGTCACGCCGAGGCGCGTGCAGTTTTCGCGGATCAATTTCAAGCGGTCGGCAAAGCTGTCGTGCGCGACGATTTTGCCTTCGTTATTCATCTGCTGTGCGATCAAAGTCGCCTTGCCGCCGGGCGCAGCGCACAGATCCAAAATGGTGTCGCCGGGCTGCGCGCCAAGCAAAATTGGCGCGAGCAGCGTGCTGGGGTCTTGCAGATAAAACCAACCGGCGCGGAAACTGCCGAGCGAATTCAGCGGTGGATGTGACTTCAGATCGAAGGCCAGATTCTCGCCCGTCCAGTCGCGGGTGCAGAAATCGTATTCCACATTTTCCTCGCGCCAGCGTTCGACGAGCTTGGCGGCGTCGGTTTTTAATGTGTTCACGCGCGCAAAAGTTTTTGGCGGCGTATTGTTCCATTCCAGCAGGGCGCGCGTTTTCTCGTCGCCGAAATTTTCGCGCCAGCGTTCCACGAGCCATTCGGGATGCGACCAGCCGAGCGCGGGCTGGGAAATTTTCATGTCGGCGAGAATTTTTTTCACCTCGTCAAACTCGCGCAGATAGGCGCGGAGAATGGCGTTGATAAAACCGGATTGTGAGACGTAGCCGGAACGCTTGGCTTGCTCGACGGTTTCGTGAACGGCGGCGTGCGGCGGAATCCGGTCGAGCCAAAAAATCTGGTAGAGGCCGAGGCGCAGCAGGTTGACGAGCGCCGGACGCGGCTCACGACCGGGCGTAGTTTTGCGCGCGATGAGCCGATCGAGCGTTGCCTGCCAGCGCACGACGCCGCAGACAAGCTCGTGGCACAGGCCGCGATCGGCGGGCGACAGGCGCGCGGTGGCGAGCGCCGTTTCGAGGAGATTTTCCGTAAATGCCCCGTTGTTCAGGCGCTGCGATAAAACGCGCGCCGCAATTTGTCTTGGATTTTGTTCGTTCACCACGTTTAATGGAGTCATAGTGAATCCGTGACGACAGAAATACGATTTTATATTTTATAATTATGAAAGAAGAATTCGAGAAATTGGCGGCAGCAGGAAAAATCGAAGGCAAGCACGTTCCCGCGCTCGCGCAACTGGCCGAGGCCGGCTGTTGCACGCACCGGAGCTGGGGCTTTGGCCGCATCAAGACGGTGGACACGGTGTTCGCGCGGTTCACCATTGATTTTCCGGGCAAGGCCGGTCATCCGATGGATTTGGGGTTCGCCGCCGAATCGCTGAAGCCGGTGCCGAAGGATCACATTCTCGCGCGCAAGGCGACCGACCTCGCCGCCGTTCGCCAGCTCGCGGCGCATCATTTGGATTTGATCAAAATTGTTTTGAACAGCTTCGGCGGCAAGGCCACGACGGATCAGATTCAACAAGTTCTCGCGGACGTCATCACCGACGATTGGAAAAAATGGTGGGAAACTGCCAAGCGCGAAATGAAGAAGGACGGCCACTTCATCGTGCCGACGAAAAAAACCGAGCCGGTGGTTTATCAGGCGCAGGAAACGTCGCTGCAAGACCGCTTGCTGGCGGACTTCCGCAAGGCGAAAGGCCTCAAGGCGCGCATCGTCGTGGTTGCTGAAATTCTCAAGGCCGTATCTGATTTGAAGGACAAGGTGGCGACGGCGAACGAAGTGATTGCCGCGCTGAACCCCGACATCGCGTCACATCAGCGCACGCAGCCGGCGGTGGCGCTGGAGGCGATTTTCGCGCGCGACGAACTGCGCGCGGCTGCCGGGCTGCCGGCTGGCACCGAGGAAATTTCCGTCGCGCAAATCTGGGCGCAGGACGGCATCCGGTTCGGGCCGCTGATTGAAACCATTCCCGCCGCGAAGCATCACCGCGCGCTGGAATCGTTCAAGACCGCGTATCCCGAACGCTGGGTGGAAGTTTTCCGCAGCGCGCTGAATTTTGTTTCCGCCAAGCTCGCCAAGGAAATCGCCAGCGTGCTCATCCACGACGGCAAACTGGCCCTGCTCAAGGAAACGCTCGCCAAGCTCATCAACCAGCACACCGCCAGCACCGAACTGCTGCTGTGGTTCGGCCGCGAGCGCAATGAAGATTATGTGGACATCCTCGGCCCGGAAGTTTTCCGCGCGATGCTGACCTCGATGGAACGCGACCAGTTTCAGGAGAAACGCTCCAACCGTCTCCGCGATTTTATTTTGGAAGACCAGGCGTTGATTGCCGAATTGACCGCCACGGCGGACATCGAAGTCGTAAAAGATTTGACCCGCGCGCTAAAATTATCGCCCGTGTTTGACGACATGGACAAGCGTTCCCTCCTCGCGCGGCTCGTCAAGGCGCATCCCGCCGTGCAGCCGCTCGTCAGCGGCGAACAGACCAAACAGGAAGCCGGCTTGCTCGTTTCGTGGTCCAGCCTTGAACGCCGCAACACCGAGTATCACGAGCTGGTCGAGAAAAAAATTCCCGCGAACTCCAAGGAAATCGCCATCGCCCGCAGCTACGGCGACTTGCGCGAAAACCACGAATACAAGGCAGCGAAGGAGATGCAGAAAATTCTCATGCGCCAAAAGGAAGATCTCGAAGCCGCGCTCAACCGCGCGCGCGGTCAGGATTTCATCAACGCACGGACGGATGTCGTCGGGCCGGGCACCATCGTGGTGGCGACCGACCTCGCGACCAATCAGGCCGAAACTTTCACGATTCTCGGCGCGTGGGATTCCGATCCCGACGCGGGCATCATCAGCTACCTCACGCCCGTCGCGATGGCGCTGGTCAACCGCAAGGTCGGCGACGAGGTGGAATTTGAACTGCACGGCAGCAAGCGCCGTCACCGCATCGAAAAAATCGAGGCGTGGAAAACGGAAGCGGTCGCGCAAGCTTGAAATAAAATTAAAAACAAAAACGGCGGCGAAAAATTTTCGCCGCCGTTTTTTATTCTGCGAATGGTTCAGGCTTTGCCGCCGTAGCTCGCGAAGTCGTCCGCGTCCAGCACATCGAACCATGTCACGATGTCCGTGCGCGTGGGCGCGATGGCTTTGTGAATACCGTTGAGATACTCGCGGCCTTCGGGATTGTCGGGCGCGCGGTTTTCCTGCCAGTTCGACCATGCGATGATTTCCGGCGCGGTGCGCTTATGCTTGGCGTGCTTTTCAATCCACGCCAGCACTTCGGTATCGCTCTTGGTTAGTTCCTTTTTCAAGGCTTTGGGGTCAATGCCGGTGAATTCCAGAAACCGCTGGTCGAGCGGGCAGGCGTAATGGTATTCGCCGTTCTTGCCGGCCAGCGTGGCGCGGCCTTTGTCCAACATACGCGGCAAAATGACGTAGCCGCCAAGCCGCACGCGCGGGCTGCGCGGCGGGAATTTTGTGAGGTCAGGAGTGTGGAGTGACATAATTTTTATTTTGATTTCGGTTGGCACGTCGCCTTTCTGTGCGACGGCAACCAACTTGCACCGAAAATGCCGAATTGCAAGTGACGCCGAAAAATTTTATTTTGTCCGCGTGAAACACTCTGGAAAAGCCTCGGCGGCCGGCATGAAACTGATTGCCCTGTCCGGCGCAGGCGTGCTGCTGCTGCTGGTCGTCGCGTGGCTGGCCGCGCACATCGGCGCCTTCATTCTGGCGATGGCCGGCGTGCTCGGCGGTTTGTGGGTGCTGTTCGTTATCTTCACGTTTTACTTTTTCCGCGACCCGGATCCGCTGCCACCCACCGGCGCGGGCCTCGTCATCGCCCCCGGCCACGGCAAGGTGGACACGATTGACACCACGACTGAGGCGGATTTCATAGGCGGCGAATGTCGGCGCATTTCCATTTTTCTTTCCGTGTTCGATGTGCACGTCCAGAACGCGCCGGTGACGGGTCGCATTGCGTTTTTCAAACATACGCCCGGCCAGTATCTCAACGCCATGCGCGCCGACTGTGCACAGTTCAATGAAAATGTATTGATCGGCATTGCGTCGGTTGATCCGCGTGAAACCAAGGTTGGGATGCGCCTCATCGCCGGACTCATTGCGCGGCGCATCGTGCCATTCGTGGCACAAAACGATGCCGTGCTGCGTGGCGAACGCATCAGCCTCATCCAATTTGGCTCGCGCGTGGATGTCTATCTGCCGATGAACACGAAAGTCAAAGTGCAGCTCGGCGACCGCGTGGTTGGCGGCCTGACGGTGCTGGCGGCGTTTGAATAAAATCCTATGGCTGAAGCTCCACAAAAAAACGCGTCGCCCGCCGAGAGCGAGAAGCTGAAGATTTATTTCCTGCCGAACCTGCTCACAGCGGGAAATCTTTTCTGCGGCTTCGTGGCGCTGACCAAAATCGTCGAGGCCAACCTGACGCCCGACGCCAACGGCCACGTCAATTGGTATCCGATTCAGTTTGCGCTCGCCGCCATTTTGCTCGCGTGCATTTTCGATTTGTTCGATGGCCGCGTCGCGCGCATGGGCGGGCACGAAAGCCCGTTCGGTCGCGAATTCGATTCGCTCGCCGACTTAATTTCCTTCGGCGTCGCGCCGGCGTTTCTCGTGCATCGCGTGGTATTGCGCGGGGCGTTGCCGGACGAATACACCCAACTCGGCTGGTTCATCGCCTCGATTTATCTCATCTGCGGCGCGTTTCGCTTGGCGCGATTTAATTGTCTCTCCGCGATGAATCTGCCGGGCGCGGGCAAGGATTTTCTGGGCTTCCCGATTCCGTCCGCCGCCGGCCTCGTGGCGTCACTGACGCTGTTCATGATCAAATTGAATGAGAAGGAAAAAGATCTCGGCCATTGGGGTTATCTGCTACCGGTCGTGCTGGTTTTTCTTTCGGCAATGATGGTGAGCGAGGTGCGTTATCCGAGCTTCAAGGCGCTAGGGCTGCGCTCGACCACGACCTTCCTGAAACTGATTATCGCCGTGCTGTTCGCCGGCTGCCTGTTGGTTTTGCGCGAGAAGGTTTTGTATTACGTCCTGCCGCTGTTCTTCACCGGCTATCTGGTTTACGGTTTTATCCGGCCGCACATTTCCCGCGCCTGGCGCAAGGAAATCGAAGAGGACGACGACGAGGCGGAGGCGGGAAGCTAAATGGCCGAAACGCATCCCATTTTGCTGGCGGCGCTAACGGGCTATTTTTTCAGCCTGATTTTTTCCTCAATTCCTTTCGGCCCGATCAACCTCACCATCCTCAACGGCGGCGCGCAGCGCGGCTTTCGCTGGGCACTGCTCATCGGCCTCGGCGCCGCGACGATGGAGACCATTTACTGCGCCATTTCCTTCACCGGTTTTTCCTCGATCTTTGACCACGGCATTGTGCAGGCCTTCATGCAGGTGTTCAGTTTTGTTTTCATCCTCTTCCTCGGCTTTAAGTTTTTGCTGGCAAAATCCGTCCATGTGGCGACCAAGCTGGACACCGCTTCGGAAAAAATCGAGACGCGCATCGAGCAGAAATTTCACCCGCACTCGGCCTTCATGAACGGCTTTGTGCGCGTGCTCGGCAACCTCGGCGTGCTGCTGTTCTGGATTGTCCTCGCGGCCAACCTCATGGCGCGCGACTTGGTGGACGCGGATTCTTTTGCCGCGAAGGCGGCGTGCGTGGGCAGCGTCGCCCTCGGCACGAGCACTTGGTTCACGCTTTTGAGCTTCGCGGTCTCGCGCAGCCACGGACGGATGGGCGAAAAGACCTTGCTGCGGCTCCAGCATTTTTCCGGTATCTGCCTCATCATTTTCGGTCTCATCCAAGGCACCAACATGGCGTGGCACCTAGCCAAACACAACCGCCATCAGCACCAACTTCAGGAACAAATGCCGCCCGCCCAGAACCAAAATTAATTTATGCTTAAAGCTGGAATCGTCGGATTGCCCAACGTCGGCAAATCAACCCTGTTCAATGCCGTTACCCGCACCCGCAAGGCCGAGGCCGCGAACTATCCGTTTTGCACCATTGACCCGAACGTCGGCATCGTCACCGTGCCGGACGAACGGCTTTACGTCCTGCAAAAAATTGCCAAGACCGGCGTCGTCATTCCCGCTGCGATTGAATTCGTGGACATCGCCGGCCTCGTCAAAGGCGCGTCGCAGGGCGAAGGTTTGGGCAATAAATTTTTGACGCACATCCGCGAAGTGGACGCGATTGTGCAAGTCGTCCGCTGCTTTGAGGACGCGGACATTCATCACGTCGCCGGCAATGTTGACCCCGTGCGCGACATTGAAACCATCACCACCGAACTCGTCCTCGCCGATTTGGAAGCCGTGCAAAAACGTCTCGCCAGCGTCGCCAAAGACGCCAAACGCGGCGACAAGGAAGCGCTCGCGCAGGAAAATGTTTTGAAGAAAATTGAGCCACACCTCAACGCCGGCAAACCCGCGCTCACGCTGGAACTGACCCCGGAGGACAAAGCCATCTCGCGCCTGTTTTGGCTGATGACCGACAAGCCGACGATTTTTGCCTGCAACGTCAAGGAAAGCGACCTCGCCACCGCCAACCAAAATCCGTTCGTCCTGAAAGTCCGCGAATACACCGCGCACCATTTCGCGTGCGAAGCCGTCGTCATCAGCGCGCAGATCGAAAGCGACTTGATTGATTTGTCCGATGCCGAGGCGAAGGAATTTCTCAAGGAACTCGGCGTGAGCGAATCCGGCGTGGGCGCGCTCATCCGCGCGACGTATCATCTGCTCGGTCTGCGGACGTATTTCACCGCCGGCGAAAAAGAAGTCCGCGCGTGGACGATTCACAATGGCGACACCGCGCCGAAAGCCGCTGGCGTCATCCATTCTGATTTCGAGCGCGGCTTCATCAAGGCCGAAACCGTCGGTTACGACGACTTGGTGAAATTGGGTTCCGTCGCCGCTGCGCGTGAAAAAGGTCTCTACCGGATGGAAGGCAAGGAATACGTAGTGAAAGACGGCGACGTGTTGCTGTTCAAGTTCAACGTGTAATTTACTGAAAGTTAAAAAGGCCACCGAGCAAAACTCGGTGGCCTTTTCGTTTCTACGGCAGAATTATTATGATGCGAAAAACTTCTGAATTTCTTTAATGACCTCGATGAAGACATCCACTTCGGCCTGCGTGTTGTAAAAATAAAAACTCGCGCGGGCAGTGGATTCCACACCGAGCTTGTGCATCAACGGCTGCGTGCAGTGATGGCCGCCGCGCAAAGCCACGCCACCCTGATCCGCGAGCGTCACCACATCATGCGCGTGAACATCTTTCAATAAAAATGAAACCAGCCCGGCGCGGTTTTGTTTCGGGCCGAAGAGCCGGATGTTTTTCAGTGTGGAAAGTTTTTCGTAGGCGTAGTTCGCCAATTCCTGATCGTGCTGCCAGATGTTTTCGCGGCCAATGGCGTCGAGATAATCCATCGCGGCGTGCAAGCCAATCGGCCCGGAAATGTCCGGCGTGCCGGCCTCGAACCGATGCGGCGCGTGCTTGAATTCCGTCTTTTGGTAGCCGACGGATAAAATCATTTCGCCGCCGCCCTGATACGGCGGCATGGTTTCCAAAACTTCCGTGCGGCCATAAAGCGCGCCGATGCCGGTCGGCCCGCAAATCTTGTGGCCGCTGAACGCAAAGAAATCACAGCCGATGGCTTGCACATCCACCGGCAGATGCCCGGCACTCTGCGCGCCATCCACGAGCGTCGTGATGCCGAGTTTGCGCGCACGGGCACAAAGCTCGGCGACGGGATTCACCGTGCCCATCGAGTTCGAGATGTGCACCATCGAAAGCAGTTTCACCTGCGAGGTGAGCAGCGAGTCCAGCTTGGATAAATCCAGCGTGCCTTCGTCGCCGGTGACGGGAATGTAGGCGATCTTCGCGCCGGTCTTTTGCGCGAGCAATTGCCACGGCACGAGGTTGCTGTGATGTTCGACTTCCGTAAGCAAAATCACATCGCCCGCCTTCAAATTTTTCACGCCCCAAGTGGCGGCGACGAGGTTGATGGCTTCGGTCGTGCCGCGCGTCCAGATGATTTCGTCGCCGCTGCGGGCATTGAGAAATTTCGCCGTGCGTGTGCGCGCAGCCTCGAAGGCGTTCGTCGCGCGGTTGCTTAATTCGTGGATGCCGCGATGGACATTGGCGTTGTCACGCTCGTAATAATGCACCAGCGCGTCAATCACCGCGCGCGGTTTCTGCGACGTGGCGGCGTTGTCAAAATACACGAGCGGCTTGCCGTGGACTTGCTGATTAAGAATCGGAAAGTCCGCGCGTAGCTTTGACCAATCAACGGTTTTATTCATGGGAATTTTTTAGCCACCGATGTTCACCGATGAAACACAATGGTAAAACTATTTTCATCGGTGGGCATCGGTGGCGTCAAATTGCTTCCAAAACCCCGCCAGCTCTTCCGGCCCGAAGTCGGCGAGGATTTTGCCATCCACGTCAATCACCGGCGCGAAGCGCTGGCCGGTCAGATTGACCATCTCCGTCATGGCCTTGCTGTCGGCGATGACGTCGAGCGTCTCGTATTGGACGCCGTGCTCGTCGAGCCAGCGTTGCGCCTGGTGGCACCACGGACAATACGGTTTTATGAACAAGCGGGTTTTCATTTCACAATCGTAAAAATTGTCCGCCAGCTTAAACCAATCTGGCGGATTATCCAAAAATAATTCATCGCCATGCCGGCATTGATATTCAACCGCGCATCCCTATAATTCCGACCGTTAATAGTTGCCATGAGTGCCACCATCCAAAGCCCCTACAACGCCACCGTCGTCGGTCGCGAGGAAATCCATCCCGACCTTATCATCCTCCGCGTGCGGCCCGACGCCGCGCTGTTTGATTTCAAGCCCGGCCAGTTTGGCGTGCTGGGTTTGCAAGGCAACGCGCCGCGTCTGCCCGAAGCGACGCCGGAAGAACCCGCCACCGAACCGGACAAGATGATTCGCCGCGCCTACAGCATCGCGTCGTCCAGCGTCGAACGCCGTTACATTGAATTTTATCTCACGCTCATCGCCAGCGGCCAACTCACGCCGCGCCTGTTCGCCTTGAAGCACGGCGACCGCGTGTTCCTCGGCCCGAAAGCCAGCGGCCTGTTCACGCTCGACCGCGTGGCACCCGGCAAATCCGTCATCCTCATCGCCACCGGCACCGGCCTCGCACCTTACATTTCCATGCTGCGCACGCTGCTGATGACCGAGACGCAGCGCAAATTCGTTGTCCTGCACGGCGCGCGTTACAGTTGGGACCTCGGCTACCGGGGCGAACTGGAAAGCCTCGCGCGGCTGCGTCCGAACTTCACTTACATTCCGAGCATCACGCGCGCCGACCATGACCCGCATTTCCAAGGCCGCACCGGACGCATCCAGAACGTGCTCGACCAGGGCGCGATTGAAAAAGATGCCGGCGTGGAACTGGACCCGGCCAAGACGGATGTTTTCCTCTGTGGCAATCCAGAAATGGTCAAGGTCGTCAAAGAAATGCTCGCCGTGAAAGGTTTTACCACCGGCGACGGCAAGAATCCCGGCACGATACACGTCGAAGAATACTGGTGAACCGATCAGACCGACCGGAAACCCTGCCGGACCAGCCGCTCCCGCTCGCCCAACCGCCTTGAATTGGAGTAATTCAAGGTCAATCCGCTTCCTCCCAAGGTCGAAGTGTCCATTTTTAAGAATAAAAAACGGCATTTTAAGCTTAAAATGCTTCATCTCAAGCTTGAGATGTTCCATTTCAAGGTTAAAACGTTCCATTTCAAACTTAAAATGCTTCATCTCAAGGTTAAAATGCCGCGTTTCAAACTTAAGATGCTTCATTTCAAGGTTAAAACGCTCCATTTTAAGCTTAAAATGGAATAAAACAGGTTTGAAATACTCCGTTTTAAGGTTGAAATGGAGCATTTCAAACCTGAAATACCGCGTTTCAACCTTAAAAACCTCCATTTCAACCTTGAAATGCCTTTAACCAAGCTGGGGAAATGAGGGCAAAAGCCCTAAAAATGGCAAAAAACGCGAGATTTGCCGTCGCCCTAACCTGAACTGTTCAAAAATGGCCACCTCAAGCCCCTAGTCACGTCTGGGACGCAAATCTGGTCGTTTCAAGAGTCGCCCCGCGACGATTGAAAATAGCCCGGCGTTTCAACGCCGGAGGTTTATCCCGCCAGACCAGAGCGGCGGAGGGCCGCCGCACTTGTATCTTCCTGATTGTCCTGCTTGGCAGCCTTGAAAGGGAACGCCAAACTGGAGTCCTCCGCCCGGTTGCAACCGGGCGGAGGATGGCGTTCGTGGGAACCTGC
>Ga0208507_1000470_pt1 | contig 25927 bp, 40 predicted proteins | sample CryBogCBH12Aug01_FD_184626 | JGI IMG/M metagenome (GOLD analysis project Ga0208507, IMG submission 184626) | Freshwater microbial communities from Crystal Bog, Wisconsin, USA - CBH12Aug09.1 (SPAdes) (version 2) | ecosystem: Environmental > Aquatic > Freshwater > Lake | place: Crystal Bog... | reverse complement strand
TGGTGCGGCTAGCGAAATTAAAAAACTGCACGCGGCTGGAAGGCGTTTATCTGCCGACGCCCAAAAACGAGATGGTGCGTGATTTTTACGGCAAGATGGGTTTCACTTTGACCGCCGAATCCGAAACCAAACGAGAATTTGAATTGAAGCTGGAAAATTTTCAGCCCGCCCAAACCAAAATAAAAGTTACCCGCCGCGCTTATGAACCAAGCTGAAGTCATCGCCAAATTGCAGACGATTTTTGACACCGTATTTTTGGAGCCGGTCGTGCTCACGCCCGCCATCAGCGCGAAGGACGTGCCGGAATGGGATTCGCTCACGCACATTTCGCTGATGGTCTCGGTGGAAAAAGCCTTCGGCGTGCGCTTCCGCGTCGGCGAAGTGGAAAATGCCAAGAACGTCGGCGAGTTTGCGGACTTGATCATCAAGCGCAAATTGGAGCCATGATTTGCCGGCGGCTTTCCTCGACTTTACGTTGATTTCAGCTAGAGTGTTTGCGTGAGTTTTGTCGCTGAATTTAATTCCCTGCCGCTGGCTGCGCTCGTCAAAAAATCTCTCGCCACCAGCGCGTCCGCTGCGCGCGAGGCCGCCGCGAAAGATAAATTTTCCCTCGCCGATTTCGCCGCGCTGATTTCGCCCGCGGCTGGCGAATATCTCGAAGCGCTCGGCCAGCGCGCGCACACGATGACGCAGCAACGTTTCGGCAAAACCATCCGGCTCTTCGCGCCGCTGTATCTTTCCAACGAGTGCGTGAACAACTGTGCCTACTGCGGCTTCTCGCGCGACAATCCGATCTTGCGCGTCACGCTTTCCATCGAAGAAGTGTTGCGCGAGGCGGCGGAATTAAAAGCGCAAGGCTTCCGCAATGTGCTGCTCGTCGCGGGTGAACATCCAAAATTCGTTTCGAACAATTATCTGCGCGATTGCATCGCCGCGCTGCACGCCGATTGGCCGAGCGTGTCGCTCGAAGTCGGGCCGATGGAAACTGAAGAATATCTACCACTCGTCGCGGCGGGCGCGGATGGTCTCGTTGTTTATCAGGAAACTTACGACCGCGAAGTTTACGCGCAGATGCACACCGCCGGACCGAAACGGAATTTCGATTGGCGGCTCGAGACGCCGGAGCGCGCTTACGCTGCCGGTTTTCGCCGGCTGGGCATTGCACCGCTTTACGGGCTGGCCGACTGGCGTTACGAAGCGTTGAGTTTGGCCGCGCACGCGGATTATCTGCTGCGCCATTGCTGGAAAGCGTCCGTGACGATTTCGCTGCCGCGGTTGCGTCCGTGCGCGGGTGAGTTCGAGCCGCTCACGCACATCAGCGACCGCGAGCTGGCGCAACTCATCTGCGCATTCCGCATCATGTTTCCCGATGTCGGCATCGTGCTTTCCACGCGCGAGACGCCGAAGCTGCGCGATGGCTTGATTCCCTTGGGCATAACGATGATGAGCGCCGGCGCACGCACTGAACCGGGCGGTTACACCGGCGCGGGCAAAGAAAAAATCCATCACACCGAACGCGGCATCATCAAGGAAATCGCCTCGGGCGCGAGCGAATGGGCGCCGCAGGAAAACCGGCCGACGAATGCGACCGGCCAGTTCAACATCGGCGACGAACGCCCGCCGCAGGAAGTCGCGGAACTCATCCGCAAACTTGGTTACGAGCCGGTGTGGAAAGATTGGGACGCGGCGCTGACGATGTAAAAAGGGCTGCCAAACCATGCAAATCCAAGTCCGCAATCAATTTTCACCCGCATAAAACATTGCCATGATTTTTGCCGCTGATAGTCTTCGCCGACCATGATTTTAGGGATGTTTTTTAAGTTTCAAGAGTATCGCTTCCGGCTCGCGCTGACCATGGCGCTCGGGCTTGGTTTTTTTGCGTCGACAGCGGGCGCGGCAACGAATGCTGTGCCCGTCACGGGCATCAAATTAAACGATTATCTGCAGCAGGTGATGCAGCGGAATGAATCGGTGTAGGCGCAAATGTTGGAGGCGGAAGTCGCGCGGCACAAAAATAAAGCCGAGGTGGGTATTTTTGAGCCGGAATTTCAGGCGGCCTACACGCGCGAATCCAACCAGCGCACCAACAACGTCCAGCAGCAGGCGCAGCAGAATGGCGAAGGCTATTTCAGCGAGCGCAACAACCTTTACGATTTTGGCGTGCAGGACACGATTCCCACCGGCGGCAAAATCCGGCTGGGCTACACGTTGAGCGATCTCGCCAATAACGTGAATCCTTACGGCAGCCTTATCAATAAAAGTAACTATTGGAGCAAGCAGTATCAGACTTTTGTGGGCGTGACGTTCACCCAGCCGATTTTGAAAAATGGCTGGCTGACACCGACAATGGCGAATCTCCGGCTGTCGGCGTTGGAATCGGACATCGCCTTTCAGGAATATCGCCAGCAGTTGATGGTGACGGTGTTTCACGCGGAGAGCGCGTATTGGAATCTGTATTTTTCGCAGGAGCAGGTTCGTTTCTTCGATGAGTCCGTGGCGGTGGCACAAAGTGTTTTGGACGATAGCCGCCAAAAATTGAAGGCTGGTCAGGGCTCGGAACTCGATGTGTTGGAGGCGCAATCGGCGCTGGCGCTACGTTATACCAAGCGGAATGATGCGCTGCAAAGTTATTACGACGCGCAGGGTGCATTGCGCGTGTTGCTCGGCAATCCGACGCCCATCCAGCATTATTACGATCCGCTGGGCAACGAGCAGGTGCGCTTGAATACCAGTATTCCCAAACATCTGGCTGGGCCGAGCGAGCCGGTTTTTCGCGTGACGGACACGCCGCGCGAAACGAGTCCGGCCATTTCTTACACAGATAATTATCAAGAAGCGTTTGAATTGAACCCAGATTATTTGATTCAGCAGAAAAAATTGGATGAGGAGCGCGTGCGGCTCGGCGTGGCAAAAAATCAATTGCTGCCAAACTTGGATTTCAAGACCGCTTACGGTTACAACGGCCTCGGCCTCACGGTGGACAGCTCGTGGAACATGGCGCAGGAACAGACTTATCCTTCATGGTTGATTGGTGTGGAATTCAGCATGCCGCTGGGCGGCAACATCAAGGGACGCAATTTGTATCAGGCTTCCAAACTCAGTTTAGACGCAGCCTACATCCGCTTGAAAGGTGTGCAGACGGAAATCGCCAATGCGCTCAATACTTCCATTCAAAAAGCTGAAGCGTGTCATCAACAGCTTTTGGGGGGTTCAGATTCACTGCGTCTAGTTTGTAATGAATTGGCCAGACCGCGAACAAAAAACAATGACGGATCACTGCATGGGTCTTTTCTGATGTATGCCTTTAGGTCGACGGCACTCATTTGCGTTTTTGTTTAGCAGCTTTGGTCTTCGCTTTCGGAGGTTGGGGCATCACTGAAAACCAGCGCTTACCATCCTCTTCAGTGGCCAATTCAAGATATTCCCGCTGAATGATTCGAGGTGAGTTGCCGCTCTCCAAAGCCACCTTCGCAACATCATGGGTGACGGCGACGCGATAGCTGATGTAGGAGTTCCTGAATTTATTCGCGCCCACGTCGATGCCCTGGCTTTTGCCGTATCGATCAAACGCCTGAGTCATGGTTTGAGCATCCTGCCATCGTTCACAGATACGGCCGGCTTCCTTTTTTTGTGAGGATATCCAGGGGACCAAGTTTGGCGACAGTGGAATCAGCCGGCGCAGTTTGGTTTTCGTCACGGCTGCCGGCAGGATGATATGCTGATTGTCCCAATGGATGTGCTCCCAGCAAAGATTGACCATTTCTTCGGTGCGAATCCCGCAAAATGCCTTGATGGCGATGGGGACGACGAGATGTGCTGGGGCGTTTCGCAATAACTTTTCGATCTCCTCAACCCTGAAGATTTGGTTGACTGGCGGAGTGACCTCGACGGTTTTCACCGCTTCGGCTTCGGTCGGCATGCCTTTTGGCAAATAGCCGTGGTCTTTGGCAAAGTTGAACAATTGCACCACGGAATTGCGGTAATGGTTGCGGGTTTTTGGGGCGATGGTCACCTCGTGGCCTTCGCTGTTCGTAAATTTCAAGCTTCGCAACCATTCGGTGATTTCCTTGGTTGTGAGAGCCATTATGGATTTTGGGAATGCGAGGGCGAAGGCTTCGAGCCGCCGTTTCATGTCGCGGCGATGGTATTCTGACTTGCCGTCAGCGGTGAGGCTGGTGTTGAGTTCCTCGACAATCTTCGGAACCGATTTCACTTCTTTGACCGTTTTACCAAACCTTTCGTAAAACAGCACGGCCTCTTGCAATGAGATGGATCCGAGTTTTTCTCGGGCGTCCGCATATTCTCGGGCCATCTGATCCAGCGGAATGCCCAAATGGCTGACTATGTTTTTAGCCCGGGCGTAAATCAATGAATCCTCGCCGGTAATCTGGAGGGCCGTGGCGTCATCGTTCAGCAGGGAGGTTTTGACGGCATTGGCTTTGTCCTTGGCCTCGGTGAGAGAGTTAAATCGGCAGCGCACCCGCTTGCCACCGGAGTAGTAGCTGACCACGTAGGAATCGTAGGATTTAGCCGTGGGTGAATCGGGGGCCGAGAGGGGACTGAAATAAATTTTAATGGCGGTGGATCCCGCCATGATGGTCATTGGGAAGGACGGTTGTTTCGCCATAATTCGGGAAACAGTGTCACTAAACCGTCACTAAAAGTCCATCAATTTTCGTAAGTCGTTGAAAATAAATGGAGCGAGCGAAGGGATTTGAACCCTCGACGTTCACGTTGGCAACGTGCGCTGCTGGCTTGAAGATAATCGTCCGCGCTGGCAGTATCGCGCGGGATGTTGTTTCCAAAGTGCGTGATGGCGAGTCGTTGCCTGATTCTACAGAGCATCGAGGAAAAGAAAATAATCAGCCAGCCGGTGCAGCTGGTGATTGGGGGCTGCGAAAGTGTTTCTCTTAAACGGTGCATCGACGACCTTCTAACCGCGAAACGTGGCGGCAATAAGACCGAACGCTACGTCAAATCCCTCGAACATTATCTCCGTCAGTTTTCAGTCGGTCGCGAGTTGCGCGACATTTCAGATTTCACTTTTTCCGACGTTGAGTCTTGGATGGCAAAATATGAGTGTGCGGACACGCGGCGCACTTGGCTTTCACGGCTCTCGGCTTTGTTCACGTTCTGCGTCCGGCGCGGTTATATCGAGAAAAATCCCTGCGCGAGAATTGAGCCGGTGACGTGCGACCGCAAGCCGCCAGTGATTGTGACGCCGGAGCAATCGCGCAAGCTGCTCGGCGCCGCGCCGGTTGTGATGCGTCCCTACATCATCCTCGGAATGTTCGCTGGCATCAGGCCGGAGGAATTGACCCGGCTAGACTGGTCACACATCAATCTCGAAACCGGAACTGCGAACATTGATTTTCCGAAAGTGCGTGGTCGGCGGCGCATCGTGCCACTCGATCCGCTGGCGGTGGAGCTTTTGCGGAAACATCCGTTGCAACGTGGCGCGGTGTCGCCATGTCGTGCGACAATTTGCCGCTGGCGCAAACGTGCAAGAGCGTTGCTTGGGCTGGCTAGGTTCCCGCAGGACTTGTTCAGACACACGGCGGCTTCGTATCTACTCGCGAAACATCAGGACGCGGGAAAAGTGGCTTTGTGGCTTGGCAACAGCGTAAAAGTTTTGATGTCACACTATATCGTGCCAGTGAGCGCGACCGACTGCGAAGCGTTTTGGAATCCAGCTTTAGACATATCAGCCAAACTTGTTCAGGAAACAGTTATTTTAAGGCATTGATACCATTGGTTTTTATTGATGACGGCAACGCGGCCGCATCAGCTCGATGCAAAAGCCAGGATGTCAATTCTAGACATGGAAACAAAAAGCCCGCTGACACTCGCCAGCGGGCTTTTGAATTTTCGATGATGGTCAATTCGGGCAAGTGCAATTCGTCGGACTGTCCGGCGTGGTCACAGCCGCGTGAATCTGCTGAATGAGCGGCGTAATTAAACCGATGGCGCTCAATACAGCTTGCGCGTTCGGATTCACCGGCGCGGCCACTGGCGCGGTTGCCAAGTCATTGAGCCAAGCGGGGTCAATCGCTTCGGCGATCAGCTTGGCTTGAAACTGCGCTTCGATTTCCGGCGACCATTCGCCGGACTGTGACAGCGTAGCGCGGACGCTGGTGATGAATTTCCAACCGGCTTCACCGGCTGAAATGATGGCCGGTAGATTTGCGAGGATGAGTGCGATTAGCGGCATAACGGTTTTATTTAATGGTTGTGATTGCGGTTGCGTAGAGTTGTTGAGCTTGAAGTGTGGTAGATTCCACGACAGCCAGCGACGAAACGAGAAGCGCGTAGTCATTGGTTGAGCGAGTGTGTTTGTAGGTTTCTTTTACTAAATCCGCGCTTCGCACGATGGCGACTCCACGCGGAAAAGAGTTGGTCAGCGGCGCGATGACGACGGGCGTTCGCAGCCATTCACAAAACTGGTGAAAAGCGGGAAGGTTCGTTTCAAAGAAGGCACGGTTACTGTTGTCAATGTGGACAGCAGAATAAAACGTGGAATCGGCGACGGCGATGCTTTGCTCCGCGCGCACGACAACGGTTGAATTGCCCGGTGCGACCGACGCACAGCCACAAGTGTAGCTGGCGATGCCGAGCGCAATGAACAACGCGGCGACACCGCCAGCCTTGGACGCACCACCGGAATCGGACGGCGGTGAAGCATGAGTAAGATGTGACAGCAGCAAGCCGAGTCCCGACGCGGCGAGGCCGATGATGAAGCTGCAATTCAGCAGGTCACTGGCCGCGCCAGCCGCTTGATTGTAGCCGTGAGCGGCGAGCAATGCGCCGCCGATTTTTAATCCACTACGGATATATGATGCGATTTGGTCTGTGTTCATTTTTTATTTAGTCGTTGTTTTTGTGTTTTGATTTGTGGTTTTGCACAAAAATTTCGAGCAGCGTTTCGATGCGCGTGAGACGCCGCTGTGACTTGTTCGAGTTGAGCAAGAGCCAGCCAACAGCAGGCAGTAAAATGAATTCTAAAATTTCAGGTATTGACATATCAGCTATTCGCCTTTCTGCGGAACCAGCCGCGAATGATGTCCGCGCCGCCGAAATAGAAGAACACGCCGAGGCAAAACGCGAACAGCACCCAAGGATTTTTGAGGAACGAGAGCACGGAATTTCCGACGAGCGTATTTGCATCAGCCAGCGGCGCGGCGAAGGGGTCAGTTAAAAGCTGATTGCCGAAAGCCGCCGCCGTCGAAGTGGGCAGCGGTGCACCGTATTTCAATTGTTCAATCGCGGCGGTTATGGCCGTGCGGTCGCCGGACTGCGCGGAAGACGCAATGGAGTTTGCACCTTGCACACCAAACTGTGACGTGTAGGCGACGTATAAATCACCCGGCTGTCCCGTGTCGGGATTCACCGCCTGATAACGGTTAATTAAAGTTTGATCCATAAATTCACAAATCGGGAAATTGCGACAGGTCGCACGGCGTCAGTTGCTCGACGGGCAAACCGTTTGACGCGCACAGCGCAGCCATCCGCGCATTGATTTCGGCGGCGTGTTGCCAAATCGGTGGGTGATAAACGCCTGAATACATACAGCCAACGATGACGGCTTCGTTATTGACGATAGCGAAGGCTGCGCTGCCGCTGTCGCCGCCGATGCCCGCATCGCCGTGAGAATAATCGCCAAATTTCGGCGTCCCCCACATGGTCACATTGCCGCCGAAATTTCCCGCGCCATCGCCGCAACTTATCCAAGATGTGTGCGGCCAGCCGATGTCAGTAGTCCAATGAAATCGAACGAACACGGGCGCGGGATTGGCAGCCACGTTGCGGTTACGGCAGTAAGGAACCTTGCTCGAAATGTCCGGCAGGTATTTCAGAAAAAACGCATTCGTATGCGCCATCAGCGTGATGGCGATGTCGGTGTTGGAGACGACAAATTCTTGCAAGGCTGTGCCAGCGTAACCGACGACGTTGGCATTTACCGCGCCGCCATTGGTGTAAAAAGTCCCGTCCGGCAAAGTCCAAAAGCTGTTGCTGATTTGTTGTCCGCCCGCATGCGCCGCGCCGATGCAAAAATGCGGCGCGATAGGCGAGACGGCGGAAGCGTAAATCGAAATTCCGCCAAATTGAATATGACCCTGCGCATTCCCGCAAATGTTTGTCACATCGCGCAACCAAAAGTTTGTGACGATGGAAAAATCCGAGTTGATGAATTTCGCGGAGTTGCCAGCTTCGCGGCTCGTGAGTTGCGCGTAGAGATGATCCACGAGCGTTTGTTTCGGCGCGGGCGCGGGCGCGAGAAAAATCTGCGCGGCGAAAGTGACGCCCTGCCACAAGGCAAGGGCGATTGCCAATCTCCACACGGCATTTTTGAGGCTGGCAAATTTCATTGTGGCGTGAACGTCAGGCCGTTCGTTGTCGAGTTCACCGACACGGCGAAACGTGCGCCGCTGGCGTTGGTTAAAATCAAACTGTCCGCGAAAAATTGCGCGTGAGCGACAAAAGTTGCGGGCGCGGTATTCGTGCCGGTCACACTGGCGCGGAAGGCTTCGGAAATGTTTCCGCCCCAAATGGGCGTCGGCGCGGTCACATACCAATAACCGCCGCTTTGATAATTCGACTGTGACGGCAAATTCGTCCAGCCGACATAGCTTGGCGCGAGTTGCGCCCATTGAATTGTGGGCACGTTCATCGAGAAGATTTGAAACGTGCAGTTTGTTTGATTAACCGTTATGTGCTTGAACACCGGAGCCTGGCCAGCGGTGACGGCGGGCGTCATCACTGCAAAGTCAGTTCCATCAGCCCGCCAAACAAAACTTTGATTACTGCTTACAAGCGTCCAGTCCGCGCTCAAAACCAAGCCGTTGCCGGAAAGGTTCACCGTAGCCACGGCTGGCGAGCGCGACCATTGAGTTGTTGCGCTCGCGGAAATCGCATTCGCTTGCGAGAGCGGAACCGGCGATTTGCCGTCGGTCGCGCCGGAGACATAAACCACTTGGCCGGTTAAATCGTTCGTCTGGCCTTGCGTGGCGGGATTCACGAAAGAATTAACGACGACATTCGTGAAGCCGTCGACGTTGCCGCTACCATCGTAAAGCGAAACCAGAACCGGCGAGGTCGTGGGCGTTGGCGTGACCCAAGACGAGCCACCATCGAGCGAAATTTCAAGTTTTGGATAAGTCGGCGGCGTCATTCCGCCCATGCTCGAAAAGCCGCCAGAGAATGAAGCCGACTTGTAGCTTGGAACCGCGCCGAGAATAACGCGGCTATTCGTCGCGAATGAAAAATGCGCGAACAGCGACACAAGGTTTGTATTCATCGACGGATAAGTGCCACCGTTCAAAAGTCCTTTGGAATAGACCGTGCCGCCTATCACGGAAAAAGAATTGGTGTCCAGATTGAAAACAACGCCGTTGTAATAGTCGTCAGGGTTCACGCCGACGGCGACGAAATTTCCATAAGCGTCGAAAGACCCCGCTACGATTTCGCTGCCATCGCCAAAAGCTGGCGTATTTACCGGTGCACCATTGAACGTGAGCGCATTGCCGACGTTGCCACTGCCAAAATTGCCTACGAGCGCAAACGCGGAACAGCATCCGGCCAGAAATAAAATGACACCAATTTTTTTCATTGTGACACGGAAGCCGACATAATGGTTTGTGAGACAGTCGCGCCGATAGTGGTAAAGTTGAGCAGCAACGATTTTTGCGGTGCGACGGCAACCGTCGTAGCTCCACCGCTATTCAAGTTTATTGCGCCCGACGGCAAAACGACGTTGTAAGTCATCGTGCCGTAGGGGTCAGTGCGGTTAATAACGACGGAAAAACTTTGCCCGGCTGAAAGATTCGTCAGCGAAAGATTAAGCGTCTTGTTGCCGGAGCCGCTCGCTTGCACATAAAGGTTTTGCACCGTCGCGAGACTCGCCGAAACAACAATACTGCCGCTGTTTGTGATGGTTCCCAAATGCGCGACGGCATAACTGACGTAACCAAAATTGGCGGCTCCGCCATTGGTGACACCCGTCGCAACCGCCTGTGCCGCCGCCGCGTTCGCGATGCCGATAATTGCGTTAGACGTGGCAAGGTTCGCCGCCGCCGCCGCCACCGCGTTGGAACTGATTTGGCTTTGCAGCGCATTGCTGCTCGTCACATCGCGCGACGTGTTTGCGGTGATTAACGATTGCAGCGCATTGCTCGTCGCCGTCGCCGCGTTCAGATTGGCGGTGACTTGCGTTTGCAGGGCGTTAGACGTGGCAAGGTTCGCCGCCGCCGCCGTGGTTGCGTTTGCGAGGACTTGAGTTTGCAGCGCGTTGCTGCTGATAGTATTTGCCGCGAGCGGCGCATTGTTGATCTGCGCGACGGTGGTAGTCTTCGTGACACCGCCCTGATTGACCGGGACAACTTCAGAGCCAGTCAACGGCGTCGTCGCATTCACGAGCGCGGAAATTTTCGTGCCGTTGGTGAACGTCGTTTGCGCCGACGCGCAGAGCGTCAGCAGCGTCACAGTTAAAATTGAGAATGCAAATTTCATTGGTCGAGTTGGATTGCGTTGCCGTTTTCGTCGGTGATGATTGCGCCCGCTTCCGTGGCGAGTGACGGCGTTTGGTTCGCGCCGATGATTTGCGGCGGAGCCTGATAGCCGCTGCTCTTTTTGTTCAGGTGCGGCCACGGCAAAGAGCCGGTGTTATGTAAAAGTTGCAGGTGCATCAGCCGTTGTTTCTCAGATAGAACTCGCCGATTGTGACGAGGGCAGAGCCGCCGCTGCCTGAAATGTAAAAGTCTGAATCGGACACAAACGGAAAGGTTGTGCCCGGCGCGATGGACGTAAAGCCGACTGTCGGCGAAACCAAAACTTGCAACGCCGCGCCGTTGGCGGAAACCGCGAGAATCAAAATCTGACGACGGTTTCCCTGCGCGTTTGTGCCGGGAACTTTCAACAGCATTGCGTTCGTCACAGTTAGAAACCCATTCACGTCACAGGCCGGAGAACCCGCGAAAACGGCGCCAGCCGCGCTACCGTTCGCAATGTTCAAGTTGCCCTGCGGAACCGTGCTGGACGCGCTCTGCGACGTGTCCTGCGCGGTGAACGGCGTATTTCCGTAAGAGAACGTGACCGCGAGCGCAACGCTAGTCGGTGACTTGAAATAAATTCTGTCAGCGCCAACCGGAGCCGTTATCTGGTCATTAAGGTTGGCATAGTGCCAGTCATTGCCGTCGAAAGAAACTTGCAGCGGCGCGTTCACGGCACGAATGCGAATGAACTTATATCCGCCAAGAGTTTCTTGCACGGGCTGGCCGCTAGAGGGAACTTGTGTGGTTCGATTCATTTTATTTTTTCTTAAAAATCGCCCACAGGACGCCGATGACCGTGGCGACCGCCGCGATGATTGCCCACTTCACATTTGACGTGCTGGCGAGCGTAGAAACGACGCCAGCGGGCGGCGCATTGGAGATGACCAGGCCTCCGCCTCCACCCGGTGAGCCGCCGCTGCCACCGAAAACACCCGCCAAACTGGAAACGTCAGAAGCCGAAAGACCATAGTTATTCGTTGAAATTGTGACCCCGCCACCCGCCTTAACCGTATTGTTTCCTGTGGTTGTAGTGTTGGCGTTTTTGGTGCTGACACTGGTCGTCGTGTTGCCGATGGAGTTTTTACTGCCTTGAATGAGTTGGCCGGAACCGCTCGCAGTTCCAGTGTTTTCCGTCGGCGACGAAGTGGACGAAGAGCTAGAAAAATAACAACGCATCTCCATGCGTGGCGCGGGCAGGCAGCGGCGATAAACGCCGGATCGTTCATCAAAATGCAGCCCGTAAATTTGCGGATAATCGTTTGTCATACCGGGCATTGAACGGTCACACCAATCGGCGTGAATCCGTTTTCTAAAAGTTTTTTCAGGACACCGGCGCGGAGGGTCATGCCCTCCACGGCGCGACAGGCGTATTTTTTCGCCAGAGCAATCATGCCGTCAGACAACGCGCCGAAGTCTGAAAAATCCCGCGTCAGTTGCGCCGCCGCGTTGATAAATAAAACGCGCTGCTGGTTGACGTGGAAAATGAGCAGGAAACGAGCAGTGCCGCCGACTGTCACAGTTTCGGCCTTGTAGTGACCAAGTTTGATTCCATCGCTGACCCATGCAGCATCGGTCGAAAAAGTTTTTCCGAGCAACTGTGCCGCGCAGTCGATTTCAATCTGTGACGCTTCACAGAGTTCAATCATTTGGTTTTCGGAAATCTTTTTCACGATTTTTTAACGAGATAAAAAACCAGTCCACCGACGACAAGAACAGCCACCGCGATGATGGCGACAACAGCTCCCGAAAGGCCGGAGTTGCCGCCGTTGATGCTCGCTGGGCCAAAGCTGATGGGGCCAGACGCCGCCGAGGATGAGTTTTGCAGGCTAGTGCCACCACCGCCGCCGCCGCCAATGGGTAAGCCTGGCATATGCGACCTTAATTTTTGCCGCGACCAAGGAACTTCAACAACAGACCGACAACGAGCAAGCCACCGAAGCCGATGATTGCCCATTTCTGCCAGTTCGTTGCGGTGACAGTGGTAGGGATTGCCGCCGCGCCAGCAGTGCCAGCCGGAGCCGTCGCCGCCGGTTTTTTCAACGCCGTCACAATTCCCGCACCGGCTTGAACCAGCGGCGTGATTTGCGAAACGAAATTGCCGATGCTGAAACCGCCCGTGCTGGTTCCCCCGCTGGGAACCGCCGTGCCTGGCGCAGCCGTGTTACCAACGGAGGTCGTGCCTGTGCCGCTGGTGTCGGTGAAGTCCCCAAGACTGGGGTCAACTAAAGTGTAGTCAGGTTCCATGATTTTCCTTTTGCTCGCGCCCCTAGAGAGCCGCTGACTGCGACGCCAGCGGCTCAAAGAGGCGCGTTGCGTTTATTCAACCGCACCGTAAATACCCGTATTGATTTGCAGCGTAGTGCCAACCAAAGCACCTTGACCTTGAGCGAGGCCAATGGTCGCCACGATGGACAACTCATTGTTTGGATCCATCGCAAGCCCAGTCGTCGGGTCATCGGTTCTGTCCCAGATTATAGGAAACTGGCTGCGGCTGATGCCGTCCACGTTCACGCCGGAGGTGCGGAGGGAAAGAATGTTATCCTCCCAAGTCTGCGTGCGCTTCAGTCCCGTCCCCTGCTTGATGACAACTTTGGCGATGTAGTCACCATTCGATGAGAGCAGCACGAACTGCAACGCTTCACCGGCGATGTTTTTAATCTGGTCGGCGACCTCGATGTCACCCACCGCGTTGTAACCCTTGGAAAGACGTTTTTCTTTCAGCAAACGCACCGCCGAGCCTTGCGCCGCGAGAGTGGTGTCGTATTCAATGTTACCCGCGAAACCGACAGCGGAGAATTGGCCCGCGCCAGCGGGCATGGGGTTCATCGCCATTTCGAGAATGACGCCGCCGAGGTTGCCGGTGACATTGCCATTAGCGTCGCCAAACGCAGTCGGCAAAGCCATCGCGAGCGCGGCTTTGTAAGACTTGCGGAAGTCCTGCGAGTAGAGAAAAGGCAAGCCAAAGATAGCTACCGTCGTCGTGTTGTTGGCAAGCTGCTGCTGCAACATCAAATCTTCAAATGAACCAATCAGCACCGGAATCAACCCAATCGTTTTGCCAGTCACAACGCCGTTGCCGTAAGCGGCAGGCGTCATTGAGCCGACAATCGCAACGGGAGCACCTCCCTGAAAATACTGCACGGTTCCCGCGTTGTTTTTTTCGTCAACAGCATTTTCACCCAGCGCCCCGAAAATCTCGTAAGGCAGCCGCACGCGGTTGGGTGTCCCGTTGATTTTCCAAGTGAACGACTGAAACGCATCTGTCAAAAGCGGAATGGATTTCGTTGCCGCACCCGTCGCCAGTTTCGTGATGGAAACCTGCGCGAGGAATTTTCCGATGTTCAGATTGTGCGGCATTTCCGCCGTCCAAATAACCGGCTGCGCGGCTTGCAAAGCCGGAGTGCCGAGTTTTACGACCGGCATATTGAGTTCAAGAGGCATAACGTATTTTTTTATTTTTTCCGTGTGTGTGATTTGTGACGACGCGAGCAGCGATTAGGCTTGGCCGGTGACAAGGTTGCGCAGCTTCGTCACGCGGAAAACGAGCGCGATGACGACCATAGTTAAAAGAGTGGCCTGCACGATGGGATTTTTGAGGATGTTCATAACTTTATTTGTGACGCGATGTCACGGTTTCGATGGTTCTTTGGTCTGCTGGCAGTTTCGTCGAACATCAGTGTCGAGTTGGCCGCGTTGCATCCCACGAACTATGTGATGTCACGATTGACGCGAACCGGAATTTTGGGAATGGGGGAAATCGCCGAGAATCGCCGATTATTACCGAGAATCGCCGAACGACTATTTTAAGCGGTGCAATCTGCCGGTCGGAAAGTCCAATTCGTAACGCCGCACAACTCCAGAGCGACGATTTTGCGCGATGCAATGTGACTTCACGCGATTCACGAGCGTAAGCCCAGGCAAGTCACACGTCGGAAAAGTTTCCATGTTGCGCGCGAGCGATTGCAGTAGCAAACGACCTTCGAGCCGGAAGCCGATAAACTCCGTCGCCTCGCCGATGATGGACTCATTCATCTTGTTCGGCTTCTGCGTCGTCGCCAGCAAGCCGATTCCGTTTTTTCGTCCGTTCTGAATGATTGCCATCAGGCCAACTGGAATGAAATTTGGCGAACAGAATTTCCAAATTTCGTCCGCGAGAAAAATCTTTTGGCCGCGAATGTTCCGCGACTCAATCCAGACCATCTCGGAAACTTTTTCAAACGCGACTTGTGACGCCTCGGTTCCGGCGATGTCACTACCGGGGAAAAGGAACGTTGGATTGATGATGACCCAGCCAGTTGGAATCGCCGCGCGAATTTCGGCGGCGGTGGAACAAGGCCGGACGCCGAACCGCTCCGCATACTCGCCCGATGGATCATAAACAAAGCGGCAAGTGAAATCACCTTTGAGCAAAATTAAATTTGCGACCGTGGACTTTCCAGAGCCAGAGCAGCCCGCGACCACGATGACAAGATTCTCGTTTTCGTATTGGAGGGACATCAGAGGAAAAGCTTCGGACCTTCGCGCAGTCGGTCGAGTGCGAGAATTTCCAGTGCGCGGTTCCGTTCAAAAATGATGCGTTGTAAAGTTTCAACGGCGCCCTCGCCAGATTTTGACGAATCAACACGCTCGCCGCAGTGACTCGAAAGAATTTCGACGAGCTGGTATTCGAGAGTCTCATAAAACTTCTTCTTTGGTTTTTTGGACTCGAACTGGTAACGACGATGCCAGCCCTTCAGGACGGCGGCGGCGCGGTCGTCACAGATGACTTCAACCCGGGATCCGCACCATGTGCTGACTGTCCGTTTTTTTAGCTTTCCGTTTTTCATGTGACGATGTTGTTGAGGCCGCGTTGCCACGCCCAAAGCTGCGCGCCCATCGTGAGGACGCCGACGGCCATAAGCGCGCGGGTGAATTTCGCCATCGGCGTTTTGTCCGGGTCGAGTGTGACGATGAAGGGAAATAGGTTCATGCTTTCGGTTGCTCGTTTTGCTGCTTTTCAATTTTACTTTGGCGGATGGACTTCACCGCCGCAACGACACTAAAGCTGTGCGCGATTAGGCCAGCGGCGAAGTGACTTTGCCGGATGATTTCCGGCAACTTTTCCGGCTCACACTTGAACCACTTGCAAAGAAACCGAATAACCGGCTCGCTGTTTTCAACCATGAGCTCACGGTTACGAGCTTTGAGAGCCACAGCTGATTCGTATTGAGCAACGGTTTGCTTGTCGGCTCCGGCTTGCTCGGCTTCGTAGCCAATCCACATTTGAGTGCCGTTGTCCATGGCGTCACAAATTGCTTCAGCAGCCAGCTTATAAGCCTTGGCATCAGGTTCCGAATAGCAAACAGCAGCAGCCGGAGCCGCAGCCACTGTTTCAGCTTCGATAAACGGGTTATCAGCCACCGACGCACTGGCAGCAGCAGCCGGACTAGCTGGCGGCGGAGCGGACTGGTTAGCTGGTGGAGGTTCGATAAACAAATTTTCAGTTTTTTCGGCAGGCATGACTTTAGCTTTCGCTTTACGTTTTGAAGCACCCAACACACCGCGCTCTTGAGGCGTGAGAAGACCCCCCCGCGATTGTTTTGCGAGCACGTCTGCCAAGCTAGGTTTGACAGATTTTGATTTAGCTGTGACAGCAAAGCTGCTCGCTGGCGGAGAATCGTCTGCCAGTCCGGTTGCTTGGGCTTCGGTTTCAGCCATAGCTTTAACCTTTGAAGAATCCCCATGTGAACGGCTCCGGTTCAGTTGGCTCCGGTTCAGTTGGCTCCGGTTCGGGTTTTGCTTTCGCGATAGACTCAAGCTGAATTTGTTTCAGCCGTTCAGATTCGCGGCTCGCACCAGCGGCCTTTTCCTCGGCAGTGCGTTTGCCATCAGCCAATTTTTTAATCACGGTTTTTTGCTTGGCGTTCTGACGTTCCAGCAAAATCTCACGTTCGGATTTTCCGTCCGCAGCTAACTCCGCAGCTTTCGGCAGTTCGTCGTTAGCTGGCGCGGCTGGCTTCACCGGCTCGCTCACTGGAAAAGCCCTCCATGAATGAAGTGTTTAACCTTGGTGCGTTTGTAGGCTTTGCAGCGGCCTTTGCTGGCGAAGCCACCCGACTTGCTACCACGGCACACGGTGCGTTTTGATTTCCACGTTTTCATAATTTAGCTAGTTAGCTGGTTTTGCTGTCAGCAGCTAATTTAGCTTCTAGCTGAAAATGTTGGTTGCCGAGAATCGCCGAGAATCGCCGAAAATTACCGAGCTAGTAAGCTGTCACAGTTCGCGGAAAAGCTCTGGCTCGTGTGGCTGGCTCGTGTGGCTGGCTCGTGTTGCTGGCTCGTGTGGCTGGCGAGCAACACGCCGGACAAATCAAAGCGCCAGCTACCGGCGCGCAGTTCACAATTTTTAGATCCGAAGATTCTTTTCCGCAGGCGTCGCAAAATCCGCTGACGCGTTCGGAAATTTCGGAACGTGGAATCATGGACGGCGCGGGAACGGCGGGAATCGGAACCGGCAACTCGAATTGCAAAACGATGTTGAACTGTTTCGGTGACAGCGCGCGGTCGGCGCGACGTTCGCGTGAGACGCGCTGGCGGCACGCTTCCGAGTGGAGACGAGCCTTGCCGTGGACGGACTCGCCGCAACCGCATTGGCAGAGCCGGAACGGTGTCACAGTTCGCGCCAGAAACGTCATCACGGCGAGCGTCACCAAAATTCTTGGAGGCAAGTGCGGGAATTGCCGTTTCAGTTCGGTCACACTTCCGACCGAGGCCGTCCGCTCGAAGTTGAGATTTTCAGTGTTCATGTTTTTCTCTCAAAAGCTGCCCCCGTTTTGGTTTTACGTTCGAGTTCACGGCGCAACTGTGACAAGCCGTGGAGACCTTCTGCTAGCTGCGCTGGTGTCAGTTTCTTTCTTGTCGGCGAAGCCGCTTTTAACTTCCCACTCGTTTCTGACGAGCGAAGCGAGCCATTAATTCCCCGCTTCGTGGAATTACTTCCATTGGGTTCTATTTCTTCCTGAAAGGAACTAGATATATGATTTCCTGTCGGTTGACCGGACTTAATTCCTGTCGGTTGACCGGACTTAATTCCTGTCGGTTGACCGGACTTAATTCCTGTCGGTTGACAGGAATTGAGAATCAGGTAATTCGTCGTCGGCGGTGAGCCGGTCACACTTCGTTTCCAGAGCAAGCCAGCCGCTTGAAGCTGGCGAATTGCCCGCTCTCCGGTCTTGTCCGACTCGCGCGAGTAGCCAAGCATTTGAGCCGCGTCAGCTACCGACAGCTTGAACGGTTCGGGAAATTGGCTGCACAAATTGCGGTTATGGCGTTTGCAAAGCAGCAGCAGCAGCCGACACGCATCAGATCCAATGGCGCGGCTCTCCAGCGCGTCCATTTGCAGCTTCCAAAGCCAGTCCTTGTTCATCGGCGTGCGAGGCTGGCGGCGAGTAACACAGTGAAGATTTCCCACGCGATGCAGTCACACTTCCAAAGTAAATCGGCAATGCGCGGCGGATATGTCGAATAAAAATAGCAGCGATGATGCGCCGGATTTATGAATGACGGATAAACAAAATCAGCCACGCCATTTGGTTTTTCACACACCGAAATCATAGTAGTGAAGCCTGCTGAAGTTTCGGCAACGTGGCTTCGCGCATCTCGGCGAACTTCTCACGTTGCCCGCCAGTGAACGTGTTCCATCCGGCTTCGGTCACAGTCCATTCCACGAGCGGACGGCCACGGCCAAGGCTCGTGCGCTGGCCGGTGTCACGGATGAGCAGTTCACCCGCGAGTGCTGTCAGGCGCGGGCTGACGTTTTCCATCGGCTGATTGATGGCCTGCGCGATTTCCCGCGCGTTGCCCGTCCCGCCGATTTCCTTTAGCTTTTTTAAGCACAGCGTTTCCAGTCCGCGCGCCCACGGTTTTAGATGATTGTTTGACATTTTTTTGGGAGTATGTTGACCAGCGAAGAATGAAGTTGTCGGCGTCAGGCCGCGACCAGCGATGCCCGTGGTAGCCGTCGAATGTTGCCTTTAATTTTAGAAGTTTTTTGCGAATGGCGAGCGTGTCAACAGAGCAGCGCATCTCGTCGGCTAGTTCTTGATTAGTGACGAGTGTCATTGGATTCGTTTGACGGTGAATTTCATTTTGCCGCGAGTGTGTTCGCGGCACTCGTCACACTTTCCTTGCAGGAATTGCTGAATCGTCCACGCAACCTCCGCCGACGAAGCCGGACGCGATAGCTCGCCGTCCTCAATGTGGAGATTTTGGTAGCCGGAAAACTCTAGCTCGAACTTAATAGGCTTGCTCATTGCGTCCTTTCCGGCTGTTACACGGCGAACACAGCACTTGCAGGTTGTCCATTAGAAAATTCTCGACGTAGAAGCTCGCCCGCGCCGACGAGGACATTTTGCCGTGATGATTTTTCGGCACTTCATGCGGCGTGATGAGGTCGAACTCTAGATCCGTCGTGCAGCCGCAGCACTTGCATTTTTTGCCGAGCGCCTTGAACAGCAGCAGCCGCATTTTGTGGTAGTAAAGACACTGGCGACTCATAGCGACCCCCTTGTGCCGAGACGCCAAGCGATTTCGCCGATGATGATGCCCCCCAGAATCGCGGCCTCGCACAGCAGGACGCATATAAAAAAACGTGAGAGCTTGATCATAGTTTTGGAACGGTGAATTTTCTGACAGTGACGGCGTCGGCGGCGTAGGCGTAGGCGGCGGCGTCGGCGGCGGCGGCGGCGTAGGCGTAGGCGGCGCCGGCGGCAGTGGTCGGCATGGCGAGCGTTTTAGTGGTGAACATAATTTTTAATTAGTGCGGCGGTTGAGTGCGAAAAACTTTTACAGTGCGGGCGTGAACTTCATCAATTTAGCTTTGGTCATTTTCATTTTATTTGAGTGGTTGAAACGGAATTATTTTTTCACTTGGGGGCAACTGTGACGGGGAAATTTCCAGAGTCAGACCGCCGAGCGGTGTGAATCTTACCGGCGTCGCGAGCGTGTTCGGTTTGTGCTCGCCTTGAATCATCAGCCAGTTTTGCACGGCGTCAGATAGCTCTTGTGGCGTGAGGGTGATGTATTCGGTTTTGCCAGTGGTGCGAATCATTGTGTGCCTGCCTTTGGTGCGAATCATTGTGTTCCCGCCTTTCTTTCTTGGTGGTTTTGGTTGAGTAACGAAACCGCCGTCTCGATGACGTTTTTCTTTGTGCCGTAAATTTTTTTCAGGCGGCGAAGATTGCCGCGTGTGGAATTGGAGAACTCGAAAGTTTCCTTTGTCCGATTGGTTTTTGCGTCAGCCATATTCAGAGAATACAAGAATACACGGCGAGCGCAAGCAAAACTTTACAAATACAGGTTTTGCTGTATTGTATTCTCATATATGAACCCTCAAGTTGTCACATTTAGACCAACCGGAAAAAATACAAATCGCGTTTTACTCGCGAAAACATTGGGCATTAATATGTCCGAAGTGATGAACGAACTAATGGAGAAGTATGGAGACGCTGAACTAAAGAAGAGGACTGCTCAACTGCAAAAAAGTTTGGAGCGAGCGAAGGGACTTGAACCCTCGACGTTCACGTTGGCAACGTGATGCTCTACCAACTGAGCTACGCTCGCATCCAAAGGTCTGTGTATCATAAGCCAGTCGCCGCGACTGGCAAGCCTGAATTTTACGTCACTTGACGGTTTCGCCCAGCGTCGCGCGGATGACTTTCAACAAATAGTCGTGTTCCAGCGGCTTTTGAAAATAGGCTACCGCGCCCGTGTTGGTGGCGCGCTGTTTAGCCAAAGGATCGTCGGAGCCGGTAATGACGATAATCGGAATTTTCTTCACATTATCCAACCGGTGAAACCACTCCATGATTCGAAAACCATCCCACGGCACGCCATCAACATCCGGCGGAAAACTCAAGTCCAACAAAATCAAATCCGGCGCTTCTTTCCGAGCAGTAGAAACGGCGGTGGACCCGTCCATGGCGGTCAACACCTGATAGCCTGCCCCTTGCAACTTCAAGGAAATAGTTTTAATGACAATTTCGTTGTCATCCACCACCAGAATTTTTTTAGGCTGTCCGCCGGTGTTCATAAAAATTTATTGAGGAAACCTCTGAAACTTGACTACGAACCTAACAAAGCATCCGCTCGGCGCAATGACAAAAATCGCAATATCACTATCAGTGAACTTAAGCCAAGTGCCGCTAATCATTTCTCGGCTTTGCCAGATGCGCCGACACCGCTAGACTATTTAGGTGAGCAACGTCTATTTCGCGCCCGGCGACCAGCGTGCCGCGAAGGTCAATGACCTTTTCGCCCGCATCGCCCGCCGCTATGACTTTCTGAATGATCTCCAGAGTTTCGGCCTGCACCGGCTTTGGAAACGACGCGTCGTCAGTCTGGCACAAATCAAAAATAGTGACCGCGCGCTCGACCTCTGCTGCGGCACGGGAGATATTTCTTTTGCCCTTGCCCGCGGCGGCGCGGAAACGACCGGTCTCGATTTCAGCGCCCAAATGCTCGACGTCGCCGCGCAACGTCAGTCGGCCAACTCAAAATCAATAACCCAAAGTGTAAAATTCCTGCAAGGCGACGCGCAGCAACTTCCGTTTCCGGAAAATTCTTTTGACGTTGTGACGGTCGGTTACGGTCTGCGCAATTTAACAAGTTGGGAGCGTGGCTTGGACGAAATGTTTCGCGTCGCCAAACCCGGCGCGCGGCTCATCGTGCTGGACTTCGGCAAACCCGCAAACGCACTTTGGCGCGCAATTTATTTTGCGCACTTAAAAATGTCCGTGCCGCTGATGGGCTGGCTGTTTTGTGGCGACGCCTCGGCTTACGCCTACATTTTGGAATCACTCAAACATTATCCCGCGCAGCTCGCCGTGGCAGAAAAGATGCGCGCCTTGAAATTGCAGGATGTCCGCGTCATCAATCTGCTTGGCGGCGCGATGGCCATCAATTACGGCGTCAAACCCGGATGCGCCGCGTAGCCGCGCACGTAGCCGACGAACGAAGCCACGTCGGTCACGTTATTTTTCCAGTTCGCTTCGTATTCGATGGAGACGTTGCCAGTGAAATTCTGGCGTTTCAATTCGTCAATCACTCCCGCGAGGTCGCAGAAGCCAGTGCCAGCGGGAACATCGTGAGCGGTGGGTGAAACTTCATTCATCTCGTGAAGGTGAACGCTGATGACGCGACCTGACAAAATTTTCAGGCACTCAACCGGTTTCAAACCCGATTGAACCCAATGGCCGATGTCCGCGCACGCGCCGATGCGTGCATCGCGATCTTTGACGACGCTCATGATATAATTGGGATCCCACATTTTGTAGTTGGGCTTGCTCGGCTGGTGCTGGTGGTCGTGAAAGCCCACGCGGATATCGAATTCCTTAACGAACTTTTCAATCGTGTCAATCGACTCAACGGATTCGGTGGTGATGCCGTAGAGTTCAAATTTTTTAGCAAACTCAAAAATCTTCCGCGCGCCCGCCTCATCTTTCGGAATACCCACCACGCCATAATTCACCGCGCGAATGCCGCGCAATTTCAATTGCGCCTGCACGGCCGCAATCATTTCATCAGTGGCGTTGTGGTCGAATTTCAAATCCGGTTTTTCCACGCTGAATTTCTGGCCGGGATAAAATTCAATCACCTTGCCGCCCGCCGCCGCCGTTTTATCAATCGCCTCCATCACCGAAAACTCTTTGAACGTCCACGCCTGACAACCCAGCGCGATGCCACCGGTCAGGCAGGTGTCCGGAATAGGTTCGGCGGACACGGCGAAGCCCGCAGCACAAAGCGCAGCGGCGAGCGGGATGAATTTAATTTTCAATTTATTTTTGGCGGATTGTTCCGCGAGTTTTTCAAACCGTTCAGAAAATGCAAGCGGCCTGTTGTCCCATCGCCTCACGCAAACACGTGAGGCAAAAAAATGGATTTTGTTTTGAAACGCCAAAACCAGTTGCTAGATTTTTGACATGAAGCCGTCCATGCCCCGCTGGAACCGCCGCACGTTTCTCAAGACTGCTACGCTCGCCAGCGGCGCGGTGGTGTTCGGAGTGCCGACGCTGTTGCGCGGCGCGAACCTGAACAGCAAACTGAACATCGCGAGCATCGGCGTGATGGGCAAAGGCCAGACCGATACCGATCATTGCGACTCCGAAAACATCGTGGCGTTGTGCGACGTGGACTCAGCCCGCTGCGCGCCGCAGCTGAAGAAATATCCGAACGCGAAGTTTTATCAGGATTTCCGCAAGATGTTTGATGAGATGGGCAAGGGCATTGATGCCGTAACCGTTTCCACGCCGGATCATTTTCATGCCATCGCGGAATCGGCCGCGATGCAACTTGGCAAACACGTCTATGGCCAAAAGCCGCTGACGCAGACGATTTATGAGGCGCGCTATCTGCGCGACCTTGCGCACAAAACCGGTGTTGTCACGCAAATGGGCAATCAAGGTAGCGCGGCGGATGGTTTGCGGCGCGCGGTGGAATGTGTTCACGCGGGCATCATCGGCCAGGTGCGCGAAGTTTATGTCTGGACCAACCGCCCGGTCTGGCCGCAAGGCATGGATCGTCCTGACGGCAGCGATCCGGTGCCTGAAACTTTAGACTGGGACATCTGGCTCGGACCCGCACCGGTGCGGCCCTACAAAAAAGGAATCTATAATCCGTTCAATTGGCGGGGTTGGCAGGATTTCGGCACGGGCGCGCTCGGCGACATGGCGTGTCATACGGTGAATATGCCTTTCCGCGCGCTCGGTCTGGGCTACCCGACGGAAATCGAAGCCACCGCCATCAACGGCATGAACAAGGAAACTTATCCCATCGGTTCCAAAATTCGCTTTGAATTTCCCGCGCGAAAAATTTCCGTGCCCGCCGCGCATAAAAACTTTTTCCACCGGCACGACACGCTGGCTTTAAATCCGGTCACGCTCTGGTGGTTGGACGGCGGCCAGCCGGATGCGAAAGCGCCGAACGGTCACGATTTCAGCAACAAACCGCCGCGCGAGCTAACCGCCGACATCGAGGAAATGCTCGGCGAAGTTCCGAACAGCGCCTGTCTGCTTATCGGCGACAAGGGCAAAATCTTTTCCCCGGACGATTACGGCGAACAATTTTTCATCCGGCTCAACGACGAGAAAAAATATCGGCATTACAAAAAGCACGAGGCCATCGCCGCGATCCCCGAATCCATTCCGCGCAATCCCCACAAGGGCGACAACGACCACCGCCAACATCTCGAATGGATTGCCGCCATCAAGGAAGGCAAGCCGGACATGTGCTACTCGAAATTTTCCGTCGGCGCGCAACTCACGGAAATCATGCTGCTCGGCTGCGTCGCCTTGCGCGCGGGTCAGAAGATTGAATGGGACGGGCCGAATATGCGCGCCACAAATTGCCCCGGAGCCGCGCAGTTCGTCAGGCGCACCAACCGCGACGGCTGGGTTTTGTCGTGACGCAAAATTACCGGCGTAATTTCTTACGCCGGTAATTCTCAATTTTATTTCCGCGCGTGCGCGATTAACTCGCGCGCGCGTAATTTTCAATCGGCTCCGCGCCGATCGTGCCGACCAGTGTTTTTGGATAATTCGCCGACTCGACTTGCTCCAAAGTTTTTCGCGCCTGCGTCAAGCGCTCCGCGATACCGAGCGTTTCCGAAACGTCCGTGTAATTCGGGCGGCGCAAAAACTGGTTCAGACATTCGACGTGGCGCTTCCAAAGGTTGCGATCCACTTTCTGTTTCGCCACCAAGCGCGCCGCATACCACGGACTCGCCAGCAGATTTTCGCGCGTAAATAATTTCCGCACGTCCGCGTGGTCGAGATGTTTTCCCTCCCATTCGTCGTTGAGCATGATGTGCAGCAGCGCCTGTAACGGCGGGCAGGCCTGCGCGATGCTGCCATCGTCAAAATACATTTTTGCCACGCGTTTCTGCGTGGCCACGATGTTGTCCATGCCGTCCACGAAAATGTCTTTGCCCTGCAACTCCGGCTTGAGCATCGCTTCGGTGAACACGGCATGCGGATGATTAAACACGCGGCCAAAAAAGTTGTGCACGAACCGCGCGTTGATGCGCCAGCCGAGCCGGCTCGCCAAAACTTTTTTACCGTCGTGCTCAAAGTCCGCGCACTTTTCGAGGAATCGATTCGCGATAAGAAATTTCGGATCGCGCTCCTCGGCGGTAAGGCGACACCAGATTTCCGGCACAATCAAACTCACGTCGTGATCCACACGCAAGTTCGGCCCGACGTAACCGGCGGCGGTGACGAACGCATTTTGTCCCGTGAGAATAAATGACACGAGCGCGTTATTCAGGTCAATGATCGGCGGCAGCGCGTTGAACGGCCCTTTCGTCAGCGCGCCCTCGGAACCCGCGCCGGTGGTCGAAGGTGATTTGCCCGTCATGCTGCAAATCACTTCCATGAACAATTCCGGCAATTCAAAAAAGTGAATCGGGTTGTAGCACGCGAGCGCGCGAATGCCGGTTTCCGGCGGATTGTTGCGCCGCCCCGGCAGCACGGCGGTGACCGGCGTGTATAACGGTTTTTCCGGCGGCACGCGGCGGCGCAGGCGCGCGGAAATTTCCGCGAGATAAGTTTCACTGGCGCGCACGAGGTCGGGACGTTTTTGTAAATAGCGCGGATTTTTCGTCGGCTTGCCGTCCACGATGCGCGGATTGGCCGTGCAGACAAAATAATCCGGCGCACCGGTCGCCGCGACTTCGCCCACAAATTTTTGCATCGGCGCAGTGAATTGATGGAAGCCCAGCGCGTCTTCAACCATGTCGCGCGCATCTTTGGGCGTTAGCGGTTCGTAATTGGAAAAGAAATTTTCCGGCTGCACGAAATCCAGTTCCGCCTGCTTGTCGTAACCGCGATGAATCGCGTCATCGGGGCGCTGGAACAAACGCTGTTCGCAGTTCAAAGCAAATTTAAGCGAGTGATTTTTATCAATGTCGGCGGGCAAATCTTGCAACACGCCCGGCGGCACGACGGTGGACGCGGTGATGTCGTCCTCCATCTGCACTTTGACGGCGGGATGAAAATCTTTGCGCAAACCGAACGTCCGCCACGCGCCGTCGCCATCAAAACCGACGCGCAAATAAGTCGTGACGAGTTTTTTGTTGTCGCACTTGAGCTCGTTGCCCGGCGTGCCGTTGATGATGTCCACGGCGAAATGTTCGCGCCAGTCCGCGCCCCATTCCGGCTTGTAGTAGCGCTTCACGACGAAGACGAGTTCTTTGACGTGCTGCGGAACGGACGCGAGCCACGCATTATATTCCGGCGTGTAATCGTGTTCGTCCGGCGTGAGCAATTTGATGACGGAACCGAGCGAGCGTTCGGGCGAAAGAATCGTGCGCGCGTCCTTGTGCGATTTTTCGACGAAACGATTTGAGT
>Ga0208507_1000467_pt1 | contig 25977 bp, 12 predicted proteins | sample CryBogCBH12Aug01_FD_184626 | JGI IMG/M metagenome (GOLD analysis project Ga0208507, IMG submission 184626) | Freshwater microbial communities from Crystal Bog, Wisconsin, USA - CBH12Aug09.1 (SPAdes) (version 2) | ecosystem: Environmental > Aquatic > Freshwater > Lake | place: Crystal Bog... | reverse complement strand
ACGAGTTCATGTGGAAACTTCGGAGCAGTCCCCTCCCAAGCGGTGTGCCAATACGAATCTGGGTCACCGTCCATGGCAGCGGACGCGCCGTAGGCATCAGTGTTTCCGGTGTCCGAGTGAATTTTTGGCGCAAGCGATTTCAAGAACGGATCAGGGAAAAGCGCAGCCACGGTCGAAGGCGTCACTTCGCAAGTCGGTTGAAATTCATCCGAACCGGCATACGCAAGCAGGCTGGCGCGCAACTGTCGTGCTTCCGGCGACGATGGTTGCGAATTCAAATCTATGGCGCACACCAACAGCCGGCCCGCACCGACGCGCGTCTCGAAAATCAAGCCGAGCTTGCGGTTGTTGACGAAATTATCAATCGGCTGAACGATCGGGCGAAAATTCGCGGGCCAGTCATCAAGCACCACGGCCTGGCTTTGCTGGACAAGGTCAAACCATTGCCAGTCCGAGTGCATGGCGGAGGGAAATTGTCGCAAGGCCGGGTGCATCGGGTCACACAGCAATCCCATCGTCGCTTTATGCGAACCAAACATCACCGGATTCCAAAAAACCGTGCTGAAGATTCCGGGCAGGGAATTCCGCCAGCCGTCCGGTTTTCCGAACAGAACTACACGCCCGCCAGTGGACAATGCATCCGCCACCGCCGAATTCCATTCGCTGGCAACCAGAACATTGGTCGGCACTGGAGCGCTGACCTTCTCAGGATAAACCCAAATGTTCCAGGAGTTCTGAATGTCCTGACCCTTGAGTGTTATGATGAGTTTGCATTTCATCGGTCCCGTTACGGATTTGAGCGACACTGAAAAATTGCCGAGGTCCACCAGTCGTCCGGGTGCGAGCGTCAACGCGGGCAACTCGCCACCGCCTATCACGATTCCATTTTCCTGTTGCAGAGTCCAAACCGGGACGGCTTGTTTCAATTCGTCCGCGCCAAAGTGCGAAATCTGCGCTCGCACCGAAAAGGTTTCTGCGGTGGTGAAAGTGCGCTTGGCTAACCGGGCGAGCACGACAGTTGGGCCGGCGAACTGTCGAAATTCCTCCGGGGTGATCAATCCTTTTGAATCCCAAAAGGAATCGAGCATTCCCACCAGCGCCGTTCCTTGGCCTGGAAAATCCGTGAGACTCAGCAATTGAAACCCAGCCTGACTGGGTGTTCGCCGCGCCGCTTCGATGTCCGCTTTGTATAGCTGTGCCGCCAGTTTGCCCGAGGCAAGAAAGAATGCGTTGGCTTGGTCGAGCAGATGTTTGGCGTGCATGTCGTCGAGCATCAGTTCAACATTCCACATGCGCAACGTGCCGGAATACTTATCGATCTCCTCCAGGCGCGGACAAACCGAATATTGACCCAACTCATGCGTGACGAGCGGCACCCGGCTCTTGTCAATCACCGCCGTAAAATCCCAGTCCGTGCCAGGCCCGCCGTAGCCGCGCATGCCCTCTTCCTTCAACCAGGGCACCGGGCCGCCGCGCTGGTCATAGTCGTCGAAAGGTCCAGGCCCCCATGCGGAGCCGCGAAGATAAAGGTGCCGCGGATCGGATTCCTTGGATCGTTTGGTAATTTGATCCGGGATGGACAAGTCGCCCGCCGGTTCATTGCCCATGCTTAACATGCAAAAGGAGGGATGATTGCCGTATTCCTTCAGGATGCGCTGCACTTCCTCATTCGCCCATTGATCACGCGCTGCACGCTTTCCCCAATCGTGAATCCACACCGGCGCTTCGGGCTGCAGATAAAAACCCATTTGATCGGCTGCGATGAAGGCCGCTTCGGGCGGACACCAGGAATGAAAGCGTAGATGATTCAAACCGTAGGACCGGCAGATCCGCAAGATCTGCAGCCAAGAATCAACATCCATGGGCGGGTAACCCTTGATGGGCCACACATCATTCTCCACCGTGCCACGGAAGAAAATCGTTTTTCCATTGAGGGCAAATTGTTTGTTGGTGTTCACCGAGAATTGACGGATTCCAAATTGCAACCGTCGCTGGTCTTGGAATTTCCTCTCCTGAAAAGATGTGGATAAGCGAACATCCACATTATAAAGCGCAGGCGAAAATTCATCCCATAACGCCAGTGATTTACCCAAAGGCAGCCGAAACTCTTGCGTCGTGCTGCCGTTGGCAAGATGGACAGCAAAAGCTTGCGGGCGCAGGCGCGAGCTCCCGATCGAGCCGACAGCATTTAATTCTAATTTGCCAGACACCGATTGGCTCGTGTCGTTGCCAAACGTCACCTTCACCTTGGCGGAATTTCGCGCAAGATCGGGAAAGATTTGCACGTCCTCAATCCACACCGGATCGGTGGCGCGCAATTCCATCTTGCCAATGATGCCGTTGAAGTTTGGCTGAGTTTGTTCGCTGACCATGTTGGGCGACTCGCCTAGATCGAATTTAAGCGAGTTATCCACGCGGATGGAAAGTCGATGCCGCCCCGGCACTGCGTCGGCGGTGAGCACATGGACATGCGGTGTAGTCAAACTGTCCTGCATGCCAACGAGCTTGCCGTCGAACAAGACTTGCGACTCCCATTGACAGCGTTCCAGAAAAAGCTCCACCCGCTTGCCACGCCATTCCTCAGGCAGTTCGATGTCGCGCTGATACCAAGCAGGGCCGACATAACGATACTTGCGACTCCAACTGCGAAAATCCTGTTTGGGTTTGATCTGATTCCGCGACTTCGGCGTGAATTCGGTTTTTGTGCCGTAGCCCGCCTCGTCGGTGGATCCCGGGAGCAGAATTGTGTTGGCCAATTCAGCTGGGCATTCTGTCGCGTTGGTGGCGGCGAATTCGAATTGCCATTCTCCAGCGATGGAAATCATTTCCGCTGCACGCTCCTTGGCAATGAATGCAAAAAGCAGTATCGCAGAAATAACTAACGGGCGACCGATTGGGCTCATGCTGCATTATTGCGTTTTGCTGTCCATGCCCAAAGTGACTAATTATCACTACCGCTTCAAAGTTCCTGACGGCGGTGTGAGGTGCAACGGCAGCAAGGCAAGGCCGGTGTCACGGTTCATGTAGCTCGTGCTGTTGTCGCCGGGATCGTCGAAAAATATCGCCAATGCCCAATTCATTTTAGTTCGGTCACTTCGACGGCCTGCAATGTCACCGGGCCGAGCAGTCCAGCGGGCAGGAGTGGCGCGCCTGATTTTACCGTCGTTTGGGTAACGAATGTGCGCCGCTTGGCTGGCGGCAACGCCGCGTCGCCCGCCAGCCGGTTGTTCCAAGAATTCACGACACTAATTTCAAGCGTGTTTGCGCCGGGCTTAACGGCGGGGGTGATGTCCACCTGCCACGGCGCGATCCAGAGCATGACCAGCTCGCGGCCATTCACGCGAACGGTTGCCAAATCGCCAACGTCGCCAAGATTCAAAATTACGGAGGAATCGGAAGCGCATAACGCAGCAGGAATTTCAATCGTCTTGCGATAAGTTGCCCGTCCGGAAAAATATTTGATGTCATTCTCGCTGCGTTTGGTCCAGTCAGTCAGTTCGTCAAAAACAATTTTGTCCCGCGCACCCCAGCCGGGCGCAAAACTTACTTCCCACGGGCCATTGATTTCCAACGGCGCGGCTACGGATACTGATTTCAATTCACGCGTCGTGCCATCGGCGAATTTGAGTTCATAATCGCCGGGCTGCATGACTTGGGCAGAAATTTTACCGACTGCATCGCGCGTCAATTGCAGAGCGGTTGTCACGTTGTTTGGCGTGGGAGGAGGCGTTGCCTTTGCCAGCGCTGCTACTTCGGCATCACTCAAAGCGCTGGCAAATTTTTGGAAGTTGCCGAGCTTGCCGACAAATTTCGCGGTGTCGCCGTGTCCCACTCCGGAGTGGACGATGTGGCTGCTCTTCAATCCGGTCTTTGCCAGCACGCCGTTTAGATAAAGACTCGGCTGGCCATCGCGATACACCACCGCCACATGCGTCCAGTTCGTGATGGTCGTCGGATAAACGAGCGTCGGCACAAAATAATTTACGCCGTGTTCCAATACACACACGCCGTTGAGCCCGACGGCGAGACCGCAGCCCGCGTGATCCTTGCCGCCGAAAGTATCGCCGTGCGGAGGCGGGAGCACTTCGTTGCGCGGCTCCTTGATGCGCACAACGCCGGTGTTCGCTTCGCGCGTCAGCGCAGTGTCGGCGTCCGGTTTGGCCCAGATTGCAAACGCGAAATTGTCCGGACTGTCAAAATTGTTCGCTCCGTCATGCTCCGCCAAATCCTGCTGTGTGAATTTCGTGCCGAGAATTTCCGTTCCGTTGCGCGTGACGGAGACAATTTGCGGCGCGTTCGGCGTCAGCTTCTCGCGAAACACGACAAAAACCGAGCCTGCCGGTCCCAGTGACAGTGGCATGTGCAGCGAGCCTTCCGATTGTTCGTAAACGGCTGGCCTTTCGATTCGCCCGGAATCCGGCCACCAGAGTTCGGGCACGCGTCCGTTAGCACGGAACGCGACCGAAGTTGCCACAGCTTCATTTTGCGGGTTCGCCACGAAGTAAATATCTGTATCCCCCGTGCGGCGATGTTTGAACCGAAGTTTCGTTGCTGCCTCAAAATCCGGTTTGGAGTCGAGCGCAGCCAGAATTTCATCCAGACTTTTGCCCCAGACAACGCGGCCTTTGCCGAGATGATGTTCTCCGGATGGATTCGCCGTAGTTTCTCCCCAGACATCTCGCGCCAGTTGCTTCACCTGCTCGTCGCATTTCGGAAAATTTTCCATGCTCGGCGAGCGCTCCGGCGGACGACCAACCACGGTCGCGCCGGCTTTGATCAAATCGCGTATTTTGCGCAGAACTTCCGGCCGCATCGTCGGCAGTTCCGGCAGCACCAGCACGCGGTAGGTCATGCCGCTGGGAAGCGTAAGCACTCCGTTCTTCACCGTCAGATTTTTCTCAATGACCTCCGCGTTGATAAAATCAAAGTCGCGACCGGACGGCAGTTCCGGTCGGCGGAGGCCCGTCATTTTCGGCGTGTCTTCACCGATGTAATATGCGACATCCGCCACCGGTTGACCAGCCTGCAACATCACGCTGCATCGGCGCAGGTAATCTATCCAAGCCTTGCTTTGCTCGAACCAGGTGTTGTGCCGGTTGAACTCGGTGCCGAACCAGGCGTTGACGCCCGGCACCTTGTCGTCCCACGGCTGATGGATGTAAACGTGAAAAACAAATTGATTGATCCCCTCGCAAAAAGCCCAGTCGCCGAGCGCCTTCAAATCGCGGGGGGAGTTGGCAAATGCCGGTCCGCCGGTGAACGCTTCGGCCCACACCGCCGACTTGCCGTAGATGTGCGCGGCTGAGGAAGCGTCGCGCAATTCCACGCGGCCGAGATAACTGAAGTCGGAGGTGTCGGCATAATTTCCGTTGGCCCAAAACTCGCCGCCGATCTCGTCGCACTCTCCGCCATACTGCAAAAATTCCGCCGGAAAACCCCAGTGCCCGTAATTTTCCAGCCACATCTTCAACCCATGTTGATGGCAAAGATCGCGCAGTCCGCCGACGTAATCGCGTGCAATTCGGTCGGCGACCATGCGACGCAAGTCCCACAGAAAACGATCTGATTGATCAGCGCTCCCGACTATACGTCCGGTCAATACGGGCAACCACGGCATCGGATCGTAGCCATATCGTTTCTGAAAATCTGCGCCAAAGCCGTCGGTCCAGTTTTCGGGTCCTTGCTCATAACTGTCAGCCACCACATGTTTCCAAGCCTTGCGTTCCGACGCCGGGATCCGTTTCAACAAGTCGCCCACATACGCATCGAAGTGCGCTTTGAGCGCAGCGCGATTCATCTTGTCCACCTCCGGCCCGGTCGCCTCGGCGGGCGCGGGACCGTTGCTTGTGCCGGTGGGAGTCATCGCGGCGCGCACCACAATCCACTCCCCAGCGGGCACCTCCCAACGCAAGGTGCCATCCGCTGCCATCACCTTGGTGAGATTAAGGACTGAACTTGGTTGGATCGTCAGCGCCGGGAGTTTCGGTTCAGCTTGCGCTGGCCAACTGTAAAAATTAAACGGTGGATGCGGATCTTGAAAGGCTTTGATCAACGATTTCTCAGCAAAGCTTTCCACTCGTGCGGCGGTTGAAAGCTGAACATTACCAAGTTCGCATGGCGCGGAAAAATTAAGTCGGAAAGATCGCGCCGTGGTTGCAGGAAACGAGGCTACGACTTGAGCAAGATGCACCGGGCCAACGCTCACGCCGAGATTGTGCCGGTCAATTTGAAATTGTTTTACGGTGCGAAAATGCTCGCCGTCGTCAGACGCCTGCAATTCCGCCGTCACCTTCACCGCCTTGACCGGCAGCAGGGTGAGGCTGCGCGCCGTGAACGGAGCTTCCATCCGAAATTGAATATTCGTTGAAGTGCGTTCTGAAATCCTTGCGATTTCGGAATCTCCCTCGGGCGCTGGAAAAGCCAGCACCGCCACGTCTTGAAACTGGCCCGCTGGCGAGGGGAGCTTACCTTCAAAATGTTGCGGGCCGTGCAATCGAGTCTCCGGCAAAGTGACATAGCGCATGGCCTGCTCAGGTTTTACCCACGGTCCGCCCGACTGGCTCCAGCCCGGCGAGTTGAAAAAGCCAATGTCCACGCCGAGCCGGCCGCCTTCACGCACGGCGTGTTCAACAAACTCCCACCACTGCGGCGTAAGCGCCTGCGGACCTTCCTTGGATGGCATGCCACTCTGGCCGCTGATGATACCGATATAACCCTCGCCGATGCCGACGCGCTTCATCGCCTCAAGGTCTTTGGTGATGCCTTCCTTGGTGATGTGTCCATCCATCCAATACCAATAGCAACGCGGTCTTGTTGCGTCGGGCGGCGTGGTAAAAATTTTCTGTAAGTCGTCGGCTGCACAGGCGCAAAGTGCGTTCAGCACTCCGGCGAGGATGAGCATTGGTAGTTTTGTTTTCATAGGCTTACTGCAATTAGCTGACGCTACGGATCATTGAGAGACAACTGGAATTTTTACTGTCACGGACGGAAAATCAATGGACTCAACTTTCAAAATAATTTTTCCAGCCTGTCCAGTTGGACGCAAGATCACTTGCGATCTTCCATGCCACGTTGTGCCCTTGTCCGGATTACGAAAGCTGTAGATGTCTTTGTGGTAGCCATTGCCGCATGATTCCAACACGCCAGACCCCGTGACTTTGTAGCTCACGTTGTAGCGTCCAGTTTGCACAAGCTGTCCTTTGGCATCCACGACTTCGACATTGATGTAAGCAAGGTCGCTGCGGCTCGTCGTGATGGGAGAGCGGTCGCTGGTGACGCGAAAACCCACTGGTTTGCCCGGCGTGCTGATTGTTTTGCTAAACAATACTTTCCCATTTTCAAGTCCTTCAGCGCGCAATTCCCCAGCTTCATATGGAACTTTGAACACATGATCTATTCTTAAATAACCGCTCGCATCTGGAGAATTCGTGAACGAACCCACGACTTTGCCGTTGAGCATCAAGCGCAACTCGCGTGCACGACACACCACCCGGACTTCAATCAGCTTGCCCGCAAACTCCGGCCAGTCCCAACAAGAATATTCATTTGGATTGGACCAGCCTTGCCGTGCGTATTCAGAGCCAGCAGGCAATGGTTCCAATACCAGAAGTTCTATCTTGCTGGTGCCATTGATGACGTTGCGAAATAACTGTCCGCATTTCGGATAACCAGTGATATCTATCAATCCACAACCGGCGGCGTAGGAGGGAAAACCAACTTTCTCACCTTTTAATCCGACCCATCCGCTCCAACTTTCTCCGATGTATTCAAAGCCGGACCAGACAAATGATCCAATCAGGTAGTTATTTTCTTCCTGTTGGTTCAACACTTTAGGCATTACTTCAATATCCGGATTGGATTCGGTGCTGATCTGCACCCAATCAGGATGCAACTTGTTAAACCGGCTAAAGGCATCCTCTGTGTAGTTATGGCCTTTCACATCCTGCAGCGCCAAGAACCTAAACATGTTTGTCATCTCATAGTCTCCCCCACCCAATGCCGTCGTGTAAGGACGCGCGGTGTCCCACTTGATCGCCTCGGAATGCAGTTTGGTGAACATCTCGCAGCCCATGGCCTCGCCGCCGTTCTTCTGGTCAAAAATGATTTCGTTGCCGAAACTCCGCATAAAAATGCTCGGATGATTTCGCGTTCGGCGCACCCAAAGCTCGACGTCATTAGTGCTCCATTTGTCAAACAACTCGCCGCCATAATCCTGCGGGGATTTGTGGATCGTCCATTGGTCAAACGCTTCGTCCAGCACGAGCAAGCCCACCCGGTCGCAGGCATCGTAGAAAGCGTCACTCATGGGATTGTGAGATGCGCGAACGGCGTTGTAGCCGTTGGCCTTCATGATCTCCATCTTTCGGAAATCAGCTCGGTCAAAATCAGCAGTGCCCAGCAAACCATTGTCGTGATGAAGACAGCCGCCCCAAATCTTGATCGTCTTGCCGTTAAGCTGGAATCCTTTTTCTGCCGTGAACGAAAGTGTGCGAATGCCAAAAGTCTCATTCAATTCATCCAGCACTTTCCCGTTACGAATAATCTGCACCCTTGCGCGGTAAAGGCTCGGATTTTCCAAGTTCCAAATCTTCGGATGCTTCACCGTCAGTGTTATTGGTGTAATGCTTCTGGAAATTTCCGTGTCACTTTCGGCGACTCGCTTGCCTTGTGAGTCACTTATTCGGATGTTCACTTGGTCGCCTTCCGATTTCGCTTCCACCTCGGTATTGATCACCACCTTTGCCGATTGCACACTGGCTTCGGGCGTTGTTATTTGGACACCCCAACGGCGGATATGTGTCGGATCAGTCGTCGTCAGCCAGACATGCCGGTAAATCCCACTGCCCGAATACCAACGGCTGTTCAACCCCTCATTGCGCACTCGCACGGCCAACACATTTCCTGAACCGGGTTTGAGATACGGAGTAAGGTCGTAGTAAAAACTCGTGTAGCCGTAAGGTCGCTCGCCAAGGTGATGGCCATTGAGCCAAACATCGCTGTGCATGTAAACCCCGCCGAACAAAATTTCGAAATGCTTTCCCGCGTCGGTGGCTGGAATTGTGAAATGCTTGCGATACCAACCCGTGCCACCCACGGTATAACCCGTAGCCGTTCCGCCAATGGCCCGACTGTCGAATGGTCCGACGATTTTACGCTCGGAAGTTTCCGGTGGTCGAAAGCCACCCATTCCGGTGTTGTTATAGATGCAGATGGCGAGTGAATTTGTTCCCGGCTTTAAATACTTTGCCGCGACTTTATAATCGCGATTCTGATCCCAGGCTGAGATACATTCGCCTTGCGGCTGATTCTTAGGCATCACGCCGGTTTCGCCAACCTTCTGGCCGTTCACATAGAATTCATCGCAATCGTCAATTCGTCCCAAATCAAAAAGGACATCCTTCCCTGCCAATTCAGTCGGTAGAACTACTTCCCGGCGAAACCAATAATAGGTTTTCTGCAAACAGTGTGGAATCAAAGCCGGCAAAGTCTTCTTGGCCCATCCGGAATCGTCGAAGGCAACCGCGGCGTAGGCGTTGTTGTCACCGGTCTTGAAATGCCATTCACCAGCTACAGGTTGGAAACTAGGCCCGCTAACATCTACCGGCACGGGTTCTATACTCCAGTCGTGCGGCAAACTTACTTTGCGCCAATCCGCATCGGCGAAGTCAGAGGCTTCGGCTCCTTCCGCATCACCACGATGAAAGAGCCAATCTTCGTCAAACAGCCGGTCACGAGCATTATCTTGTGGCGGGACAAAAATGTGCTTTAGCTCGGCAGAAGCGAGGTTGCCTTGCAACAGCACAGCAAGTATTGCCAGCGTTGCAATCGGAGATTTTATTTTCATTAATTTTTTGAGTTGCAGCTAACGATTTAGTCTTCCCGCCTGATGCAGTTCTTGAAATCTAGCAACAACCGATGGCCACCAAATGCGAGAACGATTTGATCTGCCTTGCGCGGAGTCTTGGCGTAAGGAGAGTCGTGTCGCGCATACTGCGAATCCTGCAAGACACCATTCACCCGGAAGTTACAGTCATAGTTCAGCTCAAGATGACGGTCTTTCGTTTGATAAGTCAGCTTCCCATCAAGATAACTGGTTCGGTTCCCTTCGACCCGATGAATGAACGCATCAAAATCACTATCCTCTATTGCGCTGCTGATTTCACAAATCCAAGTCGTTTCGCGGCCATCTTGAATCAGATCGTCAGACGAACCTGTCAGATAATGCATGGGGCCATTTCCTAAAAGTGCAACGTAGGTCTGGCCAAGCTGGCCATAGGCATGCGAACCTCTTATCTCCACGCGATCAAACCGCTCTTTGGGAAAGTAGGCGTGCGTGAATTGGCTTACTCCGTTTTCTCCGGCGGAAGGATGCTTTGGAAGCCGGTAAATCAACATGCAAACATTTTTGTCTTGGGCAGCATCCGGCAGGCGCCCGGGACCAACCCAGTATCCATGATTTTTGTCGTTGGCGAGCTTGGTTTTTGCGAACGGTGGATGAACGGTGAAAATGCTCAGCTTGGGAGAAAGCGTGGCACTCCAAACGTGGTGCTGGTCATTGAGCGTTCCAGGATGATAGTGTTGCACACTTGCAAGCAGGTAATCTTTCGTTCGGTATGTGTAGGTATTAGCGCGCTGCAATGGTATGCCGTTGGAAATGGGATCAATCAGCTTGGAAAGCCACGGCAGCAGACCCGCTTTGCGCAGAAGTGTGAAATCAACCGTTCGCAGTTTTTCCAGAAAGGCGTTGGAAAATAGGTGATGCCGCTCCACGTAGCGCAGAGTATTCTCAATCACTTCCGGATTGGTGAACGCTTCCATGCCCCATTGAAGCATGATTCGCGCATCTTCGTCCCCGCTTTGGCCGCTCCTTAATTCGGAAATTTCCAAACCTTGTGAAGCCTCGATTAGGACTGAATTTGTGTCGCGACCGATGACCTCAATCACCTTTGGCACTTGGTAGCGTTCACGAAAAATAAAACTCCCCGCCATACCCCCGCCGTCCGCTAACGGCAAACCAAAACCCCAGATGTTTTGAATGATGCCGCGCATGGCGTCTCCATTTTCCGCACTTTTGCGATTTCGTTCGTAAGCGCGCCCCATGGTCGATACAAACGTCCCTTGGCAAGATTGCGTTGCGACATCATAAAGTAAGAGATCAAGTATGATTCTGCTTTTCGTAACAATTTCCTCATCGTCACTAAAGTCAATCAGGTTACACAGCGCTCCGACGTCAAAAACGTAATAATTATTAGAATACCACTCCGCAAATCCGTGAAGCCAGCGTTGCTCCAGCCATATCAATACTCGCTTTCGGGCATCCGCCATGTGTTGCCGTCCGGTGCGGTCATCAATCGGGAAAACTTCGTCCGGATATTTCTGTCCGGCTAAATATTCAGCCGCCGCGTATAGAATTTGATGATTTTCACTCCAGTAACAACGGCTGTCCTCACCCGGCTCATCCATCCAATATCGAAAACCAAGAATCGCCCGGTGGATTTTTTCTGCATTAACTGGATCCACAGTGTCGGAGTAGCGATAGGTGATCCGCAGCAGCGGCGTTATGGCAAAATCATCCAGGCCAGACAGTGACTCTTGCAAATTTGACCAATCCAAAAGCACGCCGCGTCGCGCATCCCGAAGATCGTCATAAACCCGATGGTCCAGACCGGCGCGCGGCAAAGAGGCTACCTTAACATGTCGATGGCGCTCCATGTCCATCAAAACAGTTGCAGCCCCCAAAAGTGCTCCGAAAACTACAACGAGGATACAATAGAAAATCCGTCTAGGGCGCGTTCGGAGCTGAAGTAATGTAAACTTCCACAATTTCAAATTTTATGTGTCGGCATTGCCATGCACTTAAGTGCATGGCAATTGATTCTTCAATTTCAAATATTCCAAATAAACTCCGCTCGGTTAAGGAAACTTGGGGACGACCGAAAGTGCAAATCGATTTAGATCGTCCTGTTCGGCCGCGTTTTGACAGGTGTAGCCTGTGCCGTTTTCGGTTTTCAGCCCTTTCCAACCCCACCGCTCTGCATGGGAATCTGCAAAGGCCATGGATGTTCCATTGCCATGCCGCGCGGTTGGACTGTTTTCCCAACGGGTAGTTTGCGAAAGGGAATTAAATCTGAAGAACCCATCATCGATGGAGTTGATGCTTTCATCAATAAAAGTTGATGCAGAGGATGGTGCCGGATCAACGATCTGTGAAATTTTCTTAATTAAATTGTAAGGAGCCAAGTCACCACTGTTGTCGGAGGCTCCATAGGCTGCTGAATCATAGGCATCACCACCACCAATGCGACCTTGTAGGGAATAGTTCCGAACGATTTTCATTGGAATAGTTGGTAGCCGACCTGAAATGGACGCTGGACACTGATATACTCCAATGTTCGGATTATATTGATAGAGCGCTGCCTGCGTGATGTAGGTCGTGTTTGTGGCATCAGGCAAATTGTCTACCCGTCCACCAATCCATGCCAAGTTGCTACCGACCCAATTGCGCACGATTTTTTCATTATTGTCGTTGCCATACATAGCAAATCCAAGTGAGAGTTGTTTTAGATTGCTCACGCAAGAAATACCGAGTGCTTTTTGTTTTGCCTTACTTAAAGCCGGCAAAAGCATCGCGGCTAAAATGGCAATGATTGCTATGACAACAAGCAATTCAATTAAGGTAAAACCTTTGCCATAGGATTTCTTGATCCGATTGTGATCCCAATTCGATAATGATTTTATTTTAGTTTTCATTTTTTTTACTAAATCCAAAACGATTAGTTACGGATTACTTCCGTTGTTGTTTTTTGCCCATAGAATACTTCCGTCGGTTCGCGGGAGGTCATAACGAATATTGCTGTTCTTGATGCGTTCCGCATGGCCGTCAAAAAAGGCACCGTTGGCAAGCTTTCCATGTCGCGGGACGGAGCGCGCGTCTCCATTTGCGTATTCGGCGGTGTCGCTGGGCACGCGAAAGTAAGCGCTGCCGGTCATTGCTACTTCCACCCACAAATCGGGGTTGATCTGAGATGGGTTCGCAATTTTTGCAGCGTCACCAAACACGACTGATTGGCTGGGGCGGGTAACCTGGTTTTCCCTGCAGGCAGAATATACCGGAACGGGCAAGGACACCAATGGGGCGACGGAACCGAATTCGGGATAATTCATACCGATACCAAGTGGATTATTTGTGCTGGCAGAATCCCCGCTGGCACCAGCTGCTGGTTGGGTTAACACTGGACAACTAAACAATGCGCTTGCTTTGGCATAGGCATTCAACCGAAAGTTGTCTGGCCACCAGAGTTTATCGGCGCTTTGCATCACATAACTAGAGTCAGGACTCCAACCGGCTGCCTGTTGCACCCATAAAGGAATCATCCGCTGATTGTTATCGTCCAGGTAAATTTTCGCCGCCAACTGAATTTGCTTCATGTTGTTCAGGCATTGAATGGCTTTCGCTCGGCTTTTGGCGGCGGTCAATGCGGGCAAAAGCATCGCCGCTAAAATGGCAATAATGGCAATGACGACGAGGAGTTCAATAAGAGTAAAACCCATTTGCCGGCCGACTGAGCTGCTTGACTTCAACAAAGTCCCCTTAGGCTCCCATCGAAAATCAGGTGAGCCTGCCGCCCCAATTCCCCGGTCTTGCCGAGGATGTATCGCTATATTTTTCAAAACTGGTTGTTTCTAACCTGTCCAACAACAGTTAGGGGTTGGGGCGCACCGATGCGCCCCAACCCTTGTGTTCTTAATGTTCAATATGGTCTCACTAACCGGAAGAAGTCCTGCGTGCTCGTAGCAGGAACTGCCACCGGCGGATTAGTTGCATAATCTGTCCACGTGGGCGGCTGCAACGAAGGTGTTTCCTGCAGATACCAGCCAGTCAACGTGTAGCTGGACGGCCAGGATATCGTCGTATTTCCGCCCGGAGTTGCGGGCTTGGATGCCGATAATGTCGGGTAGGCGACCGCAATTACGGCCGGACTGCTAGTGACGGAACCACTGATGTTGGTAACTATGCAGACGTATGTCCCCGCATTGGTCGGATTCATGACGTTGAAGTTGATCGTGGTTGAAGTTGCACCCACAATCGGTGTGCCGTTGAAATACCATTGATATGACAATGGGTTCGGGGTGAACACCGTGCTCGGCTGGCCTGAGCTTTGCCAGATATTCATGTTATTTGAAGCGACACAGCTCAAGTCGTAGATGTCACCCGGCGCAAAAGATCCACCCACTGGCTGGGCCACCACATAAGGCACGTCGCTGGCGTCGAACAGAGCTTTGATTTGAGCGTTGTTCAGCGCATTCGTGTAAAAGGCAATTTCATCAAGACCGCCAGTCCAGTTGTTGTTGCCGTCGGCATCAAGCGCACCGATCGTGATCGGCATTCCTACCGGTGGAGCCATGGCGAATGCTTGATTCGTGGAAGGTGTTCCAGCACCAGATCCAAGTTGCACGCCGTTACAATAGGCCGTATAAAAGCCATTGGAAAAGACCGCCGTCAACATAACCCATTTGGTGCCGACATTTCCGCTGGAAGCAATTGCTCCACCGGGAATGGTAGTGCCAAGACTGATGGGATTGAGTGCAGAAAAGGCTGCGGTAGGATCGTATTTATAAGCTGCAAGACCTTGTTTGGTTCTGCCCATGTTTAGACCCCAACGGGCATTACCGTTCGTTCCGTTGGCCATCAGAAACGACTGACGGTAACCCCCGGTCCAGCACCATTCCGGGCGAACCCACATTACAATGGTGCCTTCTTGGTTCGCATTGTTGAAGTCAAAGGCTGGGTTGTAAGGAATCTGCATCACGCCGGCACCGAACGTGGAAAATCCAGTTTCGCTCCCAGTTCCATCGTTTTCCCCGAGGCCAGCACCGAAGCCCGTGCCTATCTGTGCGCCACAACCAGGCGTGCTAACGTAATAACCATCATTGGTTCCCTTCATGTCTTTGAGGCCGTTATCAAACCCATAGTAAGCATACAAACCAGGAGTAGCGAATGCTTTTGAACGATAGCCGGCAACCTGCCGTGCCACGTTGGTAATAACCACGGTAACGCTGTAAACTTGGCTCGTTGCCGATCCAGCGACGTTGGTGACTACCACCTGATAATTTCCAGCATCGCTCGCCGTGGCATTTAAAATATCATAGACGGCATTGGTCGCGTTGCTGATCGGCGTAGCGCCATGATACCACTGATAGGAGGCCGATTTAGGACTTCCCGCCAAGACGCCGAAGCGATAATTGCAGTTGGTTCTGATGACTCCCGTGTATCCGTAGTTTGTTCCACCAGTCGGCGACGGATTTCTCTGGGTGCCGAATGAGGTGGCGGGGTTAACATATCCAGATGTTATGGTGTTGTTGATATACGGCTTAGTCGCTGGCACGGATGCCGTAGCAATAACATCGAAAGAAATCGGACCAAAATAGGCAGATGGATTGGCACGCACAAAGAGATCTCTTGTCGCATAAACCGTGTATTTATCACCCGGTTGTGCGTCCACGATGTCGAAAAACGTCATGTTCGGAGCCACAACGACGGGAGGGCTAAGTGCCGGACCAGCCGACACCGGCGCAACGACGGACTTGGCCGATCCACCAGCCACCTGAGCAATCCACAATCCCTTGCCTGAATCCTGATCATGTGGATTGATAGTGCCGGACTGACCAAAGCAGTAAGTCATGATCCCAACGCGCAACGTCTTTCCGGTCAGGTTGCTATTAACCTGAAACGTATGCCACATCCGCGCGATAGAGATGGTCATCCCGTTGGTATAAAGAACGGAGTTACCCGTATTAGCCCTTGCCATAAAGACGGCTCCCTGACCCGTCGGATTTACGGCCACGCCAGAGCCGAAATTGCCTCCGCAAGCACCTGAGAGATCATCAATTTGGGCGCTAAAGCCGGCTTCGTTGTTTAACTGAGCATTGTCGGGAACGTTCACAAAGCTGATTGTGCTGCTCGAATAATTTGTGTAATTGCCCCAAGAGACGGCGGCAAAAGTTCCGTAAATGTTGTCCCCGTCCAAGTCATAGGTCTTAGGCGTAGAAGGAGTCAGCCAATTATTCACTTCGGGCGCGTTGTTGGTGTCAAGCGAGCCGACGTAATTGATGGTGGCCGCGGGTGACTTTGCGGCGAGCAAAAGCATGACCGCCGCAATCAGCATTCGCGCCGGCTTGGAGGTCGCGAACTGGTTTGCGATTTTGCCGGAGGCGGCCATGGCGGCTAACGTCCCCGGGGGTTGGATTTGTTTTTTCATTTTGTTTTATGTGGTTTACGTTTTCTTGTTGTCATCATTTCTATGCTTTGCATGATTGACCTTTTGGGCGGGTTTGACATCTCGCCGACAAAGGGAATCTTCTTAAATCATACGCCCAACAAGAAAACGGGGTAGTGACTAAAACTAGTCACGTCAGCGGGTCTTAATTCGCGGCATAAACAAAGCTAAACAGTGCAGTTTTGCGGGGCATTTTGTCGCAGTCAGTTTGGGAGCATCTTGGATAATCCGTGGATTGGCCAATCCGTCAACGTGGAAAACAATTCCGGTAAAAGAGCGGGACTAAAAGAGCACCGCCCATCTTAAACTAGTTTGGCTTGCCAGCAGGAACGCGACCGTGATGAATCCCATTCGTAGCCATTGCGTTCAATGCGGCAACGGCCGTTTTGGCCGCCGGATCGCCTTTGGCCGCCGCCGCGAACATCTGTTCGTGTAAATTTGCCAACGCATCTTGGGTGGCAACGAGTTGTTCAGGGGTGATGTTGCCTTGGAGCAAGGAGACGAAATTTGTGTTGGCCGCGAGATAATTATGTGACTTGCTGGCGGCCAGCGCTTTTTCCCAAATCTGTTTGACCTCCGGTTGTGCCTTGTCAAAGGCCGACTTGTTGATGGATCTTTGATCGCAGCCGCTGAACAAAGGACAAATCGTGGCAAGACAAACGAATCCAAGGAGAAGAAATTTCATGCGGCAAGCCGAGGTTTTAATGTCCGTTAGCAGTGCCGGGATTGCACCAAACGCTGTTCGGAGTGCTGGCGAGGCAAAGCGCGGCCCAGTCGGTATATTTCACAAATTGCGTGTTGCCGCTGATCCCGAGCACGGAACCGCCAATCTTTCCGTGCCGGTGACCGAGGCCCGCGTCTAAGTTTGGATCCGGGTAGGCTGCGCCATCATTGTATTCAAACCCTCCGGACGGTGAAAAGTCGTCCGGTTCATACATGATGAAGGCGTCCTGACGAAAGGCTGTGATTTTATAGGAACCGGTGTTTAGCGCGCCAAATCCACAGATCGCTCCGTTCTCCAAATAGGTGGAAAGTTTTTGCAAACGAAAAACGAAGCCGTAAGCATTTGTCAGAGTGTCAACGGGACAGCGGTAAATGATCGTGTTCTTAATGTATTGCCAGAGCAGTCCTCCTTGGTATCCAGCCAGATCGGGATTGGGTGGTGCACTTAAGCCGGTGCCATCGTAAAGCCAGCCTTGGCAAAAGGGCGGATTCCAGTTGGGAGCCGGCATGAAATCCCGGTTGTCGGTCACATACAGGTGCGTGGCCAAGCCGAGCTGCCGCATATTGTTGACACATTGCATTCGAACGGCTTTGCCTTTGGCACTGGCCAGAGCGGGCAATAGCATCGCCGCCAAAATGGCGATGATGGCAATGACCACCAACAGTTCAATGAGCGTGAAGCCTTTTCGGCTACTAAGTTTTGTGAACATGGGCTTATAGGAATTTTGCCCTGAAAATAGAAATTGAAAAAGTGACTAAAACTAGTCACGGCGCGGCGGCCAAACTTCTGGGCGGTGGCTGCGACCGCAATTGGCTCAACTTGGCCACTGCTTGCGACCGGGAGTTGACATGCAGTTTTTCGTAGATTCGCCTGATGAAATTGTTCACGGTGAAAGCGCTGATGCTGAGTTTGGTAGCGATTTCTTTGTAGAGATATCCCTGGGCCAGCAACTGTAGAATTTCCGATTCGCGCGGCGACAGGGTAGCTAATTGATTCGCTGTTTCCGGAACCTGACGAAAAGCTTCAACCACTTTACGGGCGATGTGTCCGTTCATCGGTGAAGCCCCCGCGTGAGCCTCGCGCACGGCCGCCACCAGTTCCTTGCGCGGTGTGCGCTTCAAGAGATAGCCGGTGGCTCCTGCTGATAAAGCCGAAAAAATGTGATCCACATCTTCATAGACCGTCACCATGATGAACTGCGTGCTCGGAGAAAATAATTTGGCTTTACGCACGAATTCGATGCCATTCATCCCGGGTAAATTGATGTCCACCAGCATCACGTCAGGCGGTGATGCCTGCAATGCGTCCAACGCACCAGCGGCATCGCCATAGCCAAACAGGAACTGAATATCTTTGGTTTGCCGAAGCCAACCCGAAAGAATCTCGCGAATCCCAGTGTCGTCTTCCAGCATGCTTACCTGAATTGAATCCACACCGGAGTTTGACTTTTTTTTGCTCATGTTCAAAGTGACTAATTATCACTACACGATGCCCGGATTAGGCAATGGCACCGTGAACTTCACCGAGGTGCCTTGATGTATAACGGAATGAATTTGACAAATACCGCCAACTGATTTTAACCGTTCTTCCATATTTTTCAAACCATGTCCTCCTTGTGATCTGGCTCGGCGGCTTTGCTCAAAGCCCGTTCCATTGTCTGATATTTCCAGAATAAATTTAGCCTGATCTAAAACAAGGCTTATCCGAATCTCCTTCGCCCGGGCATGTCGCACCGCATTATGAATGGCTTCTTTGGCGGCCAGAAATAGGTTGTGGCGTGCCTCCGCCGCTACGGGCAGCGACGGAATGCTCTCCGGCAAATCGAGTCGGCAGTCTAGCTTTGCGCTCGTGATGAACTCCTGCGCGAAGAGGGTGACATAACTCATCAAACCTTCGAGAGTATCTTGCCGGGGATTCACAGCCCAAACCACTTCATCCATTGCCCGCGTCAAGTTACAAGCAGTTTTGTGAATGTTCGCCAGGTCTAGCTCAGAAGGAATTCCATCGTCATCAGGAGGCTGGCTTAACATAACAATGCGAGTGAGGCTGGATCCCAGTTCATCATGGATATCGCGGGCAATTCGGGCGCGCTCCCGCTCTAAAGCGCCCTGTCGTTTGACTTCTTCCAATCGCTTGTTGTATCGGTGAGCGGCAACCTTCCAGCCTATTCCCACCACCACGGAAATGATCAAGCTACCTGCGATTAACTTGAACCAAAATGTCTGCCACCAAGCCGGCAAGACTGTAAAATTTAGGCTCGCGCCCTCGGTGTTCCAAACGCCATCGCTATTGCAAGCTATAACTCGAAACACATGTTCACCGGGTGACAAGGTATTAAGCACCACCGTGCGGTCAGTATTCACATCAACCCACTCCTTGTCCTCGCCATCCAAACGATAGCGAAAGCGCACCCGCTCCGGTGCCGTAAAACTTAACGCCGTGAACTGAAACTTTATCTGTCTTGGCAAAGGATCAATCTTTAGTCCTGACGCAGCCCCTATCGGCTGACTTCTCACGAAAATATTTTCAATGACTACATTTGGAGGTAACCCGGAAGGCATTTTTATCTTAGGATCCACCCTGACGACTCCTTTGTCTGTGGCGAACCAGAGGCACCCATCCTGGGTCCGGCAGGCGTTGGGTTGGAATCCGCTTGCACATTGCACCGTGGGCATGCCATCGGAACGATTGAAGATGGTGACGGTTAATTTTTTATCGCGATGATTGATAACATCATTGCAGTCATTTTTATTGAGACGAATGATACCACTGTGTGTGCCCAACCAGAGATTGTCCGCATCATCTTCCAGGATAGAGTAAATCGTTTCAACGGGCAGGCCATCCGTTTGGTTTAGAGATTCAAACTTTCCTTCGCGTAAACGCAATAATCCATGCCCGCCGGTTCCAATCCACAAATTGCCTTGGAGATCCTTGAATAAGCACCACACCGTTGCCGATTCCGCCAACCTTGGATCTTTTGCCCGCTCCCAGAGATGATCATGAAATTGCCACAGGCCCTGACCCTGCGTGCCAACCCAGATGGAACCATCATCATTTTCGGACATGGCGCGAACATCAATTTCAACAATCCCCGACGGCGGTAGGAATGAAACCAGTTTATCTTTCGACCAAGCGAAAAGACCTTTGGTTCCCCCAATCCACAGGCAGTTATCTGCCCCAACCAAGAGGCTGCGCGCTTCGCCATTGGCCAGTTGATCATAAAGAACCTGATTCGGCTGACCTTTATCTATCACCCACAGCCCCTCCCGAACAGTTCCAACCCAGAGCCGTTCTTGATGATCTTGAGCCAGTGCTCTAACGGACTTTGGCTTGGCCGAATAGGAATGGGGTTTGGAATGGTTGTCAACATCGTTATACCAAAATAAACCATCACTATCGCTGCCGATCCACATCCGCCCGCCTGAGTCGGAAGCTAGCCCGGTTGCCACCGACTCGCTTTGTGAATAATCCCATGAAACCACTTTAATCTGTGTTTGCTTGATTCTAACCAGCCCGCGGCGCGTTCCCGCCCAAATATTACCTTCATGGTCTTGTGCAAGGCTCAGAATGTAATTCGACGGTAATCCTTCCCTCATCGTTATCAGGCTCTTTTTGCCGTCACCGGCGATGCCAACCAAGCCCTGGCCGCTGGTCCCAAACCAAATGCGCCCATCGCGATCTACCAGCGATAAGTTTTGATTGAAATTGACATCGCTAGCCTGTGTCTCATTCTGAAGTTCATTCCAAGTTCCCTTGAGCAAATGCCACACTTTGCTGCTGCTCCACAACCACACATCGCCATCAACTCCTGCTTTTAAACCTTTGAATTCGAGGGTGGATTGAACTGGCAGTTTGACTGGCTTCAATTTTCCTTTACCTGCTTCCCAGATCGCGTTGTCGGTTAGAATCCAAACCGAATCAGTGCCAACTTTGGCAACACTTAAACATCGCTTTGCTTCAAAATTGTTAACTCCCAAGTTTTCTATAATGCCATTGCCATCCGACTTCAACAAGTTACCACTCGGTGAAATGAACCATTGTGTGCCGTTGCTTAGACTAATTGGGGCACAGCTAAGCCCGCCAAATTGTTCGCTGCGGGGAATAGTCCGCAGCTCTCCATGTTCACATCGCACTATGGCTCCACTGTGCGATGTGGCCCATACCGTGCCATCGTTAGCAGCATACAGATTTCGGAAACTTCCATCCATGTCCAGGTTTGTAAATCCGACCGGGTTTCGGAAAACAAGATTTCCATTTTCCATGCGCGCCCAAATATCTCCGAGGGAATCTACTAAAATTTGATTAAACCCACCGACTCTTAGGCCGTTGGATTCAGGTCCAACGAAAGTGGTAAAACTAACGCCATCAAATCGGGCCAGGCCGTTAATCGTGCTGATCCAAAGATAGCCATCTGGAGATTGACTCACCCCAGTCACCGTGCTGCTCGGCAGTCCACTTTCAGTATCCCATACCTTAACGGTGTAATTGGCAATTGCCCCGCCGCTCGGAAGTGCAATCAAGCAAAATGTCAGGCAAGTCACCGCAGCTAAAAACCAAGCACTGACGCAATGCGGATACCTAGACGAATTGCGATGTGACGATCTAATTTGAAGTTGGTGCATTTTTCAAAACTCAGTATCAACACAACCTGGATGACTTTCGCCCAGATAACAGTCTCATAATTTAAAAGTATCTATTGAGGGAAAATTTTGCCAGCGATTTTCAATCTTGATTGACGTTGTGGAAATTGTCTCGGTCATCCAACCTTTACATAATACCATAGTTTTGTTTCAGATGCGTGCAGCGTTGATAGCGGCACCAGCACCAAGCAGACGAACATGAATGGACAAATTTTTGCATAGTTAGGTTCTCTGCTTATTCAATTTGGTTAGTCTTTTTCCGGGACGGGATTTTCTTTGGCAGCGCTTTTCTTTTTGCCGGCCTCTTTTGGCGCGGGATCTTGCATCGCCAGCGCATGCAATTCTTCGCCATGTTTTATCCAAGCTTGCTCCATCTCCTTGACCTTTTCTGGAAAATCCGCCGCCAGGTTTTTAGTTTCGGATCGGTCCTTGGCTAGGTCGAATAATTCCCATGGTTTCTGGTGATCGGCCACCAGCTTCCAGTCACCGATGCGGATGGCACTGTTGCCGTCGTGGTTCCACCAGAAATAATCATGCGCCACCGAGTTGTCCTTGGCGAACGCGGGCAACAGACTTTTGCCTGGCAGCGGCGGCACGGCCAAGCCAGACACCGTCGCAGGTTGCTTGCCGCCGGTAACGTCCAGAATGGTCGGCACGAGATCAATCAAATGTCCGGGATTATCGCGCAGTTCGCCATGTGCCGAAATGCCAGCGGGCCAGTGAACAATCAATGGCGTGCAATTGCCGCCTTCATGCTCCCACGATTTGTAGAGCCGGAACGGCGTGTTCGCTGCGCTCGCCCAACCCGGCCCCATACCAAGATAGCTGTAGGCTGAACCAATCGGCGCCTTGGGGTCTTCGCCGAGTCCGCGAATGATTTGTTCGGCAGACGCGCCATTGTCGGAAACGAAGAAGACAAGGGTATTGTCGTAGGCGCCCATCGCCTTGAGTTGATCTAGGATGCGACCGATTTCGATGTCCATCCGATGGATCATGGCGGCATGAACCGACATTTTGGCAGATTGGAAATCTTTCTGCGCGGCAGTCAGCGTATCCCACGGCACGGCATGACCAACCTCATCCGAGCCGATTCGTTTCTTCAATTGGGTCTCCGACAAATTCCAGTGCGGTATGGTCACAGGGTCGAGTTTTGAAAGCTCGCAATTGACGATGCCCAACTTTTTCATCCGCGCGAGGCGATCCTCACGAATCGCATCCCAGCCGGATTTGTAAGTGTCCTTGTATATCGCAATGTCCTCCGGCAGCGCCTGGATTGGAAAATGCGGACTGTGGAAAGCGACATATTCAAAGAACGGCTGCCGGGCAAATTTCGCGGCATGCTCTTTCAAATACTTGATGGCATAATCAGCGACGGCGACGGTGTTGTAGTAACCCTCGCCGACCGGAATTGTGGGCAGCTTGACCCCATCCTCGTTAGCACCGGTCTGGGTAAAATAACTTTGCTCATTCATCTCGTAATATGAATGGTCGAAACCATTATCCAACGGTTTGCCATCCACATGCCACTTGCCGGAATGATAGGAGCGATAACCCAGCGGCTTGAGAATTTCGGGGAGCAACTGCGCCCAGCGCGGACGAATGCCAAAACCGCCACCGCCCGTGTCCGCTCCAAAGTTGTAACTAAAATCATCGCGGCGGATCGACTGGGCATAATAACCGGTCAGGAGGGATGACCGCGATGACCAGCAGCGCGCCGTGTTGTAAAACTGTTTGAAGCGCAATCCGTTTGCCGCGAGACGATCCAGATTCGGCGTGTGAATCTCGCTACCGTAACAGCCGGCATCGGAAAAACCCATGTCGTCGGCTACGATGATCAGGATGTTGGGTTTGGCCGAAGGCTTGCCGTTGGCGGCTGAAAGCGGCAGCGCTGCGACCGACGCCAGCATCAGAGCAGCGAGCGTAAACGATTTGAGTTTGTTCATATGATGGTTGGGATCTTTCATTTACTTCAGCGTAACCTTCACAATCGTCAGGGAATGCGGCGGTAGATTGACCACGCCTTTGGTGAAGGCCAGCGTCGTCTTCTGTGGCGTGACTCGATTGGGGTGCTCAATGTCGTTGAAAGCATCTGACGAATCGCCAGCAAGGATGGTTGCAGCGTATTTGCCATCAAGCATCCGGTCTTTCATTGTAACGGTGCAGGCTAATTCCTGGTCAGGGTGACGGTTTATCAGTGCGATCGCCCAATGCTTTCCCGAATCGTCCACCGTGGCGATGGCATCAGCCACAGCAACAGATTCTTCTCCATGGGTGAGTTGGTCCGCTATGACTTTCACGCTGGCGACAGATTCCTGGAGCAGGTTGGCATACATCGTCATGGCATGGAAATGCGTGCGCTTGACGATTCCTTTGGGATGCACGAACAGCGGCCCGCGCGTGTTCACCAATGGGGCGATATTGGCCATGCCGACATGGTCGGAATGACGCAGGCAGGCATTAAGAAAGGAGGCGGCGAAGAGTGCATCGGCCATTGTGTATTGCTCGGGCAGGTCATTTTCTCGCCTCCTTCGTTCAACCAACTCCCGAAGCTTGAGGTCCTGATAATCGGCGACCGTGTCCCTTGGAAATCCGGGATGCTGCCAGGCGCGCAGATTCCATTCGTCAAAGGCAATCTTAAGCCGGCCTTCCATACCGGCTTCGGCAAGTGAGCCGCACACCAGAGAAATATAGGCCTCCGGCCATTCTGATTTGGTGATGGCTGCAAGGTAATCATACTTCGGCAAAGGGTCGCCCCGCGACAACCAATAATTATGAATCGAAATGTAGTCCAAGTGCTCACCCGTTTCCGCCAGCAAGTTCGAAGAAACCTTGAATCCGAACCTAGCCATTCCACCTTGCGAACCCGCGCATGTAATAAAAATTCTAGGATCAACCTGCTTCACGGCTTGAGCGCCGTCACGCACTCTATTGATATACGCTTTGTCGTAACGTTCATTACCGACGCTCCAGAATTTGACGTTGAAGGGTGCGGCATGGCCGTTTTGCTTGCGTAGTTCGGCAAACTTGCCCTCGCTAGCGTTACAATAGGCAACCCAGTCAGCCATCTCCTGGACGCTCCCGAGACCATTCTGGCAGATGTAAGGCTCGGCTCCCACTCTCCGGCAAAGTTCGACGAACTCATCAGTCCCGAAGGCGTTGGATTCCATCACACCCCAGCGGTAATCGCCATAGGCTTTCCGGTTTTTGCCAACTCCATTTTGCCAGTGATAGCTGTCCACGAAACAACCGCCGGGCCAGCGGATGACGGGAACTTTCAATTCCTTGAGTGCCGCGAGGACATCCTTGCGAAAACCCTGTTTGTCGGCCAGCGGTGAACCTGGCTCAAAAACCCCGCCGTAGATCTGGTTGTCAAAATGCTCAAGAAAGCCACCGAAGATCATCCGGCTGTAGGCTACGGTCGGGGCGTCCGTATTGATCGTCACGACAGCCTGCGGTAATTCGGCGGCATGCAGAGCGGCCAGCGGCGAAAGCAGCAGGGCGGCGAAAGTAAGTGTTATGAGTTTGTTCATGGTTCGTGACTTACTTATCAACCACTCGAATCAATTGTCTGCAAAGCCGCAGAAACCTCGCTCCGCCGGATTCAGCTGGCGAAACGAAACGGAGCGCGCACAGTGGACACAGGTGTGAGATAAAACTTTCAATAATATAAACCGTTCACTTCAACGCCGACTGTATATCCGCGAGCGAAACTCCCAGTTCTTTTCTGGCCACGTCATCAAGGCCAGACTCAGAACCTCGAAGATGAATCGTGCGATGCACGTGCGACAGGCTCTGGCCGGGGCCGAGCACTGCGGCAGGCGAGGAGGATTCCAGTTCATAAAACGGTCCCAGCGGCTTGGCACCGGGCGCAGGCGGGCCGTCGTTATAGCTGTTCGCAGCGTCGCCGCCAAATGGATGGTCCTGAATCTTCCAGAGCGAGTTCACGTAATCCGTCATGCCTTCAGGTTGTGTGAATTGAACGATGGTCAGGACTTTGTGTTCTGCGTCATAACTGCCAATCACGCCTTTGCTGCGTTTCGGATTGATGCCGATCTTGCTGCGAAACTTGCCGTCGGCGCTGAGATAAACCACGTCCTCGGTGACTTTCAGTCGCTCCGGTGGAATGGCACCGAAGTAGTCTGAAGTGACTTTTGTTCCCAGCTTGGTTTCCGGCCCAGATTTTATGGGCACGACAATTGTAGTCTTTGGGGACGGATTGAACATGCCGAGAATCCAGACCGAAAGCAGTCCGGTTTCTTTTTTCCAAGTGTCCTTGCCGACGTTGATAATTTTATTGTCGGATTCGTATGCGACAAGATCTACGCCAGCAACCGGC
>Ga0208507_1000460_pt1 | contig 26238 bp, 19 predicted proteins | sample CryBogCBH12Aug01_FD_184626 | JGI IMG/M metagenome (GOLD analysis project Ga0208507, IMG submission 184626) | Freshwater microbial communities from Crystal Bog, Wisconsin, USA - CBH12Aug09.1 (SPAdes) (version 2) | ecosystem: Environmental > Aquatic > Freshwater > Lake | place: Crystal Bog... | reverse complement strand
CAAATTCCGCCAGCCGAGCCAGTTCCGCCGGTTCGCGCCACTCGTCCAGCTTCGCCGCGTGATCCGCGCCGATGAGGTAAAACAGTTTTGCGGCGGGGAATCGTCCAGCGTAATCGCGTAGCGTATCCACCGTGTAGGAGATGCCGCCGCGCCGGATTTCCTGCCCGTCGACTTCGCAATTGGATTTTCCCGCGAGCGCGAGCCGGAGCAGTTGCAATCGTACGGCGTCGGCCGCAGGCCGGTTTTCCGGCTTGAAAGGCGACTGCGCCGCCGGAACAAAAAAAAACCGGTCTAGCCCAAGTTCCTCCACCGCCGCCTGCGCCACGAGCAGATGGCCGAGGTGAACCGGGTCAAACGAGCCGCCGTAAATTCCGAGTTTCATGTTGAAAATTATGGGCTACAAGTTGCGCCAACGCGCACCACAAGTCCAACTCGTAACTTTACACCGGTAACTCAATGAAAATGCCGATCGGCGAAATTCAAATACTGCTCCCAGTCATAGTCAGTAACATCGTGTTTGCCGGTACGGACATGGTAGCCGATGAAATCGCCGACGGGATGATTCACCGGCGGCCACTCGTTTACGCCGAGGCCAGCTTCGCTGAAAAGCTGATAAACCGGCTCCGCGCCTTTCGCGCCGAGGAATTCCCCGCGCGGATCGGACCACCGGTCGTCCTCGGCGCTGGCGATATAAACCGGCCGCGGCGCGACCAGAGCTATGACTTCGTGCTGGTCGGTCGGCATTTTATTTTCGTGGCCGGAATATTTTTTAAAATTACCGTCGAACCAGTGCGGGAAATGTCCGTTGATCAGCGCGGTGGTTTCACCAAACCACCGCCGCGCCAGGGCCGCGCCACCCTCGCCAGATTCATTCACCACAACCAGTGCGAACCGCTGGTCGTGCGCGCCTGCCCACAGCGCGGCTTTGCCCAGCCGCGAATGGCCGATGACGGCGAGATGCCGCGCATCAATCGCGCGGTCTGTCTCCAGATAATCCAGGGCGCGGCTCAAACCCCACGCCCAAGTGCTAATCGCACCCCAATCACCCGGCTTGAAAACCGTGTTCGTGCCGTCGCGGCTTAACGCGGCGCGCACGCCAAGCTTCCAGCCGTTTGTGAAATCCGGCTCGAGGTCGCCATAATAAACCGTCGCCAGCGCGTAGCCGCGCGCGAGAATTTTTTCCAACTGCCAGCGCGAAGCCTCCTTGCCGCGACCGGCTTCGGTCGCGCGATTGTTCGTCACACTGCCGTCTTTGGCTGGTGGAAGCCAGCGGTCGGGCAAGGTGATTCCGGAATCGGCGCTGACAGCGTGGTTGCCGCTGAAATTTAAACCAAGAAAGGCGGGAACCGGTTTTCGAGAGGCGTTCGGCGTGTAAATCAGCAAATTCATGCTGGGGCCGTTCGTGCCGCGCGTGAACCAGATCGTGATTTCCTTGCGCGTAGCCATGCCGCCGAGCGCGTTGGTCGCGAACGATCTGACCGCAAAGTGCATCCCGCGTAGCCGGTCCGGCGCGCGGCCGTAAACTTCTTCCTCGAACATTTTGACCAGTTCCGGCCGGCGTTTTTTTTCCCAGATTTTCGCACTGGTCACGCGCGTGCCGTCGGCACAGATCAGCGGGTCAGGCAGCGTGTACGTCCCGACCTTGGATTCATCGAGGTTTGATTCGTTCGTGCGCGTCTGCGCCAGCGCGCCGAACGCCACAAAAAGAACGGGCAGGAATAATTTCAATTTCATAAATCAGCAACACCGCCGGACGCCGTTGAACCGCGCTTCCGTGGCGGCGACATAAATCTGCTGCGCGTCCGCCGGATGACAAGCGCAAATTGCCCGCGCCTGCTGCGCGCGTTCGAGCTGCGTTTCGCCAGAAAGTTCCTTCGCCAGTCCCAGCGCGATGGCCACCGCGCCCGCCGCGCTGCGCAGGTTCGGGCCGGATTCTTTCAGCGCATAGTCCGGCAGCCAGTCCGGCTCGGTTTCGTGGAGCACGGCTGGCTTACGTTTTGACAACAGCAAAAGCCATTCACGGATTGAGATCAAGACAATCACCGAAACCAAAAGTAAAAAAACGGCGGCCACGCCGGCATCAAGTCGATTATTAAATTGTTGCGAGTGGTTAGCAGCAACGGCTTTCCAAGTTTCAGCAATTATTTTTTGCAGGCCAACAGCATTTTCCTCAAACACCGCGTCGCGCGGCTTGCCGTAGTTTTCAGCAGTGAATTTTGTCAAATCCATGACAGCCAAAGCATGAACCCGTTCCACTTTCGAGCTGTTCTCTTTGAGTTTGTTTACCTGCGCCAGAAATCCGATGCGAGAATCGGCGCTCCAGATTTTCTCCGCGCCCGCCGTGAACGTCACCGCCAGCAGCCAGATGAGAGGAATCAAAGTGATGAGCGCCAGCGCAGGTTTTCCTGATTTCACTCCGCGACCATCGCCTCGCGCTTCACGCCGCAACTGCATTTTCAAAATGATCGTCGTGCCGAGACAGAGCGCGATGGCCGCAAGCATCTGATTGGCGATGCCGAACAGCGGCCAGAGCGAGTTGATACCCCCCAGCGGATCACACACGCCCTGAATCAGAAAATAGCCCCACGCACCGACCATCAGCGCGGCGGCGACAGGCGTGGCAAAAAAGTTTTTTGGATTGCCCAGCGGTTTCCATGCTTTACCCAAAACGCCTTGTAGCAAATATCTGCCGACACGCGTGCCGGCGTCGAGCGTCGTCAAAATGAACAGCGCCTCGAACATCACGGCGAAGTGATACCAGAGATCCAGCCAGCGCCCATTGACGGCCTTCGAAAAAATGTGCGCCATGCCCACAGCCAGCGTCGCCGCGCCGCCGGTGCGGCCGAACAAGGTTTTTTCGCCAAGCTGATTTGCGAGTGAATTCATCTGGTCAACGGTGACGGGAAAATTGAGCGCGTTGACTTTCGCCACGGTCGCGGCGGGATCGCCTTTGACGTTCATGCTCAAGTAAACGCCCGGTTCCAGCGTGCAGGCGGCGATGAGCGCCATGATGGCGACGAAGGATTCAAAGCACATCGCGCCATAACCAATGGAGCGCGCGTAATTTTCGCGCGTAATCATTTTCGGCGTGGTACCGCTGGCGATAAGTGAATGAAAACCCGAAATTGAACCGCACGCGATGGTGATGAAACAGAACGGAAAAACTTTTCCTGCCACGACAAGTCCAGAGCCGTCAATGAATTGCGTGATGGCCGGCATTTGCAGATGCGGCAACGTAATAAGAATTCCCAGCGCGAGCAGCAGAATCGTGCCGAGCTTCATGAAAGTGCTCAAGTAATCGCGCGGCGCAAGCATCAGCCACACCGGCAGGCTGCTGGAGATGACGCCGTAGCCGATGATGATCCACGCGAGCGAAATGTCGCGCAGCCCGAAAACATGCGACCAGTGCGGATTTTCATAAACCAATTTGCCGCCCCAAACCGCGAGTAACAGAAGCGTGACACCGAGCGCGGTGGCTTCGAGCACTTTGCCGGTGCGCAGGAACCGCATATACGCACCCATGAAGAGCGCGATGGGAATTGTCGCGCCGACGGTGAACACGCCCCACGGACTTTCGGCCAGCGCACGGACGACGACCAGCGCCAGCACCGCGAGCAGAATCACGAGGATGGCCAGAATCGCCAGCACGGCGATGTCACCAGCGGGCGAATTCAATTCCTCCTCCACCATTTCGCCGAGCGATTTTCCGTTGCGGCGCATGGAGCAAAACAGAATGACAAAATCCTGTACCGCGCCGCCGAGAACGACACCAATCAAAATCCACAGCGCGCCAGGCAGATAGCCAAATTGCGCCGCGAGCACCGGACCAACCAGCGGGCCAGGACCGGCAATAGCCGCGAAGTGGTGGCCGAACAAAATGAATTTATTGGTGCGGACAAAATCCTTGCCGTCGTCGCGAACTTCGCACGGCGTGGCGCGACGGTTGTCGAGTCCGAGCACGCGGAACGCAATCCATTTCGAATAGAAACGGTAGCCGATGGCATAGGTGCAAACGGCGGCGACGATAAGGTAGGCAGAGTTGACCGGTTCGCCGCGCCGGAAAGCGAGCGTGGCGTAGGCGAACGCGCCCAGCAGCGCGAGCGCAAACCAAAACACCGGGACGACAAATTTTTTCATCGGTAAACGGTTTTGCGGTTTGCGTGGCTCATGGAATCGGGCAAAATCCTAAATTGTAAATCATCAATCGTAAATGAATATGACGCGCCATTGCCACAATTGCGGCGAACCTTGGACCATTTCCGGCAATCCCGGTCGCGGCGAGGTTTGCATGAAATGCCGCGCCGACCTGCGTATATGCCTGAACTGCCAGAGCCATGACCCGCATGTAGCAGAACAATGCCGCGAGCGCCGCGCCGACTTGGTGCTGGAAAAACACCTCGGCAACTTCTGCGAATATTTTGAGTTCGCCCGGCGAAAGTGGGAGCCGAAGGAAGCAAAACTCACTCGCGAAGAAACCGCGCGGGCGCACCTGAAAAAATTGTTCGGCGATTGAACCGCGGCGCGGTACCATCACGATATGAAAGTCAGCGGATTCACTTTTCTTCGCAACGGGCAGAAGCTTGGCTATCCGTTCGTCGCGTCCATCCGCTCGATTTTACCCATCGTGGACGAATTCGTCATCGCGCTCGGACCGTGCGACGACGACACGGAAAAAATGCTCCATGAAATCGGCAACCAAAAAATCCGCATCATTCCGACAACGTGGAACGAACGCATTCGCAGCGATTATTCGGTGAAGGGCTTTGTCTTTGGCCAGCAGAAATCCATCGCGCTCTTCAACTGCACCGGTGACTGGGCGTTTTACCTCGAAGCCGACGAAGTGCTGCACGAAAACGATCTGCCGAAAATCCGCGCGGCGATGGAAAAGCATCTGGATGACGAGCGCGTCGAGGCGCTGGCGTTTGACTATCTGCATTTTTACGGGAACAAAAACACCATCGCGTGGTCGCCTGGCTGGTATCGCAGCGAAGTCCGCATCATTCGCAACACGATTCCGGCGTGGTCGAGCGAATCGCTGTTTTTCAACGTGGTGGTCGGCCATAAAAAATCGCGCCATCCGCGCGCGGCGCAGACCGGCGCGACGATTCACCACTACGGCTGGGTGCGCAGCGAGGCGCAGATGAACCTGAAGGCAGGCGCGACGCACAAATACTGGGAGAACGCGCTGGCGGCGAAAGTGGACTACTCGAAAATTGACGCGGCGGCATTGAAATTATTTTCCGGCACGCACCCCAAAGTCATTCAAGGCTGGCTGCCGAAGGCGGAGGGGGGTTTTCAGGCCGATCCGCATCACCAACTGACTGCGCGCGAAAAGAAACACCGGCGGATGCTGTGGCTGGAAAAAACCTTCGGCTTAAATTTCAACAAGAAACATTACCAACCGGTGGATTGAGTACCTTGCCGGTCTCGGCGAGAACTGTTTCGACGGGAATTTCGCCTATAAACCCTTGGTTCGCTGGCTCGATTGCCCACTCCGGATGCTGGAACGGCAGGCAGGCGCCCGGATTTTTGTGCAGCATCAGCATCACGACACGCTTGTTTTGTGCAACGGCTAGATGTCCCAGACCACTGTCACCGCCGAGCGTAAGCGTAGTCAGCTTGACGAGTCCCGCCGAGGTGAGCAGCGGTTGGCCGACTGCCAGACAAAAGTTTTCTGCTGCTGCCGGCTCCAACTGTTGGCGGTCCACCGGTCCGCCGGCAAAAATCACCTGCACGCCACGTTCACGCCAGTGCCGGGCCACGGCCAGAAAATTTTCCAGCGGCCAGTTTTTTCGCGGGGTACTCGTGAGCGGCTGAATGAGCAATGTCGGCCGGCTGGGCTCCAGTTTGTTTTCCAAAAAAAACTTTTGCGCGGCCGCCAGCGCCTCGGCAGGCAGAGAAAATTCATTTTTTACCGCGGCCGATTTGACACCGCAATTGGCAAGTAGCCGCAGATTCCAATCCGCCGGATGCACTTTTTCCTCACGCACCAATCCGCGCGTGTAAGCCCAGCGGCGGCCGGTGCCATAGACGCTGCCCCAGCGTTGCGGCGCGCCGGTGAGCCGCGCGAGCCAGGCGGTTTCGCCGAAGCCCTGGAAATCCACGACCAAAGAAAACTTGCCAGTGCGCAACCGGCGGATCAGCCCGAAAAACTCTGCGCCGATTTTCAACGGGTGGCCGCTGCGCAATGCGGCGCGGTCCAATGCGATGACCTCGTTCACCTCGCAAAAGCCGCGCAACAACGATGCATTTTCCTTTGACGTGAGAAACGTGATTTTGGCGGCGGGGAAATTCTCGCGCAGCATGCTGATGGCCGGCAGCGTGAACACGACGTCACCAATAGCCTTGAGCCGGATTACCAGAATGTTTTCCATGCGATCAGCGGTGGCGATCTAATCCGCATTCGCAGCGCGCGATTTTTTCGCGGATGGTCTGTTCCAGCAGCCCGTCGTTGGCTGGCAATTGACCGCGGCTGGCAGGCGGATGCCAGAGGTGGAAACACAGCGCACGGCCACGCAAATCCAAGCGGCGAACCCCCGCGTTCATCAGCCGGGCGGCAAACTCCGAATCTTCGCGGCCCCAGCCGATGAAAGCCTCGTTGTAGCCATTAACCCGCAACATGTCTTCGCGCCAAAGACTGAAGTTGCAACCGCGAATGCCGCGCAAATGATTTTTTTCCGAGACCAGCGGCATCGGCCAGCGGTAGGCATTCTTCAAACCGGAAATTTGTCCCTGCCACAAAGCGCGCCGCCGATCCGCCGCCAGCTTGCGCCGGCCAAACCACGCCGCCGCCTTTTGCTCCACCAGCGCGCGATGCCCTTGAATAAATGCCGCCGGCCGCGCCGCCGCGACATGATCCGCGATGAAGTCGCGATGCGGCACCATGTCACCATCAAGAAATACAAGATACGCTGAACACGCTGCCGCAACGGCGCGATTCAAAATATGCGCCTTGCGAAAACCGTCATGCGCCTGCCAAAGGTGACGGCTCGAAAATGCCTGTTGCGCCGACCACTGTGAAAATATTTCCCTGGTCTCATCGGCGGAACCGTCGTCCGCCAGCAACATTTCCCACGGCAAGCGGCTTTGGCTGCTGACCGCCGCAAGCACGCGCCGCAAATAATCCGGCTGCTCAAACGTGCTGACGATCAGGGCAACTGTCGGCGGCGGACTCATTTTGGCACATCCGGTTTTTTAGTTTGTTCCGCTTCGATCACTTTGACGTAGCGTGTGACGGTGGAAAAAGCGTCCATCCACGCGATGAAATAACCGGGCCAGCCGTCGAGAAAACCGCGCCGCACAAAATAGGCTCGGAAAAATTTCCATAACGGGCGAATGGTGAGATCCGTCCAGCCGGTGCGGCGTTGACGCGTCTGGCACTGGCGCACAAAAATGGTGCTGACCACACTGATCTTGCTCAACAACTGGTCAATGTTTTCATTGCTAAAATGAAACAGATCCGCACGCAACTGAACCACGGCGCCGCGCAAAACCAGCTTTTCGTGAGGGTCGCCTTCCCACCGGCCGGCATCCTGGCGCCAGAGGCGGACTTTGCGGTCGGGATACCAATTGCCATGACGAATCCACCGACCACCAAAAAACGAGAGGCGCGGAAAACTGTACGCAGCGACGTCCGATTTCTGGTTATGAAATGCAGCGATGATTTCCTCGCGTAATTTTTCCGAAACCACCTCGTCCGCATCAATCGCCAGCAACCACGACTGCGTAGCGTGACTGGAGGCGAAATTCCGGTGAGCCGCATGGCCGGCCCACGGCTGGCTGAAAACTTTCGCACCGTAGTTTACCGCAATTTTATCCGTGCCGTCCGCCACCTTGTCGTCAATCGCGAGAATGATTTCACGCGTCCAGCCCTGCACGCTGTCGAGGGTGCGACCAATGCGGTGCGCCTCATTGCCGGCGATGATACAAACAGAAATAGGCAGGCGGTTCATGCGGCGGCACCTTTCGCATTGGCACGGCGGCGCAGCCACAACCGGATTTTCCGAAAGGGCAAGGCGAGATACATTTTGCGAATCAACTCCAGCCGTTCACGCGGCGAGGTGAGGTGAAAAGGCCGTCCGCGCGGAATATACCAGTTGTTCAAGGTGGTTCGCTTGACCAGCCGGTAACCTTTGGCGATAAGGAACCGGTGCTTCTGCAAATCGCGCACGCCGTCCTCAATCAAAACCAATGCCGGCCGGTATTTTTTAAAATTGAGTCCCAGCATTACTTCGAGTTCATGACCTTCAACATCGAGCGAGAGAAAATCAATCCGGCCAATGCCGGCTTCGACCAGGATTTCATCCAATGTGGCTAGCCGGACGCGTTCGACGCCGACATAGGTCGCGCCGTGCGAATCGCGTTGCGGGGATAGCGTCGCGACCCCGTCAGCTTCGGCAAGAATCAGGTTGGCCTCGCCTGCATGCCCGGGAGCGCTACACGCGGCCTGAAAAACTTTTGCCGCCGGACGCGCTAGACGCAGTTCTGCAGCCAGCGCCGCCTGTGGTTCCACCAGAACTCCGCTCCAGCCTTGTTGCTCCAGAAACCAGGTCTGCGAGCCGTTCACCGGATGGTTTGCGCCGACCTCGACAAAAACGCCAGCGCGTTTGCGCTCGAAAAATTGCCAGACCAACTCACTCTCCGGGGCAACAGCCTTGACTGCGTCACTCATAGTTGGTGACAGGTTAGCGGAACTGGGCACCGACTGCAAAACGGAATGGCGGGATGAATTTTTCACGCCCCGGGAGTCGTGACCTTGCGCTGGCGGCGCAGTATCTGGCGCAATTTTCGAAACGGCAGCGACAGATACATTTTGCGAAACAGTTCGAGCCGCTCCCCCGCCGCACTGTAGGAAAAATCGCAATCACGTGGCACATACCAGTTGTTCAGGTGAGTGCGCTTGACGACTTTATAACCACGCGCCGTGAGAAACCGATGGCGCGACAAGTCCTGCAGGCCATCCTCAATGAGGATGAGCGCGGGGCGATATTTCAGGAAATCCAGTCCGCGCAGGACGGCAATTTCGTGGCCTTCGACATCGATCGAAAGAAAATCAATCCGCAGGACGCCTGCCGCTTGCAACACCTTGTCGAGGGTGGTGATTTTAACGCGCTCGATGCCGGCGAAACTCGTGCCGGCGGAGGCTTTGACCGCTTCGAGTGTAGAATGGCCGGGGTCTGCGCCGACGTGCAGTTCCGCTTCACCTTCCTGATCCGGGCTGCTGCATGCGACTTGGAAGACCTGCGAATTTTTCCGTTTCGCGCGCAGTTTTTCGCACAGCGTCGACAATGGCTCAACGAGGACGCCGCTCCAGCCGTTTTGTTCCAGCAACCACGTCTGCGACGAATTCACCGGGTCGTTCGCACCGACCTCGACAAAAATACCGGCGCGGCGGTTTTGAAAAAATTTAAGGACGAGCTGTTTTTCCTCGGTTTCGGAGGCGATGTAATGGCTCATGAACGTGGCAAGCTAGACTAAACTCGCGGCGACTGCAAAAGAGATTCCGCCGCCTCGACCAGTTTTTCCATGGCCACGTCGCACAGAAACGGCGCGCCCGGCGGCTGGGTGCCGACGAGGACGCGGAACGGGCCGCCGGCCGGCAGCCATTGGCGGATGCCGGGATTGGGCCAAAACCACGCGACGGTCGGCGTGTTGGTCATCACGGCCAGATGGAATGGTCCGGTATCGCCACAAAAATGCACGGCACTGTGCTGGATGACGGCGGCGAGTTGCACGAGATTCAGGTTGCCGGCGAGCACGCGCCACGGCTTTTGCGGCAGCAACGGCAGGAGTTTCTCCATTTTTTCCAGTTCGCGCCGGGTCGGCGCGCAAGACAGCACGATTCTTTTCTCAGGAAATTTTTGCGCCAGCGCGGCCATCAATTCTGCGAGTTGGGACGGCGGTAATTCCTTGGTGTCCGCCGTGGTGAACGGACTGAGATGGAAATAATTTCCACGGTCGGTCTCGGAAATGTCCGCCGCGCGCAATCCCGCCGCGTCAACTTGCGTGTGAAATTCCGCCTTTGTGAACGGAAAGCCGGCCTTTTCCAGACAACGGCAGCGCTGGACTGAAACCGGCTCATCGGTGAACGGATGCGAGACGTGCGCGGTGAACATCTGGTTCCAGAACGCCGGGCCTCCGTCGTCCGGCCGGCGCCCCAGGCGTTCGGGCGCGCCGCTCAAAAACGTCAGCCAGCTCGAACGGTCGGAGCCGTTGAGGTTGATGACCACGTCAAATTTTTCCCGGCGGAGGCCCCTGACCATCTGCCAGTTTTCCTTGAGCGTGGCGTGGCGCGGGTAGCGCATGTAACCCCAAGTCTTGTCCACCCACGGCACGCAGGCCATGAGCGAGGTGACGTGCGTGGATACGGCGACGTGCAATTCCGCCTGAGGATACGCCTGCCGCACCAGCCAGAGCGCGGGCAGCAGGTGCACTGCGTCGCCGAGAAAACCAAGGTCGAGCACCATGACTTTTTTGGCGGCGCGGGTGCGGGACAGAAAATCAGATGAAGCGGGCGTTGCGGAAATTTTTGTATTAGTTGACACGGCCTTGAAAAGACGCGAGAGCCTAAAGAGATCGTTGCGGCAGCGGCAAGATTAAAAGCATTATTGGATGGAAAGTCCGCCGGAACTTTTCTTACTCTCTCCGCGTGGCGCAATACCTAGTGACAGGCAATTTAAGCTCAACCGAGACGCGGGAAATAAAACCCTTCCTGACGCACCCCGAAGTCGAATTCTTGCACACGGGCCCGCGACGCGACATTTTCGCCCTTCAGCGCCGCCCCGCACGCGAGATTTTGGCGGACTTGCGGCGGGGAAAATTCGACCTTGTGCTCGTGGGAAACACATTTTTCCCTTATTTCAATCCCCGCAAGAATTTGTTCCGCAACGTGGCGAACCTGGCCGGTAAACTAGCGCGAGAACCGCGGCTCGCGTTGGGCGCGTGGCTGGCCCGTGCCGATTTTCCCGCGCAGATAGTCGGGTTGGATTTTGAGGATAGTTTTATCATTGATAACGCACGCTTTCACGTTTTGCACCGCTCGGTCTGTTATTTCAAGCGCGAGCTGCCACAAAATCCTTGCAACACCTTTCTCTACACAAACGCCAAAACGGAATGCAATGGCAACGTCCTGCACACCGCGCCGTTCCGGAACTGGCTTGAAAAGCTGCGGCCAGTTTCCCTGGGAATTGATGACGCCACAGCAGCGAAGCTTGCGTCGCTCGAAGCAAAAAAAGAAACGGACGTCTTTTTCGCTGGCGATGTCCAGAACCGGCCCAACCGCCTCGCCGGATTGCGGCAACTGCGACAACTCGCGGCCGAGGGCTTCATGATTGATTTGCCCGAAGGACGGATTTCGCGCGATGAATTTTTACGGCGCTGCGCCCGGGCTTTCATAGTCTGGTCGCCGGAAGGATTCGGCTGGGATTGCCACCGGCACTATGAAATCGCCGCGGCCAGTTCCGTGCCGCTGATGCAGACGCCGACCATCCGGCGTTACGCGCCGCTGACCGATGGTGAGCACGCACTTTATTATGGGGTCGAGGGTGAACATTTGGCGGAGCGCGTCCGGCAAGCACTGCTGAACCGGGCGCGGTTGGCGGAAATGGGATTGGCCGCGCAGCGGCATGTTTTGCAATGGCATACTCACGGTGCAGTGGGACGGTATATTATTGAAGAAACCAAACGCACGCTGGTTGCCCAGAAAGGAGCAAAGTGAGTGAAATAGCGATGGTTGATTTAATTTAGAATTTAAAACCAAAATGTCACCCAAAGTTCTCAGCCTTGGTCCCAACCTCCGCCAACTGAAAGCGTCAACATTCACCACCTTTTATCAACGCCTTGGCAGTAAATTAAAGGTTTCACCAGCCAGAAATTTTCCGACAACTTCGAAATCAGCCGTCGAAGCAAAGTAGATTGGCAATAATCTCTTATCCGTCCTCATTTTTAGTAGTCGCCGCCGGTTGGCAAGAACGCATTAACCATGCGGTCAAGAGGCAATATTCTAATTGCATTCACCAGCCATGTATTTCAGACTCGCAATAGTTTTATATGCGTTCATGTAATGGGCTCATAGATAGGTATATGTATGAGCAAGCGCTCAACGCTATCACACTTTACTTCGGGAGTTCGTTCTCCGCTGCCGAAGAGGACCTTGCAGATTTACAATGAAATTAAAGAAACTCATCAGCGGAATCTTGAGATGCACTGGTTATGACATAGTTCCGACCGATGAAATGGGGGTGAATCCGTTTCGGGACATGAAATATTTTCTGCACGGACAAAAATCACCCATCATCTTGGATGTGGGAGCCAACTCAGGACAAACGGCGAAACAGTTCCGGCGGGTATTTCCTGATTCGACGATCCATTCCTTCGAACCAAGTCCGTCGACCTATGAAAAACTGAAGACGCGCTGCGCCAGATTTTCCAATGTGAAAACATGGAATTGCGGTGTGGGGGCGGCAAATGCGACGTTAACTTTTCAAGAGAACGACCATTCAGACATGAGTTCTTTCCTGACCCCAAGCAAGTTTTGCTGGGGGCAAATCATACGTCAAACCGAAGTGCCAGTCATCTCCTTGGACACCTTTGCACGCGAGCAGAAACTCGATTTCATTCACATCCTGAAATCTGACACGCAAGGTTATGACCTCGAGGTTTTTAAAGGCGCCAGCCGGTTGATGGACGAAAACCGGATTGGGATGATCTATTTTGAGTTTATTTTTTCAGACATGTATAAGGGTTCGCCTCCTTTTCACGAGATGTTTCTATTTTTGTCGCAGAAAAACTTTTCCTTGGTAACTTTTTACGAGTCCAACTTCCAACAAGATCTGGTTAGTTGGACTGATGTTTTGTTTGTGAACCGCGATTACTACCAAAAAAGATTGAATTTGCGAGCCGCAGCCAAATAGCCTTCACTGTCCAGTCGGAAGCATTCATTTTAAAAAAGTGGTAAAATCTCTGCGCCATCCTATGGATTATGCCCACATTGATCGTGGCTGTTTTCCAATCCTGTCCGCTTCAAGTCAAATCACGGTGTTGTCATGAATCAAAATCCATTTAAGGCTTCACACCGGATCGCTGCTTTTGACTGGCTATTAATCCTTTTGTTTGGCGGATTGCTCGCATTGCCGACAATTGATTGTTTTACGGGTATAGATATCACTCGGCCGCCGGATGAAAACCGATTGCCCGCGCCAAAACCACATTGGTCGCAGTGGACATTGGCCGACGCAAAGCAGTTTTTTGCAGGCACGGAAATATATTTCAACGACCATTTTGGTTTCCGCAAGCGACTCATCCGCTGGTGCCAGCAATGGAAATCGCGCCTATATCGCGACGAAAGCGGTCACAAGGTCCTGCTGGGCCAGCATGGCTGGATGTTCACAGGCGAACTGCAGATGATCGAACATTATCTAGGCATCGCCAAGTTCACGCCGGCACAACTCCAGTCATGGCAAAAGCTACTGGAAAAACGTCGTGACTGGCTGGCGGCGCGCGGCATCAAATACCTTTTCATCGTTGCGCCGGACAAGCAAGACATCTATCCCGAAGAGCTGCCCGCTTGGCTGCAAGCCGCCGCAGCCACGCATTGCGAGACCAAGCTCGACCAGTTTTTGCAATACATGAAGGAACATTCCACGGTGCAAATCGTCGATTTGCGTCCGGTGCTGCTCGCCCATAAAAAACTTGGTCCGCTTTATCTACAAAATGATTCGCATTGGAATTTTCTAGGCGGATTCATCGCCGCCCAGGAAATCATCGAGACAATCAGTCGGGTAATTCCCGGCGTGCCGCCATTACGATTGGACGATTTTACCTGGAGCAATACGCCGGCGATTGGCGGCGATCTAGCGCTGTTAATCGGAAAACAGCCGGCGGAAAAATATTCCTACACGTTCACTTCCAAGCCGGGCGTCGCCGCACCGGTCGTACACCCGGCCGCAACCATCGTTTCGGTCTGGGATCACCATAAGACCAGCTACATTTCCGAAAACCCTGCGCCGCTAGCCATAAACGCTATCTGTTTCACGGATTCATTCGGCATCGCGTGGCGGCAATTCTTTGGCTACAGTTTCAAGCGGATTGTATTCATGACCGAACACCGTGAGTTCAACACCAAAGTCCTCGAGGCCAATCCGCCGCAGGTGGTAGTGAATGAAATCCTGGAGCGCTTTTTCAACACCTTTGATCCGGAAACCATGATGCAAAGAGACGACTTGCCATGAATTCCCCCGTGTTATTCTTTTGTAGCTTGGAAAGTTTCCCGAATCACAAACCATGAAAGCCGAACACATCATCCAGCCGAAACGGGGTGCTTGGTTGGACTTTTTGCTGATGGGGATTTTTGTCACGCTGCTGTGGCTGCCGACGGTGGATTTTATTACCGGCATTGATGTCACCACTCCACCGGGTGAAAATCGAATGCCCGCGCCGAAGCCCCATTTTGAGCGGAAGAGCATGGAGGGCATTCAGCGACTGGCGGTGGAGACGGAAAATTATTTCAACGACCATTTCGGATTTCGCAAACGGCTGATCCGCTGGTGCCTGCAATGGAAGGCGCGGCTGTATTCAGACCAAAGCTGCTACAAGGTTGTGGTTGGCCAGCACGGCTGGCTTTATACCGGCGAATTGCAGATGGTCGAACATTTCCTTGGCATAGCGAAATTCACGGAGTCTCAACTTCAGTCTTGGCAGAAGCTTTTCGAAAAACGCCGTGACTGGCTGGCGGCCAAGGGCATCAAATACCTGGTGGTAATTCCGCCGGACAAACACACCATTTACCCCGAGGAACTCCCGGCTTGGTTGCAAAACGCCACTCGCGCCGACCGCGTCACAAAATTAGACCAGTTTTTGTCCTACATGAAGGAGCATTCCACCGTAAACGTACTGGATTTACGGCAGCCATTATTCGAGGCAAAGAAAATAGCGCCGACCTATCTCCAAAACGACACGCACTGGAACTTGTTCGGCGGATTTGCGGCCAGTCGGGAAATCATCAAGAAGCTGTCGGAAGATTTCCCTGATCTTATCCCGCTGCGATTGGAGGATTTCGCGTGGACGAATGAGCCAGCGATGGGCGGTGACATGTCGCGGATGCTGGGCTTGCTGCCGACCGAAAACAATTGCTTCATTTTTAAGCCGGGACCCCGGTTGCCAATGCTTGCCAAGAACGAAAATCGGGCCTACAAGTCCAACTGGGGTATTAAACTGGTGGTAAGCGTCGATAACCCCTCGGGGAATAGCCACAAGCTGGTTGTCTTCAACGATTCTTTTGGAATCGCGCTGTATGATTTTTTGGGTTACAGCTTCAGCCGGGCGGTTTTTGAAGGCGATGACCATGAATTCTGTCAGACGCTTATTCTATCAAACAACGCAGACGTGGTGATCAATGAAATCGTTGAAAAGAACTTCAATGTCATGGATCCCGATGAAATGATGAAAATGGACGCGCTGCCATGAACTATTTTCATGGATTGCGCCCGCGCGACAGTGCTTTTAAGATACGAACTTAATGAGTCACTTTTTATATGGTTTTTAGCTCACCACTGTTTTTGTTTCTGTTTCTGCCTGTCGTCCTGACGGTTTATTTTTTGCTGCCGGGATTGCGGGCGCGCAACAATTGGCTGCTGCTGGTAAGCCTGCTTTTTTACGCGTGGGGCGAGGTCGGTTTTATCCTACTACTGCTCGTTTCTACCCTCATCAATTTTGAGCTGGGCAAATGGGTGGAGCGAAGCGAGGAGATTTCCCAGCGCAAAAAAGCCGTCGCCGTGGCGGTAATCGTCAATGTCGGTTTCCTCGCCTTTTTTAAATACGCCGGGTTGGTCGTGGCCTCGCTCAACGTGCCGCTGATATTTTTAGGCCTCGCCACACTACCATTGCCGCACATCGCGCTACCCATCGGCATTTCGTTTTTCACGTTCCACGCGTTGTCCTACATCATTGACATCTACCGGCGCAAATGGCGCGCGGCCCGCGACCCGCGCGACGTGGCGCTCTACATCTTCTTTTTTCCGCAGCTCGTCGCCGGCCCGATTCTGCGCTGGAACGCCATCGCGCCACAGTTGGAGCAGCGGAATTACAACCGCACCAATTTTGCAGAAGGCGTGCGGCGCTTCGTCGGCGGGTTCGCCAAGAAAATGATTATCGCCAACGCGGTCGCCGTTCCCGCCGATCAGATTTTTGCGTTGCCCGCGAGCGAACTTTCCGCGCCGGTCGCCTGGCTGGGCGTCGCTTGTTACACGATTCAGATTTATTTCGATTTTTCCGGCTACTCGGACATGGCAGTTGGCCTCGGAAAAATGTTTGGCTTCCAATTCATTGAGAATTTTAATTTTCCCTACACCGCGCAATCCATCAAGGATTTCTGGCGACGCTGGCACATTTCGCTGTCGAGCTGGTTCCGCGACTACGTTTATATTCCACTCGGCGGCAACCGCGTTTCTGCCGCACGCAACCATATCAATCTGGTCGCGGTTTTTTTCCTGTGCGGCCTGTGGCACGGCGCGAGCTGGACGTTTGTGGCATGGGGACTTTTCCATGGGATATTCCTGGTGCTGGAGAAAACGCCGTGGGGCACCGCGCTGGACAAACTGCCGCGTCCGCTGCGGCACACCTACACGATTTTCGCTGTGATGATGGGCTGGGTGCTATTCCGCGCGGACACTTTTTCCGGCGCGGCCAATTTTTTTGCCGCGCTGTTTGGTGCCGGTCACGTCGTGCAGGCCCAACCGTTGCATCGTTACGCCGGCAACGAAGTCATCTGGGCTTTGTGCCTCGGAGCGGCTTTCAGCATGCCATTGTGGAGCGGATTGAAAAATGCGGGAACGAAAATCGGCGGCATGGTTCCCGTGCGTGGCCGCGAAATTTATTTTGGCCTCGGCCAGTTCCTAGAAATCATTCTTGTGGTTGCGCTGCTGCTAATTTCAGCTTCGTGGCTCGCGGGTGGAACCTACAATCCCTTCATATATTTCCGTTTTTAATACATGAAGCTGGCGACCGACAGCACAGGGCTACGCTGCCATTGGGCAGACTGGATTGTCATCGCTACGTTTATGTTTTTGCTCTGGGCACCAACGCTCGACAGTTTTTTCAAGCTCGATTATTCCCGCCAGCCGGGCGAAAACCGTATACCTGCGCAACTTCCAGAATGGCATCCCGACAAATCCGGCGAGGCGCAGAAATATATCACCGGGCTGGAAAATTATTTCAGCGACCATTTCGGCTTCCGCAAAAAACTGATCCGCTGGTTTCAAAACTGGAAGATCAGTCTGTTCCACGACCGCAGCGTTTATAACGTCATCACCGGACGGGACGGCTGGTTGTTCACATCCGATTTGAAAATGGTTGAACATTATCTCGGCATGACAAGATTTGCGACGGCGGAGCTGAAAAGCTGGCAGACGCTTTTGGAAAAGCGTCGTGATTGGCTGGCGGCGCGGGGTATTAAATATCTCTTCGTCATCCCGCCGGACAAACAGACGATTTATCCCGAAAAACTGCCCGTTTGGCTGGCCAACGCTGTGCCAGCTAACCGCGAGACGAAGCTCGACCAATTTTTACAATACATGAAGGCACATTCCACTGTGGAAATCCTGGATTTGCGCCAGCCGCTGGCCGTGGCCAAAAAAGTTGCGCCGACTTATCTGCAAAACGACACGCATTGGAATTTTTTTGGCGGCTTCGTCGCGTGCCAGGAAGTGATAAAAATCTTGGCGCACCAATTCCCCGATTTGCCGCCGCTACGATTGGAAGATTTCAATTGGACGAACACACCAGCGACCGGCGGCGATCTGGTGCGGATGATCGGCTCGGACGCCATTGAGAAAAATAATTTCGCATTCACGCCACGGCCCGGTTTGCCCTCGCCGAATATTTATGACGCCACGAACATTGTTTCTTTCTGGGACGCGCACAAGTTGAGCCGGATTTCGGAAAACCCCAAGCATATCAAAAGGACCGCCGTGATTTTTCACGATTCGTTCGGGAACGCTTGGCAGCAATTCCTCGGTTACAGTTTCAAGAAAATTGTATTTATGTCTGAAAATCGCGAATTTAATCCGACCGTCATCATGGAAAACCAGCCGGATATTGTGATCAGCGAAATGCTGGAACGCTATTTCAACACGCAAGGCCCTCTGGAATTGCTGGCGCATGACCGCCTGCCTTCAGGCTGATTTTTAGCTAACCTTCGCCATGTTTCTAGCACGGCAAAATGGCGGTGATTCAGCCTCTACTCGCGGGACGTCGTGCGTCCGCTATTTGCAAGGTAATCGGTTCATCTGACAGAATCTTGGCAGAAGATAATTTGCCAAAATTAGAAGAACCAAACGCAAATTATCAGAAAAACCTGAATTTGAAGTGGTGTACCCATCAGGAGTTGAACCTTAAACCTGCTGATCCGTATAAGGGTGCCAATAATTCAATCCATGGATTGGTTTAAATGTCGGATGACGCGGTCGACGATTTCCGATCTCAGTCCATACCACGGATTGCAGGCAAAGACATGCTGGGCCGATTTTTTTCAAAATCGGCTCCGGGTCGCAGTCAATTACGGCGTAGCGGCGAATTTTGTGCTTGGGTGCCAGGTGCGGAGCATCGGCAAGTCACTGTTGAATCTCCTCACCACGCCGTTTTGGATGGCTGTCTGTCGTCCGAGCAACTTCTCGGCCATGACGCGTGAGCGGCACTCTGGCTGCTGGGGCTGACCGGAAATTTCTACGGGCCTACGGCAGTTAACAATGACGACTTCCACTTGATGTTGCTATTTTTCAGGCGCATTCTAATGCGGTGCAGGTGCTGGTCAATATGACCGGATGCCGGAACTATTTATGGCAAGATGAAAATACCGGACATCACCCGACGAGAACCTTTATCGGTGGAAGCTGGGGTTTCAAAACTTTCCAAAGTTGAGTTCGTCCGAATTCCCCAGCCAGCCCTGCTGAAAGAACCAAGGAATTTCTGGGATGAAATCTTCATCGCCAATGAAGCCTATCTGCTGAAGGACATCACCCATCCCCGAATCCGACGGATGCTCGCGTTTGATTCCATATCACACCGTCTTTTTCTGGAATACATCGAGGCCGCTACGTTGAATGATCTGGTGAAGGTGGGCGTGACCCGCAAGGAACCGGGCCGCACTCATCAGATTCTGCACAGCGTGGTGGCGACGATGGCCGATCTGCACGCCGGCATCTTTTGCGGCCGGCCAGTCGTCCACAATGACTTGAAGAGCATGAACGTGCTGGTACCCATTGCCGCGCCGACAGAAATCCGGCTGATTGATTTTTCCCACTCATATTTCGCCGGCTATCTCCCCCCGTTTATCGCGGACAAAAAAGAAAACCCCGTAGGCACGGCCAAGTATATGGCACCAGAGAAGTGGGCGGGCGACTACACGAACGGGTTCAAGAGCGATGTCTTCGCCTTTGGCGTCATGGCCTATTATGCCTACACCGGCCGACATCCCTTTGATGGTGAGCCGGCGCAGATCGAGCAACAGATCCGGGAAGCGACCCCGCCTACGCCCATCCAATCGGGTTTTGATGTTCCCCGCAACATTTCAGTCACCCTCATGGCGTGCCTGGAGAAAAAGCCCGAACAACGGCCTTCCATGGAACAGGTCGCCCGGTCTTATGCGGAAGCGGCCAGCCTGTTCAGATAGCCTTGCTCCGGGTGTATAATAGGAAGCGGCACGCACAGATTCAGCGCCGAGCAACCCGCAAGGCAATTTCCTCATTTATGTGCGTCCAACGATTACCCCTTCAGTTTCCGGAATTGGAATCTCATTTATGATGACGGCCGGGCCAGCTTCAGCGCTTTGATACGGGCGAAAATCCGATCACGCTGTGAATCCTCCGGTGGCAGCTCCGCCAGACAGCGTTCCAAATATTCAATGGCTCGATTCGTTTCTTGCCGACGGCTGGCAATTTCCGCAAGCCCATAGTAAATAGGCAGATTGTTAGTGGCATTTTTTTTCAATTCCAGATAGTCGGTTTCGGCGAGGTCATATTGACCGGCTTCCACGCGGGTATTGGCACGGGCAAGCTGAATGGGCGGACAATTGGAAAGCGCCAGCGCCCGGTCAAGGCTTGCCAGCGCAGGGGTGAACTGCCGGAACCGATTGTAAATGTTCGCCTGGTTGAGCAGGGCTGAAAGATTGTCGGGATCGGCGGAGAGTTGGCGATTTACGAGTTGCAGTGCGTTTGTGTAATCACCAAACGCAAGATAGGCATTCATCACAAGGTTCACTGTGCGAGGATCGTCGGGATGTTCGTTCAACATTGACCGAAGCACGCTGCGGGCTTTGGCGGAGTTGGTCTGGGTCAACCAAGTATTGGCTTCCAGCAAGGATAATCCCAAATCCAAACTGTTTTTTTCCGCGAACGGCGGCAGTCTGCCACGAGCTTTGCTGATGAGTTCGCGGGCCTGTTCATTGCGTCCGCAGCGGGCGTAGAGTTCGGCCAGCACAATCTGCGGCGCAAGAATGTCCGGAGCCAGTGCGTGGGCGCGCTCGAATTGCTGCAGCGCCAGGCGCAGCAAGCCCATCTGCTGGTAAGCATTGCCCATCAGATAGCAAAAGGAAGGTTCGTCCACCGGACCGAACTGCATGGTAAACCGGCTCAAATGCTGGTAGGTGCCGAATTGTTGAGCCAGCGTGTCCACGGCGGCAAGGTTCAGGTTAAGCCCGGCGATGAGGTTGGAGTTACACTCCCCATTGATTAGCCCGGCGGGATTGCCCGGGTTCAGCGCGAGCGCCTGCGCGAACCGATTTTTTGCAGCAACCAGCCGCCCGGCACGTTGCAGGCGCACCCCCCAGTCGTCGAGCGACATGGAATACCATTCGCCCAATAGGCGGCTTTGGGTTAGCGGCACTGCCTGTAAATGAAAGCGGGCGTATATTTTATCCATCGCCCGGGCAATCCCGGTTTTTTCCGGCGACACGGTTTGTTCGATGGCCACGAGCCGTGGAGCGGCGGCGTCCCAGAATTTTTCCGTTTGAGCAATCATCTCGGCGGTCGGCGGCGGCGGGCTGACAGATTGGTCGGCATACGCTCGAAGCGCATAAACCATGCCGGCCACTTGCAGATATTTTACTTCAAAGAAATAACCATAGCTTGGATGCAGATAGTAAACGCGGTTCGTCTGCGTTAGGCCAACGACGAGTTTGAGCATGTCGGCAGGCTTTAAATTGTCCCGGCCTAGATTCGTCAGCCAGTCGCCGGGATATTGACGGGCTAGTTGCCGGCGATAGGCCGCCAGCTTCAGCGAGACCGTATCCAGAGCCAGCCATTGGGAGCTTTCGCCGCGCGCGGCGGCAGCGGCTTGAAAGACTCGCAGATGCTGCGGTTCGTCGCTCAACATGATGCCCCCCCCCGGCGGCAGACTGTGGAAGGCGAGGTCACCGAATTGGGCGAGCGGCTGCCGATTGGCCAACGTGATGGCGGAGGCATTGCGAAAGAGCAACCCGGTGGTGACAATGACCAGCAACGCCACAAACGCCGGGATGGCGGCCCGTTCGGAATAGATTTCCAAAAAATTCGGCCGGCGATAATTTTCTTTCTCTTTTACCCGCAGGGCGAGCAGCAGATTCCCGGCGAGAAAGCCGCCCCCAAGACCAATCAGATAATCCAGGCTCAAGAGCGGCAGCGAGAGGCCCATTTGCTTGAACACCAGTTGGCGCGGCCCCACCACCGGGTCAAACACCAGCCATAAACACGCCAGTAACAGCGCGGCACGCAGGCTGCGATAAATCCAGACCTGAAACTGGTCGACGCCAGACTTGTGTTGTGTGCCCTCGTCGCGCAGTCGCACAACGGCGGGCAGAACCGGCACGAGGAAAAAAACGATTACGCCGATAGTGGTCACCCGGTGCGCCTGCCAAAATTCACCACGGATATTTAATAAAATATTTTTGTAGTTTTTTAGCGTGTTGAGCCAAGCTTCTCCAAAGCCCCACGGCGAATGTGGCGACAGACCGTTAACCAGCGGCAAAAAGGCAAAGATGGAAAATCCCGCCAAGCCCGTCAACGCCAGCCGCACCAGCAATTCCCGCTTGAGCAATTCAAATTTGCCGAGCCAGAACAGCGAGAGCGCAAACAGCGGCAATGTGAGCACCATCATCCAATTTTCCGCCATGCCCAGTCCCCAGACAAAGGTTGCGGCCTGCATCCACCGGAAGTTGCGAGCCACGCGGTATTCCAGCAGACAGAGAATCGCCGTGGCGAAAAGGAGGCTTTGCAGCATCTCGCCCGTGGCCGCCGTAGCCTCCTGCCAGAAACTGAATTCCAGTCCGCAGATGCCGCAGCCTAAAAGGATTGGCAACTTCGCCTGCCAGCCCGGGAGCGTTTCCAGTGGCCGATCCCATGAAAGCAGTTCCAGCGAACGCGCAAGCACCCCTAACGTCAGGGCGCCGCATACGGCGGAGAAAAAATTCAACCCCGGAGCCACCCAGCCGGCCGGAAGAAACCGCAGCGGCAGCGTCAGCAACCAGAGCAACGGCTGGGTGTTCAAGGGTTGCCAGTCCCAGCCCGCCACCTTCGCCGTAAGCGGCAGACTCGCCAGCGTGATGCCCTGGCTCAAGGTCAGCGTATAAACGAACAGCGCGGCCAGCGCCACCTGCACGGGAAAACGGCGTAACAACAAAATCATGTTCATAGTCTTTCGAAAACAGAAACAACCACCATAAAAATCTGCGGCTTAAAAAAAATTGCACCCATTAACAAGGTTGCCAGATATGACAATGATTGAAGCGTGGCTTCGCTGTGGCCGATGGCTTCTGCCTGCGGATGGCACCCTTGAAATGCGCCATAGTCCTGACGGAACCAAGCCGCCTTTTTATTGTGACCCCCATTCTACACCAGCCGGTGAGAGTTCAAGTTACAACCCGGTGAATTCGGTTGCGGCTAAGTAAGCATTAATCTGGCGGCGGGTGGATTTCTGGGCAGACCGAAACGAAGGCTTTGTCACCAGATTGTCTTACAGTTGACGCGGCCTTGTAACACAAGCCGTCTATGCTTGCCGCTGTTATTAAACCAAAAATTGGTTTAGCAGGCATTTTGCGTTAGGGGTGCCTGCGAATTCATTGACGAGACGGGAATAAACAAATGTCCTCTACTCATAAATGATTTTCTAAGGCCAGCGCTGGCGAGCGAATGACTCTTTAAAAGCCATAAAGCTGACGGCCTTTAATTTAAGCATTTTCTTAAGCTTGTAACCATGAACAAATCAGGCAGCCACCAATTCGAAGGTCATCTCACTATGAGAAAGTTCTCCGTTCGGGCGGGTGGAGAATGGGTATCGCCGCCGAGCGGATGGACAATCATTCAAATTGGCAAAGGACCCGGCTACTGCCTGCAGCCACAATTAAATCAGGAATTAGAAACCGGATCAGTTCTGCTGACCACGGGCGCCGTAAAGACAAGCATCCGTGCCAGCCAGTTGGTGGATTTATCATTCCACGGATTCAGCATCGTGCCGGCGAGATTGATAGGCATAACCACCTTAATCGAGCAAAACATTCTCGAAGCGGCAGCCGCTGAAAAAGAAAACGCCGAAATCTTCCCGCCGGACAGCCCGACCGCCGTGAAAATGCGGGAACTGTATGCCGGTCAGGAACAGAACAGCCTGCGGTTCAGGTTGAAGCTGCTCCAGTTTTTTGTCGAACTCATTGACCCCGAACTGAAGCAAGCCGCACCCATCGCTGCGCCGACCGATGCCCGCCAACGTTTGCAGGCGTTCCTGGCCGAAACGCCTTCTTCCAAATTGGTGGAGATGAATTTCAGCGATTTGGCGCAACAGACGCGGTGCACGTCACGACATCTCGGCCGGATTTTCCAACAGCTGGTAGGCATGTCTTTCGGCGACAAGCGCACCGCCATCCGGATGGAAAAGGCGCGGGAACTGCTGGCTACGACTGATTCCAAGATAGTGGATGTGGCCCTGGAAAGCGGCTTTAAATCTTTGAGCCTGTTTAACCTCGTGTTTGCCCGCCATTTTGGAATCAGTCCCGGCAAATGGCGGCAAAGACAGACGGCCGCAGGCGAAAGCATGGGCAAAAAAAAACTAAAATATTCACCACCGGGAAACCGCCAGCTGATTTCCCTGCGAATTAAAAACTTCACCCTGCCGAGCCAAAACAACGAGAAAGACGCCCGAAAGCCGGCGCGGAAACGCCCTGATCCAACCGCCTTGCCCCCGAGCGCAAGACGCTTTCAAATGTTCCCCAAACCGGCTTAACCCGACAAGGTTTTCAACCGCCAGACAGGTCACTGGCTATGAATATCTCCGGATAGTGATTTTTTTTGTTTCCCAATTGTCACAATTCTGACAGCAGTCTGTCATATTTGTCGGCCAAATTGGGGGGGTATTTTTGTACATATCCCCGCCGAAGTCACGCGATCCGGTTGGGGTGGTTATCGTTGTCAATGATCAATTGAGGCTCCGAGCAGGCCAAAGCTGGAAGCGTGGCCATTATCGGTGGGCTATTTAAACCAATCCCAATTTGATGGAACAAATAGATTTAAAGAAGACCGGCCAATTTTGCCTGACTAACTTAGGGTTATGTCTGGCCATGTTACTCTTACTGTTTTTGAATCACTGGAACCTGGCGGCGGCGGAACCGGTGGCGGCCACCCCGACCGCTGCGACTCTGACTGGAACTGGGACCAACACCATGTCCGGATATTACGTGCAAGCCTATGTGATTCAAGGCAAGACACTGTTTTCCACCAATATTCTGGTCCCCCTGTTTTCCAAATATACCGGAACCCATGTCAGCTTGGGGCAAATCGTGCGCGCGGCTTCGGATTTGGAACTGGAGTATCGTCAGCAAGGTTACACCAACATGAACATTATTATTGCTCCAAAACGCATCACCAACGGCATCGTTACGATGAATGCGTTTCCCGGAGCGGTGGCTCAAATTGTGGTGGCCGGAAACCGCTACCTGATTTCCGGCGACGGCAGCGAAATGGTTCCCCCGGCACCGGGAACACCGGGCGGCCTCCCCCCAAAGAATTCAGTTGCCGCCACCGGCACAGCCACCAATACCGGACCCAGGTTTGCCGTAGATAAATATCTGATCGCCGGCAACACGGTTTTGGCGCCGACCACCCTTGCCACGAGCCTGACCAATGTCAACGGCACATTCGGCACCAATGTCAGTTTGGATGGAATCCGGTCGGCGGTGGCGGGGCTGCAAGGAGCTTATCGGGAGCGAGGCTATGTCACAGTATCCGTGGGCCTGCCCCCGCAAAAGCTGACCAATGCGACGGTCAAACTCCAGGTGACGGAAGGCCGTCTGGCGGCCATTGAAGTAAAGGGAAACCACTATTTTAGTTCGAATAACGTAATGCGGGCATTGCCCAGCCTGCACACTAATATCATTCTAAACGGCCTGATCTTTCAGGCTGAATTAAACCGTGCCAACGCGAATCAGGATCGGCAAATATATCCGGTAATCGAACCCGGACCGGATCCGGGCACCAGCGATCTGACACTGAAGGTTAAAGACCAGCTGCCCCTCCATGGCAAAGTCGAGTACAATAATCAAAGTTCCCCGGGCACCCCGGATTCGCGACTGAATGCCTCGGCCGTTTACAACAATCTCTGGAATCTTGAGCATTCGCTCGGCATTCAATATAGCTTTTCCCCCTTTGACTTAAAAACCGGAACGCAGTGGAACTTTTACGATCTGCCGTTGGTCGCTAATTACAGTGCATTTTACCGGATGCCCTTGGGCAACCCGCAAGCCCTGGAGGATGAGGTTGCGAGCAACCCCGGCAGTTTCGGCTATGATGAAGCAACCCGGAAGTTCAACCTGCCGCCGGCTTCCGGCCAGACCGAGCTTAATTTCTATGCCAGCCGCTCCACCATTGACACCGGCCTGGAAACCGTCTCGAGCTCGCTCATTTACAATGTTCCCGGCGTGCGCACCATAACTCAAAATGATGTTCAGCAGGACCTGACGGTGAATAATGACCTGGGTGCCCGCATCAGCTCGCCGGTGGGAGCAGCGGGCGATTTTCGCTCGGATTTATCGGGCGGCCTTGATTTTAAAACCTATCAGATGACCAGCTATAAAACCAATGCTTTTCAATTTGCCGAAATAACGGTCAACGCGCAAGGCCATCCAAATCCCCCGGTTTATAGCACGGTTGTTTCTCCGGTCCCGGTGACCCATCGGCCACTGGAATATTTGCCGCTGTCCTTAAATTATAGCGCCAGCTGGCATATACC
>Ga0208507_1000459_pt1 | contig 26261 bp, 18 predicted proteins | sample CryBogCBH12Aug01_FD_184626 | JGI IMG/M metagenome (GOLD analysis project Ga0208507, IMG submission 184626) | Freshwater microbial communities from Crystal Bog, Wisconsin, USA - CBH12Aug09.1 (SPAdes) (version 2) | ecosystem: Environmental > Aquatic > Freshwater > Lake | place: Crystal Bog... | reverse complement strand
GGGTTCCGATTGGAAATTCATCCGGCAAGATGTCGCCCTGGCTGCGCCCACGGCCGGCTGGGAAAATGTCACGCTGCCGCATACTTGGAACGCCCAGGATGGCCAGCTTGGCAAAGTGGGAAATCCTGGCGTCAAGGACGGCTATTATCGCGGCGTGGGCTGGTATGCGCGGGCGCTCGACATTCCGGCGGACTGGAAAAACCGGCGGGTCTTCATCCGCTTTCAGGCCGCCTCGCTGGTTGCCAAGGCCTATCTCAACGGGCAGTTGCTGGGCGAACATCGCGGCGGCTTCACGGCGTTCTGCTACGAGCTGACTCCCTGGCTGCACTTCGGGGCCACCAACGAGCTGCGCGTGCAGGTGGATAATTCCCAGAATGAGGATGTGCCGCCAATCAGCGGCGATTTCAATGTCAACGGCGGGATTTACCGGCCGGTGGATTTGATGGTCACCGCGCCGGTCTGCATCACGCCGCTGGACTTCGCTTCGCCCGGAGTTTATCTCACGACGAAATCTTTGGACGCGACGAACGCCGTGGTGGAAATCCGCTCGCTGATTTCAAACGGCGGCGATGCGCCGGCCAATGTCACGGTGGAAACGGAGATTGCCGATGCTGCCGGAAATTCCGTCGGCAAAACCTCTGCCGGGCAAATTATTGACGGTCGCGCAACCAAGGCCGTCGCCACCGTCCTCAACGTCCCAACTCCACATCTGTGGAATGGCCGCAAGGATCCGTATCTATACACCGCCACCGTGCGCGTCATCCGGGAGCAGAAGCTGGTGGATGAAATCTCGCAGCCGCTTGGATTGCGGACGCTGGCGATCAGTCAGGACAAGGGTTTTCTGCTCAATGGCAACCCGTATCCGATTCACGGCGTGAATCGCCATCAGGACTTCCGCGACAAGGGCTGGGCGTTGAGTCCGGCGGATCACGAGCGGGATGCGCAGATTATTTTGGACCTGGGCGCCACCGCCATTCGTCTGGCGCACTACCCGCAGAGCGAATATTTCCACGACCTGTGCGACCGGAATGGTTTGCTGCTTTGGAATGAAATCCCCTTGGTGAACAGCATCGGCATCAGCGGCACGCCTGAATTCGGTGCCAATGCCGAACGCCAGTTGCGGGAGATGATTTTGCAACGCTACAATCATCCGGCGGCGGCGTTCTGGGGATTGTTCAATGAGCTGGACACCAATAAGTCCGCCGCGCCGGATGTTTTGCTGGCGCATCTCAAGCGGGTCATTCAGGAACTGGATTCCTCGCGCATTGACGTTGCCGCCTCGGATCATTCTCCCAGAAGCTATAATGCCATTCCCACGGCGATATGTTTTAACATCTATCCGGGGTGGTATGGCAACGGCAAGCCCGGTGACATGGCCGGGATCATCGAAGACCGTTCGCAGGCCGTCGGCAAACGGATCGCCATCTCCGAATACGGCGGCGGCGCAAATCCCGCCCAGCATCAGGAAGGCGCACCGCAGAAAGTTAACCCGAAAGGACAGTTTCATCCCGAAGAATGGCAGGGCTATCTCCACGAGCGCGAATGGCGGCTCATGAAAGATAATCCGCACCTGTGGGGAAGCTTTATTTGGGTCATGTTCGATATGCCCAGCGCCAGCCGCAACGAAGGCGGACAACCCGGCCTGAATGACAAGGGACTCGTGACGCAAGATCGGAAGACGAAGAAGGACGCGTATTTTTTCTACAAGGCTAATTGGAATCCGCAGCCCATGGTCTATGTCGCGTCACGGCGCGCGACCCCACGCAAGCTGGCCGCGACGGAAGTAAAGGCTTACTCAAACTGTTCCGAAGTGGAATTATTTGTGAATGGTCATTCGCTCGGCACCATGAAACCTGACGAGGTCAAGATCGCCCGCTGGCCGGATGTTGTTTTGCAGCCGGGAACGAATCACATTGAGGCGGTTGGGTTTTCACAAAACGAAAAACTGACCGATGCCTGCGAGTGGGTGCTGACGACCAACGCGCCGGTGCCGCCGCGATAGATTTTACAGCATTGAGCTACTCTCGCGCCGGGCGGTGGCGGAAAAATTCATGCTTTCCCGTCCGGTTCACTAAACCAAGACCAGGCCCGCCGGCAAGTTTTGACTTTTGCGGATGCCGCCGGTCGTGTTCAATCAGTGGGTTATGAGCATGACCCATCCGTTGACAACGACGACGTTTGAACTGCCCGGCTACCGCATCACCAAATCATTTGGCGTGGTGCGCGGCATCATCGTCCGGTCGCGTTCGATTGTCGGCAACGTGGGCGCGAGCATCCAAGCCATCTTCGGCGGCAACATCACGCTCTACACCAACCTCTGCGAACGCGCCCGCGAAGACACGTTCAACCTCATGCTCGTCCACGCCGGCCAGCTCGGCGCTAACGCCGTCGTCGGCGTGCGTTACGACGCCACGGAAATCGCGCCGGGCATCACGGAAGTGTTGTGCTACGGCACAGCGGTTTTCGTGGAGAAGATTTAAGGCGCGATGAAGGCGCTGAGTGCAGACAGTTTCATGGCGCGGTGGCTGGGCCGGCTGGCGGCGGGGGTCATCCGTTATCCGCATTGGTTTTTCTGGCCGCAGGTAGGGCTGTTCGTCCTGTGCGTGTTTTACACCGTTTTCTTTCTGAAGGCGGACATGAACCGCGACAATCTGGTGGGGCCGAACCAGAAGTATCACCAGAACTACCTCGCGTTGCAGAAAGAATTTCCCCAGCCGGACGACATCGTGGTGGTGGTGGAGAGCGACAACCTCGAAAAGAACCGGCAGTTCGTCGAGCGCATCGCGGCAAAGATGCAGGCGGAAACGAATTTGTTCCGCGATGTTTTTTTTCAGCAGAACCTCGCGCTGATGGGCCGCAAGGCGCTGCAATTCGCCTCGGTCAGCAACCTCGTGGAAATGCGCGACACGCTGCGCACGGCGCGGCCCTTCATCCAACAGTTCGCGGCGACGACGAATCTGGTGGCGCTGTTCACCGAGATTAACAAGGCGTTCCGCACGGCGGCGCAGGAGGACAACGCGCAGAACCGCGATTTGGTGAAATCGTTGCCGGCGCTGGCGCGCGTGGTGACGCAGGCGAATGACGCAGTGGCGCGGCTCGGCGTGCCGCCATCGCCGAATGTGGTGACGTTGCTCGGCGGCACGGACGAGGCGTTGCGGGACAGTTACATCACGTTTGCGAAGGGTAGATTATTTTTGGTGACAACGCACGCGCCGGATGACGACCACACCGGCGACACGCTGGAACGGTTGCGCGCGTTGGTCAAAGCAACGCAGACCGAAGTGCCGGGCGTGAACGTGGGCATCACCGGCGAACCGGTGCTGGATTATGACGAGATGATGCAGTCGCAGAAGGACACGACGGTGGCGAGCGTGGTGGCGATGGTGTTGTGCGCGCTGATTTTCATCTACGGCTACAACGAAACCGGCCGGCCCGTGAAGGCGACCCTCTGTCTCGTGGTCGGCTTGGGCTACACGATGGCGTTCACAACGCTGACCATCGGGCACCTGAACATTTTGACGATTACGTTTGTGCCGATGCTGATTGGTTTGGCGATTGATTTCGGCGTGCATCTCATCACACGTTACGAAGAAGAATTGCACCACGGCAAAACGGAACAAGAGGCCATCACCAAGGCAATGGTGTTCACCGGGCAGGGAATTTTCACCGGCGCGCTGACGACGGCGGGAGCGTTTTTGGCGATGGCGCTGACACATTTCAAGGGCATTCAGGAAATGGGCATCATCTGCGGCGGCGGTTTGATGGTGTGTTTCATTCCGATGATGACGATGCTGCCGGTAATGCTGCTGCGTGGCCGGCAAAATATTTTGGACCATGACATCCGGGAAGTTAGCACGCGGACGCGGATTGAAAATCTCTGGCTGCAACGACCGGTGTTGGTGCTGGGCATCACGACGAGCCTGTGCGTGGCGGCGCTGGTGGCGGGGCGCAAGGTGTATTTCGATTACAACCTCATCAAGATGCAAAGCCCGAATCTGTCGTCAGTGGTGTTCGAGCAGACGTTGCTGGATTCGGCGGACAAATCACTGCTCTACGGCGCGGTGCTGGCGGATTCGCTGACGAACGCAGTGGCGTTGCAGGAAAAAATCGAGAAGCTGCCAACCGTCGCGGCCACCGAGCCGCCGTTCTACAAGGATTTTCTAAATCCCGATCCCGGCGAGAAACTGCGGCTCATTGGCGAGGTCAAGGCTGAGGTCGCACCGTTGAAATTCAGCGCGCCGGATTTGCGCCCGGTGGATTTGTCCGCGTTGAGCAGCCAGCTTTTTTACACGGCCTGCTATCTCGGACTGGCGCAACAACAGGCGGGCACCAACGACCCGGCGCTGGCGGCGCAACTGGGTGCGCTCTCCCAGGCCTGCACGGATTTGCGCAAGGCGATGCTGGCCGAGGACGCGGTAAAAACAGCGGAACACGCTGCCAAGCTGGCGATTTATCAGCGGGCATTGCTAGCCGATCTGCGCGCGACGTTCGAGCTACTACAAACGCAGGACAATCTCACGCCGCTGCGCCCGACGGATTTGCCGCCGGCGTTGTATCATCGCTTCGTCGGCGTGAACGGAAAGTTTTTGATTCAGATTTATCCCAAGGAAGATGTCTGGCAACGCGCGCCGCAGGAAAGATTTGTCCGCGACCTGCGCACGGTGGATCCGAACGTCACCGGCACGCCGGTGCAGCTTTACGAATACGAAACGCTGCTCAAGGACAGCTATGTGCAGGCGGCATGGTATTCGCTCGTGGCGATTGCGCTGATGGTGCTGTTCCATTTCCGCAGCGTGACGGCGGTGGTGCTGGCGCTGATCCCGGTCGGCATCGGCACGCTGTGGCTGGCCGGTTTGATGGGTTGGGCCGGGGTGCCGATTAATTTGGCGAACATCATGACGCTGCCGCTGGTCATCGGCATCGGCGTGACCAACGGCATCCACATTTTGAACCGCTACGCCGAGGAAGGCACGCCGGGGATTTTGTCACGCAGCACGGGCAAAGCGGTGCTGGTGTCGGGCCTGACGGCCATCGCGGGTTTCGGAAGTTTGATGCTGGCGGAGCATCGCGGCATCCGCAGCCTGGGTTTTATCATGTCCATCGGTATTGCGACGTGCATGATTGCCGGGCTGACGTTTTTGCCGGCGCTGTTGAATTGGATTGGCCGCTGGCAGCCGCTGATTAAAAAACCCAGTGCCAGCGACGCATCGCCAACACCGGGTCAGGAGGAACCGAGGTAAAACCTCAATTATGGAAAGCTTAAGAGAAGGTTGACCAAAGTCAATATCAATGTTAAATCCAGCGGGCTAATGGCTAAATCGCCGATGAATAAAGAAGCAATAACGATAATGAAAAGAACCAGAAATTGTGCTAGCGCACGCGCGCCGCACTTTTTCTTGGCGGCTTTTTTATTGTTGCTGCCATTTATCCGTTCGGCAGCGGCGGAAGATAATTCAACTGCCGCCGGGCCGGCCTTCGCGCGTTTCCATTTGACGTTGGCAGATGGCTGGCGCACCGAAGCCGCCGGGCCGTTTTATTATTCGCAAACCAACGACACGGAATCCATCCGGGCCTGGCCGCCGTTTTATTCCCGCACCCGCGACCCGGCGGTGGCTTATCAGGCGGAGGACTTTCTTTATCCCTTGCTGACGCACATTCAATATGGCCAGGAAAGCCGCTGGCAATTCGGCCAGCTCATCAGCACCGCCGGTTCAGCGGAGCCGGATGGGGCGTTGGTGAAACGCTTCACGCTCTACCCGGTTTATTTTCAGCAACGCGGCACCGACACCAACTGGAACTACACGGCGCTCGTGCCGTTTTATGGTCACCTGAAACACCGGCTGTTTCACGACGAGATTTTTTTTGTGATGTTCCCGTTCTACGCCGAGACGCACAAACGCGGCGTGGTCACGGATAATTATCTTTATCCGTTCGGTGCCACCACCCATGGCGCGGGTTTGGCCGGCTGGCAGGTGTGGCCGTTGGTCGGGCATGAGCACAAGGTCGTGACCACACTGACTAATGGCTTCGGCGATTGGGTCACGGTGGGCGGACATGATAAATCATTCTGCCTCTGGCCGCTGTATCTCCAGCAAGACAGCGGCCTCGGCACGGACTGCCCGGAGAAATTCCGCGCCTCCATCCCGCTGTTCGCCTACACGCGTTCGCCGAAGCATGACTCCACCACCGTGCTGTGGCCGTTTTTCAGTTGGATTGACGAGCGGGAGAAAAAATACCGCGAATGGGACGGCCCGTGGCCCTTCGTGGTGTTTGCGCGCGGCGCAGGCAAGACGACTTCGCGCGTCTTCCCGCTGTTCAGCCGTTTGCGCCACGACAGTCTGGAAAGTGATTCGTATCTCTGGCCGCTTTACCAATACAAGCGCACCCATGATGATCCCTTGGATCAGCGGCGGACGCGGGTCTTGTTTTACCTGTATGCCCGGCTGGCGGAAAAAAACACGGAGACCGGCGCGGAAAAAATCCGGCTGGATATGTGGCCGTTCTTCACTTGGCACCGGGATTTTCAGGGCAATGAACATTTGCAGGTGCTGGCACCGGTGGAACCCGCCGTGCCGGACAATCCGGGCATTGAACGCAACTGGTCGCCGCTCTGGTCGCTCTGGCGCACGGAGGCCAACGCCAAAACCGGCGCGGCCAGCCAGTCGCTGCTGTGGAATTTGTATCGCCGCGAAACCGCGCCGGCGCACAAAAAAGTCTCGCTCCTGTTCGGCCTTTTCCAGTATCAATCTGACGCCGGTGCAGCGCAAACCAAGTGGTTTTACCTGACGTTTGGCATCCTGGCCAAAGCCGGGAAATGAAGTCGGCCTGAAGAATTTTATTTATGTTTGAAAACAGCGGTGACATTGCCCTTTTGTTCTGGCGCACCCTGCTGGCGTTGCCGCAGACGTGGCGGCAGCGGCAGAAGGTGATGGACCAGTTCTTTGAAATTGGCAACGCCAGTCTGCTGATGGTCTGCGTCCTGACGTTTTTCATCGGCGGCGTCATCGCGTTAAACTTCGGCCCGGTGCTGGTGGAACACAGCATGGCCAGCGCCGTGGGCGGCGTGGTCGGCCTCGCCATCGCCAAGGAGCTGGCGCCGGTGATGATGGCGATTCTCATCGCCGGCCGCATCGGCTCCGCCATGGCGGCGGAAATTGGCTCCATGCGCGTCTATCAGGAGATTGACGCCTTGCGCACGATGAACATCAACCCGATCCATTACCTTGTTTTGCCGCGCGTGCTGGCCATCGCCTTCGCGCTGCCGATGCTGGTGATTTTTTCCGTGCTGGTCGGCTGGTTCGGCGGCGCGGTGGTGGCGAATTACAATCACCTCATGGAAATTCCGTTCCGCGTTTTCTTTGCCGACCTCAAAGACATCGTCAAATTGCAGGACGTGGTGAACGGCGTCTTCAAAAGCTTTTGTTTCGCCATCATCATCGGCGTGGTGTCCTGTCATCAAGGCCTGACGACCCTCGGCGGCCCGCGCGGCATTGGTCGCTCGGTCACAAAAGCCGTCGTGAACTCCATCGTGCTCATCGTGATTTTTGATTACATCCTCACGCGCATTTTGCTGAATTGAAATGAGCACGACCAACCCAACCTCTACCGCCGCCGGCGTCGGTCTGGCCGTGCGCGGTCTGCGCAAAAGTTTTGACGGGCAGGAAGTGCTCAAGGGCATTGATTTCATCGTCCAACCCGGCGAAATTTTTGTCATTATGGGGCCGAGCGGCTCTGGCAAAAGCGTTTTGCTCAAGCACCTCATCGCTTTGGAAACGGCGGATGCTGGCGAAATCTTCATCAACGGCGAACCAATCACCACGCCGGAAATCGCCGCGAAATACCGCATGGCACTGGTCTTCCAATCCGGCGCGCTGCTCAACTCGCTCACCGTCGGCGAAAACGTCGGCCTGTATCTGACCGAGCACCAGCTCAAGTCGCCGGCGGAAATCGAAAAAATCGTCGAGGAAAAACTGGCGGATGTCGGGCTGAAAGACGCCATCCACAAAACGCCCGGCGAACTTTCCGGTGGCATGAAAAAGCGCGCCGCCATCGCCCGCGCGCTGGTCATCGAGCCGCAACTGATTCTTTACGATGAGCCGACGAGCGAGTTGGATCCGCTTTCCGCCGTCGTCATCGGCAACGAGATTTTGGAACTGAACCAGCGCATCGGCGTCACGTCGCTCATTGTGTCGCACGACCGCGACCTCGCGTTTGGCATTGCCGACCGCATCGCCGTCATGGCCGAAGGCCGCATCCTCGTCATCGGCACGCCGGACGAGGTGAAAAATTTTAACGACCCGCAGGTGCAGGATTTTCTGCGCGCCGGTCTGCACCGCGAAAAATAAATTCATCCGCCTATGAAAAATTCACTTGAAACGAAACTTGGCATTTTTGTCATCCTCGCGGTGTTCGCCGCGTGGGCCATCATCGAAACGCTCGGCAGCGCCGACATCTTCAGCCACGGCTACCGCGTCACCGCGCAGTTTGCCAACGCGCAAGACTTGAAGATTGGCGACCGCGTGAAAATGGCCGGCGTCGAAATCGGCCGAGTGGAAAAAATCAGCCTCACCGACAGCAGGGTCTGCGTGCTGATGAAATTGCGCGACGACGCCAACGTGCGAACCGACAGCAAGGCCGCCATCAAGTTCACCGGCTTGATGGGCCAGAATTTTGTGGCGATTGATTTTGGTTCGCCGGCCAATCCCAAGGTCAAGGACGGCATGGAGCTTGCCAGCGTGGAGCAGGCGGATTTGAGCGCCATCATGGCCAAGCTCGACAGCGCGGCGGACGGCATTCACAACGTCACCAAGAATTTTGCCGGCGACGAAATCAAAAATATGTTCGGCGCGCTCGACAATATCCTCACGGAGAAAAAAGACACCATCAAGCAGACCATTGACAACGTGAAGAACATTTCCGGCCAGATCGCGTCGGGCCAGGGCACCATCGGCAAATTGATTTACACGGACACGCTTCACGATGCCGCGCTGAACACGGTGAGCAATGTGGATGTCACCGTGGCCTCGGCCCGGCTGGCGATTGATGACGCCCGCGCTGGCAAGGGCACCATCGGGAAATTGCTGACCGACGAGACGCTTTACAATTCCGCCACGGCCTCCATGACCAATCTCAATTCAATCCTGCTCAAGGTGAACCAAGGCGATGGCACCATCGGCAAGCTGGTGAACGATCAGGAATTCTACAAGAACGCCAAGCTCTCGCTGCAAAAGCTGGACAAGGCCGCCGACGGTTTGGAAGACACCGGCCCGTTGAGCGTCATCAGCATGATGTCCAGCCAGTTTGGGTTCTGATTTTCGATATACGATTTGCGATTTACGCGCGGCCAGATTTTTGGGTGCGTAAATCGTATATCGCCAATCGTAAATTCAAAGGTCAGGCCAGACCGAGATTTTTCACAACTTGCACAGTGGAATGCGCCTTGTTGAGCGTGTAGAAATGCAGTCCGGGCGCGCCGGCCCGCAGGAGTTCCTCGCATTGGCGCGTGGCGTATTCGATGCCGAATTTCAAAGCCGCCTCGTCGTCGGTGCCAATCGCATCCAGCTTCGCCCGCAGCGCCGGCGGAATTTTTGCGCCGCACATCTGCGTGAACTTCGTGATCTGCGTCGCGCTGACGATGGCCACAATGCCCGGCACGATGGGCACGTTCACACCGAGTTTCTGTGTGAGATAATCGCGGAACTCAAAATAGTCCGCGTTGTCGAAAAATAATTGTGTAACGACAAAATCTGCGCCGGCTTCGACTTTTTCTTTCAAGTGCTGCCAGTCAGCGTGCTTGCCATTTTTGTTGGCAATATGGCCTTCGGGAAAGCCGGCGACGCCCACGGAAAAATCACCTTGTTCGCGGATGAATTTCACTAGCTGCGCGGAAAACTCAAAGCCGTTGGGCGTGGGCTGAAATTCGCCGCCGCCGGGCGGGTCGCCGCGCAACGCGAGAATGTTTTTACAATCCAGCGCGCGGATTTTCTCCAGCAGAACGCGAACTTCGTCACGCGTGTGGTTGACGCAGGTGAGGTGTGCAAGCGCGGTGAGGCGGTGTTCGCGCTGGATGCGATCCACAATCATCAGCGTCTTGTCGCGCGTGCTGCCGCCGGCACCATAAGTGACGGAGCAATAATCCGGGCGCGCGGCGAGCAGGGCGGGGAGCTGCCGGTCAAATAAATTGCGGTCGCCGTCGTCGGTCTTGGGCGGAAAAAATTCCAGCGAGATGACGGGTTGCCGGGTGGCCAACTTGGCGGCATAGATGTCGCGGATGAAGCGCATGGTTTTAATTTTGATTAACCAGCCACCAAAATACCGGAACCGTCACGTTTATGCAAATGAATAATCAACGTATCCAGATATGATGATATGAAATTAAGTAAGGATAAAAAACAAAAGCCCCTGCCGGCGAACCGGCAGGGGCCAAGGATTCTAAATCAGATTAGAACTTGTAAACGACGTTGAGCGCGAGCAGATAGGTGCTCTCGTTGAAACCGCTGTTGTAACCGTTGCCGGTTTCCGTGTGATCCCAGCGGAATTCCGCGCGGGTGACGACGTTGGCCCAGAGGTCATATTCCACCGTGGCGGTGATTTCTTCGCCCTTGCCATTGTTGCCGCTGCCCACATAGAAGAAGCCGAGGTTTTTGCCGTCAACATATTCACCACGCAGGTTGTAGCTCAACTTGTCGGTGGCTTGGAGGGTGGCATAAACACCAAAGATGTTGCCGTCGCCACCTTCATATTGCAGGTTTTGAACTTTGTCATACGACACGCCGACTTTGAAGCCGGTGATGGGCGTAGCCAAAGTGGCATTGACGCTGTAGTTGTTGACGCCACCGTTGTCAAAGGTCTGCACGGTGCCGAAGTTGAGCGTGGAACCTTTGAGGAAACCCGCTTTGTCCGGGGCGGTAAAGCTAACCGCAGCGATGTAGTCCTTGGAAGAACCCACCGACGGCGACGGGGTGAAACCACTGGCGCGATTGGCAATGCCCAGCATCACAGAGACTTCGTCGCTGATCTTGTAAGTGCCCAAGAGACCGACTTCCGAGGCTGGATTGACGGCATAGCCGTAGGAGCGGGAGTAGTTGGGATTCGCGTAGCCGGTGTTGGCTTCATAGCCAGTGATGCCGTCAAAGGCACCAATTTTCCAGTCAATGCCATTACCCACCGGAGTGCGGAGGGCCACATAGGCCTGACGGACACCAATGCCACCATCGGCACCGCTCCAGCTACCGCTGGGCAGAAAGCTGACACCGTTGATCGCATCCTGACCGGCATTCAGTTCAATGTGATAACCCGCAGCCCAAGGGGATTCATCCAGCGCCTTGTCCAGCGCGATATTCACGCTGTTGAGGGAAAAACCATCCACCATACCGCCTTGACCAAAGGTGGTAACGGGGGTCGTTGCGCCACCTTTTTGATCGCCAGGGTTGTATTGAGCAGCCACATCTACGTAGCCGCTGATGATGGTGCTGGAGAGCGCCGTTTGCAGCGGGCTCAGTTTCGGTGCGTCGTCTGCGCGGACGGCGGAAGCCATGCTGACGGCTCCGACGGCGGCGAGACCCAATGTCCATTTGTTGATATTAAACTTCATCTGTTCCTCCGATGTTGTTTGTTTTTGTTGACTACATGAGCGGGGTAAAAACAGTTTACCCCAGCACCTTATCGGTGCCATTGGGTTCAAAACTAGGGAAAATCCTGCGTTTTGACAACAAAAATATTCCGGAACAGGTTTTTCACAAACTACTAAAAACAAATAAGTTAAATAAAAACATCCATTTGCCGCCTTCGTAATATCCCGTAATTGACCGCAAAATTCGCCCTCGTTGGCCGGTGGCAGGGTTACAAAACACGGACAATCTTCAACGGTGGGTTCGGGTTGGAATAAATGCTGCTTATGTTTTTGGCAGTCGGCGCGATTGCGCTTGCAATTCCGCCGCATTGAATTATTCACGAACAAGGTATGCCATTATTTGCCTACACCGCCAGGGAAACGGCCACCGGCCGCGAAATCCGCAACACCGTCGAAGCCGCCACCGAACAGGCGGCCATCGCCGCGTTGCTCAACCGCAACCTGCTGGTGGTGGAAATCCGCGAGAAGACGGCCAAGCGCGGCCAAACCAAGGGTGGCAAAGTCAGCCTCAACGACCTAGTGGTCTTCACCCGCCAACTGGCGACGATGATTGACGCCGGTATTGCCATTGTGCAGGCCCTGCAAGCGCTCGCCGAGCAGACGCCCAACAAGGTCATGCGTGACACCATTCGGGATGTCTGCACCCGCGTCGAAAGTGGCGAAAGTTTTTCCGAGGCCCTGACCCGGCATCCCAAGGCGTTCAACAAACTCTATGTTTCCATGGTCTCCGCTGGCGAAAAAGGCGGTCTGCTGGCGGAAATTCTCTCTCGCCTCGCGACCTATCTGGAAAACACCGAACGCCTCCGCAAAAAAGTGAAGACGGCGTTGATGTATCCAACCGTGGTGACCGTGGTCGCCATTGTCATCACCGTTTTTCTGCTCGTCCGAGTCATCCCGACATTTAAGGATGTGTATTCCGGCTTCGGAGCCAAGCTGCCCGGCCCGACCCAAATCCTGATTGATATCAGCGAAATTGTTCAACACTACCTGATTTACCTAATTGTGCTGGCCGGCGCGGGCATCTGGGGCTGGCTCTATTTCATCAAAACCAAGCAAGGCCGTGATTTTTGGGACAAGCAGCGCATCAAGCTTCCGATTTTTGGACAGATTGCGCACAAAATCTGTCTGGCGCGTTTCACCCGCACGCTGGCCTCGCTCGTCCGCAGCGGCGTGCCGATCCTCGAAGTCCTGCAGATCGTCTCCGCCACCGTCGGCAACACCGTCATGGAAAAGGCCATCAAAGCTTCCGCCACCGACATCGAACGCGGCGAAGGCATTTCTGCCGCGCTCGCGAAACATCCGGTTTTCCCCAGTATGATTATTCGTATGTTGAGCGCCGGCGAACAGACCGGCAATATTGACAATATGCTCGAACGCGTCGCCAACTTCCTCGACGAAGAAATCGAGACTACGCTTTCCGGCCTCATGTCGCTCATCGAGCCGCTCCTCATCGTGTTCCTTGGCATCGTCATCGGCGGCATGGTCGTCTGTATGTTCCTGCCCATTTTCAACCTCGCCAACATCGTCAACGGCGGCCACTAAAAATCTAAAATTAAAAACCGCCGGGCGAAACATTTCGTCCGGCGGTTTTGTTTTGCCCGCGTTAAAAATAAATTTTTCCTTCGCCGCCTTCGCGTTCTTCGCGCGACTCTTCAAACCGAAACCATCTTCGCCGGCTGCGGCTGGTAAACTTTAATCTTCGGCCAGCGCAAATTGATTTGTTCCTCGAACCATTTGCGCGCCGCGTCGTCGCCGTGGCCCAGCAGAATCGCGCGCGGCGAAACCTGACCGACAAACTCCAGTAAATCTTGCCGGTTCGCGTGCGCCGTCAAATCGAAATCCTCCACTTGGCAACGCTTCGTCACCTGCCCCGCGCTCGGGCTGAACACAAACGTCTCGCCCTGCTTCGCCGCCTTCAAATGTCCCGCCGGTGAATCCGGATCCGCGTAGCCCACGAAGAAAATGCTTTGCTTCTCGTCGCCGATCATCCGCGTCGCCAGCGTGTGCGCCGCCGTGTTCTCGCTCATCATGCCGGCGGTGATCACAAAAATTTTTCCGCCTGACAACTTCATGTTGTCCGCCGCGCCCTTTTCCAAAACGACCAGTTGCAACGCGTCGTTCAAGTGCAGATTTGTGTGCTGCCGGTGCGTCCGCGCCGCCTCGATGTCGTAAATCTCCGTGAACACGCGGCCCAATCCGCCGATGTAAACCGGTTGCTTCTTCAATTTTCCCTCGCGCATCAGCAGCGCCAGCAGCGCCAGCATTTCCTGCGTGCGCCCAAGTGCAAACGAGGGAATCATGATTGCGCCCTTCTTTTTTTCCGCCGCGTGAATCGCTGCCACCAGCCGCTCGATTTCCTTTTCGCGCGTAAATTCCTTCGCCACTTCGCGGTTGCCGCGCGTCGTTTCCATAATTAAAACATCCGCCTTCACGTCCTCGAACCGCGCGCTTTTCAAAATCGTCTGGTCGTGGAAACACACGTCGCCGGTGTAAAACATCGTCTCCTTTTTCCCGCGCAGCAAAATGCCCGCCGAACCGAGCGTATGGCCGGCGTCGAAAAATTCCAGCGTCGGCGATGGCAAGCCCGCCCGCGCCTTGTGATACGCCTGCCATTCCACCTCGCGATTGTATTTGAAGCCCTGGAAGTGTGGCGCAATCTCGTCCAGCTCATCGTGCGTGTAGAGCGGATATTCCTTGATGCCTAGTTCGTCGCGCTGACGCGTCATCACGTTCACCGAATTGTGCAGCACGCGTTCCACGAGGAGATAGCTCAACTCGGTCATCAAGACATGCGCCTTGGCATATTGCCGGCACGCCAGCGGCAGCGCGCCGACGTGATCGTGATGGCAATGCGACAACGCGATGGCGTCCACGTCATGTGTGCCGGCCTTGTTGAACAGCGGCATCGCGGCGCGACCCTCGCGTTTCGGGTGCATGCCGGCGTCGAGCAGGATGCGGTGTTCGTCCAGCTCCACCAGCCACGCGCTCGCGCCGATGTCCGTGTCTGGGTTCAAATTCGTGATGTTCACAGGCTAATTGAACCACAGCGGGACACAAAAGGACACAGTTAAAACCAACCGGCCCGGTCCGCGGGCGAAATCCCCAAGTCCCGACCGGATGCGTGCGGGTGGGGTGCGATTGGATGTCAGTTGAGCCAAACCCTAAACCAATCCGGCGAAATCTGGTTCCCGATCCAGCGGAACCGAGTCAAGCGGCGGCGCAACTGGCTCAAGTTCAGGAGCAACTTGATTCCGTTCCGTCCGATCTTGCACCAGATTGCGCGGGACTTGATTCAAATCTCGGCCAGCTTGATTAAGCTTGGCCGGGACTTGCTTCCGTTGCCGCCAATCTTGATTAAGATTGGGCAAAACTTAATCAAGTTGAGACAAAACTTGATCAAGTCGGGGCAAAACTTAATCAAGATCGGCTGAAACTGTGGTTCTATTTTTGAAATAGCGCCTCAGATTGAAATGGTTTTAACCTAAAAACGCCGATTTTCGTCAATTTTAGGTGAAGTCAGCCAACGTGGCTCAAAAACTGACTCTGATTGCCCCCCTTCGCGGCGGGCAGCCGGGAGGAAACTACGGCTTCGGATAGCGCCAGACCCAGTCGCCCGATTCAAAGTCCGGCGCGGTGCCGCCATTGCGGTGGCCGGTTACACCGCCATCATCTTTTTCATTCCAGCCGACGGAATACAAAACGAACTGACCATCATTCGTGCGCCGGTATTTTAATAGCTGCCCGCCGATAACATCGTGCGGCACTTTGGCAATGAACTGCGGCGCAAGCGCGTCCAACGATTCGGGAAATTCCCCGCGCGCCAGCCGGCAGCGCTCCAGCGCAATCGCCGTGCGGGCCAAGTCCACGGAGATTTGTTCGCGGGTTGCCTTGCGGGCAAACGCCCCGAGTGCCGGCAACAATTCTTTGGACAAAAAATTCCAGGGTCGTGACGCATTTTGAAATAGATGATCTTGGGCCAGTCCAATTTCCGTGTATTTTGAAGGCGATGCCAAATGTTTTTCCGGGAAAATGACGTTGCCAATCCAGGCTTGTTGACTTTTGGCGATCAGCAGTTTGTTTTGCTCAAACCAGCCGTCCGGCATCAGCCAGAAGCCGACGGCATAAAGTTTTTTTCGCACCAAGCCGCCGTCGCTGTCATTGTCACCGGCGAAATTGCCCATTAACATTTTGTAATTCTGCCAACGGTTCCCGCGAGCCAAGTAGTCAATAATGACCGCATTAAAAACGCGTTCAGACCGCATGGCAAATTGATAGTCGGCCAGATAATCCAGCCTGACCAGTTCAGCGTCGAGGTCAACGAGTTGTTGATCGTCCCACTGATGATTTGCCAAGCCCTCGTAAATCGGCTGAAGAATAATTTCCGTCATGGCAATCCGCACCAGATGCGAAATTAAAAACGGCTCCGAACGGAATGTTTCCGTCAGGCGCAGGGTCAGCTTCACATCTGCCAGCGCTTTTTCACTCTGGCCGTTTTGCAATTCAGCGATGGCACGCAGTTGCAAGACCTGCGAACAACGCTTCATCGCCGCCAGATGCGGCAGAAGTATATCCGCCGGACATTCGGTGTCATAATTGAGCGGGAACCGGCATTGTGAAAGCCGACTGGCTTGCCGTAATTCTTCTACCGTTGCATCGTATTTGCTCAACGCCAGCAGCACGTCGGCGGCGGGCGATTGCGGCTGCGGGGAAACGGGAAACAAATTCGTCTTCGTCGCCTGTTCGCGGTAGAAATCCTGCCACAGTTTCAAATTGCTTGTGGTTTGTTTCGCCCAGTAACCGGTGGCGTTGGTTTTCCAAGAGACATCACCAAGGTTAAAGTCTAATCGGTTTACGAAGTTCGTTGCGCGTTGTTCGGCGGGGATTTTTTTACCGTCGCGGGTCAAAATATAGTCGTAGCAACTGGCCACCACCGGCGTCAGCGCAAAATTCTGGTCGTCCGGCACCGACGGCGGCACCACGCTGGCAAAATCAAAATGTTCGCCTTTGGCTTCCCATTCGCGCTTGAATTTTTCCCAGTCATGTTTGCCGCGCCAGTCTTCCTCCGCGTAAAACAATGCAATCAGCGTGGCCAAACAGGCGAGGCCAAACAGTGCGCGCTTCCGGTTGCGGCGGCAGAAAAGCCAGCGCACAAAAATCCAGACCGCTAGAAAAACCGTGGCACCCACCGTGCCCAAAATTAAAACCCCTATCGCCCCGTTCGACTCGATGAGCGGCTGATGAACAACCATCATGATCCCTACAATAATAAGCATTATTGCCATCGTTAGCCCAAGCCAGACCAAAAACAACTGTGGTAGGGGTAATGATTTTTTCCAGATGTTTTTCGATTTTTCGTCCATAAAAAATTTGTTGTTTATCGTTCGTTCCCAAAGCGGCGGTGAACCGGCCGCAGTCCAGACGCTGCGCGTTCACCTGTCGTCATCAAACCTCGCGAAGCGTCTGGACTGCGGTTGCTTTAGCACCGCTTTCGCCCGCAAAGAAATTATTCACACCACCATCATTTCCGCCCGCTCGCCGCGCGGCTTGGGCGTGAACATCCGGGGCCGGTCGGCGTCCCGCGATTCGCGCGGGCCAACGAGTTCCGCAAAGAGCCGCTGCTGCTGCCGCAGTTCCACCAGCACCTCCGGCGTCGTCGGCGCGGATTTCTCCGCCCTTCGCGGCGCGGAATCGCGGATGGAAAAATTCACCGCGAGAATAAAAATCCAGACCGCCGCCAGCCCGGCCCACGCTTTCGGATGCGGCCAAAGCAGTGAAGATAGCGAATAGAGGATGGAGTATGGCCAGGACGGCTGCGGGTGACGAGTGACGGGTGACGAGTGATAAGGCACTTGCGCCGCGCGCGCCGCCGCCAGAATTTCCGCGCGCCATTCCGGCGGGATTGGCCGCAACGGCTGGCGTTGCAGGCGTGATTCAAAATCGTCAGGCTTCATAAAAAAGTTTGGCCGCAAAAAGGCGCAGAAGGCGCAGAATGGATTTTGCCTTCGCCGGTCTTTCTGGTTTTGCGACTTTTGTGCATTTTTGCGGCTATTTGATTTCTTCGTAAAGTGGACGCAGCCGCCCGCGCAATTTGTCTAAACCGTAGCGGTAGCGGCTCGCGGCAGTGTTCGGCGGAATGTCCAGCACGGCGGCAATCTCCTCAAACGTCAGGCCAGCCCACAATTTCAAATGCACAACGGCGCGCTGTTCTGCCGGCAGTTCGCCAAGTGCATCGGCCAATTCATCGCGAAAAATTTTTTCATCCGGGTCACGCGTCGGCGCGAAGGGCGAAATGATTTCCGCCGCGAAATTTTCCTTCGTCCGCTCGCGGGTGCCGCGCCGCCGCATCAAATCAATCGCCGCATTGTGCGCGAGGCGGATGAGAAAGGCGCGTTCCTCGCGGACGCCGGCGAGCAACGTCGCGTCGCGGGCGAGCTTGACGAAAATTTCCTGAAGCAAATCGCGCGTGTCCGCCTCGGCGCGTGTGAGGTTGAGCAGGAAGGCAAACAGCGCCGCCGCGTGGGCGTCGTAGAGCCGTTCGATTTCCTGACGGGCGGGCATTTTCATAATGACGCGCCCGCCGGCGGGATTTGTCTAGCCGGAAATAATTTCGGTCGGCGAAATCGCGGTCGCGCCGCCGGCGTTTCTCCTTGACGTAAAACCCGTCGCCCGCCTAAATCAATTTGCTTCGGCTGCCCCACGGCAACCGGCAAAAAATCTAAAACCTATGAAATCCTCCGCAAAAAATCTTTTGGTCATCACGTTCACCGCGCTGGGCTGCGCCGCATTTTCCGCCCAGGGTCAGGGAAAAATCAATGATCTCAATATCATCAACGTCAAGCTTACCCTGCAAGTCCAGGGCAGCTTCAGCGACAACGGCTCGCTTCGGGTTTATGACCAGCCCGTCGTTCGCAAGCTCACGACCAAGGATTTGCTCAGCCAGCTCGCGCGCGACAAATTTGCCCAGACGAATTACGCGGCCAACTATTTTCCCGCCGGTTACAAGCTGGGCGTGACAGGCGGGGCGGTGGTGGTCGTGGACAATAATAACCAGTTTGTCGTGGACGTCTCGGACATTGTCCAGTTCACCCGCTCAACCAACGGCGTCTTGGACGGTCGCATCAATGACACCACGGGGCTGGCTGCCGGCGCGGTCACGGAAACCACCTTTGCCAGCTTGGTGTTTGACGACACCGCCATCACCAACGGCGGCAACCTGAATTATTTTGTGGCGGGTTTGGACACGCTCAAGATCAAAGATAAAACGCTCACGGGTAATAATTATCAAGAAACCACCTCGGACGCCGTCAAGAATGCTATGGGTGAAGGCCAGACCGCTGGCACGCCATTTGTCATCGCCGGTTCGCTGAAAGGCAGTCGCAAGGCGAAACTGGTGCTGCCATAAATCGCCGGAAAAATTTCGCCGGGACTAGTCGGCGTTATGGCAGCTTGACCCGAAAATACTGCGTCGGCAGCCCGGAGTTAATGGCGTTAGTGAGGATAAAATTCCCCTCGGCATCGAACTGGTTGGTGGCGATGGGAATCCATTGCGGGGCGGCGAGGTTGGTGGTGGCGAGGAGGAGATAGGGCCAGCCATTGACGCCGCCGGTGCCAGCGAGGACGAGGTTGGCGCCGTTGAGGAGGAGGCCGCTGATGGTGGGTGGCGTCAGGGTCACGACGGAAAGTGCGCCGGCGGTTTTCAGGGCGTTGGTATTCCAAACGAGATTGGTCGCCAGCGTTGGCAGCGTGAGGCTGCTGAACGCGCCGGCAAAATTTCCCGCGCTGAAGAGCTGGAAACTGTCGCCGTTGGTGAGCGCACCGCCGAGGTTGGTGACGACGAGCGCGCCGCCGAAAACCAGGTTGTTGCCGACGTTCACGCTGGAATTGTTCAGCGGTGAATGTTGGATTTGCAACCGCGCGGTGCTGCCGGCGTTCAGCGTGAGATTGTTGCCGATGGCGAGCGAATCCGTGCCGTTGCCCACGGCCAGCGCGCCGCCAGCGGCCACGGTGACGGAGCCTGCGATGATGCCGTTGCCGGACAGAATGCCGGCGTTTTGAATCAGCACATCGCCGGAACCCGTCGCAGAACCGCTGGCATTGTTGGCGGCCAAAGTGGCGTTGGTGACGGTGGTGGGGCCGGAATAATTGTTGCCGTTTTGGAGATTCAAACTGCCGCCGGTCAAAGAACTTTTCACCGTGAGCGAACCGCTGCCGTTGTTACCGATGGTGCCGGCGTAGTTGACGCTGTTGCCGTTCAAGTCAATCGTGCCGCCGCCCGCCGCGAGCGTGACGCCCGCTGTGCCGCTGATAGTCAAATCCGCCGAGCCGTTGTTGCCGGAGAAATTCGCCGCGTATTGCAGCGTGCCGCCGTTGAAAACCACGCCGCCGTAATTCGCGCCGCCGAGCGCGTTAAGGCCGTTGATGTTGAGCGTGCCGCTTTGCAGCACCGTGCCACCGTAATAATAATTCGCATTCGTCAGCGCCACCGTGCCGCTGGCGTAAGCGGCGGCGTTGGCCGTGCCGGTGCCGGTGCCGGGCAAAAGGCCGGCGGTGTTGTTGTTTGCGCCGGATGCGGGAAGGCCGATGGTCAGCGGGCCGGTGCCGACCGCGCTGCCGATGACGCCATCCACGGTCAAAATATTTCCCGCTGTCGCGGCCAGGCCGCCGCCGTTGCCGAGCAAGTTGAACGGACGGAGATTTACCCCGCCGTTGTCCAGCGCGAACGTGCCGCCGGCCACCACCGTGCCGCCGTTCAAATTCACCGTGGCGGCATTGGCCGCCGCGCCGAGGGAACCGTCGCCGGCGATCAGCGTCACGCCACCATTCAAATAGCTTTGCCCGGCATAACCGCTGCTGGTGCCGGTGATGGTCACCGTGCCGGGACCGGCCTGCACATACACGGTTGTGCCGGACGAGGAATTGCCCAGTGAAGCCGCCAGGATTAATTCGCCACCGGGGTTGTTTTGCCACACCACCAAGGGGACGCTGGACGCGGTGCCCGGCCGGATGGAGCCGCCGGCATTGAGCGTGACGTTGTAAGCACCCACATTGGGCGTTACCAGATAATCCGGTATTGTCAGAACGGTTGATTTGCCGCTGATGGTCACCGACTGGTTGGCACCCAGACTAGTATTAAATCGTAGGCTGGCGGCGTAGGGTTGTGCAGAATTGCCGGTGATGTTGCCGGTCATATCAATGTTCCCCGATTGGAACGAAGTGGAGCCGCTCGCCGTGGTATAAAATCCGGAAATCTGACTGCCGCCCACCACCGTGTAAGGCGACGATGCACCGACCGTCGCGGCAAAATCATAAAGCCCGACCGTCGCAAAATTGGCGCTGCTGCTGACAAACGCGCCACTGCCGCTGGCCGTGGTCGTGATGACGGCGTTCGACGCCACGCTGGCAACACCCGCGCCCACCGTGGCCGGGCCGACAAATTTCACCACGCCGCCCGCGTTTGGCGTGATGGCGGCGAGATTGACCACGGGCAGATTCGTTCCCGCCACCGGCGTGGCGGCAATGACCGAGGCGCCAGCGTTCAAGGCCGTGGCGGCGAACGTTTGCGTGTTGACCAGACTGCTGCTGCCGGTGATTTGCAACGCGCCGCCGCCGAGCGTCAGGCTGTTGGCGGCCGGAATCAAATTTGTCAGCGGAGAGTTTGTGATGGAAAAATCCAGCGCGAGCGACCCGGCATTAACGGCGATGCCGCCGGTGAATGAATTCGTCGCGCCGCCGAGAACCAACGCACCCAAACCAATTTTGCTCACGCCCGCCGTGCCGGCCAGCGGCGTGCTGATCGTGGCGGACTGATTTTCCACGCTGATGCTGGGACTGGTTCCCAAAGTCAGCACATTGGTGCCGGCGAGCGTCCAGTTGTAAGTGGCCGTCGTGTCGCCGAAAATTAAACTGCCGATGGTGCGGGCGCTGTCGAGTGTGACGGTGAGATTGGTCGGCAAACTGAGCGTGCTAAAATCGGCGCTGCTGACGGCACCGGCGGCGATGGCCTCGCTGTTCCAGTTCGTCGTTGCGCTCCAGTTCCCATTAGCGGCCGAAATCCAGATGCCGTTGCCGGCTACCTGCGGCGTGGCGCTGGCTTCCGGCGAATTGCCGCTCGTGCCGCCCGCGCCGGTCGCGGTGACGACGTAGTAATAAGTCGTGCCGTTCGCCAGGCCGGTGTTCGTGTAGGTCGTGCCCGCATAGCCGGCGACGACCGTGATGGATTCGGTGCCCGCGCCGGTGCCGCGTTTCAGCGCGTAACTGGTGGCGTTGCTGACGGAACTCCAGGTCAAAGTAATTTGCCCGTTGGTTGCCGTCGCGGTCAAGGTGGCCGGATAGGTCTGCTGGCTGTTGACGGCATCGGTGTTGTTGCCGGTGACGCCGGCGGCGTTCATCGCGGCGACGCGGTAATAATAAATGACCGCCGGGTTCAAACCGGAATCGGTGTAAGTCGTCTCGGTGATGGTCTGCAAATAAGTGAACGGCCCGCTGGCACTCGTCGCGCGGGTAATGACGTAGCCAATTGCGCCGGGAACGGCGATCCAGTTCAACGTGATATTCGTCGTCGCACCATAAACAAAATTCGCCGTGAGCGACGCCGGCAACGTGGCCGGCGAAATTGGCAGCGGCACGCCCGCCGCCGGCGCGGAGTTGGCGCTGGTGCCGCCCGCGCCCGTCGCGGTCACGACGTAGCGGTAAATGCTGCCGTCATTCGGCGTCGCATCGGTGTAACTTGTGTTGGTGATGGCGTTGTTCAGCAGAATTGTGCTCAAGACATTTGACGAGCCGCCACCGGAATTCACCAGCGTCGAACGGAAAATGGAATAATAATTGGCGCCGCTGGCCGCGCTCCAGTTCAGCGTCACGCTTTGGTGCGCGACGCTGGCGATGGTCAAGCTCGTTGGCGCGGCGGGCGCGCTGGCGGAAATTCCCGCGCTCGGCGTCGCACCGGCACTGGCTGGCGAGTTGGTGCTGCTGCCCGTCGGGTTGACCGCGCGGACGACGTAGAAATAATTCGTGCCGTTGCCCGCCGTGGTGTCGAGCCAGGTCGCATTCACTGCGCCGCTGCCGCAAACTGCGCCGGTCACGCCGTTCGTCACAGAAACAAAACCGCTGTTGTTCGTCAGCGAGCGCAACACATTGTAACTCGTCGCGCCGGGCACCACCGGCCAGCAAACCAAGTTGCAGTTGTTCCCGGCGTAAGTCACGGCACTGGCCGGCGGCGGCGGAATGTAGCCGGTCATTTCCAAACGGATGTAATCATACATCGCGTGGTCGGCGAAATAGCTGCCGCCGGCCTGTCGGATGGCGATGTTGATGGTGTTGGCCCCGGCGTGAAGCATCGTGGCGGGAAAATTGATGCGTTCGTCGGAAGCCGCCGCCTGATTGCCTTCGCGGATGGTGGCGTCGCTCCCGCTATAACCGACACTGTAGCCAGTCGTCGGAAAACTATTGTTCGGTGAGCCGGTGACGTCGCTGGCGCTGCCGATATTGGTGTTGTTGATCGTGACGATGATCGCCGTGTAATAATCCGACGACAGGCCGAGATACAGCGAGGCGGTCGCACCATTTGTCGGCGCGGTGGCGAGGTTGAAGGTGATGGTGGAACTGGAATTGTTGTAAGCGCCCGCGCTGCTCACGACGACGGGTTGGACAAAATTCCAGTCGGTGCTCCAGCGGCTCTGGCCGACGATGTAGTTCACGCCATTCGGAAAATCAAACGGGAAGTCCAGCCACTTGCTCCAGATGGGACTCGGCGCGGTCGGTTTCGGGCCGATTTCACCGACCCACCAATCGTCGCCGTGGCGGAACTTGCCGCTGGTCCGGTCAGGATAGCCGATTTCAAAAACCGTCGCGCCGACGCGGGCAGGTGTCCAATAAACATTGCCGAGATTCGTTGTCGCGCCGCCGGTGACGGTGAGGGCGAACTGGTTCGTCGGCAAATCAAACAACACCGGCGGACTGCCGCCGGTCTGGGTTTGCGACATGAACATTCCCGGCGCGCCGGGGCCGAAGGCATACAGCGTGTAATTCGCGCCGGCGATGACGTTGCTAACGGCGAAATTTCCGTTCGCGTCCGTCTTCGTCCAAAACTGGTAGGGCTTCGCCCATTGCTGGAAATCATACGTCGAGGTGGACGTGACCGGCTGCTGGGCCAAACCCACCCACAGCCCGGCGGCGGAGGCATTCGGATTGCCGCTGTCGGCGATGACAATTTTTCCCGTCACCGTGCCACGATTGGCGGCGGGCGCATAATTCGCGTTGGTGAACCACGTATACGGCCATGCGCCAGTCTCGGCGACGCCTTGCGCCAGTGCGTCGTTGTAAAGCGCCTGCGCCGGCTGGTTCGTGCCGGTGAGCGTGTTGGTGACGTTGTTGCAATAGATCAAATACGGGCCGCAGACTTTCGTCCAGACTTCACCGCTGACAAAAGTGCCGTCCGAACCCATGCCAAAATGTCCGCCGTTGAGCATATTCAAAACCGTCGTGCCGATGTGCTCCATGAGTTCGCGCTTGAGCGGGCCGCCGTTGTAATATTCCGCGCTGGCGGAGATGTTCCAAAGGCCGACATTTTTGCCGCCGGTGCCGACGCTGCTCCAACCCCAGACGTGGTCTAGGCCGAGGTCGGCGCTGTATTTATATTTGTCCTCGTATTGCCCGGCGTATATGCCGTTCGTCCACAGCGAGACTTCCACCGGCGCGCCCTGCACACCGATGGCCGCGCCGCCGGAAACTTCCATGAGCCGGTTGCGCTGCGCGTCCACACTCATCCAGTTGAAAATGGAACCCGCATAAATGTTGTCGCGGCACTCGCCCAATCCCCACGCGCCATCAATGCTGCGGTGATACCAGATGGCCGTGACGTAAAATCCAGTGGCACCGCGCGACAGAGAATAATGCACTTCCAAAACCGAGTTCGTCTCGGACGCGGTGCTCACCGCAATCTCGGCGTAATTGCCGCCGTTGGCCGCCGGATCAACCACCAGCGAATAAGTGAACGTCAGCCCCTGATTGTTGCTGTTCTCCCAATACAACTTGCCGCCGTTGGAATTGCCCGAAAGCAGGTTGAGCGTCTGCGAGCTGCCGGTGTTGTTGAAAGTGTAATTGAGCGTGGTGATCTGGCCGCTGGCCTTGGTGCAGACGAGGGAGACGATGCCATTGCCGAGGGTCACCGTCGTGCCGCTGTCGGTGAGCGTGACGTTCGCGCCGTTCGTGCCGCCGCCGGGGACATTGGCAAAAATCGGCAGGGTCAACAGAAGCCAGCCGCCGACCGCCAACCAGATGGTTAAGGAATAAAACTTATTTTTCAAATTGGGTTGTCTGACAATCTACAACACCAACGAAGATTTGCCGCCTAGCCAATTCTGGCGATAGTCACCACCGGGATTATGTCTTTCACAGATGCAGAATTATTCAAATTCTGAATGTTTATGCGGTTGGAAATGGCGTTTTTTACGTTGAAAATTCAACGCGGCAAAACAGCGGCGGGAACGGCTGGATTAACGCTTGGCGCGTTTGGGCTGCTTGGCGGCTGGCTTGGCCTTTTGCGCGGCTTTGGGCGGCGGCGTGGCAATCAGCCGTTTCATGGCATCTTCAAAGCCTAGGCCGTGCGTCGTCACTGGTTTTGCTTTGGGCATAAATTCAAGATGGCTGGAAATTCAAGCCAGTCAAACCGCTTTGACTGTGTGGCTATTAAAATGAAAAGCTTAATGATTTTTCAGGGGAACAAAAATCCCCACTTCGTTTGGATTCAACATGGAATCGTCTTTAATCAGAACGCCCGGCAATCCAATTTTGGAAAAAGCAGGCATAGTCCAATAAAGCTTTGTGAGCGGCGGAGCGTTTGCGATCTGCATAGACGTATAAATTTGACTTCCGTCGCCCTTGCTTCCGTATGTCACGAAGGCAAGCGCGTTCGTAGAAAATGCGCCAAATCCAGAAGGCGATTCAATAATCATCCCATTGCCAGAAAGCCGGATTATTTCATCCGTAGAGCTTCCATAACCAGCACCATTTAGCATCTTTCTTATTTTCGTGGCAAATCTGTCCGTTTCATTGTCTTCGGTGCCAACAAAAACTTTAATTGGAACTTTGGGAATGTCTTTCGTTAGCAACATGAAAAGATTGCTCTGCATTTCGCTGATTGTTCTGTCTTTGGCTTTTGCTTCTAGGTCTAACACCTTGGCTTGCAATTCAAGGTTTTTCGTTTTAAGCCCTTCAATTTCCCTGTTTGATCCGATAAACGAGAATCCAAAAGCAACCAGTTCAATTATCAGCCCGCCGACAACCATTCTCCAAAAAAACCGCCGCCACCAATCTTTTTTGAATTCGTGTGGAAGTGGACTTGCGAACTCATCACCGAAAACGCGGTGGTCTGCCCATCCTTCCCCCCAGCAGCCAATCACCACAACAATGATGCTGACAAATTCAATAAATTCCCAAAACCAGAGCCAATCTGGTGATGAAATTGTTTTGAAGAATGAAACGCACATGAGGTTTATTTATTTTTTGGGCAGTTGCTACATCATTGCCGGATTAGCTTTTGCCGGATTGTGCTTTTTGCAATTCGTTTCCAATCGTCGGATTATCCATTAAGCCGCTGGCAAATCCACGCCATTTTTCGCGGCTCGTTGTT
>Ga0208507_1000455_pt1 | contig 26425 bp, 32 predicted proteins | sample CryBogCBH12Aug01_FD_184626 | JGI IMG/M metagenome (GOLD analysis project Ga0208507, IMG submission 184626) | Freshwater microbial communities from Crystal Bog, Wisconsin, USA - CBH12Aug09.1 (SPAdes) (version 2) | ecosystem: Environmental > Aquatic > Freshwater > Lake | place: Crystal Bog... | reverse complement strand
TCTACTGCAGTCGTTGATACTTGAGGGGATTTGACTCTAGTACGAGAGGACCGAGTTGAACGAACCTCTGGTCTACCTGCTGTCGTGCCAACGGCACCGCAGGGCAGCTAAGTTCGGATCGGATAACTGCTGAAAGCATATAAGCAGGAAGCCGGCCCCAAGATTAGGTATCGTTGAGACCCGTGAGAGATGATCACGTTGATAGGCGTTAGGTGTAAGCATCGTAAGGTGTTGAGCCGTGACGTACTAATCCGTCGATCTCATCAGGAACTCTGTGAGTCGCTATTATATTATTTGCATCAATATTGTTTGCATTACTTTGAGGTATGGGGAAATTGAATCCTATGTTCTGGTGATTTGGCGCTGTGGCACCACCCGTTCTCATTCCGAACACGGCAGTGAAACGCAGTAGCGGCGATGATAGTCCTTCGGGGCGAAAGTAGCTTGTCGCCAGAACAGAGTATTCAATCTAAAAGGCCCTTTTGAGGGCTTTTTTGTTTGCTTATAAAGTGAGATAATAGACTAGTAGCTTATTATATTAATCTGTTAATTTATTATCATGAATCCTCAAGATCAAGTAGAAAAATTCGGTGTTCTTTTTGGACAATCCTGGTCTTTTTTTAAAAAACATTGGCAGATCTTGGTTTTTATAACACTCATACCTTCAGTTATTAAATATGGCTCAAGTATTTTGGCACAGACACATTCATCAGGACTTATACTACTTAGTGTACTATTAAGTATAATATCAGGCGTAGTTTCTCTAGTTATGGTTGTTGCTTTGGTTGATTCAGTCCATCGTTTAACTAATGATCCAACTACGACAATAACTGTAAGGGGCCAGTATACACTCGGTTTTAAATTATTTTTTCCTTTATTACTTGTGTATGTGATAAGTGGTCTGGCGACAATGGGTGGTTTATTTATCTTTATAATTCCCGGAATAATTATCAGTATTTATTCTTGTCTTTCAATTTATACTTTTATCATCGATGGTAAAAGAGGTTTTTTAGCACTATTAGAAAGTTACAGTCTTGTCTATGGAAAGGGAGTAGATGTTTTTGCTCGTCTATTTATTTTTGGACTTATTATAGGTTTATTTAGTATTGTTATATCACTATTCAGTGCATTTATAGCGTGGATATTGGGTGTAAATGTGTTCGCGTATGCACAAGCTCATCAGCAAGTGCCAATTTACATTTCACTTATTGGATTGATTTTAAATCTTGTAGTACAGTCAATCATCGGTCCTCTAGCTATTATTTTTAGCTATCGTCTTTATGTTTCCTTGAAGGCAAACCGTAAGCTAGAAGTTTCAACAAAGAAATTCAAGAATTGGCTGGTCACTTTTATGATTATTGGCCCAATTTTCTTTCTCATCATTGTTGCAGGAACTGTTGCTCTTTTCAGTTTGAATACTGTACATAAATTGAATCAATCATCCTACTCACCTTACATGGATAGTCAGGGGACTATTCAAGGAAATCGTCCAGGTGGAGCTGGTCCAGGCCCAACAAATCCTTAGTTACTTACTCCTTACTTCTAACTACTTATACTATGGCATCTTGGTCACAACGCAGAAAATCAATATACGTTCTCATTATCGGCGTGCTTGTCGTTGCTGTTATCGGCTTACCTGCATTTTTCTTTTTTTACAAAGCTCCAACATGTTCTGATGGTAAGCAAGATGGTGATGAAACTGGTGTTGATTGCGGGGGTTCATGTAAGAGACTTTGCCCAAGTGCATTCTTAGCCCCACAACCAGTGTGGACTCGTCTCGAAAATGTTGCCCCACAACTCTATAATGTGGCTACATATATCATCAACCCAAACACATCTGCAGTTGCCTTGAATGTTCCGTATCATGTCATTATCTACGATAATCAAGGGGTTGAGATAACTGAATACACTGGCACTGTGACCCTTCCTCCTCACAGAAATACTTTGGCATTTACTGGAGCAGTGGCAATGAGTAAGCGAGTCCCGTCAAAAGCTTTATTTGAATTTACGAGTGCTCCCGCATGGCAATCGGCAAATGATCCACTGGCCAATATCCAGATTGGAAATAAAACATACTCAGAAGATAGTTCAGGTACTTCATTGTCAGTGACACTCAAAAATACGGGAGTCAATCCTATACTTTCTACAGATGTCTACGTTGTCCTCTATGATAAAGATTCTAATGCTATTGGCTTCTCAAAAACAGTTCTCGATGGTATTCCCGCATATGGTCAAGTTGTAGCACCATACACCTGGCCAAGTTCCTTCAACGGTCAAGTCATTTCCATAGAAGTCCTACCTGTGGCAGAATAGCAGTATGATTCGATATATACAGAGGAAAGTCATGAATATAGATTGGGTGCTCTTTTTGGTAACCCTTCCACTTTTGGCGGCTGGTCTTTCGACGATGCATTCATTTACAGATGATAGTACGTTCGCTGTTCACCAATTCCTGTGGATTGTGGCATCTATCATCATATTTTTTGCTCTGAGTACTGTTGATGTTAGATTCCTTCGATTGCGTTCAGTGTCGGCTTTTTTGTTTACTGCTTCAGTACTTATTTTGTCTGCGCTATTTCTCATTGGTAAAGTCTCTCATGGCGCAGCGAATTGGATTGACTTTGGACTCTTTTCTTTTCAGCCATCTGATTTTGCCAAATTGGCACTCATCATTATCTTGGCTAAATATTTTTCACGTAGACATATAGATATCGCGAATATCCGTCATATCATCGTTTCGGGTGTGTATACGTTTATTTTCTTTGTTCTCGTTATTCTCCATCCTGATCTTGGCTCAGCTATCATTATGTTTTTGATCTGGCTTGGTATGGTTATGGTTTCAGGCATCTCCAAGAAGCACCTCTTTGGTTTACTCGCTCTTGTTGTTTTTGGTTTTACACTTCTTTGGTTTGTCGGTTTTCATGATTATCAAAAACAGCGCATCATCAATTTTATCCATCCACTCACTGACGTCCGTGGTTCTGGCTATAACTCATATCAGTCAACTATAGCAGTCGGATCAGGTGAGCTCTTTGGTAAAGGGGTAGGGTATGGTACACAGTCACGCCTCAAGTTCTTGCCAGAATTCCAGACGGACTTCATCTTCGCTGCTTTTTCTGAAGAGTGGGGTTTTGTCGGTGTACTCATATTTTTTACTCTCTACGGTATATTGATCTGGCGAATCATCGTTAATGCTACGCGTGGAGCAACTAATTTTGAAATACTCTATGGTGTAGGTGTCGCTATCTTTTTCATCGTGCACCTTCTCGTCAATGTAGGTATGAATATCCATCTATTACCTGTGACTGGTACGCCACTACCTTTTTTGAGCTATGGGGGAACGCACATCATGACGGAGTATATAGCTCTCGGCATCTTGATGGCTATGCGCCGTTACGCTCGTCCAGCACATAAGGATGCGGTCAAGAATGAGTTCTTGGGACCACAGTAGTAAAAGGAATATATTTTTACATTCCTATATTCTTCTCAGAGTACACTTTCTCAGTCTTACTCACCATACTCTCAAGTGTAAAATCTTTCTTTACTTTTTCATTGAGTGCACGAGCGTGTTGTCTGGCAATCTCTGGGTGCTCAGCATAGAAGGAAATAGCGTGAGCGATCTCCCGGGACTTATTTGGTTGAAGAAGGATACCAGAGGTCATATCATCGATAATCTCTGGAATACCACCAACACCAGTAGAAATAACTGGCATCTCTTGAAGACCAGCTTCGAGGAGCACATATCCGAGAGCTTCTGACTTGGAAGGAAGTAAGAATGTGTCAAAAGCTTTTATATATTGGAACGCATTGGTGACGTGTCCAAGAAGAAAAACGTGATCAGACAAGTTTAATTCAGCAATCATATTTTCTAGACGAGCACGCTCATGACCTTCACCCATAACTGTATATAAGTAATATGGTGCTGTGGCTGAGTCTTTATTAGTATCTATCAATTCACGCAGAGCTCGTAAAGCACCGTCGATATTTTTAATTGGATGCAATTCAGCAATAGTACCAATCCAATAGAGATGTTTGTATTCCAAAAACTTTTTTAATCCAGGAAAAGCTGCAACCAATGCTTGTCGTGCTCCATTTTTGGCATAGCCAGTTTCTCCTTTGATGCCATTATGAATAACTGTTATTTTTCCCGTCAATCCCGGCCAACCATTGAAAGCATCTTTTATATTTTGAGAAACAGCTATCGTTTGATGGGCAAGTATAAGAGTTAACCAATGAAGGATTTTTATTAATAGTTTCTGATAGAGCGGTCTCTCTTCGTTGAAAGCCCAGCCATGAGCAGTAAATATTACTTTAGGTACTCTCCGCATGCGTCCAATAAGAGCACCTATAAAACCAGCCTTCGAGCTATTAACATGAAGAATGTCTGGCTTCTCACGGCGGATAATCTGCCACAACTCTTTACATGTCTGTGCTTCTTTTTTAAAGCCGACTTGATTGCTCAATGAATCAATAGGAATAACCTTAATATTCTGAGATTCGAGCTTTTCTATGAGAGGTCCATTACCGCCCAAGATGACTTGGACCTTGTATTGGTCTTTATTGAGACTCGTGGCAAGCTCGTAGACATATTTCTGAGCGCCACCCCAGTTCGATTTGGTTATAAGATAGGCTATTTTCATATAGAGAGTTTTATTGTAGAGTAGAGCATACTATGGCTATAGTCAATAAAAGGGAACCAATACTGGTCGGTTGCATCGACATCATTATTCTAGCACTTTCTTTGTTTTTGACACTGGCACTCCGTTATCACTCGTGGCCATCACAGGAGACCATCAATTTCCATGCAACGCCATTTTCTATCATTTTTGCGTATTCTATAGTTACTTTCTATATATCTGGTCTGTATGGCCGTACTGTTTTCCTTATTCGCTCAACTATACCTGGTATAGTTATCCGTGCTCAGATTGTTAACGGTTTGATCGCTGTCGCCCTCTTCTATTTCATACCAAGTTTCCAGGTTACCCCAAAGGTAACGCTTTTTGCGTATCTCTTTCTTTCTTCAGCTTTGATTGTACTGTGGCGTATGAGTACATACTCACTTTTCTCACTTCGATATAAATATCCGGCTCTCGTCATTGGTTCAGGTCCTGAAGTAGAGGAATTGATTGCAGAGATGTCTTTCAATCCTCGCATCGGTCTCTCGTGTCGTAAGCGTATCGATCCAGAAGTATCTGCAGAGACTCTTATATCGAACATGGTAGATAATGGTTCAACATTCCAATACATCGTGGCTGATATCAATAATCCTCACATCGAAGCCCTGCTCCCAGAACTGTATAACAAGTTTTTTCCAAAGACACAGATTATCGATATTCATGAACTCTATGAAGAGACGTTCAATCGTATTCCGCTCTCATGTATGAACTATGCATGGATTATGAGTCATATCAGTTCAGTTTCGCCACGGATGTATGATTTTCTAAAAAGAGCATTGGACTTATTTTTCGGAGTTATCATTTGTATCGCTACAGGTATTGTCTATCCGTTTGTCGCTATTGCTATCAAAATAGAAGATCGTGGTTCAATATTTATTCGTCAGGAACGAACTGGAAAAGGTGGTGTACCAATGCATTATTATAAATTTCGAAGCATGCAGAAGAATGATCACGGAAAATGGGTGAATGAAAGTGCTCAATCTGAAAATAAAGTTACTCGCGTCGGTCATTTTATCCGTAAGACGCGCATTGATGAATTGCCTCAGGGGCTTGCTGTCCTCAAGGGTGACATGTCCCTCATCGGTCCTCGTTCAGACATTGCTGGGCTCGGGACTCGTTTGAAGGATGCTATTCCTTACTATTCTGTACGTACTATCGTAAAGCCAGGACTCACTGGTTGGGCTCAAGTTAACCAGAATACGCCACCGCAAAGTATCGAAGAAAATAAGGTACGCATGTCATACGATTTGTATTACATAAAATACCGTTCATTTAGTTTGGATCTTCAAATTGTATTGAAAACATTTAAGACATTGCTGTCACGAGAGGGAATGTAGGAGAAATGATCAATGATCACGAATCAGCAGATTCGCCACTGGGCTGACGCAATGACCGAAAAATGGTAGATTAATATCTATGCAACCAAATTCTTTCAAACACACTATTTTCATTACAGGCGGTGCTGGCTATGTCGGCGCTATGCTTATTGATTTATATTCGACGAGAAATGATATAGAAACTATCATTGCAATAGATAAAGAGCCACTTCCTGATTTAATTAAGAATGTAAAAAATTTGGTCTATATTCAGGCCCTTACTTCTGATACGAGCTGGCAAGAGCAAGTCAGGAAATATAATCCTGATATAGTCATCCATACTGCATGGCAGATTCGTGAGATGTACGGTGATAAGAAGACTCAGTGGAAATGGAATATAGATGGGTCTGATGCGGTTTTCGATTTCGCTTTCTCGACACCTTCAGTTAAGAAATTAATTCATTTCTCAACTGTGGCTTCATATGCAGCCTTTTCAAATAATACAATTGAGCATTTATTTACTGAAGCTGAAGGTTTCCGTAAGACTGATTATTTGTACGCTGAAGAAAAAAGAATTTGTGAAGAACATTTGGAAGAGCGATACAAGAAGGCATTGGCTGCTAAAGGTGGTAATGCAGGACTGGTTCCGCACGTAGCCATTATTCGTCCTGCTGCTATTACCGGTCCACGTGGACGTTACATGCGAATACGCTTTGGTTTGCAAGCAGCGCTCTCTGGTCAACTCAAAGAATCTTTCATTCATCGCCTCATATCAGCCATGGTTTCTTTTGTACCAGTAACTAAGAAGTGGTGCCGACAATTCATCCATGAAGATGATATCGCTGATATCGTAACACTCTTTGCTTTCAATCCACTCAAGACTGACTATGAGGCTTTCAATGCATGTCCACCAGGTCCAGTCGTCACTGGTCGTGATATGGCAGAGGCTGTCCACAAAAGGCCAATTCGTATCAACCCATGGCTTATTCGTTTTGTATTCTTTGTGATGTGGAATATCAGCCGTGGACGCGTACCGACATCTAAAGGTGGTTGGAAATCTTACTCGTATCCTATAGCAGTTGATGGAACTAAGCTTACACGCATGTATGGTTACCACTACAAGTGGCCGTCAAAGGAAGCATTCGTCAAAAAACAGGGAAGGTATGCGAAATATATTAAGTAAGGAGTCCATAACTACAGATGCAAACCAACCATTTACATAATGGTGTTTTTATGCTTTCATTCTATTTAAACGAATACACGTAATGAATACACTACACACAGAAGGAAATTGAACAATGAAAATTAAATATAATGAATTATTGGATAGCGCCAATGCGCTTAACCCACTGATTGTAGGAGTGATCGGCACAAGATCTGAATTACTCATCGCAACGATGAATGCGCGATTCATCGGCTACTCACTTCGACCGGTCACTGACCTACAAAAGATCGATATATATGAGCTACGTTTGGACAAACTTGTCGGACTTGAACAACTGATAATGGACTTCATCAAGGCAAATGCTGAATCATCTAGTCCGAAACCACTTATTATCACCGCTCGGGATGCGAGTGAGGGTGGAGTTCAATCATCGTGGACGATCAGCGACCGAATCAAGTTGTATCGCACGTATATTTACATGCCTTATGTCACCATGTTGGACATTGAAGCCGAGACCGCTCATGAACTTATGGTTATTATCCTAGAGGCCAAATTAGTTGGGATAGGAATTCTTATTTCATTCCATGGCCTTCGTGAGTTTCCACCATGTTCCAAGATAATTGATGCTTCTCGGGTCTGCAAGGATGTTGGTGGTTGTGTCTTCAAAATGGCTATCATATGTCTGACTGTTGACGATCATCTACTTCTTCATGATACGGCCAATACTATACGTAGGGACAATTCGTATAAAGTCGCTGCTATGGCGGTTGAAAAACCGTATGGCATCTTATCGAGGTATAATGATGTCATTAATGGTGGGCCATTCATTTATGGCTATATCAGAGAGGGAGTAGTCGCCGGACAACCCAGAGCAATCGATGCGAGGGCAATCTATAACTCTCTTATTTGATTGAAGCGTGTTTTCACAAACCGTGGTCTGTACGACGCGGTTTTTTATTTGTTTAGTCAACTAGGTTTTACCTTGCAATATAGCTCCAAACCTATATAATACGCCCTATGTTCAAACAACGAATAAAAGCCGTCTACGTCGTCATTTTCGCCTTACTTATTGGATATTTCGTTTACGCCTCACAAGTTGCTGGTTCATGGGCTGGTTTCCATCCATTCCATCTCGGCCTTGATCTCTCTGGTGGTACACACCTTGTTTACTCAGCTGATGTCTCGAAGTTGGGTTCTGCTGACATTACTGCGTCCATGCAGTCTCTCCGTGACGTTGTTGAGAATCGTGTTAATGCTCTTGGCGTCTCAGAGCCTATCGTTCAGACTCAACTTGGCGGTGCTCTCTCAAGTGAGGGAAGTGCTTATAAACTTATTGTGGAACTTCCAGGAGTAACTGACGCTGATCAAGCAGCTGCTGAAATCGGCAAGACACCAGTTCTGGACTTTCGTCTTGCAACTGCAGCAGATATAAAAGCGTTCCAAGCTTCAACAACTATTCAGAATGAATCAACTACAACTCAAACAGCAGAGTACACTGCTCTCTTTAAAGATACTGGTCTAACTGGTGCCATGGTCAGTCGTGCAACAGTTCAATTTAATTCAACCACAAATGCTCCTCAAGTCGGACTCAATTTCACCACTGATGGGGCAAAACTTTTTAGTACTATTACCAAAAATAATATAGGTAACTATATCGGTATTTTCCTTGATGGCACACTCATCTCAGCTCCGGTAGTTCAGGCTGAAATCGATGGCGGTCAGGCTCAAATCACAGGTACGTTCCAGCTTACAGAAGTTCAAACAATCGTTCGTGATCTCAACTTTGGTGCATTACCAGTTCCTATTTCACTTATTTCGACAGAGACTATCGGTCCTACGCTCGGGGCCGCAGCAGTCAATGGTGGCATCATTGCTGGTATCATTGCTTTCATCATCATCAGTCTCTTTTTGGTCCTTTGGTATCGTCTACCAGGTTTGGTAGCTGTTATTGCTTTGGCAGTCTATACAGCTCTTATGTTGGCTCTATTTAAGATGATTCCTGTCACACTTTCAGCAGCTGGTATTGCTGGCTTCATCATCACTATCGGTATGGCGGTGGATGCAAACATCCTTATCTTTGAGCGTATGAAAGAAGAGTTACGTCGTGGTCGTGGTATTTCTGATGCTATGCATGAAGGATTTGCCCGCGCATGGACATCGATTCGCGATTCAAATATTTCTTCTATCATTACAGGTGCTATCCTTTACTACTTTGGATCTACGGCTATCATCACTGGTTTTGCTCTAGTATTCGTAGTTGGTGTTTTGGTTTCTATGTTTACTGCTATCACCGCATCACGACTCTTCCTATATGCAGTGGCTCCACGTAAGACAACCAAACTCGCAACATTCCTTATTAGCAATGGCTTTACGAAACTAACTAAATAATATGTGGGTCATCAATAACCGAAAAATTCTATACGCTTTCACAACAATTCTCCTTGTTATTTCGATTGGAGCACTGGTACTTTGGGGATTGAAGCCGGGCATTGATTTTGCTGGAGGAACCTTGATCGAAGTCTCGTATGACAGCCATCCTATTGTTGGCTTGGCAACCACTACAACTATGAGTAGTGTCATTCCAACTCAGGCTGAGCTTCTCTCTGCAGTTACTCCTATTGACCCCGCCGCTTCTGTTCGATCGAGTGGTACAGCTGATTATTTTATTCGCATGAAGGCAATCTCTCAAGCTGAAAAGGCAACTGTTGTTGGTGCACTTTCAATGAATGGTACGGCTTCTTCTACGATAAAGAGTTTTGATTCTATCGGTCCTGTCCTCGGTGCTGAATCACTTCGTAAGGCTATCGTCTCGATCATCCTCGTTATTCTCGGTATTGTGCTCTATATCACATTTGCTTTCCGTAAAGTTTCAGAGCCGGTCAAGTCATGGAAATACGGTTTGATCGCTATCATCTCTCTCGTTCACGATATCATCATTCCTCTCGGTGCTTTTGCTATCCTCGGTCAATATTTTGGCTATGAAGTCGATACACTGTTTGTCACAGCACTTCTCGTCATTCTTGGTTTCTCTATTCACAATACGATCGTGGTGTTTGATCGAGTTCGCGAGAATCTCTCACACGCTAGTGCCAATAAGCCATTCAGTGATGTTGTAGGGGAGTCAGTCAACCAAACGCTTACTCGTTCAATGAATACATCTCTCACTGTTTTGATTGCTTTGATCGCGCTTTACATCTTTGGTGGAGAATCAACGCAGCATTTTACTTTGGCACTCATTATCGGTATTTTAGCTGGTACGTATTCTTCGGTCTGTTTCGGTTCATCACTTCTCGTGACGTTTGAGAAGTTCACAAAGAGGAAATAAAAAAAGCCGGACAATGGGTCCGGCCTTTGCGTTTGGGTTTAATCTCTCCAATCGTCATCGTCATCAAATATTTTTCCATCTTCATCCTCATATCGTTCATGATGACGAACGAATTTTTCCATTAAAGCTTTGAGTTGTTCGAGTTTACCTACTGATTCATCTGACATTTTCTCGAGGACGTCGCTTTCCTCAACAAGCGAGCTCCCGCGGATCTCTTTTTTCAGAATGAACCAATCGGAGCGAGTGATGACCCTACTCTCATATAATTCTTCTGCAACACTGAGGGCTTGACGTTGGGTGACTAAAAGCTGGCTGACTTTGACTTTACTCTGGATGATGTGAGCGGAACGAGATTTCTCATATATGTTCAAATGAACTCCATTTGGTTTGTATTGCACAGACTTCCTTTGGTTGAAATTGTATTGAAATTACATAGAACGTCGTACTTCCTTGAAATTACTATGAAAAATTGACTGTGTCAATCGAGCTTAAAATAAAATCCTACTATATAATTACCATATGAAATTCACTTCATTTTCATTTGTCTCATATCCTATCAATGATATACCAAAAGCACGTGCTTTCTATGAAGGCGTACTTGGCCTCAAAGCGAGCTCCGAATGGATAGGGGATGACTCTGCGTTCATTGAATATGAAATAGGTCCTGATACGTTGGCTATCGGCAAAGGTGCGCCACATTTCAAACCAGGTAAGACAGGTGCGACCGCGGCACTAGAGCTTGACGGCGATTTTGATGGTGCAATGAAAGAATTGAAAAAGAAAAACGTGAAATTCCTCATGGAGACCTATGACGGTCCAGTGTGCACCATGATCTTGCTTGAAGACCCTGATGGAAACCAGATCATGATTCATCGTAAGAAAGCGAAGTAAGCTCGATTGTTGCAGATAAAGATACATTCAGGTACATAAAAACCCCGCACCGAAATGCGGGGTATTGATCTATCTCGACATCATGTCGTTTGAAAGATAAGCGGTGCAGTTTTTTCAAAAAATTTAGTTCTTCTTTTTCGGCCACCGCCACCAGACTTCTTTATGAATTCATCAAGGGGGATAATTTCCCCGTATAAATCAACGTGCCGTCGTCTATGTTCGACAAACCCGTCTTCTCTTAAACGGGCAATGGTTATGTAAACATCGGCGTAGCTGAACCATTTCCCACGGTAGTGAGATCTTATCTCTTTGATCATTCGTCGGCAGGATTTCCATTGAGTCGAACTCAAAAAACTGAGGATAATTTCGTCATCCAAAACAATGCGATTTCGGACATAAAGCCAGCGGATGAGGCTTAGAATCAGTATAACTCCAACAATATTGATAATATAAAGTGCCATAACATTCTCCCTTCAAAGAAGAACATTACGCTCTGGTTGTTATTTAGTCAACTGTTTCTTTTTGCCAAGCCAGAAAATAATACCGAGAATAATAGCGTAGACGACGGGGATGACTGCAAGACTCGGTGTCGGAGTAAAGACAATGGTTGTGACAATAGCTCCTGCGAGGATAATCCAGAGACCTTATGCAGCATAGGTAGAGAGTGAATATTTTCGTATCCAAAGACCGATAGCTCCACAAAGTTCAGCAATGCCAATGAAGTACATGAACCATAGTGGTAAATGTGCTTGGAGAAAACCGGCAGCAGCCACAGGGTCACCTAACAGTTTTGGTACAGCAGCAGCGAAGAAACCTATACTCATAAGTGTTTGTAAAACGTAATATGTTATTTTTTGTATTTTTGTCATGGTGGGATAATTTTAATACAAAATTCCGCATGGAGCTAGCCATAATGCATAAAATGCCGTATTGTATACGTTCATTCACTAGAGGGAGCTCAAATCAATTATATGGCTAAAAACTCACAATCTCGTTCAACAGTTGGTGCCTTCTCTGGCGATACCGTCCTCCGTTTTGAGGATGTATCCTTTGAGCATGGCCACAACAAGCCTATCTTGGACGAGGTGACCTTCAATGTCCGTCGAGGTACCAAAGTGACACTTATGGGTCAAAATGGGGCTGGGAAGAGTACGATCTTTGGTTTGATACTTGGAGCACCTCATGCAGGTAATAGTACAGAAGGGTATAAACCGGAGTCGGGTATGATTCATATTACCAATGGAGCGACGGTTGCTACCGCACGCCAAGTCATCCCTCGAGCCGACCTTGAACTCACCGTACGCGAATTTTTTGCAAATTGTTTTGCGGATAAAGTATATGATTTGGATCCACGAATTGACGCCATACTCGAGGTGGTCAATCTTCATGCAGTCAAAGGAAATGATATTAAAAATCGTCTGGTTAAAACTTTTTCTGGTGGTCAGCAAGCTCGACTTCTTCTCGCATCGGCTCTTATCCAAGATCCTGATATCCTTCTCCTCGATGAGCCAACCAATAATCTCGATAAAGCTGGTATCGAACACCTCACACAATTCCTTATTAATTATACAAAGACATGTCTGGTCATCTCCCATGATGCTGAATTCTTGAATGCTTTTACTCATGGCGTTTTGTATCTCGACATTCATACACGAAAAATCGAGCAGTATGTGGGTGACTATAAAGACGTGATAGATCAGATAGCTGCACGCGTGGAAAAAGAAAATATGGATAATGTTCGCCGTCAGAAGGAAATCGATGCCAAGAAATATCAAGCCGGACTCTTTGCCAATAAAGGTGGTCAAATGCGTCTGGTGGCAAAACGTATGCGCGAAAAGGCCGAGGAGCTCGAGGAAGAGATAGTGGATGTGCGTAGAGAAGATAAGACAATCAAGCAATTCTACATACCATGTCAGCAAGATTTGATTGGTGATATTATTTCTATCAGTAAGTATTCATATTTGGATTTGAAGACTCATAAGCCAGTCATGCGTACAGCTAAAATTGCTTTACGTCGTAAGAATCATCTCCTCATCAGTGGCCCAAATGGTATTGGTAAGTCGACTCTTATCGAAAAGATTTATGCGGCTTCAAAGCCAGAAACGCCAGTCGAAGGCATAAAAATAATGGATGGCGTTCGTGTTGGTTACTATCGTCAAGATTTTTCTATGATGGATTTTAATGACACTGTGTATCAATCTCTGGAAAAGGTTATTCGCTCTGTTGATGGCCGTTTTATCGAGACCGAATTGCGTGCTACAGCCGCAGCATTCCTCATCGCTGGTGAAATGGTTCACACCAAGATTGGTTCGCTTTCTGAAGGTCAGAAAGGTCTGGTGGCTTTCGCTCGTCTGGTCCTTTTGCGTCCGGGACTTCTCATCATGGATGAGCCAACTAACCATATCAATTTCCGTCATATTCCTGTTATTGCCAAGGCCCTCGATGCCTATGAAGGAGCTCTCATCATGGTCTCACACGTGCCAGAGTTCGTTGCTCAAATCAAGATTGATCAGACTTTGGAGATGGGGAAGTAAATCTGATGGTAAACACGAACTATTTAAGAGACCTGTATTAATTGTGAAAGTATTTAATTCACATATGATTTGGATGATACCATTAACAAGTAAAGCAAAATCAAACAAATTTTATAGAAAAATTTCCTATGATACAGGAACATCATGGGCCAGTATTACTCAAATGAGGACTATAAGTACTAAACGATTATTACGTAGAGTTGGCATGGTCAATGAAGATGACTTTATACAGGTAATCGAAGAAATTCGTTCCCATATAACCATCGGACTTCGCATTGCTGCGAGGTCCTCGGAGGCCGAAGCCACTAATAGAATAAGTATAGACGAATCAAAATCATTGTCAAACTAAAGTCCCAAAGCTCGCAAAAATCCCGTTAATTCTTCACCTTCAATTTTGCGGAAGGCGTTTGACTGTAACTTACCGAGGGTAATATTCATAATCTGGGTGCGCTTCATAGTATCTATCTCTGCGAAGAACATAGAGCACATCTGGCGGAGGTGACTGCCACTATCAGTGAGACGAACGGTGAAGAGGGTGTCACTGATGAGGTTTACACTATAGTGAAGTGGTTTTGAACCGTTGATGACGACACCTGACTCCATTTTTTCTTTGAAGTTGGCACGGAGGGGTCCGAGCGTCTGAATGAGGAATTCTTTCATGTGCTCATGAGCGGGATTGAGGAGACGGTCAGTGATGCGACGATCGTTGGTGAGGATGACCAGACCCTCGGCATTCGTATCGAGACCACCCACCGGGAACATGCCATTCAAGGGAATAGACTGACTGATGTCGATGGTACCTTTGCGTGTAGGATCGGTACTGACACCGCGTGGTTTGTTATAGGCATAATAAGAGTACGACTCCGGCTTCCTCGTATTTCGGACCTCCACATTGTCACTCTCCGTCACCTGATCCCCCAGTGCCGCAAATCGTCCGTTGATCGTCACCATGCGCTTGGCAATCAACTCATCCGCCCCACGTCGCGTGCTGTAGCCTTTCCAGCCCAGGTATTTGTTAATACGCATAGGGAATTCACCAGGAGCTTTCTTGGGGATAGGTGAGGGACCGTGAGCGGACTTCGCTGGGCGGTGAGTCGTTTTTACGTTCGACTTAGAACCCGAATTCACTCCACCCGCGAACTTTGACGCGCTCGTAGGAACTAACTTTGAAAGCTTCGCAATAGACATCCCTGGCACGCTGGTGGAGCGGATAGGTGTCGTAGCACGAGCTGGCGCGCCTGATTTGCTGAATTTTGTGGGTTTCTTGGAGAAGACCATAGGGACGAACTGTAACACATGAGGGAGGTGGTGTACAGGGAATTTGATTATCTCCATAAATTTTAAAGAAGTGCTAAAATATCAGTAATGACGACACAACAAGCGGTTAAAGAAATACAAAATAGATTTGATGTTAATGCTATTTTTGCATACAAAGTATTTCAGCTTGCAGATAAATCAAGACTGTTTGAAGATGTGGCACAGATAATAGAAGACAAGCCAAAGCCTTTTGTAAAATGGGTAGGTGGTAAGAGACAACTCTTGAAGCAATTTCGTCTCATGAATTTGTATCCACCAGAGAGGTTTGATAGTACAACCGGAAGATATTTTGAGCCGTTCGTAGGAGGTGGAGCAGTATTCTTCGATCTCCTTCCAGAGAAAGGGTTTCTTTCTGATATGAATAAGGAATTGATAACGACATATAATGTCATCAAGAATGATGTAAATAACCTCATACAAGCACTGAAGAAACACAAAGTAGACAAAGAATATTATTTAAAGATTCGTGCTCAAGATCCGAATAAATTGAGTGACGTAGCAACTGCTTCCCGTTTTATTTATTTGAATAGAACTGGGTTCAATGGACTGTATCGTGTGAATAGTAAGGGAGGCTTCAATGTACCCTTTGGACAAAATAAGAATCCACTTATTTGTGATGCAGAGAATCTAAAGAAAGTTTCAATAGCTCTCCAGGGTATTGAAATAAGACATCAAGATTATAAAGAAGTGTTAAAGAAAGCTAAAAAAGGAGATTTTGTCTATTTCGATCCCCCATACTATCCACTGAGTAAGACTGCGTCGTTCACCTCATATGTGAAGGAATCTTTCTTGGATAAAGAGCAAATAGAGCTTCGTGATACATTCCTCGAACTTACCAAGAGGGGTTGTTTCGTCATGCTCTCGAATTCTGACGCGCCATTTATCAATAAGATATACTCTGGTCATAAGGGAGTACGTATCAATAAAGTTCAAGCTGGCAGAGCGATCAATTCAAAGGGTAGTGGCAGAGGTAAAATTACGGAAGTATTAATTACTAATTATTAAATTATGCCCGAAATTTATTCTAATCAGGATTTTCAATTAGTTAAGGGTGCAATAGAAAAATATACCGCAACTTTTGGTGCAACCTATAATTTTAATGAAAAATCCCTAGGATTTGAGTTTCTTGTATTGGAAAAACTTTTCAATCTACAAGAGGATGAGATTATAGAATCGATAACAGATACTTTTTTTCAGCAAAAACTAGGTAACGATGCTGATCCGGATCGTGGCATTGATGCGGTTAAAATAGATGAAGAAAAAAGAGAAATTCACCTATTTAATTTTAAGTATGTAAATGCAGATTTTGACAAAATTAAAGGGTCTGAATTTGAAAGATCAGAAATTGATAAGATACTAGCATTTATTAATGATTTATATCAAAAAAACACTGCAAACTTCATAGGAAAAAAGGCAAACAAGCTTCTTAGAGACAAAGTTACTGAAATTTGGAGTCTGATAGATAGTGGCACCACCTTTACGTATAAAATTCATTTAGTGTCAAATATTTTCAAAGGTCTGACAAAAAATGAAGAAGAACGTCTTGTTGATTCATTAAAAATTTTTAAAGGTGAGGTGAGACATGACTATATTTTGGTTGCAGATATTGTTGATCGATTAACACAAAGAACAGAAAAAATTAATAGTAAATTTAGAGCTCTCAATACTAATTTCTTTGACAAATCAGATTCTGGCCGCAGAGCATTGATTATCGAAATGTCAGGTATTGATTTGTTAAGAATTGTATCGGATTCAAGTTCAGTAAGAGAAAATTGTGATTCTACGAACGAACAAATTCTTTCGTCAATTACTAATGAGAATGCCTTTTCTGATAATGTCAGGGTTTATTTAAAAGACAGAACAAATGTAAATAAAAATATTAAAGAGACAGCGTTGGATGAAATTGAACGTTCAAAGATTTTTTTCTATAACAATGGAATTACAATAACTTGCGATAAAATCGATTATCAAGGTTCCAGAAATCCTATCATTACCCTCAAAGATCTACAGGTTGTAAATGGTGGTCAAACAATACATGCACTGAGAGATGCGTTTGAAAAGAGACAGGATGGTTTTGAAAAGATTAGTGTATTATGTAAAATTTTTGAGACTGCTGATATAAGTTTCAAAACTAAAATCGCCGAATACACTAATAGTCAGAACCCTGTTAATGATAGAGACATTAGATCCATTGATTCGGTACAGATAAAACTAGAACAAGATTTTAAGTTGTTGGGATACGCTTATGCTCGTAAAAAATTTCAACATGAAGAAGTTATAAAAAACAAACGTATTGATGCGGAAAAGCTTGGCCAAGCACTAATGGCTTTTAGTTTGGAAATGCCTGCGGAAGCAAAAAATAAGAAATCAATAATTTTTGGAGAAAAATATAATCTTATTTTTAATGATAGTTTAACAGCAAAAAATGCTTTAAATATTTTGGAATTATATCAAAAAATAGAAATTCTTAAATTGAAGAACAAGCTCCCCAAACCTTATCTTTTGCACGCCACATATTATATTATGTTCTTTATAAAGAGGCTTGCATTAAAAGCAGGTTCAAAGGATTACATTACTTTCTATGATGAATCACTGGCAAATATCGAAGTTATAATTAATAAGGAAAAGTCAAAACTTAAAGACGAATATTCAGACGCTGTATTATTTAAATCAAATAGACCGAAAGAATATTTGGCAGAATTAGATTTATAAAAATATGAAAAAAGAAAACTTAAATTTACTTAATAATTCTAAGGTAATTCAGTGGTGCTACGAGGCTATTACGCCTATCTCTTTAATGAATACTGAGAGTGAAGAAAAGCTTAAGGAATCAAAAGAAATAGAGAAGAAGTGGGGAAATGATGTCATGCATACTACTGGAGGAAAACAATGGACAACAACTCTTTGTCAGGAGGTTGTTATGGAAGCTCTTATAAAACTTGGCAGAGAGAATGTCAAAAAGACAAAGCCCAAGAAAAGCTCACTAAGAGATAAGAAGTATGATCCTGACTTGGAGTGTGATGATTATGTCTATGAAGTGAAAGGAAGAAGCTGGTCAACTCCGGGAACTGCCGGTGAAAAAATTCTTGGTGTACCTTTGAAATATGGAGAATTGCCACGTTTATATAATAAGCCACTGCAAATAGTTCTCGTTGGATATCAGGAGTATGAAGCTCGGGAGAAGTTTGCTTTTGGTGATTTACTTGATTCAAAAAATCAAACTAAGGAATTACATGAAAGCCTCGCTTTTTATAAGGAACAACATATTGAGTACGTAGCATTCACTGATATACTTACAAAGATCGGTTATCCAAAAGATTGCTGGAAGAAATAGTATGTCGAAAGCAGTTGAATTTAAACTACATCCAGAAACATTCGACCTTGAATGTACCACCGTTTGGGCATTCCCACGACGTGGTAATTGGGCTACTCATAAATCAGATTGGCGAGGAAATTGGTCTCCTGAGGTCGCACGTAACCTTATTCTTCGTTATTCAAAGGAAAAAGATGTGTTACTTGATTCAATGATAGGTGGTGGTACCACTGCCATAGAAGCTAAGATTCTTAATCGGAATATTATCTATTCAGATATAAACAAAAAGGCCATTGAACGTACAAAAAAGACTCTTTCATTCAAAGTCAAAAGTAAAGCTTGGCAGAGAGGTTTTGTCTGGGATTCACGCAACCTATCAAAACTGAAAGATAAAACTATTGATTTTGTGCTGACACATCCACCATATGCTGACATCATAAAATACAGCGAAGGAAAGCTGGTTGATGATTTATCTAACATCCACGACATAGACGCTTTCTGTGATGAAATGGAAAAGGTTGCCAAAGAATTCTTTAGGATTCTTAAACCAGGAAAATTCTGTGCTATTTTAATGGGTGATACACGACGAAACAAAATGTATCAGCCACTTGCTTATAAAGTCATGGATCGTTTTTTGAAAGTAGGATTTCTTTTAAAGGAAGATATTATAAAGAGACAGTTTAATTGCAAAGCAACAGGATTCTGGGTTACAAAATCAAAAGAGGCCAATTTTCTATTGATTATGCACGAACATTTATTTATCTTTCAAAAGGTGAAATAAAATTGCTATAATTCTCCCCATGGACCCAGACTCCTCACCAGTCACACCTAGAGAAGATATTGTAGAAACCCCAGAACCTATTGAACCACCAGCCGTGGAGACATCCACTGCACCACCAGAGCCCGTAGAAACGCCCATACCAGCACCGACCCTTATTGCCGTAGAAAGTCAAAATGAGGCATCAGAATCGCCTACACCGATAATTTCAACTCCCGCACAAACGCCATTTGACCCGCATTCGGCTGGCAGAATTGATTTCCTGAAGATGGTCCTCAAACCGAAAGCGGTGGCGGCGAGACATGCGAAGGTGGCAGAACATTTGGATCGTCTGGTGGCACATGCGCGCGAGAGGGGAAGTATCGATCACAAAGAAGTGAGACTGTTACTCATTGTCGGCAAAGCGACTGCCACACGCTATCTCAGCACCTTGGTCAAACAAGGCAGACTCACCCGCGAAGAGAAGCCAAGGGGACACAATGATGTCATCTATCACGCGGTATAAAAAGGAACCACCGACATCAAGAGACATCAGTGGTGTGTTAGTTTCGACTCGCATCGAAGGAGTTGGTAAGTAATTGGCGAATCATTGCAGCACATTCCCAGTTTCTGCCAAAATTGTGCGGTAGTTGTTCAATGATGGAAACAGCGAAGGGAATATATGCCGACCGACCGTTCTCGAATATCGTCGCCTCAAAAAGAATGTATGAAAGACTATTTCGTTCTACGGTGGCGAAGTCAGAGGTTATAACAAGTTCCATGCTCTTTTTGTACACAGATACCTGTGCTTGCTTATACCGATACATCCAATAGGCTGCTGCCAAGAGGATTCCACGACCAGCGCTCGTAAGAGCATCCGGGTCGTCAAATGTATATGTTTTCATTCTATTGTGATATTGCCACTTCATACAGATAAGTCAAGTGTGCTATAATCTCTCTATGTCCATATCCTACAAAACAGTTACCTGGTACTCACAAATCGTCGCCATCATTTTATTTGTTCTCGTCTGGTACGTCGGCTTTTGCGTCGGCAGATATTGGGTCTCACCAGGACGAATGGGTACTGATGCCCCACTAACCGGAGTTGTTAATGCCGCAGTCTTCCGCTGTGATATGCCGGCGAGCTCATTTATCTCAAGTGTTTTCTACAGTGATCGTGTGAGCCTCACACTTTCGACTGGTCGTCGCATCACACTTCCTCATGCCATGTCTGCCGATGGCGCTCGTTATGCCAATGCTGATGAATCATTTGTCTTCTGGAATAAAGGAAATACGGCTTTTGTTACTGAAAATGGTACGACGACATGGAGCGGGTGTGTGGTGAAGTAGGTTTGTGATAAAAAAAAGTTACAACACAAAAAATAGAATTTTGGAACATAATCACGGTGATTTGAGGTCACTGTTAGTTAAACAGATAAGTTTCGCTGATTCATTCAGGAAGTGGCTGAATAATTCCTAGGACAAGGAATAATGCATACCCGAAAAGCGTCAAAAATAAAAGCTGAAACAACTCCTCGATGTGCGAGTGAACCCGAATCTCGCCTTCCTGAATGAGTCAGTGAAATGTCCGTAATTATAAATTGTTACGTTTAATATATTTTGATATTATGCTCAATATGAATAAAAAAAGTGGAAAAGATAAGTTAGAGGTACTGACATTTAACACAAAATTGAGTGTTATTGAGAAAAAAAACGGTATTGATCCTAATTCAAATTCAGATAAGAAATTGGGTGATTTCTTGAAGGAAATAGGTTATAAATCGTTGGCAGACATGTTGCGTACAGCTTAATATATTTTCCTATGCTCAATGCAACAAATTTTCCATTTATAACGGATGGTGTTTTGAGACGTAATATGGATGCAGCATTTGTCCATTTGACAGAGCTGGCATTTCTTTCTGGTTTAGCTAAATATGGTGATGCTTCAAAAAGTAGTTTTAGAAAGACTGCTATTGTTTATACAGCATCAATTATCGAGGCAATGTTGCTCTGGTATTTGAAAAGCAAGTTCCCAGAAGCAAGTCTAAAAAGGGAATCTAAAATATTCAAAATTACAAAAGACATCTATAACATAAATGAGTTAGAGAAAATTGTTTTGGGAAAGTATGTGCAAAAAACAGAAAATGTAAGATTTTCTAAATTAAATCTTGCTGATATAAATAATTATTGTAGAGAGAAAGGTATTATAAATCATACATTATATAAAGATGTTGAAGTGGTTAGAAAACTAAGAAATAGATTACATATAGGCACTTTAAGTGTAATAGAGACTGATTATTCAAAAGCTGATCTCGAGTTTGTATTTTCAATTGCAAAACGAGTTAAGCACATGTTTTCGTTGGTAAGTGAACGATAGTTCACCTATAATGTAGAGATGGTCACGAAAGAAAGTATAAAAGAAAAAGTAATCATGCACATGGATGGTGACGCCTTTTTCGTGGCGTGTGAAGTTGCCAAGAATCCAAGTTTGCGCGGCAAGCCGGTGGTGACTGGAGAAGAGCGCGGTATTGTCTCAGCACTTTCCTATGAAGCAAAGGCACTCGGTATCTCTCGAGGGTTACCAATTTTTCAACTGAAGAAACAATTTCCACAGGTGATAATTTTGCCTGGTGATTATGCGTGCTACGCCCACTATTCAGAAATGATGTTCAACATCGTGCGTAGATATGCCGATGATGTGGAGGAATATAGTATCGATGAATGTTTCGCAGATCTTACAGGTTTGGACCGACCACTCAAAATGTCATACCGAGAAATTGCACAGAGAATACAAAAAGAAATTACAGAAGAACTGAGGCTCTCAATATCCGTTGGCGTGGCACCGACAAAAGTGTTGGCCAAGGTGGCTTCGAAGTGGAAGAAGCCGAATGGGTTTACGATGATTAGCACTGATTCTGCGCCAACATTTCTCAGAGAAACTCCCATTGGAAAGATCTGGGGAATAGGGCCTCAAACTACTATTTTCTTAAAAAAGAAAGGGGTCATGACAGCCTTTGATTTTGCTTCTAAGAGTCACGACTGGATCAATGATAATCTCTCCAAACCCTATGAAGTTTTGTGGTTCGAGCTTAATGGTAAGTCGGTTATGCCAATAGATCCTAACCCAAAGACTAGTTTCGATTCTATTCAAAAGACACGCTCATTCCACCCAGCGAGTAATGATTCTGTTTTTCTTTTGTCTCAATTTTCGAAACACGTAGAAGATGCGTGTACCAAGGCGCGCCATTTTGATCTGGTGGCGAGTAGCGTTTCAATTTTCTTGAAGACACGCTCATTTGAATATCATACCCATACTTTTAAGCTCGATACACCAACGAATGCGCCGGAAGTCATCACTGATTTAATTGAAAAATATTTTCATAAAGTATTCCGGAGGCAAGTGCTGTATCGCACAGCTGGCGTGACTTTGCTCGGTTTGGTGTCGAGTGAAAGTATCCATATTCAAGGTGATTTGTTTGGCGGTGAATTGAAATCAGAGACGACCAAGAAAGGTGAGAAGTATGAAATTATTCACAAGCAGATAGATTCTCTCGAAGATAAGTTTGGTAGGAATGTGGTGTATCTCGCCTCGACTCACAAAGCGCGGGTGCGTGATCGAAAAGAGGGGATGGGGACAGAGGCTGATAGTCCCGATAGGAATCTGTTGTTTTTGTAATAGGTAATTTTGCAGGGGTGAAATATAATTGATATATGAAAATGCGACCTGGTGCTTATTATGTTTATATATTGAAATGTGTTGATGGCACTTTCTATGTCGGCTCAACAAATGATATGGAAAATCGTTTACATAAACACAACCATTTGAAGTCTGGTGCTCACTATACGAAAATCCGTCGACCGGTCGTCTTGGTTTGGAGTAAAAAATGTAGGACATATGCACGAGCGCGTAAAAAAGAAGGGGAACTGAAGAGACTTAGCAGAAAGGAAAAGTTTGTGCTAGTCTCTACATCAGTAAAACATAGTAAACCTTGAAAACGAAAGGATAGATTATGCAAAAAGCATTTGAAATTATTCCTACAGACACTGAGGTTGATCCAAACGGGTCTGAAACAGCTGATTTGGTTAAGACTGTTACGTATCGTACTGTTATTGTCAAAACAAGAGATCATGTCGGTCAAGCAGTTATTGTAGCTGGCAGGATTGTTACCTCATTATTTTTGGTTAGAAATGAAAAGATGGTTGATATTCTCATACCAAAAGTTGGTCAGTCTCAAGCGGTAGTTACAAAACGAGATGAATCAAACAACATCGCTTTGTTACAACCAGTGGAACTTGGGTCACATCATACAAGCAATGTTCCATCTTTTGGACAGGAGCGTATCAACACGGGGCCGATTGCAGCTTTCAGTGATCCATTGATTATGGCCGACTCGCGTAACGGAAAACCGCAGGCACTTATTGTGAGTATGCTATTTGTATCTAAAGTATGTCCTAGAAAAGAAGAAGTCATGTGGAGGTTCGAGCGTGACATACCAGCAGGGCTTGTTGGTGGTGGTATTTGGAACATTGAAGGAGCATTGACTGGTTTGTCGTTAGCGGTCAAAGATTCGCTTCTGAAGTCATCTCCAGATTATCGTACACATCTATACGCACTTCCAGCAGAACCGATTCTTGAGTTCGTAGAATCAAATTGAAAAATATGTCACACAAGACGCCGTTTGTATAAAGCGGCGTTTTTTTGTTCATCAATGTTATGATTAGGTCTCATGAAATTTTTCCGCATCTCTACTTTCTTGAAACCACGACCAATCATTCTTCGTCGCTCTATATATCATACTCGTAGTCATAAATTGTATCTGGCCAATAAAGAAGTGGCGCGCCACTTGGTCCATGAACGCGTGACGCATTTTTTGAAATATTATCAAGTGACGCATGGCATTTCAGTTGGCAAAATCGCTATCCGCAATCAGAAAAGCCGATGGGGAAGTTGCTCAAAGAAAGGTAATTTAAATTTTAATTATAAGTTAGTGTTTCTCTCGCCCGCAGAGCAGGACTACATCATCGTCCACGAAATTTGCCATATAAAAGAGTTCAACCATGGTAAAGATTTTTGGAAACTCGTTGCTGAAACTATTCCTGACTGGAAACAGGTGCGAGGCGAATTGAAAAGAGTTGGAAATGCTGAACTGTGATAGAATTTATCTATGACAATACTACTTGTACTCATTTTAATAGTACTTACCCTCTGGACGCTCTGGGGGTATGTTTCATCTCGTGTTGAGCAAGCTGAATACTCGATTCTTGAAAAGAAAAAAGGATATGAGATTCGACTCTACCCACAACATATCGTGGCGCAGACGACGGTGGAGGGAGACTATCGCACTGCTCTCAATACTGGTTTTCGTATCGTCGCTCGATATATCTTTGGGGGGAATATTAAAAAACAGAGTGTGGCTATGACGGCTCCGGTCGTTGCCCGCGAAGATGCCTCTCAAAAGATCGCTATGACTTCACCAGTTGTGTCAACACAACATTCTCTTGAAAATAAAAACGGTACACGAGTCATTTCTTTTGGTATGCCGAAATCATATACACTTGAAACACTGCCAATACCGACTGATTCTCGAGTTAAGCTCGTCCAGATTCCCGCTGAAAAATATGCCGTCAAAAAGTTCTCATGGTTTGCTACTGAAAAAAGAGTCAAGAAGTTTGAAGGGGAATTGTTGTCGATGTTGGCTACTGATCATGTGGAGACCCTCGGTGTTGTGGCTTATGCAGGCTATGATGCACCATGGACACCGCCATGGATGAGGAAACAGGAGGTGTTGGTGAAAGTTAAATAAAAAACAAAACCCGTTCCAAACATCGGAACGGGTCTTTTGATTCGAAAGGGAGGTATTTTAGTGGGCGCCGGCGGCCGCATTTTGTATCTGATAAGCTACTTTTGAATGGTGGCCGGGCTTCATGTTGCCGATGCGCTTTTGAATGGCAGGCGGGCGATTCTCTGGACGGTAAACGAATGTCGAGTTTCCATTTGTGTTTCCGGAAGCATTGAATTTTCTTGCCATAATGTTACTCCTATTTTATTTTTGGTTAACAGCTGTTAAACCGAATGTACTGACCAGATACCAAAATAGCGCATCAGGATTATTTGTCAACGTTCATAAGTGCATTACTTATTTCAATAAATAAAAAACCCGACGCAAAACAACATGCGAGGGGTGAGAGGGATCGAAACAAAAAACCTAGGCTGGAACTAGAACTGATTTGCCGATGCCTTGCCGGACTATGAATACCGCTCGGATCAAGTTGTTGAGGCTTTCAATTGCGCGCCGTTTAAAAACGCGCACAAATTTATCTAGGCGAATGAAAGCATTGAAAATGTATCCTTGATTTTTCTCATCAAACTCGAAGTTGGTTGAGATTATTGCACCATCAGAATTGTTTAAGGCAACCCACGCACTGCTTGATGTGCAATTATTTTTAGCGGTTTGCATTTTGACGAACATTTTAACCAATGCTTCCTGTAGTTGAAGCATGATTTGTTTAGGAAGTGTTGCGCCCACGTGTGTGCAGATAACGTGTGCCGTGATGTGACGTGCGACACACCTATTTCTTTTCGCAGTTTTCATAATTAATGACTAAGTTCCGAACGTTTATTTTTTGAAAGGACTCCAATTGTGCACCAGGTTTCCATCCTAGTCCAGGCAAGATAGTACACTCATTTTACGTATCTGTCAATGATTTTTTACCCATATTTTGCCTCACGTATATATTTATATACTATGGCTTCGTGCCTGACGGCAGACAAGTAAAATCGCTTGACATATATATTTCTTCCTGTAATATGTACCCCACGCCCCGAAATGGGGTGGTCTGCCCTTTGAAACCGAAATATTGAGAACGTATCCTACAAAATTTTCCACTTTGTAGGACGTAATGTCCTTTTTGATTCTTATCGGAATCAGAAGGATAGTGTAAGTTTGAAATCTATTTTTTTTGAACAATAATTTCTAAGTGAGCTAGAATTTTAACCAGTGAAATACAATTATAGTATGTACTTTTAGTGCCCTCTATTTTGTTCCGTTCACTTTTAGTTAAGAGTTTGATTCTAGCTCAGGATGAACGCTGGCGGCGTGGATAAGGCATGCAAGTCAAGGGGGCTCCGCA
>Ga0208507_1000448_pt1 | contig 27004 bp, 21 predicted proteins | sample CryBogCBH12Aug01_FD_184626 | JGI IMG/M metagenome (GOLD analysis project Ga0208507, IMG submission 184626) | Freshwater microbial communities from Crystal Bog, Wisconsin, USA - CBH12Aug09.1 (SPAdes) (version 2) | ecosystem: Environmental > Aquatic > Freshwater > Lake | place: Crystal Bog... | reverse complement strand
CATTTTGTGAAGGCGGACATGGTCAAGCCCGGAGCCGTCGTCATGGACGTGGGCGTGAATCGGATTCCCGACACCACTTCCAAGCCCGGCACCAAGCTCGTCGGTGACGTGGACTACGCGAACGTCCAACCCATCGCCGGCAAGATCACGCCCAATCCCGGCGGCGTCGGCCCGATGACCATCGCGATGCTGTTGCAAAACACCGTGCGCGCGGCGGAGCAGACGGAAAGAGCGGCATAATCTGATTGCCGCCCCGACGGTCTGAAACAAAAAAAACGCCACGGTTGTCCGCAGCGGTGGTGGTTGGTTGTTTTTTTGGTTTGGCGCTTATTCGGTAACAGTCATGGCCTCTTCAATTTTGGCTTTGATTTCAAAGATTAACTGTTTGTTCTTGCTCTTGTAGGCGGTGACCGATCCTGATGAGGTGTCAAAATGGACAATCCAACGGGCAAAACCCACATATTTGTAAGCCACATAAATAAGCCCTGCCCCAATCAAGCCAAGCAACCAGCCTCCATGCTTAAGGTCGTTTAGAGCCGCCAAGCCCATGATTCCACCAATAATTGCCAACAGCCATGCCAGCCCACTGCTGGCGCCCACGACACGAATACTGGCAATGTTTTTCATGAAGTAAGAATTGCCGCCGAAGACGGCTTTGGAATTGGAGATGGAAACATCGCCGTTTTGATAGATGATTTTTTCAGCCATAGTTTTAGTTTTGTTTGTGTTTATTTTGGTTTGTATTTCGACTGCAAATTGCTTTGGTCACAAATTCAGCAGGTAATCGTCGCAGGCCTTCGCCTTGTCCTTGGAATCTTGAATGATTTTTTCCACACGGGAATACTCGTCTGCCAGTTTTGGTTCGATGAGGTTTTTATAGGCCGAGAATTGAGTCGCTTCGGACGCATCATATTTGTTCATCAGAGGGCAAAAGACTTGATTTGCAAAAGAGTCGTCTGAAAAGGCCCTCGCTATATGCCATGCCGGGCCGGTGCCACAACCTTTGAAGCTGTGAAAGTTGTCCTGGGATTCAAGGCTGTCTTTTACCCTCACTAAACTTTGCCATTTGCCATCCACTAAATCCGCCTTTCGTTTGGCATCAGTGGCGGCTCCAATCAACTCTTCCGCTTTCGTTGCCTTCTCGCTGCCCTCCACATACGAATGCGGAAACTGCGCCGCCTCGCTGCCGTAGTCATCCAGCCCCGGCAACTGGATGTTGGGACGGTCATTGGCCAGATCAATCCGGTCGGAGAAGGGCAGCGAAATCTGGTCGCCCTTTTTCTTGACCACGTTCAGCAGTTGGATCCGGTAGCTAGTGGAGGGCGTCTGGAATTCCAACACGCGGCTTTTCTTGAACGTGTCTTCCAGCACTTCCAGCGTGACCGTGCCTTTGATGACGCGCGTGGTGTCCACCGTATTGACCACCTCAAATTGCGCGTCGGCGATTTTCAGAAACACCGGTAGGCTGTTGATGGACGACCGCTTGAACGCATCCACCAGCACGGCTTTGGTCAACTCCGCAGCTTTGGGCGTTGCCGCCGGTGCCGCCGACTGGCTTTGGGGTGACTGGCTGGAGGGCGCGGCTTCGTTTTTTGAACAGCCGGCAATGGCGGCCATCATCAAAAAAGGAATCAAGTATGTGTATTTGTTTTTCATGTGAGGTTTGTGTTTGTTTGCGACAAGTCTGGTCATTGCGTGCGCACGCGGTAGAAGCGGCGGGGATAGTTTGCCGGTTGCGGGTCGCTGAAATAGTTGGTGCCGCTGACCAGCGTGTTGGTGGACACGCAAACCCAGTCTTGCAGGTTGGTGCTGGCTTGCACTACCACGTTGGAACCCGTTGGACCGGTGAAACCAAAATAGAAACATCCGGTGGAAAGCCGGGCGTTGCCTGCGAATTCCAGTGGCGCAGGTTGCTGGCTTGAAAGGTTGGCGGAAACCGACACAACTTTTCCAGTGCTCGTATGGATTATTTTCAACGTGTTTGTGCCGGAATAATTTCCCGCCAAGTCTTGCGCATAGATTTGCAGAATGTTTGTGCCGTTTACCAACGGCACATTGTTTGACCAAATACTCCAGCCGTTCGCAACATTCCAGCCGCCACTGTTTATCTGCCAACGCACGGTTCCGCCAGTGCCGTTGTCTTTGATTGTGCCGCGTGCGGTGATAGTGCCATTGGTGGTCTTCAAGCCGGTCTTGGGAGAAGTCACTTTCAAAACAGGCTTCTGCACATCCAAAAACGTCGCCGTTAGCACCAAGTTCGGCTGCATTACAAACGACGTGGCCATATTTGTCGAAAGCACCACTGTGCCGCCCACCTTCACCTGCCAGTTGGTCAACACATAGCCTTTGCTAGGAGTATCTGTCAATGTGATCAAACTGCCGACGACCTCTGATTGCCCGTTAACCGCCCCCTTGAGCGTGCCGCTGCCTACGATATTAATGGAAATGGGAGCCGTCACGATATAGACCACGTTTGCGCTATTGGTTGACGAACAGTTCCCGGAGGTGTCCACGGCGTAGGCTTTGATGATATTAGTTCCCGCCGTCAATGTCACCTGTGCCGTCCAGTTGCTCCAGTTGTTTGCCGTCGAAGCCAACGCCCAACTTGCATTGTTTAGCGAATAATACACCTCCGCGACCGCCTTGTTATCGCTGGCCGTGCCCGTTACCGTGAACACACTGTTGCTCCACTTCTGTCCTTGCGTTGGCGAAACGATTTTCAGGATCGGTGCCGTGGTGTCCATTACCGCCGTTGCCCAGCCGCCGTAAGTGCTACCCCAGCCCGTGGTGCCTGACTTGTAATAAACCGTGCCCGTTTCATACGAAAAAACCGTGCTGTCAGCGCTGCCAGCAATATTACCAACAATAGGGGCATTGCCTTGGAAATGAACCTGATTAAGATCGTAACAAAAAGCGAAGGCATACCCGCCAATATTGGTGACACTGGCGGGGATTGTTATATTTGTCAGCGTATAACAAGCCATGAATGCCTCGGGCCCAATCATGGTTACGCCTTCGGACATTGTTAGTGTCCTTAATTTTGAGCAAGATTCAAATGCTTGGCCAGCAATAAAGGTTACGCTGCCAGGCACTACAACATTTGTTATTATGGCCCAATTCTCAAACGCGCCTCTACTAATGGTAGTAACCGAAAATCCGTTGATGCTGCTGGGAATAACGACATTTCCAACAGAACCGTCATAACCGGTGATGGTGGCGGCTCCGTTGGCCAGGCTGTAGGTGAATTGAGCTTTGGCCACAAGTGGCAGCAAGCACTGCAAGGTTATCCCCAGCAGACAAATCTGAATCAGGTTTCGTTTGGTTGTTTTCATATTATTTGGTTTTGTTGTTTTTAAGGCACCACATTTTTTTTGCGGCATCGGTAGGACGGGCAGTCCTCTGCCCGCCGTCGTTTGGCAACGGACACATTTTGGTTCACCGAGACGGCGCGCACGGAGTGACGCGCCCTACCGTAGCGCCGTAGGCGCGGCATATTTGTAGAACCACGAATCCAAAGAAAATCAAGCCCCGTCGGGGCGGCATATTCCGCTCCTACGGAGCTGGATTCATTGAGCGAATTCATTCTACAAATATGTCAGCCCTACGGGCTTTGGGTTCTGGTTTCCGTTCGCGTGGTTGGCGTATTTCGCGGTTTTCATTGACCGCGAACCACGCGCAATACGCGAACGGATTTTTGTTTCTTCATTCATCCTGCTTAATTCTTCATTTCCCCTATTCACGGCACGACGATTTGCACCGTGTCGCTGGGCGCGGCTTGGCCGGCGTCGTTTGCGGCGATGATATAGATTTTCACCGTCTTGCCGGTGGGCAGACCGGTCAGCGTGGCATCGCTCTCGCTGGTGGTAATGTTGTTCACGGGGACGGCATCCACACCGTCAATTTGCTGGAACACGCGATAGCGGGTGGCGCGGGTGGCGCTGCTCCAATGCGCCAGCACCGTGCCCGCCGGGCCGGCGGTGAGCGCCAAGCCATCGGCTTGATCCGGCAAATTACTGGCCCCCGGTTCGTTCAGGCCAAAAGCCAGCCAGAGCGGGTCGGTGGGATCGAGCAACTGGCCGAGTTCGGCGATCAGGCCGCTCATGCGGTCGCGGAGCGTTTGCGCGGCGGTGTCGCGGAGGGCTTTTTTATTGCCGGCATCAGTGTTGCCCTCGGCGGCGGCTACGCGGGCATCCGAAAACGCCTTGAACAGCACGCCGGCTTGGGCGGCGGTGACGACAAACTTGGGCGTGTTGACCTCGTAGCTGGGGTTGGCGGTGAAATAGTTTTGCAGCGAGAGCAGCAATGCCTGGCGTTTGGATTGCGTGGTGGGCACGCCGGTGGATAGATCGGGAAAGCCGGTGGCCACCCACGCCTGACTCCAGGTGCCGCCCAAAATCTGGGCCAGCACGGAACTGGCGGCGCTGATGAAGGCTTTGCCGTTGGAATCCGCCACGGTCACGGCGGTGCTCAAGTCGGTCTTGGCACTCAACGCGGTTTGATAAACTTTCTGGGCGGTGACGGCAGCGGTCAGATCCGTGCGCACATCGGTTTCGGTGTTTTGTTTGAGGCCGATGGCGGCTTGGTGATTGTGGCAGCCGTCGGCCATGTCTTCGGCCAGTGTGAATAGGTCATCCAGCGGATTCGGTAGGCGATTGGAACTCATATAATATGGGAGTCAGGAGTTAGTAGTTAGTAGTTAGGAGGGAAAATGAGCAAAAATGGGCGATTTCGGCGGTTTGGGGTGGAAACGGGACTTTTTTCGTCCTGCTCCCGCCGTCTGCGGTTAAAACGGGACTCGTCTGGTCGAACTCCTGCCGTTTGCGGGTGAAACGGGAAGCCGTTTCGGGTGCGGACGGCGGGAGATGGGTGAAACGAGACTTTGTTTGGGGTAAAAACGGCGGCTGGCCGGCAAAACGAGAGTCGTTTGGGCTTGCTCCCGCCGTCGGTGGGTGAAACGGCAAGACGTTCCGGGTAAAAACAGCGGGAGCAAGGTGAAACGAGAACCGAGCCGGGGTGGAAACAGGCATCCGCGCGGCGGCGGCGTGGGCGGTGAAGATAAAGCTGCCGCTCCGCTCTACGCGGTTGCGCGGTTGCGCGGTTGCGCGGTTGCGCGGTTGCGCGGTTGCGCGGTTGCGCGGTTGCGCGGTTGCGCGGTTGCGCGGTTGCGCGGTTGAAAAATTTCCCCGAAGCCTTCATACCAATTCCGAGGAGGAGTTTTCCGAAGTCGTCAAGAAATAACTAACCAGCAACGGTCATTCACTTAACATTTTTTGTCCGCCATTCTTTTCTCCCGATGCGCAACCTGCTACACTGGCGAGAATTCATGGCCGACCGTCTGCCCATTTACGAAATCGAGCGCGAGATTGTCGCACGGCTGCAAACCGACCGGCGACTGATTTTATCCGCGCCCACCGGCTCCGGCAAATCCACGCAAGTGCCGCAGATGCTGCTGAAACACGGGCTGCTCGGCGACGGACAAGTTGTGGTGCTGCAACCGCGCCGCCTCGCGACGCGTCTGCTCGCCAAGCGCGTGGCGCAAGAACTCGGCGTGAAACTCGGCGAGGAAGTTGGCTATCAAATTCGTTTTGAGAACGTCACTTCCGCGAAGACAAAAATCCGCTTCGTCACCGAAGGTGTTTTGTTGCGGCAGATGATGGACGATCCGCAACTACGCGGCGTTTCGGCCATCTTGTTCGACGAATTTCACGAGCGCCATCTTTACGGCGACATCACGCTGGCTCAGGCGCTTGACCAGCAGGAAAAACATCGTCCTGACCTCATGCTCGCGGTGATGTCCGCCACGCTGAACGCGGGCGAGTTGGAAAGATATTTAAGCACCGTCGGCAGCCCCCTTACCCGGCCTTCGGCCACCCTCTCCCCCAATGGGGGAGAGGGATGGGGTGAGGGGGACGTGCGATTTCGTTGCTCTGTTTTGGCCTCCGAAGGCCGCACGTTTCCGGTGGTGGTGGAATACTTGCCGCATCGCGTTGGCTTGAACGGGCCACCAATTTGGGAAGTCGCGGCGGAAGAATTTTCCCGTTTCGTCAATGCTGGCGGCGAGGGTGACGTGCTAGTGTTCATGCCCGGCGGCTTTGAGATTTCACAAACCATTGAGGCCATTCGCCACACGAGCGAGGCCAAGGGTTTTATCGTATTGCCGCTGCATGGCGAACTTCAGCCGAAAGACCAGGACGCCGCTGTGGCGCGCTATCAGCAACGGAAAGTCGTCGTCGCTACGAACGTCGCGGAGACGAGTATCACGATTGATGGCGTGCGGTTGGTGATTGATTCCGGCCTCGCGCGCATTGCCCGCTACGATTCCAATCGTGGCATTAACACGCTGCTCATCGAAAAGATTTCGCAGGCGAACGCCGACCAGCGCACCGGTCGCGCCGGGCGCACCGCGCCGGGAACGTGCGTTCGGCTTTGGTCGCGTGCGGAACATGACGAACGCGTGCCGCACGAAATGCCGGAAATCCGCCGGCTCGATTTGTCGGAAGTGGTGCTGACGTTGAAAGCGTCCGGCGTGGACGATTTGCGAAAATTCCGCTGGCTGGAAAAGCCGGATGAGATTTCGCTGACGCACGCGGAAGAGTTGCTGGCGGATTTGGGCGCGATTGGTCACGACAAAAAAATCACGTCCATCGGCCGCAAGATGCTGGCGTTTCCGTTGCACCCGCGTTATGCGCGGATGCTGCTGGCGGCGCAAGCCTACGGCTGCGTTTATCAGGCGTGCCTCGTCGCCGCGCTGACGCAAGGGCGCGATTTGCTTTTGCGCAACTGCGGCAAGGACGTGGAAACTTTGCGCGAAGATTTGCTGGGCGAAAAGTCGTCGTCGGATTTTTGGATTCTCATGCGCGCGTGGAGCTTTGCCTTCAATAATCAGTTTCGCCTGGACGCGTGTCGCAAGCTGGGTATCCACGCCGTCACCGCGAAACAGGTCGGGCCGCTGTTCGATCAATTTCTCCGCATCGCCAAGGACGAAGGCCTCGACACACAGCCGAACGAAGTGAAAGACGAGGCGTTGCAAAAATGTATTCTCATCGGCTTCAGCGACCGAGTGACGCGCCGCATGGATCAAGGCACGTTGCGCTGCGAATTAGTGCATGGCCGTCGCGGGGTGCTGGCGCGCGAGAGCAAGGTGCAACAAAGTCCGCTGCTCGTCGTCGCCGAAATCCGCGAGGTCGAACAGCGCGGCGGCGAGGTGAATACGATTCTTTCGCTCGCGACGGCGGTTGAGGTGGAGTGGTTGAAGGAATTGTTTCCCGACGACATAAAGAGCGATGTCCATGTGCAATTTGATGCGCGGGAGAAACGGGTTTTGGCCGCCGAGCTTTTACGCTTTCGTGATTTGGCGTTGGCAGCGAAACGCATTGATCCGCCGCCGGCGGACGCGTCGGCGCGGTTGCTGGCGGATGAAATCATTGCCGGACGTTTGTTGTTGCCGAATTGGGATCACCACGTCGAGCAATGGCTGGCGCGGCTGGATTTGTTGTGCAAGGAATGTGCGGATTTGCAACTGCCGGCCATCACGGACGACGATAAGAAACACATCATCGCCGAGCTATGCCACGGCGCGGTCAGCTACAAGGACATCAAGGAGCGCGAGGTAAAACCGGTCGTGATGTCGTGGCTGTCGGCGGTGCAGCGTGAACTGTTGGACAAGCACGCGCCGGAGCGGCTCACGCTGCCGAACGGACGCACGCCCAAGGTGAATTACGAGCCGGGCCGCGCGCCGTTCATCGCACTGCGCATCCAGGAACTTTACGACGTGAATCAGACGCCGAAGATTGCGCTGGGGCGCGTGCCGGTGACGGTGCATATTTTAACGCCGGGCATGAAGCCGATTCAGGTGACGCAGGATTTGGCAAGTTTCTGGCGCGAACATTATCCGAAGATTAAATCCGAGCTGGCGCGGAAGTATCCAAAACATTTGTGGCGATGAACGTGACGAACAGCATTGAACAACTGTGTCCGAACTGCGGCCTGTGCTGCGACAGCACGCTGTTCGCGGATGTCGAGCTGCGCGCAGGTGACGACGCGCAGCGGTTGCAGCGGCTGGGTCTGACGCTTTTTGAAAAAACCAAAACCCGGTTGGCTTTCGTTCAGCCGTGCGCGGGCTTTGATGGCAAATTGTGCCGGATTTATGCCGACCGCCCGAAGCGTTGCCGGCAGTTTGATTGCGGCTTGTTGAAACGCGTTGCGGCCAACGAACTGACGGCGTCCGCGGCGTTGAAGAAAATTTCCGAGGCGAAGCGGCGGGCGGAAAAAGTCCGCGTCCTGCTGCGTTCACTCGGCCAGCACGATGAGCGGATGGCGCTGACGCATCGTTACGCCGAGGCGATACGTGCGCCGATTGATTTGGCGGACGAGACTAGCGCAGAGCGGCACGGCGAATTGATGCTGGCGGTGAATGACCTGATGATGCGGCTGCAAAGGGATTTTCTCCGCTGACTTCACACCAGCCCGACATCCTTGGAAATTTTTTCAGCGGCGGGGGCGTCCACCCATTTCACCAGCGCAATGAAGTTCACGAGCGCGGGGCTGTCGGCCTTTACCTTAAACAGATTGCGCAGGGCATGGACGGTCTTGGCATAGACGGCGGCATATTTTTCGTGCGTGAGCCGCGTGACGAACGTTTCCAATACCGGGCGGGCGAGGGGATCGGCCTGTCCATCCGGCAAATACGGAAACAAACAGAAGACGCGGACGAACACCATCGCGTCAGCTTCCGTCAATACCAGCCAGCAAGCTTTCACCTCGTCGGCGTCGTATTGGCCGTGCAGGCGTTTGCGGATGGAGGCGAGCACTTCGTTGGGCGCGGCGCGGCTGCCGATCATGTCTTTGATGTGATCCCAAGCAAGCTGGCGTTCGCGCTCCGGCGAGAGCGTGGATTTTTCGGTCAACTGGTTGAGCACATCCTTCAAGCCAAGTTCCGTCGCGACGGCTTTGCCCAGTTTCTCCGCGTCTTCCTTGCGTAGCCGGTCGGTGACGGCGATGGCGCGGATGCAAGCCTGTTGCATATGCGGATTGAACAATCGCAGCGCGGCCACGAGCGCGGTGATTTCCGGGGCCTTGCCTTGCGGTATCAAATGCTTGATGCACTCGACGGTGAGCGGATCCATGTCCGTCAGTTTTTCCAGGCGGAACGCCAGCGTGTAACGCAGCATCCGCTGGAGTCCGCCGGCCTTGCCGATGTTGTTGATGACGGCCTTGCGATGATCGGGGTTGATGATCAAAGCCAGCAACGCCTCGGCGGACTGGATTAATTTTTCATCCAGCGCGTCGCGTTCGCCGGTGATGACGAGCTGCTCAATGAGCGGCGGCAAGCGCTGGGCGAAAACCACGTCCGGCGACTCGGTGCTTTGGTTCTCGTAGTAGTGCAGCAGTTCGAGGAAAAAGGAGAGGCGCAGGAACGCGCACTTCTGGGCGCGCGAGTGTTCGCTGTTTTCGCGGCTCAAGCGGACTTTCTGCTGCAAGGTTTCCAGCTCGGTTATTTTTCCGCCAGCGGCATGGGGGTTTTGTTTTAGCAGCTCGGTAAAATCCGGCTTGAACGTCAGCATGATTTCCTCCGGCTTGGGCCGTGGATTAAACTTCACGTCCGTTGTCACGTCCTTGAAAAAGATCAGCGCGTCCGCACCAAACTCCTTGACGATGCGCTCGCGCGGAAGCTGGCCTTTGACAAACGCGCGGTTGGCGCGGGCCACGGCGGGGGAAAAGAAATTGTCCGGTTTCGCCAGCAGCGATTGCAGCACGCCCGCTTCAAACGGCGTGTCCAGCTTCAGCAAATGTTCGACTTCCGGCTTGAAGGCGTCCGCCAAATCGCGCTTGGTCTTGTCGAGCGACTTGAGCAGCGCGGGTTGCAACACATTATCTTCGAGCTTGCCCTTGATGAGGCTGGCGCTGACTTCGGTGACGTGCTGATTGTGTTCCACCAGCCGCGCGACGAGGACGCCGACATCGTTGAGCGGCAATTTGCTGACGAGTGTGGTGAGGAGATTGACGAGTTCGCCGTGGGATTTCTGCCGGTGCTCGATGACGCGTTCTAGCAAGGCGCGCAACGCCTTGTTTTCCGCTTCCAGCGCGAGACATTCAGTTTCCGATTGCGCCACGCGCAAAGTCAAATCCAGCCAGTCGCGCTGGATCTTGTCCACGGAAACCAGGGCGATGGTGTTGTCTTGCGGTGCTGACATGGAACTAACTTTATCCATTGGCGGAATTCTTTCCATCCCTTTTTTGCAAATAAAAAACAAAAGGCCGCGATTGCTCGCGGCCTTTTGAATGACGAATAATCCTTATTTCACCAGCGTGCGGACGAAACGATCCATGCGTTCCAAACCTTTTTCAATGTTCGCCAGGCTGGTGGCATAGCTCAAGCGGATGTAATCGTCCGCGCCGAACGCGATGCCGGGGACGGCGGCGACTTTTTCCTGTTCCAGCAATTTCGCGCAGAACTCGGCGGACTTGAGGCCGGTCTGGGAAATGTTCGGGAACAGATAAAACGCGCCCTTGGCGTTCACGCAGGTGATGCCGGGCATGGTGTTCAACTTCGCGTGCGCGTAGCGGCGGCGCTTGTCGTATTCCGCGAGCCAGATGGGCAAATGTTCTTGCGAACCGGTGAGCGCAGCGACGCCGCCTTTTTGCGCGAAGCTCGTCGGGTTGCTCGTGCTGTGCGACTGCACGGCGTCAATGGCCTTGGCAATCGGTTCCGGCGCGGCGAGGAAACCCAAGCGCCAGCCCGTCATCGAATACGCCTTCGCCAAGCCGTGCACGATGATGGTGTGGTCGTAATGCGCTTGCGAGAAGCTCGCGACGCTCTTCACCTTGGCACCATCATAAAGCAAATGCTCGTAGATTTCGTCGCTCATGATGAGCACGTTTTTCTCCACGCAAATGTCGCCGAGCGCCTTGGTTTCTTCCGGCGTGTAAACGCTGCCCGTCGGGTTGCTGGGGGAGTTAAGCACGAACAAGCGCGTGTTCGGCGTGATCGCGGCGCGGAGCTGTTCCGGCGTGACTTTGAATTCCGTCTTGTCGGTCGTCTGCAAAATCACCGGCTTGGCGCCCGCGAGTTTGACCATTTCGGGATAGCTCAACCAATAGGGCGCGGGGATGATGACTTCGTCGCCCGGTTCGCAGGTGGCGAGAATGACGTTGTAGCAGGAATGTTTCCCGCCGCAGCTCACGATGATTTGCGACGGCTTGTAGGTCAGGCCGTTTTCGTTTTTGAACTTCGCGGCGATGGCCTCGCGCAGTTCCGGGATGCCGCTGCTGGGCGTGTATTTTGTGAAGCCGGCGGCGAGCGCCTTGGCGCAGGCATCCTTGATGTGCTGCGGCGTGTCGAAATCCGGCTCGCCGGCCCCGAAGCCGACGACGTCTTCGCCGGCGGCTTTCATGGCTTTGGCCTTCGCATCAATGGCGAGGGTGAGCGAAGGGGAGAGCGACGCGGCGCGTTGGGAGATTTTGTAGTTCATAAATTTGAGCGCGAAAATAATAGTTTGAATTAGCGGGAGTGCAAGCCGGGAAACCGCCAGCCCACGGCTAATCGCCGGGAAAACTTATTTGGCTTCCGAACTCTTCGCCGTCTCGATGAGTTCCCAAAACTTGGGGTTCTCCTGCAACGCCTGGTCTTCCGCCACTTTGATGCCGGAGCGGAAGAAAAAATCCTTCAGCGTGTTCTTGCTCAAGATGCGGTGCACCAGCACGCCGAGGGTGTGCCGTTCAAAATAGACGCGGTAATCGCCAATGCGAAAGCGGTGCAGCGTATGGCCGTCGCTTTCCAGCTTCCCGAAATCGTCCAGCTCGCTGCCGATGACGTGCTGCGGCAGGCCGCGAAAGTCGCCAAGGATTTGCAGTTGCAGGTCTTTCGGCATCCGCGCCAGTTCAGACGCGGCGGTCGGGGTGAAGATGATTTGAAACGCGCTCATCAGTGTGGACGAATTATACTGCCGGAAGGCGGCCCAGTTCAACTATTCATTCACCGGGCGTGGATTCTTGGTGGGGCGAGCGTCCCCGCGAGCCGGCCTGAAAGATAATTCGCTGCCGCAGCTCGCGAGGACGCTCGCCCCACCAAACTACCCCAGCAATCCCTTCTTCAAAAAATAGCCATACGCAATGACCAACCCCCAGCCGACGAGCCGCGGCAAGCGGCCGAACACGGCGACAAAAATCATGTGCACCACCGTCGCGCCGAGCAGCAGCAACATCGCCGTTTGGAAAAACGCCGGCATCAGCATCGGATGATACAGCGCGTAGATGCCCAGACACAGCGGGATGGAGACATGCGCGTCGCCGACTTGCGACGTATAAACGACTTCGGGTTGCTGCCGCCACGCGTAGTAAAACGCCAGCACCGCGTTGGGCAGCACCATCAGCCAGCCGCTCAGCCAGCCGAGCTGTTTGGCGCTGATGAAACCGCGGTGGCTGTGCGACACCCAGTTCACCAGCCAGTCCGTGCTGATATAGATGGCGTAAGCGCCCACGGCGAGGAGCGCCAGATTCACGGGCAGCATGAGACTGAAATGGGATTTGCCTTGCCGCACGTTCGCCTTGAGCACTTCAAAGATGTGAAATACCTGCCAGAACAAAAACATTCCCACCAGCACCAAGCCGTCGTTGAAATTCAAACTGCCCTTGCGGCCCAACGCCCAGACCGCGCCGGTAAAAAACAAAACCGCCGTCAACGTCAGCAGGAGGGCGAGCCGGTTCAACTCATGTTCCTTCCCCCCTTTGCCGCCGGTCTTCGCCTCGATTTTCGCTTCGGCTTGCGCCTTTAGTTTAACCGCCGATTTTTTCTTTTTGCCCGCCGCCGCCGGCGCTTTTTTTTGCGGCAGGATGTGCATGCCCCAGAAGATGGCCGGCAAGCCGAGCACGAGCGTGAGGTTGGTGATGTTATTGACGAGGGAGTTGACCATCACATCCGCGCCGTTGCCGCCGGTCTGGCCGAGGATGAACGCAAAAATGATGTTGCCCATGCCCGAACAGTAGGGCATGACCAGCGTGCCGAGCACCGTGCCCTCGAAACCGCCGGCGCTCATCGCCTCCAGCCGCCAGAGCATCAGAAACGACGCCACGAGGAACAGCGCCAGGAACAGCCACGGCGTCCACGCGCCTTGGCTTTCCATCCAATGAAGGAACGGCTTCAACACGCGGCGGATTTTAAGGAAAAATCTTCCCGGCGCGATAAAAACTTCTATGCCGCCGCCCATGTGTGCCATTTTGTCGCCTAGGCCAGCGGCTTTGTCAGGCTGCAAAGACATTTTGCTTGTCAGCAAAGACGTTTTGCTTGTCAACAAAGACATTTTGCTTGGCAACAAAGACATTTTGCTTGTCAGCAAAGAGGTTTTGCTTGGCAACAAAGACATTTTGCTGGGTAACAAAGACATTTTGTCAGTCAACAAAGAGGTTTTGTCGGGTAACAAAATCATTTTGTCAGTCAGCAAAGAGGTTTTGCTTGGCAGCAAAATGATTTTTCTTGTCAGAGAAAGAGTTTTTCTTGTCAGCAAAGAGGTTTTTCTTGTCAGAGAAATCATTTTTCTTGGCAGAGAAAGGGTTTTTCTTGGCAGCAAAATGACTTTGCTTGTCAGCAAAAACCCGCCGCCGACCAGCGATTTTGGTTTCAACCGATTCAAAATGATGATGTTACCAATGAAATCAGGGGCACTGGTCAAAAAACGACAGTTGTCGGCCACAGGTAAATAAGATCTGCCGGTCAGCCGGGGAAGGCGGCGCCGCAGCGCCACCCTACCACCAATCGGTCGGGCGAACCTGCCGGTTCGCCGGGCTGAAGGGCAGGGCGGGGCTTCCCGGCAAAGCAAAACGGCGCGGAATGACTTCCGCGCCGCTCGTTTGTCTCCCCAAAAGCTTTAGCCGGCGATGACGCCGATCTCCACGGGTTCCACATTCACGCCCTGTTTGACCAGCCATTTGATGGCCTTCGCCACCTCGCCGTGCGTGCCGTCCAGTTCCAGGCAGACGATGCCGATCTCATCCGTGACCGTGGCCTGCCGGATGTTGGTGATGACCTTGAACTTCTTGGCCACCTCCCAGATGAACGGCTTCTTGATTAGCTTCGGCGGATACATCAGCCACAGGCGCTGCTGCACCGGCGTGGAGGTCTTGGTGGCGGCGGGATTTTTCTTGGTAGCCATAAATTTATTAGTTGGAACGTTCACCCTCACCCCGGCCCTCTCCCTGAGGGAGAGGGAGAAACGCTCCCAGTTTTGCTCGCTGACCTGAATTGGGATTTAAGCGGGCAGCTTTAGGGATGATTGAAGCACACGCAACCTGTTCCCTCTCCCAGCGGGAGAGGGTCAGGGTGAGGGAGAAGCGTGATTTCATTTCAAAACGATTTCAAAACCAATCCTAGCCTCCCGCGATGGCGGGGATGATGCTGATTTCGTCGCCATCCTTGAGCGGCGTGGCGCGGTTCTGGAGGAAGCGGATGTCTTCCTCGTTCACATAGACGTTCACGAAGCGGCGCACTTCGCCCTTCTCGTCAATCAGGCGTTCGGCGATGCCGGGAAAGCGGGATTGCAATTCGGTGATGGCGTCGCCGATGTTGGCGGCGGTGATTTCGATGAGCTCCTCGTTGTTGGTCAACTTGCGGAGCGGCGTGGGGATGCGGACTTTTTTGGACATAAAATAGTTCTTAATTTTTCAGCGGCGTTGAGTTAATCAAAACATCGGTTTGCTGGTTGGATAATACAATCCACGATTCGCGAATCAATACTTCTGGAAGACTATGTCCAATAACATCACCGGACTGTTCATTTGTAATTTGTTTCCAGTTCTCACGTTCAAAGAAACGAACTTGTAACTTGGCCATGTTTTGATTCGTTGTCTGCCAAGCTTTTACTGCCGTCAAAACTTGGTCTTGTTTCTCAATGTTCGTCACTCCATAAACATCAAGTTGCGCTGAATTTCTAAAAGGACACCAATAAATTGGAGGTTGATCGGGTTCTTTCACAGACTTCCCATCAAACGTAACTTGACTGATAACAAAACCACAAAGGTTGCGTGCTTGTGCTGCATCTTCGCCCCAAGCCATGTTGTCCATAGAGGCGTTGAATGGCTTGATAATGAACTCGTAAAGCGCACCAAATCCGGTAACCAAAAGCAAAATTGATACAATCAAAATTGTCAGTTTATTGCCGCTTGGAAGTTTCAATTGTTTCAGGCGTTAACTTTTTCTTCCTGCGCCAGCAAGGCTTCGAACTCGCGCAGACTCGGCTTGATCTCTTTCGCCTTGCCGCAGTAACCGTTGACGGCATCCAGCGTCTTGAGGCCGTTGCCGGTGACACAGATGACGGCGGAAGAATCCTTCGGAATCTTGCCGCTGGCAATCAGTTTCTTGGCCACGCCCACGGTGACACCGCCGGCGGTCTCGGCAAAAATGCCTTCCGTCTCGGCGAGCAATTTAATCGCATCGCGGATTTCGTCGTCCGTCACGTCGTCGGCGGCGGCATTCGTCTCGCGCATGACCTTGAGCGCGTAAAAACCGTCCGCCGGCGTGCCGATGGCGAGGGATTTCGCAATGGTGTCGGGCTTGACCGGCTTGAAGAAATCGAGTCCCGCCTTTTGCGCGACGGAAATCGGGGAGCAACCGGTCGCCTGCGCGCCGTGAATGTGCGTGTCGTGCGCAGCGACGAGGCCGAGCTTGGCAAATTCCTGATAGCCCTTGTGAATTTTCGTCAGCAGCGAGCCAGACGCCATCGGGACGATGGTGTGATCGGGCAGCCGCCAGCCGAGTTGCTCGGCGATTTCATACGCCATGCTCTTGGAGCCTTCGGCGTAGTAGGGGCGCATATTGACATTGACGAACGCCCAGCCGAATTTGCCGGCAATCTCGGCGCAAAGGCGGTTCACCTCGTCGTAATGGCCTTTGATGCCGATGACATTGGAGCCGTAGATGAGGGAGTTCAGAATCTTGCCCTGCTCCAAATCGGACGGAATGAAAACATAGCTCTTCAACCCGGCGCTCGCAGCATTGGCCGCGACGGAGTTCGCAAGATTGCCGGTGGAGGCACACGCGACCGTGGTGAAACCGAGTTCCTTCGCGCGGCTCAAGGCCACGCTCACGACGCGATCCTTGAAGGAGAGCGTGGGATAATTGACGGCGTCGTTCTTCACATAAAGTTCGCGGATGCCCAGCGCCTTCGCCAACCGGTCGGCCTTGACCAACGGCGTGAAACCAACGAGCGGTCCGACGGTTGGTTCGCCCGCGATGGGAAGCAACTCGCGGTAACGCCACATCGTCTTCGGGCGCGATTCAATCGCCGCGCGCGTCAGCGACTTCTTGATGCGTTCGTAGTCGTAGGCGACTTCGAGCGGGCCGAAATCGAATTCGCAGACGTGGGTCGCTTCGAGCGGATATTCGCGGCCGCATTCGCGGCACTTGAGCGCCTTCATGAAACCTTGATGCTTGTCGGTCATAAAATTTACTCCGTATTTAACGCGGGCAACAAAAAAGCCCCGACTCACAAGGAGAAGGGGCGACAAAACGGTTGTTGCTCTTCTCATTTTTTCCCAAGCTAATGACGCTCGAGCTGGAATTGGCACCTGTCATTGAAACTAAATTCAATCGGTTGCCGTGGTGTCAACGGGCCAGTCCCTCAACCACTCTTTATGAGTCCGTCAAATCAACGGATGCGGATAAAATGATGCTTAATGGCAAAAAGTCAAATCGTTTTTGCCGGGCGGAAACCTTAGCTGCGGGCCAAGGCGGTTTTGATGGGAAGCATCCGGGCGGCGACAATCCTTGCGACGGTGGCCCTTTAACTGCTAAATACTACGCCAGTTGAAGCCATGACCCGCATCGCCCTGTGGCTGGCGCAATACCAGCTCAAGTCCAAGACGCCCGCGCGCCGGTTGCGGGCGTTGCAGAAACTGCGCACCGCCCTGAACAACGCCGTCGTCGCGCTGGACGAAAAAATCACCATCGCCCTGCTCGACCATGTGTTGACCGATCCCGAAGCGGAGGTGCGTCGGGAAGCCACGGCCATTTTGGGCGACTTGCGCGACGTGCGCACGTTACCACCGCTCATTCGTGCGTTGAGCGACCGGAATGAAGCCGTCCAGGAAATCGCGATTCAGGGCATCAAGCGCTTGGACGACCGCGCGGCCATCGCGGCGCTCGTGCCGAAACTGATTAACGGCACGGCCACGATTCAATGGCGCGCGGCCCAGACGCTTCAATCCCTCGGCTGGCGGCCGCAAACCAGCGCGGAGCAAATCCGTTTCTTCATTGCCCTCGGCGAAATCAAACAGCTAGAAAATTTTGGGGCCGAAGCGGTGAAGCCGCTGCTCGAATTGCTGCGCACCGGCACCAATGAAAAAAAGATTGCCGCCGTGAACGTCCTTGGCGAAATCGGCGATCCGGCGGCGCTCAAACCGCTGCAAAGTTTGTTGCGCGATGCCGATCCGTTTGTGCGCAGCGCCGTCGTCTATGCCTTCGAGCGCGCCAATTTTCGTGAGGCGGCACCAGCGCTTGTCAGCTTGCTCAAAGATTCCGCGCGCAACGTGCGGCTGGCGGCGGCGTTGGCGCTCGGCTCGCTCGGCGATGCGCAGACGGTTGAGCCGTTGATTCAACTGTTGAACGACAAGGATTGGGAAATTCGCCGCGCGGCACTGGAAACCTTGGGCAAGCTGGGCGACACGCGTGCTTTTCCCTCCGTCGCCAAACATCTGGACGACGCGGACAAGGAAGTTCGCGAAGTCGCGGCGGACGCGCTGGGCAATGTCGGCAACGAAAGCATCGTGGAGAAACTGGTGTTCACGATGGTGGACGCCCACAGCGGCGTGCGGCAAGCGGCGGCGCGCGCGCTGACAAGGATTTATCCGCGCTGGGAAAGTTCGGAGCGCGTGCGGAAATTGTTGCCGGAAATTCAGGCCGCGATGAAGCACCGCGATGTCAGCGTGCAATCCGCCGCCACCAGTTTATTTCAGCGCGTGGCCGGGCCGGACTTGGGCAAGTCAGCGCTTTCGCTGAACACGCCGACAGAATCGCGCACGTCGCCGGTCGTGACCATCTTGCGGGAATTGCTGCGCGCGCCGGATGCAGATTTGCGTCGTGTCGCCGTGGAAAGCATCGGACGAATGAAGTTGAAAGAGTGCGCCGATGATTTGAAGCCGTTGCTGAAAGATGCGGACGAATCCATCCAGCTTGCCGCGCAAAACGCCGTGGCCAAGCTGGCGGTGGACGACGCGGGGAAAGTCACGTTTTTGTCAAAGACCGTGCCGGCACCGGCGCTGACCGTGGTGCCATCGTCTGTGGAAGACGTGCTCATCTGTTCGTCGCTCGGTGAAGTGTTGCACGAATGGCAATGCCGGAACCTCGCCGACTGGTTGAAGGTATTGGAATTTATTGCGCCGCCAGCCGAGCAGTTGGGCCAACTGATGACGCTGGGCGATTTTCAGCGTTTGGAAATCCTGACGCCGGAAGCGCGCCTCGTGATCTTCGCCGCGTTGGAAGGCTGCGTGATGTTGCGGCTGAAAAATCTTTCCGCCGTTCCCACGGTTCCCAGCGGCGCGGCCATCAGCGAAGCCGCAAAAGAACAGTCCACCGAATGGCTGCGGCGCACGCCGTCGGTGCGCGGTGTTTTGCTGCGCGGCCTCCGGTTTCCCGACCAGACGATTGTGTGCGACGTGGATTCCCGCGACCTCACGGCGGCGGCGCTGGAGCAATCATTTCGGCTGGTGGCCGACACGTTTCAATGGCTGGCGGTCCGCAAAATTTCCGCCACGCAACTGGTGTGGAGTCACAGCCGGGCCGCTTTGCATTGCGGGCGGCGCGGCGACAAAACTGTTTTCGGCGTGATGGCCTCGGCCAAAAACAACGAGACGGATTTGCCCGCCTTGAATCGGCAGTTGACGGAATTTCAGGAATTGAATCTGGCTTGAGGCTTGGCTGTCACCAGCGATTCGCACCGTTTTTTCTACCGTTGGCCGCGCTTCGGGCTTACGCTGCGGTCAGATAAGTCCGAATCGCCACCGGAGAAAAACCATGAGAGACCAAATCATCCGTCTGCTGGAGCAGAAAACCTACGTTCCGTTGAGCGCGGAAAACCTGCAGCGCCATCTGCGCGTGCCGCCAGAGCGCGAACCGGAATTTCAGCGCACGCTGCGCAAACTGGAACGCGATGGCGAAATCGCGTGCATCAAGGGCGCGCGTTATGCCCTCGCCAGCGACGCAGATTTGATTCCCGGTCGCATCCGCATGAACCGGTCGGGTCGGGGATTTCTCCAGCCGGATGATCCGAGCCTCAAGGAAATTTCCATTGCCGAAAGCGCTACCGGCACGGCGCTGCATGAAGACCGCGTGCTGGTGCGCCGCGATGTGCGCCGGAAAAACTTTCGCGAAGGCGATCAGGAAAACGGCACGGTCGTCCGCATTTTGGAACGGCGGCGCACGCAGATTGTCGGCACGTTGTCGCAGAGTAAACAGTTTCTCTACGTCATCCCGGATGACCCGCGCATTCCGCATGATGTCTATGTGACACCGCCGCGCGACGTGGGCCGGAAAGCGAATCTGGGCGACAAAGTGGTCGTCGAGCTGCGCGAATGGGAATCGCGCCACAGCAATCCCGAAGGCGAAATCATCGAGGTGCTTGGCGCGCCAGATGAGGAAGGCGTGGATATGCTGTCGGTGCTGCGCCAATATAATTTGCCGTTGCATTTTCCCAAGACCGTGCTGGCCGAGGCGCACGCGGTTGGCTCCACGGTTCACGAAAAAGATTTGGCCGGTCGGCTGGATTGCCGCGCGCACAACGTCATCACGATTGATCCCGACGACGCGAAGGATTTCGACGACGCGATTTGTTTGGAAAAAATTTCGGCGGAGCAATGGCGCTTGTGGGTGCACATCGCGGACGTGTCGCATTACGTCAAGCCCGGCACCGCGCTCGACGAGGAGGCGCGCAAACGCGGCAACTCGACTTACCTTGTGGACCGCGTCATCCCGATGCTGCCGGAGGCGTTGAGCAACGAACTCTGCTCGCTCAAGCCGAACGTGGATCGCCTGACGAAGTGCGTGGAGTTTCTCGTGTCGAACGACGGGCGCGTGCTGAACACCAAGTTTCACGCGGCGGTTATTCATTCGCAACGCCGCTTCGCTTATGCGCAAGTCTTGGCGATTTTGCAGCGCGCACCGGCGGACGACCCGATTGAGCAGATGTTGCATTCGGCGCATCAGCTTGCGCAGAAAATTCGCAAGCACCGCTTCAAAAATGGTTCGCTCGATTTGGATTTTCCCGAAACCAAAATCCGCTTGGACGAGCAGGGGAAAGTCTTGCGCATCGAGAAAAACGAGAATGACGTGTCGCACCAGTTGATCGAGGAATATATGCTGCTCGCGAACGAAGCCGTCGCGACGCGCCTGATGAATTTGCGGACGCCGGCGATTTATCGCGTCCACGAGGAGCCGGACGCGCGGCGGTTGCAGGAATACCGGCAGGAAGTTTTGGCGCACCAAGTTCAGTGCGGCAATTTGAGCCAGCCCGCCGAGGTGCAGAAACTTTTGGCGAAGCTTGGCACGCTGCCCATCGGCTCGGCGTTGAAAATTGGTTTTCTCAAGTCACTCATGCGGGCGTGTTACTCGATTGAACCGCTGGGGCATTACGGTTTGGCGAAAAAGAAATACACGCATTTCACCTCGCCCATCCGCCGCTACGCCGACTTGGTGGTGCATCGCGCGCTGTTTGACAAAATTGCGATGAAGGGTGCCGCGCTCAAGGAAGTCGCCGAACATATTTCCGTGACGGAACGCAACTCCGCCGACGCCGAGCGCGATAGCAAGGACGTGAAGTTGTTCGCGTTCTTGAAAGCGCAGCTTGAATCCGGCGAGCCGACGAAGTATCCCGCGCTCGTGACCGACGTGCGGAATTTTGGTTTCTTCGTGGACGTGCCCGGTCTCGCGATGAGCGGGTTGGTGCCGTTGTCCACGATTGAGGATGACTTTTATGTCTTCGATGATATGCGGCGAAACCTCGTGGGCCGCCGCACGCGCCGCGTGATCAAGCTCGGCGACAAGCTCACCGTGCAGGTGGCGAAGGTGGACAGTTTCAAGAAGCAGGTGGACTTCCGTCTGGCTGAGGAAGAGCGCAAGCCCGCGCCATTGCGTCCGCAGCAATTTTCGCCGCCCAAAAAGTCTTCATCGTTCCGGACGGAATCCAAACGTCCGCCCGCCGCCCATTCGGGAAAACCCCATTGGAAAGATTCGCGGCGACCGGATTCGCGCCCGCCTTCAGCGCGGCGCGAAGATTCACGGCGGCAAGACGTGCGGCCGGCGGCACCCCGGCGGGAAGCGGCGCGGCCAGCGGAAGCCAAGCCGATGTTCCGCACGTCGGGTTCGCAACTGCCGACGTCGCAGCGGCCGTTGTTGAAGGCGAGCAACAGCCGCAGTTTCTCGCGGGGCCGCCGGTGAAAATTTATTAAACTTCTGCTCGACAAATTCTGTGGGCAGTTTCAAATAACTCGCGGCATGGCGAAAAAAATCCAACGCATCGGTATCCTCACCGCTGGCGGCGACAGCCCCGGCCTCAACGCCGCGATTCGCGGCGTCGGCAAAGCGGCCCTCAACTACGGCATGGAGATCATCGGCTTCCGCGACGGCTTTCGCGGCCTCGTCGAGAACCGCCGCATCAAACTCGACAAGACCACGCTCGCCGGCATCCTCACCGTCGGCGGCACCATTCTCGGCACCAGCCGCGATAAGCCACATCGCATGGTCATTGACGGTCGCACGCGCGACATGACCGACACCATCAAGGATAATTACCGCAAGTGGGGACTCGACTGCGTTGTCTGTCTCGGCGGCGGCGGCACGCAGAAAAATGCTTTGCGTTTGCATCAGGCCGGCCTCAACGTCATCACGCTGCCCAAGACGATTGACAACGACGTCGCTATGACCGATGCGACGTTTGGTTTCGCCACCGCGCTCGACATCGCCACCGACACGCTCGACCGGCTGCACAGCACGGCGCACAGCCATCATCGAATTATTGTCGCGGAAATCATGGGGCATCGCGCGGGCTGGCTCACGCTCGGCGCGGGCATCGCGGGCGGGGCGGACGTTATTTTAATTCCAGAAATTCCCTACGACGTGGTGAAGATTGCCGAAGCCATCAAACGTCGCAGCCGGCGCGGCACCAATTTCAGCATCGTCGCCGTGGCCGAAGGCGCGATGAGCCGGGACGACGCCCGCGCGCTTATGGTCGCCGAGAAAAAACTCGAACGCGCCCGCACCTTGCACGACAAGAAGGAAGCCAAGATCGAACTCGCCACGCTCGACGTGCGGCATCAGGGCAACACCCTGCGGCTGGCGCATCAGCTCGAAGAACTCACGTTGCTCGAATCCCGCGTCACGATTCTCGGTTACGTCCAGCGCGGCGGCACGCCCAGCGCGGCGGATCGCATTCTGGCGACTCGGCTCGGCAGCGCGTGCGCCGACCTCATTCACGCAGAACATTATGGCGTGATGGTGGCAGCGCACGGCGATGACACCGAGGCGGTGCCGTTGGAAAAGGTGGCTGGCAAGCGCAAGATAGTTCCGCTCGACCATTCCTGGCTGGCCACCGCGCGTCATGTGGGAACGTGCCTGGGGGATTAGCCGGCCAAGCTGTCCTGATGTAACCAACCGGTTACTTTTTCACAAAGACCGGTTTTCTTTTTGTAACCCTTCGGCTAAACTGCCGTCATTCTGACGGTGGAAATTAAAATTCGCGGCTTCGGTGCCTGCATGATTGGTGGTTTTCCCCACCGGCAGGAGGATTCCTTTCTACATCTGGCCGTGGAACGGCTGCGCGCCGAAACCCCGCATCCCATTGTGGACTCGCTGTTCACCATGGGCGGTTTCCCCGTCACGCGTGTCCCCAAGCATTTCGCCGCCCGCTGCCTCGCGGCCCAACCGCACATTGTCGTCCTGCAATTTGGTTCCACCGATCTCGTGGTGCCGCTGCGTCGTCATCATCATCACGGCAGCCAAACGCCGATTCACGGCCAAGTTTCGCCGCAGCTCCCCGATGCCTTCGACCGGCTGAAATGGGCGTTTCGCAGCGTCGTGGGCGCGGCGCTGGGTTTGCCCTCCGTCACGCCGCCGGCAACTTATGTGGCGACGATGACGCAACTGGCCCGGACGCTGGCGGAACACGGGGTGACGCCGGTGGTGTTGTCGCCGTTTGTTTTCGGCAGCCGGCATTCAGACCGGATTGCGCGCGATTGTGTGGAACGGCTGCGTCAGGAACTCGCGGCGGTGCCGGCGGCGGTTTTTGTGGACGTGTATGCCGCACTGGATCGGGAACCTCGACGTCGGATGCTGCTGCGGGACGGCTCGCACCTGTCACTGGCCGCGCAACGCGTGGTGGCCGACGTTTTATTTCCGGTCTTGAAACGCCTGGTAGAGCAGGGGACGTGGGGAACGGAAAAACCCTTGGGCCAACCTGAAGCTTAATTTCTAAAAATAAAAACGGCGGCATCGCCTCGCGTGAGGCAATGCCGCCCGCAGTTTCAACCTTTGATAATCGTCGCGCCTGCCGCTGGCCGGGAACTAAAGATGGTCGCTTCAATGCCGGTTTTCACTTTGTAATCCGCCGCAATTTTTTTCGTGATGGTGTCCACGCAGTCGGTTTTCACCAAGGCCACGCAGCAGCCACCGAAACCGCCGCCGGTCATGCGGCAGCCATAGACGCCGCCTTTGTAACCGATGTTCTCGGCAATCTCCACGACCGCGTCCAACTCGGCGCAGCTCACTTCGTAATCATCGCGCAGCGCGGCGTGGCTGGCATACATGAATTGTCCGACCGTCGGCCAGTTGCTCTGGCGGATGCCTTCGGCGGCGTGCGTGGTGCGTTCGATTTCACCGATGACGTGGCGGGCGCGGCGGAAAACAACTTCGCTCAACTTACCCTTGTTTTTCTCAAGCTGTTCCGCCGTGACATCGCGCAGCGACTTCACGCCGAGCTTCGCGGCGGCTTCTTCGCATTGCGCGCGGCGTTCGGCGTATTCGCCGCCGGACAATTCGTGTTTCACGTTCGTGTTGATGACGAGTAGCGCGACGGACGGATCACTCATCGGCACCAATTCAGTTTTGCGCGTGCGGCAGTCGAGCAACAGCAAATGACCTTCGCGGCCGAGCGCGGAAATAAATTGATCCATGATGCCGCACGGCACGCCGGCGAAATCATGTTCGGCCTTCTGCGCGAGCAAGGCTTTTTCAATCGGGTCAATCGCCTGGCCGGTGGCGGCTTCCATGAGCGTCGCGGTGCAAACTTCCAGCGCGGCGCTGCTGCTCAAGCCGCCGCCGAGCGGCACGGTGGACATGAAAGCGACATCGAGCGCGGGAAGCTTCACGCCGCGATGCTGAAAGCCGCACAGCACGCCGCGAATATAGTTCGACCACTTCGGCGTGCCTTTGGTCACGGGGCCGGAGATGTCAATCGTCGCGCTCTCGTCGAAGTGCGCGTCAAAGATGTTGATCTTCGACGCGGCGGAAACGGAGCCGGGCAGGGGCGCATCGGCGGCCATGATGGCGTAGCGTTCGATGGCCATCGGCAGGACGAAGCCGTCGTTGTAATCGGTGTGTTCGCCGATGACGTTGACGCGGCCCGGCGCGGCGACAATCCAGCGCGGCGCGCGACCGTAATGTTTCTGAAATTCAGCGGCGATGTGGGCGGCGAGTTCTTTGAGGTTCATGATGATTACAGTTAAAGCGAGGATGGAGAATGGAGGATGGAAGATGGAAAAACGGCGGCTTGCGCCATCCTCAATTCTCCATCCTCCATCCTCACCGAAAAATCACGCGGAGGGCGGCGTCTTGCTCCCTTTGCTCGCGCCGATCAGCATGAACACGCCGAACCCCACCAGCACGAGGCCCCAGATGAGGTTGATGTTGATGCCGAGCGAAATGGCGTGGTCGGATGACACCACCGCGCCATAGATGGCGAGCAGCGCGCCGATGAGCGTGAACATGAGGCCAATCGGCCAGCGAATATCGAGTCCCATAATTTTAGTCTTTCAGTTGGGGTTGCGGTTGGTTCACCAGAAATACCAGTTCATAATCACGCAGACGATCAGCAGGATGACGCCGATGACCGCCGGGCGTTGAATCCACGTCTGGCTTTGATCCACGGTTTTCGGCGTGAGCGAATAAACGAGGCCTTTCAAGTCGGCGTCGGTCTTCTGCGATTTGGTCGCGAGCGAAATCACCAGCGTCAGCGCGAAGCAGACGATGAAGGCGAACGCCGCGAGCCAGAAGTTCTGCGCCATTTCGCTCGGGAAAATCGTGACGACCTTGAGGTAGCCGCCCTTCATGCCGTTGATGACGTGGCCGGCGGCGTCGAGGTTGCTCGCGACGCTCGTCAGCGCGTGGAACAGCGCGGAGCTGGCGATGCCGCCGAACAGGCCGAGGAACGCACCCGTGCCGGTGGTGCGCTTCCAGAACATACCGAGCAGGAACGTCGCGAACAGCGGCGCGTTCACGAAGCCGAACACCAATTGAATGATGTCCATCGCGTTGTTATACATCGAGGCGAAATACGCCGCACCGATGCTCAACACAATGCCGGCGATGGTCGTGACCTTGCCCGCCCAGAAATAATGTTTGTCCGTCTTGCCCGGCGCGAAATACGCCTGATACAAATCGTAGGTGAACACCGTGTTGAACGCCGTCACGTTACCGGCCATGCCGGACATGAACGACGCGAGCAGGGCGGTGAGCGCCAAGCCCAGCAGACCGGCGGGGCAATACTTCTTCACGAGCGAAAGAATCACGCTGTCGTAATCGTTTTCCGCCACGCTGTTGTAAAGGCCCTGTTTGATTTGCGCGTCGGACAATTTGGCGGTGGCATTCGCGGCGACCAGCGACGTGATGCGGTCGGCGTCCACTTTCTTGCCGAGCGCCGTGCCGACGGCGGTGACGGCCGCGGCGGAATCCGTCGGGCTGGCGCTTTGCACGGCGGCGACCGCCTTGCTGTAACTCTCCTGCGAAATCGGCGGCGGCGGGATGCGATAATTTTTATCCGGCATCGTCATCAGCGCGGCGGCAATCATGCCGGGCACAATCACGAGGAACGGAAAGAACATTTTCGGCACGGCGGCCACGAGCGGCGTGTTGCGCGCGGCGGTCATGTTCTTCGCCGCCATCGCGCGTTGGACGACGAGGAAGTTCGTGCACCAGTAACCGAAGCTCAACACGAAGCCGAGCCCAAAGATCATCGCGAACCAATCCACGCCCATCGGGTTGTGCGCCGGGCCGGCGAGCACCGGCTGCCACGCGCTCGTCCAGGCGTTCGCCGCGTAAGTCGTGCCGGCGTCCTTGAGGTGCAGCGCGGCGGGATTCACCGCGACCGCTTCCAGCGAATGATTCATCTTGTGCCAGCCGCCGACATCTTTCAGGCCCAGATAAACCACCGGCGCGAAGCCGAGGACAATCATGAAGAACTGCAACACTTCCGTGTAAATCGCCGACGTGAGTCCGCCTTTCAAAACGTAGAGCAACACGACGCCGGAACAAACCCACAGCGCCACGTTGTAATCCCAGCCGAGCAACTGGTTCAGCAATTTCGCCAGCGCGTTCATCGAAATGCCCGAAGCGAAAATCGTCATCACCGCGAACGCCACCGAGTTCAGCGCGCGCACCCGTTCGTCGAAACGCATCTTCAAATATTCCGGCACCGAGCGCGCCTTGGAGCCGTAATAGAACGGCATCATGAACACCGCGAGAAAGATCATCGCCGGAATCGCGCCGACCCAATAGAAGTGGGCGGTGCTGATGCCGTATTTCGCGCCGCTCGCGGCCATGCCGACGAGTTCGAGCGCGCCGAGGTTGGCCGAGATGAAGGCGAGGCCGGTGACCCACGTCGGGATGCTGCGGGCGGACGTGAGGAAATCCGCCGACGTTTTCATGTAGCGCGAGAGCGCCCAGCCGATGCCTAAAACGAAGGCGACGTAAGCGATCAGGATGGTATAATCAATCCACTGGAGTTGGATGGGTTGCATAAGTAAGGGCGAATGA
>Ga0208507_1000445_pt1 | contig 27021 bp, 31 predicted proteins | sample CryBogCBH12Aug01_FD_184626 | JGI IMG/M metagenome (GOLD analysis project Ga0208507, IMG submission 184626) | Freshwater microbial communities from Crystal Bog, Wisconsin, USA - CBH12Aug09.1 (SPAdes) (version 2) | ecosystem: Environmental > Aquatic > Freshwater > Lake | place: Crystal Bog... | reverse complement strand
CCTTACGATGAATTTCTTTGCGGAAACCAGTCAACCGCAACTTTGCACGTGCAGCTTGCCTGTCTTGAGGCTCCTGGAGATTATCTTGCCCTGCAATCAGGGCCGTGCATAATATACTCACGTCGGCGCATACTGATTCAAATTGAAATTGGCAACCGGTGATTTTATACATTTTTGATTCGTTCGCCATAGACCCGTAAAAAGGCTATAAATGTCAAATGAGAGAATTCTAAAATCGCTTAAAAGCATTTAGAAATAAGCGGTTGGAAGGGTGGCTGAGTGGTTAAAGGCATCTGACTCGAAATCAGAAGTACGGGTAACCGTACCGTGGGTTCGAATCCCACCCCTTCCGCCATACGATTTCATTGGGAAATCGGAGGATTTTCGGTAAAAAAGGGGCGAAAAATGGCCAACTGTCAGTAAAAGTGTCAGTAAACCGCCTGTGCCGAGAACCTTTTTGAACTGGTCTGGTACTCGTCGGCTTATGTCTTCCACTTACAGCTAACCGGGAACTCGTTCGTGCTCGTAAACTTCACGTTGCACGAAAATGAAAAATCGATTCACACTGTTTCGTCGCGGCAAAGTTTTTTACTTCGAAGACCGCGAAGCCAAGCTGCAGAAAAGTCTCGGCACCAAAAATCTGGATGAGGCTCGCAAAATCATTCAGGCAAAAAATGATGCTGTCCACCAGCCGATGATGAATCTGGTGATGGCCAAAACATTTTTGGCTGCTAAAGATCCGAAAATGATCACCCGGACTTGGGCCGACGTCTTCGACCGTTTTGTCGACCGTGAAAACGAAGCCACTGCCACAAGACACGAACGCGTGGTCCGCACCAAGGCCATGCAGTTCCTCAAAGACAAGTGTTTGATCGAAACCACGGCGGATGAATTGATTTCCGCCATGAAGATTGGCCCAGACTCAACCATTGCTTTCCTGCAAACCATGCATAATGACGCACTAGGCATGGGCTGGATTCCAGCTGCCATTCTGCCACGCAAGCTGTGGCCGAAAATGACGAAAAAGGCCAAGCGCGCCATCACAGAATCCGAACACATTGCGCTGATGGGTGCCGTCGACGAGGAATGGCGGTTGTATTTTCAATTGCTTTGGTTCATCGGCGCGGCGCAGACCGATGCTGCGAACTTGACCGACGCAAATATTGACTGGAAAAACCGGGTGCTACGCTATGATCGCCAGAAATTGAACGGACGTAGTTTGCCGCCCGCCTGCTTGGTGATTGGTAAGGGGCTTGAAGTAATTCTGCGCCAGCTGCCGGACACTGGCCCGTTATTCCCGACCATTACAAAGATGGACGACCGCAGCCGCGCCTGCTTCATGTGGAAGCTATGCGGCCGATTGGGCATAAAGGGAGTGTCTTTGCACAGCTACCGCTATTCCTGGGCGGAGCGGGCGAAAGTTGCGGGAATCCCGCAACGCTGGGCGCAGGCCGCGCTGGGGCATAATTCCAAAGCGGTTCATGAAGCGTATGCTCGAAATGCGCAGGTCACTTGTCCGGCCATTGATGAGGTATGGAATTCCAAAAGTCTTTCACCAGATAAAACCGTATAAACACGCAGACAGACTGATGATGCAAATTTATGATTGTGAATTTTGAATAGTGGTTTTGCCTAGCCAAATTAGTTAACGGCAGTTTCTTAAAGTTTAACTGGAAGTAAATTCGGCGGAGAGAGATAATTCAACACCATGAAATCGGACGAAGCCGATACGAATGTTGACTGGAGAACGGCTGCCCAAAATTCGGTCAATGCAGCAAAGGCGAAAAACCTTCTCAATGCTCTCTGGCCGCAAATGCGAATTCGCGAACGCATTATCACACAGGCTGTCGCACTGGTTCCCAAAGACCTCAGTCCTGACGATTATCGCCGCTTTTGGGAATATCAAGCCACTATGTTCGTGCAGTCGCCGCCTACCTACATTTTGAGCTTATTCAAACGTTGTCAAGAAATTGAAGCTGAAATAACAAGCGGCTTGGATGATGTTACTGCCAGCAAACGAAAAAAGATTCTGAATTGGATTGAGGAAAACGGCCCCACAACCATGTTGGTCAAACTGGCATTTAATTTGAGTGAATTGCGGTATGAATATTTTACGGAAAGTTCGCTGAAATTCCTGCGAAATGTTGATTGGATAAAACACAACACAGATTCAATATTCACAGACTACCCTAATTTGCAAACTGCCTTCGAGCTAGCGATGGCCCGAAATGACTTTAATTATTTTGCAAGGATTGGTGACGCTTTGCGGGAGCGTAAGCAGGGCGTTGGTGAAATCATTAAGGAGATGAAATTCACCAACCCCGCAAAATTTCTACTGGAGCATTGGGTCGAAGAAAAGAATGGCATTCCAGCTCTCTGCAAATTGAGTATGGAGGAGCTGACATCCGCATGTGTAAAGCATTTAAACAATAAGAGTCTTACCCAGGATTCTGTCGAAAAACACAAGCAAAGACTTGGTTTGCAATCCATTCGCAGCTAAATAAATCGGCAACTTTTCCCAATTCGCACCCTTATTTCATCGGTTAGCTAGGACATTTTTTACCCCCTAAACGCTGTCCGGGAAGTGCTTCCTCATTTTCGGTAGAGTTTAATCATGAACTCTACGGGGTTAATACAACAACGTTTGGCATCTATCTTGGAGTCTGCGCGGCTGCCTGCGCGATTGAATACCGAACAGGTTGCACACCTTCTCGGCTTCCAGCCCCACGACGTGCCGTTGCTCACGAAGGCCGGACTGCTGAAACCGTTGGGCGGCGGGCCGCGCAACAGCGTGAAATATTTCGCCAGCTGCGAGATTGACCAGTTTCGCAACGATCATCGCTGGCTCGACAAGGCAACGCGGGCGGTCAGCCGCCGTGATGCACCGCGCCCCAAGCAGTTCGATTCAACGACTATCAACAAAAATCAATAACAATGGAAACAATTAAATATGCGAAATTGCCGGGAACTATAAATCTGTTCGTAAATTCTCGTTGCAACTTCCACTGCCAACACTGCTACGCCATATTTCAGGACATTCCCGGGGTCAATCTTCCGGCCCTGAGCGAGATGGATGCCAGAGCGATTATCAAATTGATAGCAGACGAGCCATTGCCTGAAGACATCATTGCCCGAAAAATTACTTTCGTCGGCGGCGAACCAACCCTTTGTGCATTTTTACCAGATCTCGTCGCTTACGCCAAAGCATTGGGACTGGTCACCGCTGTCATCACTAACGGGTCCACCTCGACGCCCCGATACTTGGAACAATTCAAGGGTAATCTCGATTGGGTTGGGTTCAGCATCGATGGTCTGACGCCGATGCTGAATTCAAACATTGGCAGGGCGACGCTGGCGGGTCGCAGTCTGAATGAGGCCGGTTATCTCGACCGCATCGCTTCGGTCAAGGCTATTGGGGCGCAACTCAAGATCAACACCGTCGTCAGCGCCTTGAATTGGCGGGCTGACTTTACCTCCTTCATTTTGGAGGCCAAACCCGTTCGGTGGAAGATTCTGCAGGTCACACCAGTTCAGGGCCAAAATGACCGCACAATAAAACATCTGGAGATTGATCAGGCTAGGTTCGATTTATTTGTTGACCGGCATAACGCCATCAATGAATCAGGCATCATCGTCGTGGCGGAGCCAGTGGAAACAATCCGTGGTTCCTACGCCATGGTCAGTCCAGACGGCCGGTTCTTCGACAGTTCCGCCGGCCGTCATGATTACAGCCAGCGCATTCTGGACGTGGGGTTGGCTAAGGCCTTCAGCCAAGTCGCATTCGACGAGACCAAATATAACGATCGGGATGGCAACTACGATCCATTCACCGGTGTCAGTCAATCACGCCAACCATTACTTGCAGCATAGTTTTAATTACGAACAAATAATAAACACATAAAAAATGGGATACATGAACGATCAATACATCAGAAACGCAGGTAACCACCTGCTCGATATTCTTAAAAATGAATCGCTGGTTAACTTTAGCCGGTTTTATGACGGCACAGAGGAAACCAACAATAAAATGGCAAAGATAATTAGCTTGGAAGGAGCCTCTATCGCCATGGATTGCGCCATCATTCAATTGATTGACCAGCGAATCATCAAGGCACAAAAGGCAATCGGAAACTTTGGCGAGGATGCATGCGGATTCGAAGGGCATAACATCATGTTGACTGATTTTGGTAAACAGCAACTTGCAGCAGGCGCGATGCTGGAGTTTGTCAGCATGGATTTGTGAAATCATGCGAACACTATGACTCGCGCCGCCACATTAAAAAACTCAGCTGATATAACAAAAATATAAAAGTCTTCATCGGCCATACGTTTATGCCCGTCAACCACCACATGCTTTCACCCGAAGTAGCGACGTCTTCATTGACGCTCGCTGTGGAGGTGTTTGCACAATGGCAGGCGGGCAAAGTCGTGGTCTTGGACAAATCTGGTATTACGCTGGACGGGAACATCTGGAAGCAAATTACTGCGGGATCAGACAGCACCAACCAACCTGTAAACACTTTTAAGCTTCAGGACGGCAAATGGATCGTTGGATTTGAGGGCACAGAAACACAATTCAAGGATTTAGTGAGTTTCAAATACATTCATCTGTTGCTTACGAGTAAAGCGGTTTCGGTTTCGCATTTTATCTCTGTGGTGAATCGCCGTGGCTCTGGTCCCGACAAGGCAAATAAACACGATTTCGAGGAGGGCGGACATCTTGAAGGTTTGAATATCCAGACCGAATCCAAGGGTGAGCGCTTGACGAAGGATGCACACAATAAAATCCGTGCTGGTCTGCCCGAACTCAAACGCGAATTGAAATTATTGCGTGATGCCGAGGAATACGAACGGGCTGAGGAACTTGAAGAAAACATTGAACAAATCGAAAAGGAATTAACGAAGGCAAATTTTAAAGGCCTTGAGCGCCCATATTCCTCTCAATACAAACGTGATCTTGATTCGGTGAGGCTAGCTATAAACCGTGCCATCAAATCCATCGGCACCGTCAACCCCGCGCTGGCTTGGCATTTGACGCTTTCAATCAAGTTCGGTGCACAGTGCGTCTACCGGCCTGAAAAACCTGTTCCTTGGAATCTGTAGCAATGCGACGTCTAAAATGTCGCGCCTTTAATATTGGATACACATCGTATCCACCCTCGGTCAGGCGAACAACAAAACCTGACCGAGGGAAACGCAAGAATACACGAAAGGTCAAAATGATAGTTAAAACCAAACAGGTGGTCGTTCTCGACGAAGGCACCTTCAATGCAACAGTCAGTTCAGTAACCGCAAAGCCCAATGAAGACAAGCCGACGAAATTTGTCTTCGGTTTCAAAGTCGAAGGTTACGACAAGGAAGTGTTCAAGGATTATCCGGTGTCTTTTGCCGCCGGTTCACCTCTCCGTTCCGACACGGAGACCATCATCGGTCGCAGCTTCACCACCAATGAAGCGGACGCCGGCATTGACTTGGCCACTCTTGTCAGCAAGACATGCCAAATCGTGGTGTTTCACAAAGGCGGATCCGGTGGTCGTCCCAAGCCCGCTGTCAGCGTGGTCATGGCTGCAACTGGAGCGTAAGCAAAGTTGTAAACCCAGCCGCAGCCATCAACAGGTGGCTGCGGTTTTTCAATTTAAGAAAAATATGAATAATACAAATTTACCCAAACCGTTACCCATTCCCCTCCCTTCTGTGCCCAAGCCGCACCTAGCGGGGACGGGTTCCATCTTCGTCAAAACAGACGGCGTGCGCCTGCCAGAAATTGATCAGGCGAGCACGCTGTTAACCGACCAAATAAACAAGCCTTCCGAAATCATCGAAGGCGTTCTGCACAGTGGCACCAAGGCGGTTCTGGCAAGCGGGAGCAAGGTTGGAAAAACGTGGATATTGCTCGACCTTGCCATCGCTGTCGCTACCGGCACGCCGTTCCTAAAATTCAAGACCGAGAAGAAAAAAGTTTTGTTTATCAACTTTGAAATCCGACGCGAGTTCATCGTTGATCGCCTCAAAATTATCCAGCTAAAGAAAAACCAGATGGACCTCAGCAATCTCGGCATCTGGAACTTGCGCGGCCAGACGGCGGATTTTGGATCATTGACCGAAAGCATCATTGAACGCGCCGGCCAGGGAAAATACGAGTTAATCGTTTTAGACCCGATTTATAAGGCCATGGTTGGCAAATCGGAAAACACGGCGAGCAGCGTAGGAGCACTGTGCAATCAAATTGAACGCATTGTGGAGGCGACGGGTGCTGCGGTGATTTTCGCTCACCACTACGCCAAAGGCAACGCGGCCAAGAAAAGCCAGATTGATCGCATGAGTGGCAGCGGAGTGTTCGCACGTGATGCAGACTCAATAATTACTTTGACCCAACATGCGGAGAAAGATTGCTATTCCGTCGAAATGACGCTCCGCAATCTCGCGCCGCAATCACCCTTTGTAATCCAATGGAATTATCCCGTGATGGTAGAGCGCCCGGATCTTTCGCCGGACGATTTTAAAACCGACGAGGTTGAATTGGACGAATATGAGCCACTGGTCAGCCTGCTCGACGATTCCCCGCTTACAACTGCTGAGTGGTTGGAAGTTGCGACCGAGATTGGCTACTCACGCGCCACGTTTTTCCGCGACAAGAGTGTTCTGGTCGAGAAAGGCCGTGTGCAAATCAAGGGGGAGAAAACCTGGTGCCGTGTCATGGGTGAGACTAGTGAGACTGTGATACCAAAATAAACCGAGATAGTTAACGATAAGTCTCAAGTATCAAAATACACCGGCAGGATATCAAACGAAAACGAAAGTAGCAATGCGACAGACCAAATGTCGCACCTGATAGATGAGGGGCAAAACGCTCCTGCTAACTAACATTATTCAAACAATAAATACCAAATGCGGAGTCAATCGAAACTGAAACTGCATCGGTTAACCAAAGAGAAAAAAACATTATGCCAAACTGGGTCCATAATACACTAACCGTATGGGGAAAACCTCAAGACATTGCTGCCTTTAAACTCAAGGCATCACAAGATGTTCCCAATGAAGAACCTGATCCGATGAACTTCCACAATCTTGTTCCGGTGCCAAACGAGTTACGCACTCCAAGTGAAGCTCGAATAAAATGGGAAGATGATAACTGGGGGTGCAGGGGTGCCTGTGAATGTAAGGTTCGACCTAGCAACGATGATTCGGAAGTTAACTATACTTTCGACACAGCTTGGAACCCGCCAATAAGAATATTCCAAAGAATCGCTCATGCGCACCCAGAGTTGTTGTTTTTACTAAACTCAGGAAGTGGGGAAGCTGGTCTATTGCTCGACGTAACTATTTGGGGGGATCACTGCGACATCCAAGACTATGGATGGGTAACCGACGCTCAAATGGCTTGCACTTGTGGTTGCTTTGACAAAGTCCGGGACATCGAAACTAAAACGAAATAGGAGCTAGCTTAAAAACAATTTGGAGATTGGTCGCGTGTGTCAAGGGGAAGTGGGCGGCACGTTCAGGCTAAAACATCGCTCGAACCTAAGCAGTTCGAGAAAGATTGCATGAAACAGCAATTAAGTCCGCAACCAATCTCCTCATCTATCGTATGCTAGAACAATATTTTAGTGATGATCGGATTATCAGCCAGATTTGCAAAGAGAGGGTGAAACAGGCAGGGCAAAGACATGATCGCCAATACAAAAACCGATTAGCGGGAAATATGCGGGAATCGGCACCGGTTCATCCATTTTACCAAATGCTGCCCTCACGCCGTCAATGGTCAGCCTTTCGTCCAAGAATTCGGACTGATGGACTAAACTCAGACCTCTTTGCATTAAAATTGGCTGTCAAAATCTTGCACCATCAACAGCCGAGTCAGCTCTGGGTATTGGAATTGAACCGCTATATCACTGCAATACGTGAACGCGTATTAAATTGCCACATGTTCGCTTTTGAATCGCCAACCATCAGCAGGGAACTCAAGGGGAAAAGTGGTCAGGAATATCGCGCTTTGTGTCGGTTCAATCCAGACGACAACTTGATTCTTTGTCTTTACGCCAATTATTTGCGGGACGTGTTTGATCCACTGTTCTCGAATTCCTCGTTTGCTTTCAGGGCTGCGAGAAACGGCCAGATTCCGACCCACCATGACGCTTTTTCCGAAATCTACAATCTTAAACAAAAAACCGGTAATCGTAGTTTTTATGTCGCTGAATGTGATATCCGTGGGTTTTTCGACACGGTGGATCACAGCCTAGCTTTGACCGCCTTTCGGGAAGCAGCGGCAAAAGTGAATCTACACCCCAGAGCCGACGTGTTGTTCCGTGCATATTTGAACTGCTACAGCTTTCCGCTTAATGTGTTGGCTGAGGCGGAACCGAGATTGAAGCAGCATGGCCATTTCAAGTGGCCTGAAACTGAATTGCACGCCATTCATAACGCCGATCCACGGAATCTAAGTATCGGTGTCGCTCAGGGCGGTGCGGTATCAGGCATTATCGCAAATCTTATTATGGATGCCGCTGACAAGTGCGTGGAAGCTGAACGAGCCAAACTGGGCGCAGAAATCCACTACTTCCGTTATTGTGACGACATGGTGTTGATGAGCCCTAATCGTATACACTGCGGAATTGTGTTCGATGCCTATAAAAAGACGCTTTCTGAACTTAAACTGGTATTCCACAAGCCGGTGGGGACGTTTATATACGACAAGAAACACTGGGGTAAAGATCACAAATCTAAAGCGCCTTATCTTTGGTCGGGACTACACTGGTTTGGAGCGGTGCCGTGGGTTCAGTTTGTCGGCTATCAGATTCGTTACGATGGGCTTGTCCGGCCGAGGAAGGAAGCTGTGGAGAAACAGTGCATGAAGCTGATAGAAACCACAAATATGCTGAAGTTCGGCTTGCTCCAGGCTAGTCAAGGAAATCAGATTGCGGCGAACAAGAATCAGGCTTTTGCATCATTAAAATCTAAACTAGTGGCTCAGGGCGTTGGCAGGGTCAAGGGCTTTACAAATGGCCCCAAACCGATGTGCTGGGCCTGGGGTTACAAAGCGCTTAACAACAAGCCGATTGTTGACCAGGCTTTACGTGTATTCGACAAAACTAGGAGAAAGCAGCTTCGGAGGTTTGCAGCCGCTGATATTCGATATGGAACCGGCTGCGCTAGTCAAAAATATGTTCGCCCTGATCATGAAGGCTACGCATTCAGCTACCTCGGTCAGTTCAAAAATCTGGGTGGGCGCAATCTTATCCAGAATCCTTGGAAGCCGCGCAACCTTATAGATTGGGCAAAGCAATTCGTGTTTTTGCTTTTGACTAGGCGGCTTCCTAAATTGTTCCTGTAAGCCGAGTATATAATAAGGAAATCCCGCTTGACTCGTCTTATTAGTATCTGTTATTATAGGTTTAGGTTCAGTAAGTGAACCCCGCAGACTTCAGAATTCAAAAGTTCCCGTTAGGTCCTCAAATCAAAAAAGTGTCCTAGTGCTTGAGCCAGACTGTTCACGTCTAATTTCTAGCTACGAAAACGCTGGAGCAAATAAAGCAGTATCAAGAACTAGGCTAGGCAATTAAGCCGAAGCCATAATCAACAACAAATACATGAAGATAATTAAGAGAATCCCGGCTGTTAAGACCTTTGATTTACCAGCTGGCATATACGAAGCGACATTAACGCAAATCAAACCCATGACGAAGCAGACGAAGAAAGGGCCGCAGGAATGGGTGCGATTGATATACGAAGTTCAAGTCCCAGGAATGAATAATCAAATCCCTTGTGCTGGTCGAAACCTTGTACTCGACCTCAATCCTGGGTCCGATTTGAGGAACTTTCTGGAAGTTTGGCTAGGGTCGGACTACTTCACTACCAAAGCGAATCAGGAATTGGACTTCGATACGTTGATAGGGAAGCAAGGGAACATTTCATTGTCGCATTATTTAGGCGGCGATAACGAGAAGCCTTTTGTGAACATCGACAACATCTTTCCTTTGAATAGCCAGAGATTAACGGTAGCGAAGCCTGAGACCGTGGCTGCTAGTAAAGTTGAGGAGGAGGCCAAACATTAAGATAAAGTTCAAAGTCCGGCCCCAAAACTAAGAATAGCCGGACTTTGATCCGCATTCTTAAGGATAAAATCACTATGAATAAGAATCTGAATTTAAACGGCGCTCCCCTATACGGACTAGCTTACCAGAATCTCCAGACAAAATTGTTTAAGCAGCACAAGTACAGTGAAATGAGGCTTTCCACTTACCTCAGCGCTAGAATGGGCGTCGAGAACTGGACATTTAGCTCCGCCGATATAGCTAACCAAACAGGGCTCAATCGAAATACGGTCTATGCCTTGTGTAGTCGATTTGTTGAGGCGGGAATATTTGCTTTGAGAGAAGAGAGAAGGGGTTGTCCAACGATTTACAGCTACGACAAGTCCGCTCTCCTAAAATATCTGCAAGGGGATACTGCAATTGATGGGTTTGGCGAAGCTACCTGCACACCCAATACGCACCTACCTGCTTGTTCAAATAGCACGTCAACCTGCTCAACAGACAAGCACGGACCTGCCACTTCAACGAGCACCTCCTGCCTATCCGACAAGCACGAACCTGCCTGTCCAACTGGCCCTATAAATAATAATAAAAAAGAAGAGAGAATTAAGACACACAAACAAGAGGCGTGTGTGTGTTCTTCTTCTCTCTCTTTAAGACCAACAGAGGAAACATTGACTGACGCTAGTCTATCAGCAAAAGCCAAAACTGACGGACTTCTAAATTATGTCCGTTACTTAAATAGTCTAGATGCTGGTTTTATGCTAAGCGACAAAGCAGAGACCTTGGCACTTCGCTTCTTTAAGGCTTATCCAACTAAAGCAGTCTCTGAGCTTACTAACCTAATTGAAGATTGCATAAGCCTCACGTTTGGTCTTAAACCGCACGATTCTGGTTATGACGAGTATTTCAATATCAGGCGCTCACACAACCTTAGCTACCTCCTCGACCACCTAGAAGCGACAACGAATGAAGTGAACAGCCTCAAAGGACAGTTAGGAGTTTAGCTAGACTATGAATAACCTCGAACATCTAAATCAATTGAAACTCGAATGTCAGGGTTTAATGCCCTTGGTCGAACTCATGAAAAACAAAGCCCCGGCCAACTCCTTATCTGGTTTAGAAAGGGACCAGAAACTTGCGCTCATGGGTTTCAGTCCAGTTCAAATAAATGAACCTGAATCAACGGCATCTTTTTTAGGCCAGTCTTCAAAAGAATCTAGGCTCAGGAGTATGGGCAGGGGGATTTTTGAGAGGATGGAGGCTGTGAATGCGAGATTAGACCAGGAGTTTGAGCAGGAATATAACCGAATGTTGGTGTATGGGATGGCTACTGGGTTTGTGGAGGATGAGCCTAAACTAAAGATAAATTCGTATCTTTAAGAATCATGCACATCACTAAACAACCGCAGACCAGGCCTCAAGAGCTGACCCAAGAGCAAATCACAAAAGAATCTGACTGGCGCTTGAAGTTTCTCAGACCAATCCAGCCTAAACCCAAAGAAGTATGCAATCCGGAACCTACTCTAAACTCGAATTAGCGAATGAGAACGTAGACAAGTTCGGGGAGCCATTGAGCAACATCACAACCGCATCTCAGTGGTTCATCGCCAAGTTTCCTGGTTTAGCTAAGGTTTATGGAGCGCCGTTTCTTGAGAATAGGGTAATGACGGTAGATGGCTTCACTGCTTCCTCTCCCATAGCACCTAACCTCGCATTCATGGCTGCGGTTCTGGGGCTCGACAATGCTTTTCCCAATTCCGTCGTATACTTAGAGAGCGAAGGCCAGTTTTACTACTTTGAACCGCTAGATCAGAAATATCATCCAGTACCAGATTCGAAGCTAGGCGATTTGATGAGAGGCTACTTTCAGAGATGTGCGTTGGAGGTGCAGAGGGAAGTAAATGTTTTCCATTTGTTCACTACGTTCTGCCAAGATTCCGTTATCAAAACTATTGTAGAGAGGGCCAAATCTATTCTGAGGGCTTCCGATGACTACTTTTCAGCCACAAGTCCCTATACCAGAGTCAATGGAATCGAGTTGCATGAAAGGTTGGCTCGCGTATTTATTGAGAAAATCGTGTCGGTCAAACCCCAAGAAGTATTGCTAGTGGGTCTGGCCTATGAACGATTCTCTGCTTTGGTTAGGGAAAAGGACTTGGCACCGATAAAGAGGAGCGTGTTTAAGGAGATGATGAAGCCTTTAATTCGGGAAAAGTATGGGACTTGTTTACGCAATGATCTGGTAGTGAATGACCGATATGCTCAAGGTTGGAAGGATTTGGGGTTGAGGGCTGGGGAGGTGTAGGACCGCTTTTGGTTCCTATATTGGGGTTTTAGAGAGGGAATTACCATTCTTCAAATACTCAATTGAATAAACAACGAAGGCTTAATGTGACAATTAGGTGAAGCAACAAAGGATTAATATATGGCAATGGGTGGTGAGGCTGTATAGAAGAGCTTTGAAATAGTTATTAGGGTTCCAAAAGAAGTGAAAATACAAACGTATTATGAAAAACCACATAATCATCACCTCTGGCTTGCTTCTATTATGTCTCACCGGCTGTTCAACTCCTAAAATATCGCCCTATGTCCCGGACTCTACGTCAATCACGGAACGCACGGCACAAGAATCTGGGGTGGAGGTTGCAGTTGATCCTTTTGTCGAAAGCTCGCGAACGGAAAAATACTTTGACCTCGACGCGATAGGCAATGGCATCGCCATTCTTCATGTCCGGATAATCAACAAAACTGCCGATCAAACATTTCTTGCCCTAAAAGACAACATTCGACTCTTTCCCGATGGGGTTGCGGCAGGTTTAACTGAAGTTGGCATGAATACAAATCGTTCAAAGATAGGAGATAATCTTGCGGTCGCGGGTGCCGGTGCCGCTGTGGGTGCCACAGTTGGTGTGAGTGCCGCAACTGCGGCTGTAGCAATTTCTCCCGCCGGATTGCTCCTCGGTAGTTCTTTGTTGTTAGCGGGCATGGCATCCGATTCAAAGCACAATGAGATTCAAAGAAACTTCATGGACAAGGAAATAGGTGATGCCACCCTCTCTCCCGGTAAGAGTATTGCGGGTTTTGTTTACTATGGTCCGCTTAAAAAGGGCGAAGACTGGACACACAAAGCTGTTGTCAACCTAAACATGATTGATACCAAAACCAGGAAGCAGATTGAAATAAACATTCCACTGTCACATTAACCGCCAAAATTCTTACCATCTATGAAATCCACCCGCTTGATAACTCATGCCTCGTTCGCAATTCTGCTTCTGTCTCTGGCGACCGGTTGCACGCACCTTAAATCGGTTTCGGTCCAGCCAGCATCCCTGCCAACCGGCCAGTTGCTGCCGCACCATGTCGCACTGGTGTTGGATCAGGATATTTTAGACTTTAAACACGTCTATCATGAAGGTGGCGATACGTTCATTTATTCATTCGGCGATCCTTTGCAGAATTATGCCCGCCAAGTCGCCGTCAAATCGTTTCAGCAGGTCGAGTCCGTTCCTTCGGTAGAACAGGCGGCGACGTTGAAATCCGCCGATCTGATTTTGATTCCACGAGCAATCAAATCGGACGTCAGCATTCCCGTGTATGGATGGGAAGATGAAAACCTGACGCTTGTGGTAAGTTGGACAGCCAAAGACCGCGCCAGCCAGAATACAGTCTGGCTCACAACCATCACGGCCAACAGCGCAGCACAAAAGAAGGATGTTTTCTGGCATGGTGGAAGCAGCAAACTGTATCAGAACTTATTTGACGACTTGAGCCTCAAAACCTACAAGGCAATTCAGGAAGCTCAGGAACTACAGAGCAGCAACCATTGATTCCATGTCTCATGCCTGCCACCTGCGATACCGACGTCGCAAATCAATTCCAAGAAATGATGGGTTTATGAAAACGACGATTCTTTCAATGCTTGTCCTATCAATTCTTCTTTGCCGTCCAGCTTTCTGCGGCGAGATTCATGATGCGGCCGAGAAAGGAGACTTAGAACAGGTCAAGTTGCTGCTCAAAGGTAATCACAATCTGGTTTTCAGTAAGGATAAATATGGTTGGACGCCTTTACACGCGGCTGCCGCAGCAGGACACAAGGAAGTTGTTAAATTTCTCATAGAAAATAATGCTGAAGTAAATGCTAAGAATATGTATGGCCAGACACCTTTGTATTGGGCAGCAAGAAATGGTCAATTGGCCGTCTTGGAAATACTGCTTGCAAGCAAGGCCGAGGTCGGTGCTAAGGACAAATATGGCGATACTCCTATCAAGGAGGCGGAGGAAAACCGTCATGAGGATGTGGTAAAAATGCTAAGCCAAAATGACAGCCATGACACGATGATTCAAGCTGCGGCCGTGAATGGCAACCCTGTTGATATTCAAATAGGTCATCTCCATTCTCAGAATGTTGAGTCGCGAGAAAAAGCTGCCAAAATGCTGGGCAAACTGGGCGATGCACGGGCCGTGGAACCGTTGATCGCTTGCTTGAAGGATGCTCAAGAGTATCAAGAGAATTCGGCGCTAGTAAGCGCTATCGAAGCGCTTGGGGAATTGGGTGATGCTCGGGCTGTTAAACCTTTGATCGGTTGCTTGAGCTATCAATATCCATCTGGGTTTACCTTTCATATTGCCATAGATCCATTTGACGATGATCCATATTTCGGTTATTTGGACTATCCAACTGGCGTGAAAGAATCCGCTGCTGTAGCGCTGGGTAAGATAGGCAGACCGGCTGTGGAACCTTTGATCGCTTGCTTGAAAGATAAGGATGTTGGAATGCAAACATACGCTTCCGCAGCACTGGGTATATTGGGCGATGCGCGGGCCGTGGAACCTTTGGTCGCCTGTTTGAAGAATGCACAGGATAGTCAGACGAGTGCATTCATTACCCGAGTATTGGGTAAGATAGGCAAACCGGCCTTGGAACCTTTGGTCGCCTGTTTAAAGGATCAGGATGCGAACGTTCGAGGTTCCGCTGTCGCAGCACTGGGTAGATTGGGCGATGCGAGGGCTGTGGAACCTTTGCTCGCCTGCTTGAAAGATAAGGATGTTGGCGTGCGAGTATGCGCTGCCCGAAGTCTTGGATTTTTGGGCGATGCACGGGCTGTGGAACCTTTGGTCGCCTGTTTGAAGAATGCACAGGATAGTCAGACGAGTGCATCCGTTGTCGTAGCGCTGGGTAGGTTGGGCAAACCTGCTGTGGAACCTTTGGTCGCCTGTTTAAAGGATCAGGATGCGAACGTTCGAGGTTCCGCTGTCGCAGCACTGGGTAGATTGGGCGATGCACGGGCTGTGAAACCGTTGCTCGATTGCTTGAAAGATAAGGATGTTGGAATGCAAACATACGCTGCCGTAGCGCTGGGCAAACTGGGCGATGCACGGGCCGTGGAACCGTTGATCGCTTGCTTGAAGAATGCACAGGATAGTCAGACGAGTGCATCCGTTGTCGTAGCGCTGGGTAGGTTGGGCAAACCTGCTGTGGAACCTTTGCTCGCCTGCTTGAAAGATCAGGATGTTGGCGTGCGAGTATGCGCTGTCCGAAGTCTTGGATTTTTGGGCGATGCACGGGCTGTGAAACCGTTGCTCACTTGCTTAAACGATCAACATGAGAGTTTTGACCTGCGAGCAAACGCTGCCGAAGCACTGGGCAAGTTGGGTGATGCTCGTGCTTTCGAAGCTTTAATAAGTGCCGCAACAAAAAAAAATGCAGTTTACGATTTGGATAAGGATGCTAAGGTGAATCTCTATGCTAAAAACGCGTTGTTTGATTTGGGCAAAGTTGCCGTGGAACCTTTCATCGTCTCTTTGAAAAATCAGGATAGGGAAGTACGAAGCATCGCTGCCTCTGCTCTGGGAAAAATAGGTGATGTGCGAGCCTTGGAACCTTTGGTCGCCTGTTTAAAGGATCAGGATGCGAACGTTCGAGGTTCCGCTGTCGCAGCACTGGGTAGATTGGGCGATGCGAGGGCTGTGGAACCTTTGCTACCTTGCTTAAAGGATCACGATAATGACGTGAGAGCAAACGCTGCTGAAGCACTAGGTATATTGGGCGATGTGCGAGCTTTGGAATCGTTGCTCGCCTGTTTGAAGGATCAGAATGAGCGTGTGAAAATAGCTGCATCCGATGCGGTAAGTGAATTTGGCAAGTTTGCAGTGGAACCGCTCATTGCCTTTTTGAAAGACCGGAACAATTCTTCAAATTTTTGCGCCGCCGAGTTGTTGTGTGAATTGGGTGATAGGCGAGCTATAAAACCATTGGTAGACTGTTTGAAGGATAAGGATGAAAGCGTGAGAAGCTCCGCTGCTGGCGATCTTGGCAAATTGGGTGATAAGCGAGCTGTGGAACCTTTGATTGCCTGTTTGAAGGATCAGGATGTAGACGTCCGACTTTCCGCTGTAAGGGCACTTGGCAAAATTGGTGATACGCGAGCTGTCAGACCATTAATCGCCTGCTTGAAAGATCAGGGCAGTGGTTGGCAGTTAGGCAAGGTTACCGTGCGCGGTGTGGCTGCCGCAGCGTTGGGTGAATTGGGGGATAAGCGGGCAGTGACGATAATTGTCAAAATGCTTCCAGATTGGGATGCCGAATTTGAATTCGGCACGGTTTTGAGGAGCCTGAACTGGGAACCAACGTCAGATACTGAGCAGGTGTATTTTTGGATATGCAATGAGGATGGTGCTAATCTCAAGGCACATTGGGAGAAGACAACACAGGTTTTGTTGGCTGATGTTCAGTCAGGTGATCGGCGGAAGATCGAAAATGCGGTTTACACTTTTGTGTCTTTGGGCAAAGTGGAGATTATTACAGAGTTGATCCGCATACTTAATACGAGAGGTAACAAAGAAATGGCTGAAACATATCTGAATTGCGGCCACGACGGATTGGAAAAGGCTGCTCGCTCTTGGGCGGCTGTGCGCGGATTTAAAATTAAAGTTGGTGCGGGTGCCAGTAAAGCAGTCTGGGGGAAGTGGTAAATTGCCTGCTGGTTTTCACAACTTAAGAGCAGGTTTTAGTTGTGTGCCTGCTATTATATATCTTGTTTGGATTGGACAAATCGAATCAAATAATTATGAAAAAGCTATTCCTAGTGCTGGTTATTTTGCTCGTCAGCGCGTCATTGATTCAGTCTTTTGCTCAAACCGAAGATTTTGCCAAAGCTGTCTCTGAAGGAAAAGTAAGTGTCACCTTTCATGGCACTGGTGGAAGTAGCGGAGATGCCATTGAAGCCACCGTCCAGACAACCCCAAAAGCAGTTGGAGATCTGGTATTAACAATGGCACCAGGAACCAGGCTACAAAGCGGGAATTCAAGCGATCAAAACATGGTCATCGCTAACGTAAAAGGTGAGGTAGCTAACGAAAACAGCTACTCACCAACTACTTTAATAACCGTCACCAGCACACCCAAAACATATATTTTTGACGCCTATTGCACCGATTTTGAAAAAGACAACCCTTCTACCGGAACTCAGTTTAGTCTAGGAAAGATTGACCCAGTTCTCGCCTGCATCCTCGGCGATTCAAGTTCTACAATAGTCAAGCAAGCCGCAGTCTGGATTTACACGGACAAAGCCAGTTACAGTCACGTTAATCAGAAGTTTAGTGTAAGCCAGTCTGATTGGGATTCAGCAGTAGCCGTCGTCAAGAATTGTTCCGAAATGAAAACGGGCAGTAGCACTTTACCATCGATACAGAAACCATAAATCAATACGAAGACTCCTCAACTAGGAAAAATATACTTACAATGAACAAAATATTATTGCTTGCGGTCATGGCCTCTACGGCGCTAATAGCTGGATGTGCTTCGGTGCCGTCGGCTTCCAACGAACTTAAAAACTCGGTGACATTGTTCAAACCTGCGCCCCAATCAGCTGGCCTTTACATTTTTGGGCCACCATTGCACCTTGCAAAATCATTGGCGATAAAGGTTGATGGCCATTATCTGGGGGAGATTGCCGGCAGCACCTATTTCTATTTGCCGGTTGAGTTGGGTAAACATGACATTGCGGCTGAGGGGCGTCGGGCGTCATTTACCGCAGAGGATGGCAGAAACTATTGTTTTGTCATGGGTTTGGCAGGCTTGTCTTCAATTACCGAAGACAAAGCTAGAGTCAAAGCAACCAAATATTCAATTAGTATTGACAGCGGTCCCAGCCTTCAACCGGGGCAACCGAGAGCTATTCTTAAAAACCTAGATGTAAATTCTACTAGCGTAAGTGTTGATGGTCGCCTCATGCGATTCTCATCGTGGGATTTAAATCCAGGTCACCACAACATCATATTAATCCCAGTGCCACCACCACAACCAAATTATGTTCAAACAGGTAATTACACAGCACAATATTTCCAACTTGTAACGGTTAGAGGCCTCACTGACATTACCCTAAAGTTAATGGGATATGACAATACCAAAGTTATAGATGTTAATATGGAATCCGGAAAGACATATGTTCTCAAAGGCGGGTCAATTATTCAAGAAAACTGATTATCACAACAACGATAGCGAGCCGGTTCATTTGGGGTAATGGCTTTGATATTTCGTGGATCGACTGGCTTTGAACGAAACCGAAACTGCCGCGATATGGTTTCAGGCAGGCGGACCAGGCCACAATTTCATCACTATACTTTTAGTCCCATACGGCCAAGTGTCTCAACTAAAGATTGCTGAACTTGGAGAACCTTGTCTTCCGTCGTGGTTACGTTGACGGTAAGCAAGAAACTGTTTGGCTCATCTGGGCTGGCAAAAAATTGGAGACGGATGTTCTTTGGCTCGATGTCGAGCGAGTAGCGTTCTGCAACAACATTGAGCGCGTCAATAATGCTGCGTTTGTCAGCTTCTGTGTCAGATCCCAGTGTATTTCCTTGGATCATAAGCTTGGTTTCGATAATTGGTTTTGCTGGTTTGTTGACCGACCCTTGCGCTTTTTTGTAGTCATTCATGGCGAGCTTCCATGCAGGAACATCTTCTGGCGGCTTTGGTGGTGGGGCTGCTTGTGTGGGTTCTTTGGGCACACTTTGCCTTTCTCTTTCCTGTTTTTCCGCTCGCAATTTTTCCGCTAACATCCCGTAATATTCTGTTTGCTGTTGGTATAGTTTAGACATTTTCGCATGATGTTGATCTATTATATCATGCACACCTTGAAAAGCACTCGGTGCCGGTTGTGCTGGTTTGGGAGCGGCGGAAGCCGGTGGTGGCGTGGGTTCTCTTTTCTGTGATATCGGATTGCCTTTAGTGTTACCGAATATTTTTGTCCAGATGCTCATGTTTCGTTTTCAGTTTTGTGTTGTTTGTTTAGCGCGCTCGCTTGTGGCCAGGCGAGAAAAGCTGAGACACGCCGCCGGTTACATCCGCCAACTCGGAAGCTTTTCGGGAAAACCTGAAGGCATAATCGGCGTTGGCTCCAGCGCTGTGTTGGACGCATTGATTGCTTATTGTAAATCCCACCAGCTCCAATATGGACTTGGAGATTTCACGCCAATGCCTCGTGCGGGATCGCGTATGAGATACGCATCAAACCCGACTACGCCGTCGAACTGATTCTTCGGGACACAATGGAATTTCTCACTACTATTCTGGACGGAAATCATATACCCTGTATGTGTTGACGATGTCGAGCCATCAGAGAATGACATGGAACTTATCTCGTAGTGATAGTTATCCCCCCACGGCGTATGTGGGACTTCCTGCATATATGGTCCCTTCCAACTAGCAGCTCCGTTTGCCTCAACCAACGCATTAAGTCCTTGTTCGGTCGTTGGAAAACTGCTTACGTCGCCTTTATAGGCAAGTAAAGCTTTGGAAAGTTTATCAATGTCAGAATCCACTTTAGCTTGGGCGGCTGTAGTATCAACAGAACTGGCTTGCGAATGTGAATCCACTGTCTGCTGGCTTGTTGCACAGCCACCACAAATGATTGTTGTCGCCGTTATAACCGATGCGCTAATTTGTATCAAACTTGCATTTTTCATTTTTATGTGTTCTGTTTTTTGTTGTGTGCGTGAGTCATGGGCCTGACAGGTATTGTGTCGCAGCGCATGCACAGGAGCGTGCATAGGTTACTATTTCAGGTTGGCTGCTACCACAAGTTTATTAAAGTGGACTTGCGAATTTATGTCAAAAATTATTTTCACAACAAAAACCTCAAAATCCAGCTTGTGCGCGGGCCATTTCCAGTTCCCGCCAATTCTGTGTGAGGATGAATGGGGTGGCGATGCGGTGAATCCGTCGCAGGAATTTTTCGATTTTCCTCCTCCACAACTTGCTGCAAGTCTTTTTTAGTCCGTCTTCCAGTCATCAGGAAATTCTCTCTATATATAATGAACAATATCGGTTTAATGTGAGGATTAGATGTGCAATTAATGATTAAGATATAGCAATGGGCGGTTAGCCTATATAGAATACCTTTGAAAGGATTAAAATGGTTCCGAAATATACCCTATTGCACTTTCATTTTGGGCGGGTAGAATCTAGATCGAAAACCCCATAGGATATTAATTCAAGGGATTATGGAAAATATATTCAAAATATCTTTTCTGATCATGACGTCTGCATGGTTGTGTGGTTGCAGCAGTCTCGATCATACCGCCCATAACAGATCAATACCGAAAGGTGAGAGTATTGTATTTGGGAGCATCGCAATATCGTCAGCGGATTCCAGACAGCATTTGCAAATAAAAGTCACGGTAATCAACACCCGCACTAGCCAAACGGTGCTGGAGCATTCAATAAACGGACCAGGTGGAGCTTTCTATTGGTCTTTGCCGCCGGGACAATATGCGATTCTCGATTTATATGAACACGATTTCTTTAATGGCGATACTAGTTCCAGTAGAATTTACGCCCAGTTTTCAATTGATGCAGAACAAACCGTGACCTATGTAGGCACGCTTGCGCTTGCAACTTCGCCATCCTCACTATCCCACGGCAGTTTTTCGACAAGTGACTTAAAAAGTAGTACATTGTCATCCATCCACGTGACCGATGAATTCGACACGGCTGTCCAGACATTTCACAAGCAATTCACCGCAATTGATATAACGCCAATAAAAAAATTACTATCTCTAGAAAAATGAAAATATTATCCACACTGATTATCACAGCTTCTACATTACTGCTAACATCTTGCGCAGCTCAATATCATGGCGGTTTGCAGCCCGTGTCTCCAATGCCGATGAGAACAGGTCTTAGTCCCTCGTGGTGGATACACAGCGTTGACAGCCTAAATCCGACCTTGGTATGGAAGAATGAAGACCTTGGCGATACAAAGTATGATCTCGCTATTTACACAGGAGTTGCAAAATACCCTGGTATATTGAAGGATCCAGATTATGTATTCTATGTGCAAGGTGTCGAAGTGTATCATCGTGAGGGCATTACAGGTTGCAGTCATACTGTTGAGCAACTATTAGAACCTGAAACCGTGTATGTTTGGGCAGTCAGAACTAATAACGGTTCCAGTGTCGGGCCATGGTCTACTTACGATTATCAACGAGGCGGACTTAAGGTTCTGTTTCCACATGATGCTCCCGGACAAGGTGGGGTCGATTTGTGGTGGTCATTTATGACGCCCAGAAAATAGGGCAGCGACAAGTTATGCGGTCAAACGTTTACTAGAAAAAGCACATATTGCGGAAAAGGAGTTCTTGATGGAGTAAATAAATGAATGTCCAATTTATGGCAATCAAAGATAGCTTTTCGCGTTATCTTGACCACGACTTTATTGCAGTAGCCACTTACTTAGTCGTAGGCTCGATGGCTTTTGCGATCCCAATTGTGTTCGTTTCTATGCTTTTTCGAGCGTAACGCAGGGCGCTCTTCAAACACCCGTTAGACATCGCTACTACAACGCAAAACAGGATGGTGAGTTGCGGTCGTATTGGTCACATCATTTGCAGGTATCTGTTATGAAATCCAACATTAAAAATTTAACCAGGTTTTTTGGTTTCATATTCGCTCAATGTGTGACCGCGCAAGCGCAATTCAATTACACTAACAATGGCGACGGCACATGCATCATTACGAAATACACTGGTGGTGGCGGTGCTGTGGATGTTCCCAGCATGATCAACACTTTAAAGGTGACTAGCATAGGACATTCTGCATTTTATCTCACCCCTGTGACCAGCGTTACGATTCCTAATAGTGTTACCAATATAGGAAACAGGGCGTTCGATGGGTGCAATTTGACTAATGTTTATTTTTCAGACAGCATCACCAGCATTGGGGACGAGGCGTTTTATCAATGCAGCCTTACTAGCGTCACAATCCCAACCAACGTCAAGAATATTGGGAGACATGTATTCTGCAACTGCCACCGTTTAAAGCAGGCGATAATACCCGAGGGTGTTACCAGTATCCCAGGAGGGACGTTTTATGGATGTGACAGCCTGACCAGCATTACAATACCCGAAACCGTTACTAGCATTAGAGCTATGGCGTTTTATGATTGCTCTGAGTTGGCTAGCGTCAAAATGCTAAACAAAGATGCTTACATCGACAAGTTGGCGTTCTACAAATGTCCCAAACTAACCAACATGCCTACGAATAGTGCCATTGCTGATTTAAATGAATCAATACGTCGTCATAAAGAAAGACAACATAACAAGTTTGCTGGACAAAGAATATCGGCCAGCCAAGATATAAAATATATAAACAACTTCGAATCGGACCCAATCAATGGAATGGAGGCGGCAAAGACTCTTGTTTCTCTAGAATATGACGAGGAAGACGCCTACGATGGCTTTGTGAACATGCTATTAAAGAGTAAAGAACTCGGCAAAAGACTTGCTAACACTAATTTTCAACCTGCCGCAGGTTTTGATAAAGAATTCAATGATTGGAAATTAAAATCCGAAATAGATTCTGATAATGACTCAATAAGTTGGAATGCGGTGAAAGGACTTGGCATTATCGGCGATCCACGCGCGATCGACGCATTGGCAGAGGCCATGCACAATACGAATGGACTCATAGCTGGTGATGCGGCTTTAGCTCTGGGTAAAATAGCTGCGAACAAACAAAACAATGCAAAGGATAAAACACTACAAGAAAGAGTTCGCCAAATACTACTCGCAAACTTTCACGATGAAGATGGTCACGTAAAGAAACGAGGCATATACACAGCCTTGACCTGGATAGGCAACCCAGAGGATGTGGTTTTGTTCAGGCGTGCATTTGGCCATGATGTAGTTTTTAATCACGCTCCAATATACACCAATTCTTCTCCGGCTATGAATAACGTTCACCTATTAGTCGAATTCTTTGCGGAAGCAGAAATCAAGGGAGATCAGAAACTTGTAGCAGATCTAGGGCATATTGGTGGAGATAAGGCGATAAAGGAAATATTATATGTTCTTGATAATACTCACCAAAACAGTAGAGTTCGCGCCACAGCAGCAAGAACAGTTGGAGTAGCTTTGCTTACCGGACGTTATCCCGTATCTGCCGAAGTCAAAGCTACCGCACTGAATGATTTATTAACCGCGAGCAAAGATTCAGATCAAGAAGTCTCCTCCAGCGCCTATGAAACACTGCAAAAAGTCCATCAGTAGGTTTTAATTCTAAATACGTCAACCACACTTGTTTATGAGTAAATGCACATATTGTGGAAAAGAAGCACCAGAGGACGCAATCGTATGCCCAATTGACGGCCATTCACTTGATGGTGTGAAGATCGTGGGTTTGTCAGAGCAAGAAAATAACCCTGGATCTATAAATATAAAAAAGTTTCTGGTGATTCTCGTTATTATCTTGGCATTGATTCTGTATCACATTCGTGACGTCTTGACACATGATATCGGAGGTTTCTTTGCTGCATTTGGCTCGCTAGTGATGGCAGTTGGAATATTCTTCGCTTTATGGGGTTTCCCTGCGATATGCCTCGGTAAAATTGCTAAAAAGACTAATACAGAAGGTGGAGGGTTGGCTTGGATACCAATTGCAAACATCTACCTCATTTGTAAGATTACGCGGACATCGGGATGGTTTACGTTACTTTGTTTGATTCCATACGCTTGCATCATACCGGCCTTTCTGCTATTATGGCGTTTGCCAAGCGCACTCGGAGTGCAGGATTCTTCTCGAATTCTTATCATGTTGCCAGGCATCAATTTCTTTTATCTCGGTTATCTTGCATTTCGAAAAGAGTCAAGTATGACAGAGCAACAGAAGACTCCGAACCCAGAACCAATCCTCACCCAAGAGCAAAAGGAACTTGCAAGTTCTCTTCCAGACACGGTCAGTAATTCAGATACTTTAATAGAATATTTTGTCGAAGGAGAGAGAGACTCTGCGTCATTTGTGGCAAACTTGCAGGATATTATTGAAGGTTTCAAAACTGGAAAGCTACGGGCAGACCGAGTTGTCAGAATGACGATTGATGGCAATTTCCAATGGACTACAGTTGACGATATATGCAAGAGTCTTAAGGACAAGATTTAATGAAGCCGCTTATGTCCAAGGTTCAACAGTAGGCTTATGCTTCCGACAAGTCTATTTTGGAAAAGAATGACGACCTTGAGCCTTGTTTTGTCATGGTGTGTTGTTTTATTCATTTTATTTGTATCCCTCAGTCTGTTCACAAATCTATTACCAGGTTTTGTATTAGATGGTTCGCCACTTCTACTTTATATCTTTGCGTTTTTACCCTTGATCGGACTTATATTCGGCATTGTATCGCTTGTGGCAAACATAAAACAGAGGCGAAAAAGCGTTTATTGGCTGGCATTGACGAGCTCATGTATAAACGGCTTATTTTGCATTCTCTTGATAGTGCTTTATTTAAATGAGTTGAGAGTACAAACAGCAGTCAAGACTAACGAAAGACGATTTGAGTTAGTAGATGTTGAGTTAATAGATGCAGTCATGTTATCACATTTAGATAAAGCGGCGGCAATAATCAAAGCCAATCCTGAAATCGCTAATCATTGTAAAGACTACGATGGCGGTTCATTATTAGGATTAGCCGCAGCCAATGGCAACATTCAAATGGCATCTCTGTTACTTGCAAATAAATCCGAGATAAATACCAAGGATTTCTACGGTAGAACACCTTTGCATAATTCAGCGTTGATTGGGAAAAACGACATGGTGAACTTACTATTGACCCACGGTGCTAATCCTAATGTTAAAGACCAAGGCGGCCTTACGCCTTTGATTTTGGCTGTACGGGAAGGACATGAGAATACGGTTGGTTTGTTGCTGGCCAATAAAGCGGACGCAAACGCCAATGATAATCAAGGCTGGACACCTTTACATTGGGCGGCACGCGAGGGATATAAAGAAGTGGCAAAACTGCTGATAACACATAGTGCAAATATAAATGCAAAGACCAAAGAGGGCAGGACATCCTTGCAAGTAGCTGAATTCATGGGCCACAAGGAAGTGGCTGAGTTTCTACGCCAACATTGCGGACAGGAATGAATGGCTTTCAAGTGCGCGGCTCCGTGTTAGTAGCTACCAGCGTCTTAGATGCGCTAACATATAATGTATATTCACAAGCCATTGCTTTGATTGGTGATGTTTTTTTGGATTCAACCACCAGTTTTATCGGGTTCACTTGCAGTAAACCCACACCTCAACAATAAAGAAAAGGCCACCCCAATAAAGGAGTGGCCTTTTGAATCCCCACAAATCACTTCTTCTGACCAGCTTTCTTCGCAGCCCATCTTGCCTTAGCCGCAGCACTGATCTTGGCTTTAGCAGCGGCACTCATCTTAAACTTCTTTTTAGCCGGCTTTTGAGCGGGTTTAGCAGGCTTAGGACTAGTCTTCGCAGCTTTGACTTTAGCCCATCTCGCTTTTTGAGCTGCAGCAATTTTAGCACGACCAGCAGCACTCATTCCCTTTTTCTTAGCAGGTTTAGCAGCTTTGGATATAGGAGAGGATGAACCGAGCAAAGCATTCAGTTCTTTAGTCAGCGATTCAATCTTGTCTTTGAGGTTAGCGGCTTTGATGAGTTGAGCCGAGGTTAGAGATAATAGATTACTCATAGTCTGAATATTAAATCACTGATGTAGGATTATGGGAAGTGTAAAAATAAGGGCTTCCCTTACTTTTCACTCGCACTATTCCACTGCTTTAATGTCCCGCACCCCAATCATGACCGGTGTTTTGTGGTGAACGGTAAAACCCTGCCCAAGCTCACCCGTCACCTCCACTTTTTTACCTAGGAACTTCTCGTATTTATTGTAATCGTCACCATATAGAAGAACTTGGAGATTACGCTGATTGAGTTGCGGACTGTTTTCATCAGGCACGGGGTAATCAGGGTCTTTATCTACATCAATCGGCTCAGCTAGTTTCAAAATCCAATAATTTTCAGGCTCGTCTCCATTCGCCACTGATTTGTAGTTGGGTGGGCCGGGAAAAGTCTGGTTTTTAATCACACCCACCAACTTCACGATATTGGGTGAACATTTTAGGAGGGCTTTGGTTTTAACTGGGCTATCGGTTGTGCTTTGGAGAACGGCATTGAGTTTAGATAGCTTCAATGAGTGTTGTTTAGGGTCAGTTTTGCTCACGACATAAGCTTCATAAAACCGGCCACTCCCGCCCTGATAATACGTCGCCATTAAAACCAAGGCGTCCTCATACCCATCTCCGTCAAAATCACCCTTGGCCAGTTCATCGACCACATAATCACAGCCATCGTCAGAAAAAGTCATGGTGTTGCCTTTGATTTTGAGTGCGTGAATCGGGTGTTTGGCTTTGGAGGTTCTGAAGTCCTCTAGTGTCATCCCGTTTTCAGAAGCCTTGTTTAACATGTCGCGCTCCTCACCCCCAGTCCAATTCAGAAGCGATACGGGCAGATATTTAAGGTCTTGAGCCGTAAACAATGATTGTCGGGAAGGTTTGACGCGCTCCATTGATTGGCCCCCACAAGTCATTCCACTTTTGATGAGACAGTTTCCGGTGGTTTCGGTTTGTCTGTTTCGTCAAGGTTCCGGTGTAAGGAGGGCGTAGCCCGACTGGAGCCGGAACCTTGCTCGCC
>Ga0208507_1000442_pt1 | contig 27122 bp, 20 predicted proteins | sample CryBogCBH12Aug01_FD_184626 | JGI IMG/M metagenome (GOLD analysis project Ga0208507, IMG submission 184626) | Freshwater microbial communities from Crystal Bog, Wisconsin, USA - CBH12Aug09.1 (SPAdes) (version 2) | ecosystem: Environmental > Aquatic > Freshwater > Lake | place: Crystal Bog... | reverse complement strand
CCCTTCGTCGTGGCTTTTCCCCAGGGGTCACACCCGTTCCCATCCCGAACACGGCCGTTAAGACCTGGAGGGCCGATGATACTGCTCTGCACAGGAGTGGAAAAGTAGGTCGCTGCGACGTTAAATCAAGACGGGTCACCCCGAAACGGGTGACCCGTTTTTTTGTACCTGGCCCCCGAATCTTCGGGGGCTTTTCCATTCCCGATCCGGATGTCATGGATATACTGAACGTTCCGTGAGGAGGATTCGATGAGCAAGGGTGTCTATACCTTCGGTGGAGACCGCAACGAGGGGGGCGCGGCACTGCGCAACCTCTTGGGAGGCAAGGGTTGCAACCTGGCTGAGATGGCCGGGCTGGGCATCCCCGTTCCGCCGGGTTTCACCCTCACCACCGAGCAGTGCGGTGCCTACTACACCAACGGCCGGAAGCTCAGCGACGAGCTGCAGGCCGAGGTCGTGGAGGCCCTGCGGTGGCTGGAAGGTGTCCGCGGCTGCGGCTTCGGCGCCACCGAGAATCCCCTGCTGCTGTCGGTCCGCTCCGGCGCCCGCGTCTCCATGCCCGGCATGATGGACACGGTCCTGAACCTCGGGCTCAACGACCAGACCGTGCAGGCCCTCGAGCGCGCCAGCGGCAATCCGCGCTTCGCCTGGGACTCCTACCGCCGCTTCGTCACGATGTACAGCAACGTGGTGCTCAACGTCGAGCACGGACTGTTCGAGGCTGAGCTCGAGCGCGCCAAGGAGCGGCTCGGCAAGCACCTGGACACGGACCTGGATGTGGATGACTGGAAGGCCATGGTGACCGCCTTCAAGGCCATCGTTCGCGATGAGACCGGCGCCGACTTCCCGCAGGATCCCATGGCGCAGCTCTGGGGCGCCATCCGCGCAGTCTTCGAGAGCTGGAACACCGGACGTGCCATCACCTACCGCCGCCTGAACCGCATCCCCGATGAGTGGGGCACCGGCGTCAATGTGCAGAGCATGGTCTTCGGCAACATGGGCGATGACTGCGGCACCGGCGTGGCCTTCACGCGGGATCCGGCCACGGGCGAGAAGATCTTCTACGGCGAGTACCTCATCAACGCCCAGGGCGAGGATGTGGTGGCGGGCATCCGCACGCCGCAGCCCATCACCCGCGCGCAGGCCGAGGGCACCGGACTCCAGAGCCTCGAGGAGGTCATGCCCGCGTCCTTCACGGAGCTGGATGCCACCTGCAAGCGCCTGGAGCACCACTTCAAGGACATGCAGGACATCGAGTTCACGATCGAGCGCGGCAAGCTCTATCTGCTGCAGACCCGCAACGGCAAGCGCACGGCCATGGCCGGCATCCGCATCGCCATCGACCTGGTGGACGAGGGCCTCATCGACAGCAACACCGCGCTCCGGCGCATTGACGCGGACAGTCTCTCGCAGCTGCTGGCGCCCGTCTTCGATCCCAAGGAGAAGGACCGCCTGCGCCACGAGGGACAGCTGCTGACCAAGGGCCTGAACGCCGGACCTGGTGCGGCCACGGGGCGCATCGCCCTCACCGCGGACGCCGCCGAGAAGCTCGCGAAGAGTGGCCCCGTGGTCCTGGTCCGGGTGGAAACGAGTCCGGAGGACATCTCCGGCATGGTCGCCTCCCAGGGCATCCTGACGGCCCGCGGCGGGATGACCAGCCACGCGGCCGTGGTGGCCCGGGGCATGGGCAAGCCCTGCGTCTGCGGCGCCTCCGCCCTGCAGATCGACCTCGCCAGCGGCGTCGTGCGCGTGGGCAACCGCGAGCTGAAGGCCGGCGTGGACTGGATCTCCATGGACGGCTCCACCGGTGAGGTGTTCGCCGGCCAGCTGAGCGCGCATCCCTCCGAAGTGAACCAGGTGCTCGTGGACGGCCGCCTCAAGGCCGAGGACAGCGAGCTCTACCAGCGCTTCGCCAAGATCATGACCTGGAGCAACACCGCCAAGCGCCTGAAGGTGCGCACGAACGCCGATACGCCGCACGACGCCGCCGTGGCGCGGGCCTTCGGCGCCCAGGGCATCGGGCTCTGCCGCACCGAGCACATGTTCTTCGAGGGGGACCGCATCATCGCCGTGCGCGAGATGATCCTCGCTTCGGATGTCGAGGGCCGGAAGAAGGCCCTGGCGAAGCTGCTGCCCATGCAGCGCGAGGACTTCGAGGGCATCTTCACCGCCATGAACGGGCTGCCCGTGAACATCCGCCTGCTCGACCCGCCCCTCCACGAGTTCCTGCCGCAGGATGAGGCCGGGCAGCGCGAGATGGCCGAGGTCCTGGGCGTCGATCTCAGCACCGTGAAGCGCCGCGTCGCCCAGCTGCACGAGTTCAACCCGATGATGGGCCACCGGGGCTGCCGGCTCGGCATCACCTTCCCCGAGATCATCCGCATGCAGGTCCGCGCCATCGCCGAGGCCGCGCTGAGCGTGGCCGACAAGGGGATCGTGGCCGTGCCCGAAGTGATGGTCCCGCTCATCGGCACGGTGCGGGAGCTGGCCTACACCAAGGCCGAGATGCTCGACGAGATCGCCCTGGTGAACAAGGAGCGCGGCACGCAGTTCGCCTGCCCCATCGGCACCATGATCGAGATCCCCCGCGCCGCCATCACCGCGGACCGCATCGCCCAGGAGGCCGAGTTCTTCAGCTTCGGCACCAACGACCTCACCCAGATGGGCTTCGGCTTCAGCCGCGACGATGCCGGTACCTTCCTTCCGGAATACGTCGGCAAGAAGATCCTGGAGGACGATCCCTTCCAGAGCCTGGATCAGGACGGCATCGGAGAGCTGGTGCGCATCGCCTGCGAGAAGGGCCGCAGCTCCCGCCCGGGCATCAAGCTCGGCGTCTGCGGCGAGCATGGCGGCGACCCGCGCAGCGTGCAGTTTTTCCACAAGGTCGGGCTCGACTACGTGAGCTGCAGCCCCTACCGCGTGCCCATCGCCACCCTGGCCGCCGCCCAGGCGAACCTGGACTAGGACCGCCCGCGCTCAGGCCCCGCGCTGCCCCGGCAGCCGGGGCCGCGCTCTGTGCGGCTACAGGCAGCGCACCGCTTTCGTGGAGGCGGCCACCACATAGCAGCGCTCGTTGTTGGAGAGCGGATCCGCCGGCACCACGAAGAATCCCGGTCGGCTGGGCTGGTAGCCCTGGGTGGTGCCCAGCAGCACCTCGCCATCCTGGAAGGTGACCTCCACCTTGCGGCCCGCGGCGCTGGCGAAGGGTGGGAACTCGTTGGTCTTGTGGTGCTGCGGGTCCCCCTCCAGGGTTCGCACGAAGCAGAGCGCCTTCAGCTCCGCCACCTTCACCTCAAGGGGCTTGGCACTGGCGGTGGTCTCCGCCAGCGCGATGTGGAACACATCCTTGGCCGGGAGAAAGTCGTTGGTCATTCCCTTCAGGGTTTTCCCGTTCTGAAAGCGTGCCACCACCTGGTTCACCGAAGCCTCCTGGTCGCCACGCCAAGCGTCGGAGAAAGATCGAGGCACCCAAGCCTGGCAGCATAAAATTACAAATCAGTTCACGGTAACGCAAGGCCTATTGCTGGAAATAAGACAGCCAACAAGAAGCTGGGCCCCGGCTGATCACCGGCGACCCGAAGCGGGAAGCACGATAGAATCACCCTTTTCGGGCAAAACACATGGCGAAGCCTTCTTCCCGACCGGCCACCGAGCAGCCCGAGATCATCTACTCGATGATGCGGGTGAGCAAGATCTACAACAACAAGCCGGTCATCAAGGACATCTCCCTCAGCTACTTCTATGGCGCCAAGATCGGGGTCCTGGGCCTGAACGGCTCCGGGAAGAGTACCGTGCTGCGGATCATGGCCGGCGTGGACCACGACTTCAACGGCGAGGCGGTGCTCAGCAAGGGCTACACCACGGGCATCCTCGACCAGGAGCCGCAGCTCGATCCAGACAAGACCGTCCTGGAGATCGTGGAGGAGGGCGCCGCCGAGCAGGTGGCCTGGCTCAAGGCCTACAACGCCATCAGCGAGCAGTTCGCGGATCCCGACGCGGACATGGACGCCCTGCTGGCCAGGCAGGGCGAGCTCCAGGAGAAGATCGACGCCCATGACTGCTGGGACCTCGACTCGCGGCTGGACCAGGCCATGGACGCCCTGCGCTGCCCCGATCCCGACACGAAGATCGGCGTGCTCTCCGGGGGCGAGCGGCGCCGCGTGGCGCTGTGCCGCCTCCTGCTCCAGCAGCCGGACATCCTGCTCCTGGACGAGCCCACCAACCACCTGGACGCCGAGACCGTGGCCTGGCTGGAGAAGCACCTCCAGGACTACAAGGGCACCGTCATCGCCGTCACTCATGACCGCTACTTCCTGGACCACGTGGCCGAGTGGATCCTCGAGCTGGACCGCGGCGAGGGCATCCCCTGGAAGGGCAACTACACGAGCTGGCTCGAGCAGAAGCAGGGGCGGCTGGCGCGGGAGGAGAAGTCCGACCAGAAGCGCCAGAAGACGCTGGAGCGGGAGCTGGAGTGGATCCGCATGTCCCCTAAGGGCCAGCACACCAAGAGCAAGGCCCGCATCGCCAACTACGAGAGCCTGGCCGGCGAGGAGGGCCGCCAGAAGGAGCAGGAGCTGGAGATCTACATTCCCAGCGGCCCGCGCCTGGGCGACCTGGTGGCGGAGCTGGAGGGCGTCTCCAAGGCCTACGGCGACCGGGTCCTCTTCGAGAATCTCAGCTTCGCCATTCCTCGCGCGGGCATCCTCGGCGTCATCGGTCCCAACGGCGCCGGCAAGTCCACCCTGCTGCGGCTGCTCACTGGCCAGGAGGCCCCGGACGCCGGCACCATCCGCCTCGGCGAGACCGTGCGCATGGCCTACGTGGACCAGCTGCGCTCGGGTCTGAATCCGGAGAAGAGCGTGTTCGAGGCCGTCTCCGGCGGCTACGAGCAGATCGAGCTGGGCGGCAAGCCCATCAATGCCCGGGCCTGGCTCAGCCGCTTCGGCTTCTCCGGCGACTCCCAGCAGAAGAAGATCGCCGAGCTGAGCGGCGGGCAGCAGAACCGCCTGAACCTGGCGCTCACGCTGAAGAGCGAAGCCAACCTCCTCTTCTTCGACGAGCCCACCAACGACCTGGACGTGAACACCATGCGGGCCCTGGAGGAGGCCATCGAGTCCTTCGCCGGCAGCGCCGTGCTGGTGAGCCACGACCGCTGGTTCCTGGACCGCCTGGCCACCCACATCCTGGCCTTCGAGGGGGACTCCCAGGTCCAGTTCTTCGACGGGAACTACAGCGAGTATGAGGCGTACCGCAAGGACGTCCTGGGTCTCAAGCCCTTCGATCCGCACCGCATCAAGTACCGGAAGCTGACCCGATGACGGCGGCCCTGTCCAGGTCGCTCCTCCTGGCGCGCCTGACGGCCCTGGCGGGGCTGCTGCTGGGCGCCGCCGCCCTGGGCCTCGGCCTGGACCGCGGTGCCCTGGCCCTCGGGGGCTTCGGCGCCGCCTGTCTACTGCAGCTCGCCCCGGCGCTGAGCCTGGCCAGCCGCATCGGCGGCGGCCTGGGCAACCACGGCCTCGAGCGGGACCGCGTGACGCTGCGGGTCACCGCGCAGCTGCTTCGCCTCCTGGCCCTGGTCCTGGCCATCGCCGGCCTCCTGGCCCTGAAGGGGGAGTGGCCCGCGCCCGGCGACGCCCTCACACGGGGGCTGGCCCTGGCGGCCGCCGTGCTCCTGGGCCTGCTCTGGGCGGCCAAGCGCGGAAAGGCCGGTCTCCACCCGGCTCTGGAGCTGGATGCGGCGCGGGCCCGGACCCTGCTGGAGCTGGCAGTGCTCCTCCTGGCCGGGAGCTTGCTGGGATTCTGGTTCCCCTGGGCTGAGGCCGGGGCAGCCCTGGCGCTGGCGGCGCGCCTGTTCCTCGAAGGGCAGGGGCTGGCCAAGGCCACCACCCTCCAGATCGCCTGCGGCGGGTGTGGCGGCGGCTGCGGCTGCTGATGCGGGTCCTGGAGCTGTTCTCGGGCCTGGGCGGCTGGCGCTTTGCCCTGCAGGACCAGGGCCGGGTGGTGGCGGCCTACGACGTGAGTGAAGCCGCCAACGCCACCTACCGGCTCAACCACGGCGACGCGCCGCGTCCCCAGGAGCTGGCCGCCGTGCCCCTGGCGGTGCTGGCCGCCCACGGCGCCGACACCTGGCTGCTGAGCCCGCCCTGCCAGCCCTTCTGCCGCATGGGCAACCACCAGGGCCTGGAGGACCGCCGCTCGCGGGCTCTGCGCCACCTCCTGGAGGTGTTCCGCGAGGCGCCGCCGGAGCGCCTGGTGCTGGAGAACGTGGGCGGCTTCCTGGGCTCCGATGCCCACGTCCTGCTCTCGGAGCGGCTCCGCGCCCACGGGATGCAGCAGCTGGACCTGCAGGTCTGCCCCAGCGCCTTCGGCTGGCCCAACCAGCGCCCCCGCGTCTATGTGGTGGCCTCGCGCAAGCCGCTGAAGGCACTGCCGCTCCCGGTCTATGCGCCGCGCCCCGTGGCGGAGTTCCTGGACGCCGAGGAGGACGAGCGGCTCTACCTGCCGCCGGCGGTGCTGGCCCGCCACCACTTCGGCCTGGACTTCGTCGAGCCCGGGGACTGCCGCAGCACCTGCTTCATCGGCGGCTATGGTCGGCGCTATGTGGGCAGCGGGTCCTTCCTGCGCACCCCGCGCGGCGTGCGCCGCTTCTCGCCCCCGGAGGTGGCGCGCCTGCTGGGCCTGTCCGCGGGGTTCCGCTTCCCCGAGCCCCTGTCCCTGGAGGTCCGCTACCGCCTGCTGGGCAACGGCCTGTCGCAGCCCACTGCCGCCTGGGCGCTGCGGCATCTCGCGTAGAATCTCCCCATGCGCCTCCTGCTGTCCGCCTTCGCCCCCGAGCTGGGGCCCCTCGCCGCCGCGCCCCCCGCGGGCTGGACCGTGGCCACCGTCGGCATCGGCGCCGTGACGGCCGCGGCGGCGACGGCGCGGCTGCTGGCCAAGCAGCGGCCCGAGGCCGTGCTCTTCCTGGGCACCTGTGGCCGCTACGATGCGCGGCTGGCCCTCCTCGAGTGCCTCTGGGCGGGCGAGGCCATCGCGACCTCGGTGGAGGAGCAGCGCGGCGGCGCCTACCGGCCGCGCCTGGAGCAGACCCGCTGGTCCTCGACCCTGCCGGGACCCTGGCCCGCGCAGGCCGTGGCGGTGCCTCCGGCCATCACCTCGACCCGGGAGGGCGCGGCCCTGCTGGGCAGCGTGGCCCCGGCCGAGCACCTGGAGCTCACGGGGATCTTCGCCGCCTGCCACGCCGCGGGCGTGCCCTGCGGCGCGGCGCTGGTGGTCGTCAACGATGTGGGACCCACCGCCCCGGCCCAGTGGCAGGCCAACCACGCCGCAGGGAGCCGCCTGCTGGTGGAGCAGCTCAGAGCTGCGGGCTGGTTCGCAGAGGCGTGAAGACCTCCTGCCCCTCACCGGTGCGCAAGCGCCAGCCGCCGGGCACCGCGGCGGCCTCCACGCCGCAGGCCGGGCCGGTCACCCACGGCACCAGGCCGTGGTGCTGGAAGGTCTCCAGGGTCTCGGGATGGGGGTGCTCGAAGCGATTGCGGTAGCCCGCGGGGATGATGGCCACCTCGGGCCGCAGGGCCGCCACCCACTGGGGATCCGAGGCGCTGCGGCTGCCGTGGTGGCCCGCCTTGAGCAGGCGGTGGGGGAAGGGACCCGGATCCCCCAGGTCCAGGAGGTCCCGCTCCTGCACCGAGAGCGCGTCGCCCATGAGCCACAGCTCCCGGTCCCGCCAGCCCACCCGCAGCACCAGGGACACCATGTTGGTATCCGCCAGGTCCAGGGCCACGGGGGGCCAGCGGACGCTGAAGGCCGCCTCCCCGCGGGTCCAGGCATCGCCGCGCAGGAGCCCGGCCGGCTCCCTTCCGGAGGCGGGGCGGTAGAGGGCCCAGACATCCTCGTCATCGGCCGTGACAGGCACTGCCGTGGACGCCAGCGGCCAGCTCCGCGCGAGGGTCGCCCAGCCGCCGGCGTGGTCGCCGTGGGCATGGGTGAGGATCAGGTGCACAGGCTCCCGGACGCCCCGGCGGCTGAGGACCCGGGCGAGGCGACGGCCCGCCCAGGGGCCCGGACCCGTGTCGACGAGGGTGGCCTCGCCGCCGGGCACCCGCAGCAGCAGGGCGTCGCCCTGGCCGATGTCCACGGACTCCAGCGTGAGGGTCGCCGGGGGCCGCCCCGTGCCCCGGGTGGCGAGGAGCCCACAGGAGCCCGCCACCAGGCCCAGGGCCAGGGCCCGGGTGCGCCGCAGCCGTCCCTGCAGATGGGCCAGGGCCAGCCAGCCGAGGGCCAGCAGCAGCCAGGGCCAGAGGATCCCGGTGCCCAGCGGGGCGATGCCCGTGAGGGCCGGCACCAGACGGTTCCCCATCCAGTCCAGGAGGGCGCCCGCCCCCTGGGTGAGCCCGGGCAGGGGCAGCAGGATGAGGGCGAGGCAGACCGGGGTGAGGAAGGCCACCAGGGGCAGCACCAGCAGGTTGGCCAGGATGCCCCACCAGGGGGCGCCACCGTAAAGCAGCGCCAGGAGGGGCAGAGTGGAGAGCCAGGGTGCCGTCAGGCGGGCCAGGGGCAGGGCCAGGCGGCCCAGCAGGGGGGACACCAGGCCCGCCAGGGGCTCGGCACCCCAGAGCAGCCCCAGCAGGGCCCACCAGGCCAGCAGGAACCCGGGCTCGACACCCGCGGCCGGGTGCCCCAGCAGCCACAGCAGCAGGGCCAGGTGCAGGCCCGCCACCGGGGGCAGCTTCCAGCCGGTGCCGCGCCCGATGGCCCAGGCGATGCCCATGAAGAGGCCCCGCCACACCGGGGCGGAAAAGCCCACCAGGGCCGAGTAGAGCAGGCCCCCGGCGATGGCGCCGAGGGTGGCGCCGCGCCGACGGAGGCGGCGGAGCAGGGCCTCCAGGGCCGCCATCACCAGGGTCACCTGGAGGCCCGAGACCACCAGGATGTGGATGGTGCCACTCTCCTGGAAGACGCTGAAGTGGGCCTCATCCGCCGGCGGAATCCCCAGGGCCAGCGCTCCCCACAGGTCCTTTGCGGTGGGTCCCAGGGGCAGGGCCTCGAAGCGGCGCCGGGCGAAGGTCTGCAGGCGCAGCAGGGGGCCCGGTGCAGCGGGGCCCGTGGCTTCCAGGAGCTGGGCCGAGGGCAGGTGGAGGCGGCGGGGCGCCTCGTCGCTGCGGGCGCGCCAGAGGGGACGCTCCGCCAGGTAGACCGGTCCTGGCCGCACGGGCCGCAGCTCCGCCCGGAGGCGCACGGGCGTGCCCGGCGCCGGGGGCGACGCCCCGTCCGCGGGCAGCGTGAGGGGCAGGGCGAGACCCTGCAGGGCCGGTGGGGCCGACACATCCAGCTGGCTGCGCAGGCGCTCGCCCTGGAGCGTCCAAGGTAGGCCGATGCTGCCCTCGAGGGCCTGGAAACCGCTGGGCAGATTCGCCTCCCAGCGGGCTTTCCGCGCCAGGCCCAGGAAGGTGCTGCCTGCCAGACTCAGCGCCAGGGGCACCACGACCCAGCGGCGGCGGGCCAGCAGGGGCAGCGAGGCGGCCCAGGCGAGGCCGCCCAGCACCAGCCAACTGGGGCTCAGCTGGCCCTCCCAGCGCTCTGGGACAAGCCAAGGCACCAGGCAGGCCGCGGCCAAGCCCCAGGCCAGGGGCCAGAGCCTGGCCCCGGAGAGACGCTGCCAGAGGGTGGACCTGGAGAGCATGGGCAAAGTTTACCAAAGTGTCCAGTCCTTGACAGGGCTGAATCCGGCTGGAACTCTGAGGTCATGCAGACAGCCCGGGCCCTGCTGGTGGACGACGACCCCACCATCCTTGAGGTGGTCGGCACGCTGCTGTCGCGGCATGGCCATGAGGTCGTGGGCACCGGCTCGGGCCTGCGGGGCGCCCAGTTCCTGCGGACCGAGCACTTCGACCTCGCGGTGGTGGACCTCATGCTGCCCGACCTGAGCGGCCTGGAGCTGGCCCGCCAGGGCGTGGCGAAGCCTGACACGGTGGTGGTGGTGCTGTCGGGCTCGACCTCGGTGGAGACCGCGCTGCAGGCCATGAAGATGGGCATCTACGACTACGTGCCCAAGCCCTTCCGCACCGAGGAGCTGGAGCACACGCTGCTGCGCGCCATCGAGAAGTCCCAGCTCAACCAGGAGAACAAGCGCCTGCGGGAGCAGATCCAGGGCCGGCAGCCCGGCCCGCAGATGGTCGGCCGCTCGGAGGCCTGGCACAACCTGCAGACCCTGCTGCGCCGGGTGGCGCCCTCGCCCTCCACGGTGCTGATCACCGGCCCTTCCGGCACGGGCAAGGAGCTCGCCGCGCGGGCCATCCACCAGTGGAGCCCGCGGGCCCAGGGGCCCTTCGTACCCATCCACTGCGGCGCCATTCCCGAGACGCTGCTGGAGGACGAGCTCTTCGGCCACGTGCGCGGCGCCTACACCGACGCCCGCACGGACCGGCCGGGCCGCTTCCAGCAGGCCGAGGGCGGCACCCTCTTCCTGGACGAGATCGGCACCATGCCCATGAGCCTGCAGGTGAAGCTGCTGCGGGTCATCCAGGAGCGGGAGTTCACGCCACTGGGGTCCACCCGGACCGTGAAGTCGGACTTCCGCCTGCTGGCCGCGACCAACGAGGACCTGGGCTCGCTGGTGGAGCAGAAGCGCTTCCGGGAGGACCTCTTCTACCGCCTCAACGTGATCCCCGTGCAGCTGCACCCGCTCCGCGAGCACCCCCAGGACATCCCGGTGCTGGTGGCCCACTTCACCCGGAAGTTCGCCCGGGAGCTGGACCTTCCCTTGAAGCAGGTGGAGCCGGCGGCGCTGCAGGCCATGGAGGCCTACGGCTGGCCGGGCAACGTGCGCGAGCTGGAGAACGCCGTGGAGCGGGCCATGGCCCTGGGCTCGGACCCCGAGCGCCTGCTGCTGCAGGACCTGCCCGCCTCCATCGCGGGCGTGCTGCCGTCGGTGGCCTTCCCGAGCCTCTCCCAGAACCAGGACCTGGGCCAGTTCCTGGCGGACCTGGAGCGCCACCTGATTCTCGAGTCGCTCCAGGCCACGGGCTGGAACAAGAGCGAGACCGCCCGCCGCCTGGGCATGCGCCGCACGACCCTGCTGCACCGGCTCCGGGCCCTGGGCATTCCCATGGATCCCATGGGCGAGGCAGAGACCACCCTGGCCCGGGAGGTGGAGCCATGAGCCTGCCCGGTCGTCCGGTTCTGGGGCTGCTACTGGTCTGCGGCTCCCTGGGGGCCTGGTCCCCGAAGGTCCACGAGGCCCAGACCGCGAAGGCCATCCGGCTCCTGCCTCGGCCCATGGCGGCCCTGCTCCGGGCCTACCCGGCGATCCTGCTGGAGGGTGCCCGCGGGGTGGCGAATGACCAGCCGCCCACCGTGGAGCAGGTGGAGGCCCAGTTCCGCACCATCCTGCGGCTCAGCGAGGAGCACCGCCGCCCGGAGGACATCGTTCGGGATCTGGGCATCCTGGCCCACCAGGTCCAGCTGCTCACGGACCCCTCGGCGCTGGAGGGCCTGAGTCCCCTGCGGGAGTCCTTCGAGGCCTACGCCGACGAGCACCTGCCGCACCTGCTGGTGACCCAGGAAGCCTACTGGGCCGCCACCGGCAGCCTGGAGCCCGGTCCTCCGCTGCGCCGGTTCCAGACCCTCAAGCTGGAGCGCCACCGCCGCCTCCAGGAGCACTTCGATGCCGCGGCGGGGAAGCGGCTCGGTCCCTGGGATCCCCTCTCGCTGCCCTTCGCCCAGCTGCAGCTGGCCTTCTCCAACGGGGTCTACGCCACCGCGAACCTCTGGATCCTGGCCTGGCGGGCCGCCGGAGACCAGTGGGACATCCCCGGCGGCGGCTGAGCGGCCCCCACCCGGGTCGCAACAGCTCTTCCGCGCAGCGCCCTCAATAAGCCTTCCTTCCGGAGATGGACATGGGTACCTATTCGCGCCTCGGGTCCTACCTGCTGGCCGCCGAGTTGACCAGCGATCCCGTCGGGTCCATCCACCGGGCGGTGGCCCTCTCGGGCACCAGCTTCGATCGGCACGTGCTGGTGCGCACCTTCTCGGAGGAGCTGTTCCAGGCGGGCGTCGGCGCCCGGCTGGAGGAAGCGGGCCGGGTCGTGCCCCTCCTGGGCGGCGCCCGCATCTTCGGCCTGGGCTACCGCATCGAGGAGGGGAAGTCGCCGCACCTGGCCTGGGACCATGTGGCCGGCCGGAGCCTCGCCCAGCTCATCGCCAAGGCCCGCCAGGAAGAGATCCCCTTCGGAGTCGACCATGCCCTGACCGTGATCCAGGGCGTGGCCCAGGGCCTCGTGCAGATGCAGGCCCGGGGCCTCAGCCACGGCGTCCTCAGTCCCCACAGCGTCTGGGTGAGCTTCGAGGGCTCCATCCAGCTGCTCGACGCGCCCTACGCCCCCCTGGTCAGGAGCCTGCTGGTCAAGGCGCCGGTCCTCCGCCAGGAGCTGGCGCCCTACCTCCAGGAGCCGGAGGGTGGTCCGCTCCAGCAGGATCTCTTTGCCCTGGGCGCCGTGCTCTATGAGCTGCTGACCTTCGAGCCTCTGCCCGCGGGCGCCGACCTCCAGTCCGTCCTGGAGCGGGCCACCCTGAAGGCCGCCCAGGAAGACGCCCCGCTGCCCGCGGAGATCCGGGCCTTCCTCGGCCGGCTGCTGCTGTCCCGCCAGCCCTTCCCCACGGTGGAGGCCTTCAGCGCCGAGCTGGAGCGCGTCCTCTACGAGGGCGAGTACAGTCCCACCACCTTCAACATGGCCTTCCTCATGCACACGCTGTTCCGGGAGGAGCATGAGCGCGACACCCTGGCCATGAAGGCCGAGCAGGGGGACAGCTACCTGGCCTACACCGCCGCCGGGGAGTCCCTGCGCAGCGGCCCCAACCGGATCCCCGTGCTGGACCGCCAGCCGGAGGCGCCGGCGGAGCGGAAGTCCTCCACCCTGCTCATCGGGGGTGGCCTCGTGGCCGTGGTGGTCCTGGGGCTGGGCTACCTGGCCTTCGGCCGACCCCGGACGGATCCCGCCGTGCAGAAGCAGCTGGCGGAGCTGTCCCTCCTGAAGACGCAGCTGGAGCAGCAGAAGGCCGACCTGGAGGCCCGGGCCAAGGTGGAGTCCGACAGATCCGTGCAGCTCCAGAAGCAGCTGGGGGAGACCCGGTCGCCGGAAGAGAAGGCGCGGCTGCAGAAGCAGCTGGAAGAGGCCCGACAGCGCCAGCAGGAAGTGGAGCGCCAGCAGAAGGTGGCCGAGCAGCGGCTGAGCGACCAGAAGGCTGCGGAGCAGAAGCTGGCCGCCGAGACCCGACCCGCTGTGGCGGCCGCACCCCCGCCGGAGGCAGCCCCGGCACCTGTCCAGGAGGCCCCCAAGCCCGTACCCCCGCCAGCGCCGACACCGAGCCCCGCGGCCCCGGCCCCGGCCGCCGCGGTCGCCGCCACCGAGCCGGCCCACATCGCCAGCCAGGCCTCCCCGACCTTCCCCCTGCGCGCCATCCAGATGCGCTGGGAGGCGAACCAGGACCACCTGGTCCGCCTGAAGGTCTACGTGAGCGAGGAGGGGCAGCCCCTGAAGGTCACCGTGGTGGAAGGGGTGTCGGGCGGCTATGGTTTCGACGAGGCCGCCGTGGATGCCGCCAACAAGTCCACCTATGTCCCCGCCACCCGGGACGGGAAGCCCGTCCGAGGGTGGACCCCGGACATCGTCTACCGGTTCCAGAAGCGGCGCTAGGCGCCGGTTCTAACGCAGGGTCTGGGCCGCCTCGGTGGCGAGGCGGTCCACGCGCTCGTTCTCGGCGTGGCCCGCATGGCCCTTGACCCACCGGGCCTCCACCTGGTGGCGCGCCAGCTGGGCGTCCAGGGCCTGCCAGAGGTCCGCGTTCAGGACGGGCTTGCCGTCCGCCTTCTTCCAGCTGCGGCGCTTCCAGTCCTTCAGCCAGGACTGGATCCCCTTCACCACGTACTGGCTGTCGCTCTGCAGGAGCACCTGGCAGGGCTTCGTGAGTGCCTCCAAGCCCCGGATGGCTGCGGTCAGCTCCATGCGGTTGTTGGTGGTGTCGGGCTCCGCCGCCGCGGCCTCCTTCTCCTGGATGCCGGAGGCCAGGCGGACCCGGAGGAGGTAGCCCCAGCCTCCGGGGCCGGGGTTGCCAAGACATGCGCCATCGCAGTAAAGCTCGATCTTCATCCCACCAGAGTAGGCGCAGTGGCCGCGACTGCGGCAACAGCCTTGCGGAGCAGCTCCACGCCCAGGTCCAGGTCCTCGGTGCGGAGGTTCATGGCCGGGCGGAAGCGGAGGCCCTGGACGCCCGTGGAGAGGATCATCATGCCCTCGTCGCGGCCCTTGGCCACCACGGCGTTCCGCAGCTCGGGGGAGGCGATGTCCAGGGCGCAGAAGAGGCCCCGGCCGCGGGGGTTCGCGGTGAGCTCGGGGAAGTCGCGGTGGATCTCCTGGAGGCCCTTGAGCAGCCGCTCGCCCTGCTTCACGCCGTGGTCCAGCAGGCTCTCCTCGCGGATGACGTCGATGATGCGGGTGCCGCGCACCATGTCCACCAGGTTGCCGCCCCAGGTGCTGTTGATGCGGCTGGGCACCTGGAAGACGCTCTCCACCTCGTCCAGGCGACGGCCCGCGGCGATGCCGCAGGTCTGGGACTTCTTGCCGAAGGCGAGGATGTCAGGCTGCACGTCGAACCACTGGTGCGCCCACCACTTGCCCGTGGCGCCGAAGCCGGTTTGCACTTCGTCGAAAATGAGCAGGAACTCGTGACGGTCTGCCAGCACCCGCAGCTGCTGCAGGAACTCGGCGCGGAAGTGGTTGTCGCCGCCCTCGCCCTGGATGGGCTCGACAATGAGGCAGGCGATGTCATCGGGGTTCTGCGCCACGGCGGCCTCGATGGCGGCGATGGCCTCCGCCTCGGCCGCCTGGGTCTTGGTGAGGTCCACGGGGAAGGTCAGCTTGGGGTTCGGCACCCGGGGCCAGGGGAACTTGGGGAAGTACTGGTGCTTCCTGGGATCCGCCGTGTTCGTGAGGCTCAGGGTGTAGCCGGAGCGGCCGTGGAAGGCCTCCCGGAAGTGGATCACCTGCGAGCCCTTCTCGCCCTTGCCCGCCGCCAGGTTCTTCCGGACCTTCCAGTCGAAGGCGGCCTTGAGGGCGTTCTCCACGGCCAGGGCGCCGCCGTCGATCCAGAACAGGTGGGGCAGGTAGTCCGGGGCCGCGTGGGTGCCGAAGGCCTCCACCCACTCCGCGTAGGCCGTGGTGTAGATGTCGGAGTTGGCGGGCTTGTGGACCGCGATCTCGCCCAGGCGCTGGATGAAGGCGGCCTCCCGCAGGCGCGGGTGGTTGTGCCCCAGGGGCGCGGTGGCGAAGAAGGTGTAGAAGTCCAAATACTTCCGGCCATCCCGGGCGTCCACGATCCAGGAGCCGTGGGACTTCTCCAGGTCCATGACCAGGTGGAAGCCGTCCATCAGCATGTGGCGGCCCAGGCTCTCGAAGACGGCGTTGGGATCGATGTGGGGGCTGGACATGGCGGACCTCTGCAAGCGGTTCAGTGTATGGTTGGGGCTGCAGTGGAGCCACGCATGATCCCCTGGATAGCGGTTCAGGAAGCGCCTCTCGACGGGATGGCTTTACGAAGTGTCATGGAAGATCCCCATGCGGGTGCCCTGGTGCTCTTCGAAGGGCGGGCCCGGGACCACCATGAAGGCCGGCCGGTGCTGGAGTTGGCCTACGAGGCCTATGTCCCCATGGCCGAGAAGGAGCTGGGCCTCCTGCGCGAGCGGGCCATCGAGCGCTACGGCCTCACCCGCTGCGCCATCCACCACCGCATCGGCGTGGTGCCCCTCACCGAGGCCGCCGTCATCGTGGCCACCAGCAGCGCCCACCGCGCCGAGAGCTTCCAGGCCGCCGCCTGGATCATGGACGAGATCAAGCAGCGCGTGCCCATCTGGAAGCGCGAGCGGTACCGGGATGGGTCCGAGAGCTGGGTGGAGTGCACGCACCGGTTCCAGATGTAGGTCGGGTTTCGGCCGGCAACCCGAATTGGCTTCGTCCGCGGGAGGAACCAGCGGATCATCGACGGCGATGATCCCCTACCTCCGTGCTGTCTCCTCGGACCTGCGTGGGCTGGCGCGGCTGGCTGTGGAGGGGACTGTCGGCGTGACGGATCTGGTGGAGTCCATGCACCAGGGCATCCAGCATCCGCTGGCGGACGGCAAGGCCCGGCAGGCGGTCGGTGCCCGGGGCATCAGTGGGCTGGTCTACGGGACCATCCGCGCCCTGACCCGGACCGTGGGCCTGGGCGTGGAGGCCGCCCTGGCCCCCCTGGGCCCGCCGGAGGAGGGGCCGGACCCCTCGCCCCAGCGCGAGGCCCTGCTGGCGGCGCTGAACGGCGTGCTGGGGGACCACCTGGCCGCCACCGGCAATCCCCTGGCCACACCCATGAGCCTGCGCCACGAAGGCCGGCCCCTGGTTCTGGAGACTGCGGCCCTCGCCGCGGCGATCCCGCGACCCGGCACCCGCCTGCTGGTCCTGATCCATGGGCTGTGCCGGAACGATCGGCAGTGGCACCAGAACGGGCACGATCACGGCGCGGCCCTGGCCCGGGACCTGGGCTATACCGCCCTGTACCTGCGCTACAACACGGGCCTCCATGTCTCCACCAACGGGAGGGCCCTGGCGGACCTGCTGGAGACCCTGGTCGCCCAGTGGCCGGAGCCCGTGGCGAGCCTGGCTCTCCTCACGCACAGCATGGGCGGCCTGCTGGCCCGCAGCGCCTGCCATCAGGCCCAGGCCTCCGGGCAGGCCTGGCCGGCCTCCCTGCGGCACCTGCTCTTCCTGGGCACCCCCCACCACGGTTCCCCCCTGGAGCGCTGGGGGCACTGGTTTCAGCGCGGCCTGGAGGCCAGCCCCTTTGCCAGCCCCCTGGCGCGGCTGGGGAAGGTCCGCAGCGCCGGCATCACCGACCTGCGCTATGGCAACCTCCTGGACGAGGACTGGCAGGGCCTCGACCCCCATGTCGAGGGCCAGGACCGGCGCCGGCCGGTGCCTCTGCCGGAGAGGGTGCGCTGCTGCGCCGTGGCGGGAATGACGGGTGAGGACGCGGACTCCTGGAAGGGCCACCTGTGGGGGGACGGGCTCGTGCCCCTGGACAGCGCCCTCGGCCGCCACCCGGATCCCCAGCGCTGCCTGGCCTTCCCCGAGGACCAGACCTGGATCGGCCCGGGGCTGGGCCACCTGGAGCTGCTGACCCGGCCCGAGGTGTACGAGCGGCTCCGGCGGTGGCTGCGGGAGGGGGCGCAAGAAGGGCAGACTGAGGTTGCCCGATAAACAGAAACTTGTTTTTCGCTAAATATTCGCCATACTTGGATCCCTTCCGGAGGTTCGGGTGCTGGCGATGTGGGTTCCTGAGCTGCCGTTCCAGCTGGCCTGCGGCCGGGACGGAGCCCTGCGGGACCGGCCCCTGGCCTTCCTGAACCCGGAGACGCCCCGCACGCCCAGCCTCTGGTTCGTGAACCGCCGGGCCCGGGCCGGGGGGCTGGCATCGGGGCTGCCCCTGGACCGGGCGCTGCAGGCCCTGCCGGGGCTGCGGGTGCTGGACCCGGCCCCCCAGGTCTGGTGGGAGGCCCAGGTGGAGCTGGGGGACTTCCTCCAGCAGTGGACCCCCCAGGGGCAGCTACTGCGCCTGGGGGAGGCCCTGGTGGAGCTCCAGGGCACCCAGGGGCTCTTCGGACCGCTGGCGGACACCGCCGAGCGCATCCGGCGGGAGCTGGCCCAGCGGCACGGCTGGGAGAGCCACGGCGGCCTCTCCCTGAGCGCCACCGCCGCCCAGCTCGCCGCCCGGGCCGAGCACCACCTGGAGCGGGTGGGCGAGGGCGGGGAGGCGGTCTTCCTGGCGCCCCACCCCCTGCGCCGCCTGCCGGACCTGGCCCCGCGCCTGCAGGAGCGCTTCCAGCGGCTGGGCCTCCGCAGCTTCGGCGACCTCCAGCCCGTGCCCCTGCCGGTGCTGACGGAGCTCACGAACCCCAAGCTGGCGCCGGACCTGCGGGCCCGGGTCCGGGGCGAGGACCGGCCCCGGCTGCCCCTGCTCGCGGAGCGCCCGGGCCATGTGCGCCATGGCTGGCGGCTGCAGCCGCCCCGGCTGCCCGAGGAGGCGGGCCTCGCCGCCCGCTGCCTGACCTGGCTCTGGTCCGACCCCCGCAGCCCCCGCCGCCTGGTGCTCCGGTGGTGGGATGTGGACGGGGAGCCCCACACCTGGCGCGCCGCCCCGGAGGATCTCGCGGAGCCGCCCCTGGCCCTGGCCCGCCGCATCCAGCGGGCCTTCCTCGAGGGCGCCACCCGCCGGCTCCTGGTGCGCGAGGTGGAGCTGCGCCTGGCCTGGGGCCTGGGCCGGGAGCGGGGCCTCTTCCAGGACCCCCTCCAGGAGCGCCTCGACCGCCTGGAGCCCGTCCTGGCCCGCCTCCGCCGCCGCTTCCCCGACCAGGCCGTCCTGCCGGGGTGGGTGGGGGCGTTCGGGAAAGTCCCTGAAACAGGCTAATAAAAGCCTAATAATTAGGGAGTATTCATGCCCCCCACCATCCACCGGGAAGGGCCCTTCCGGTTCTTCTTCTACAGCCATGAACCCCGCGCTACGCACCTCTGGTTCGAGCGGGGGCGGCTGGTGGTCCAGCTCCAGGATGGGCGGGAACTGGCCTGTCCCCTGGCCTTCTTCCCGCGGCTGGCGGTGGCCTCTCCTGAGGACTTGGCGGACTGGCGTTTCACGGGAGGCGGCACGGGCATGCACTGGCCGCGTCTGGACGAGGACCTCTCGGTCCAGGGCCTGCTGGAAGGCCGCCGCACGCCGCCAGCAGGCGCGCGGGCGAAGGCGCTGGCCCCCCGTCTGCGGGCGGCCCGTCGTCAGGCCGGCTTCACCCAGGCCCAGCTCGCTGAGCGGATGGGTCGGTCCCAGGCGTTGGTGAGTCTGGCCGAGCGGGGCGCCCTACGCACCGGCGCCCCCTACCTCCGGGCCGTCCTCGAAGCCTGTGGTCTCCCCCAGGACTGGCAGCCCTGATCGGATCCTGCGGACAGACGAGCTATCCCAGAAAACGGTCCTGCTTTTTTCATCTCGGGATCGCCCCCGGCGATTCCGAGCACCCTTCGATTGGCCCCCCATGTTCGCCCTCGGCATTTCCGATTTCAGTGTGGGAGAAGGGGTCTACCCGGCGGCGCAGCTGCTGCGGGTGGCCCAGGGCCTGGGCTACCGGGACCTGGTCTGCTGGGACCGGGGGACGGCGGGCTACCCGAAGCTGCGGGAGACCCTGGCGTGGCTGCGCCAGGCCCGGGAGCTGGAGGGCCTGCCGCCGGACCCGGCCTGGGTGGGCTTCCGCCTGCACCTGGGCAGCCGCTTCACCTGGCGCGGCCACGGCTACGGCGCGCTGCCCTGCTCGGACGCGGGCCACGGCGCCCTCAACCGGCTGCTCACGGCCCTGGCCCACGAGGCGCGGCCGGAGCTGGCCATCCCGGGCCTGGGCGCGCCGGAGCCGCCCCGGGGCTGTGTGCTGCTGGCGGAGGACCGGGCGGGTCTCGACGCCCTGCTGCGGGAGGGCTTCGAGGCGGCGCTGCTGGCCCACCCCCGCCGGGTCCAGGAGGCCCGGGCCGCGCTGGCGGCGGGGCTGGCCGTGGCCGCGCCCCAGGTGCTGCGCTTCCGCACGGCCGAGGGCCTGGCGATGCACCGGCTCAAGCGCGCCATCGCGGCCCAGGCCACCCTGGTCCGCACCGAGAGTCTGTGGGAGCCCGCCGAGGCCGCGGTGCCCCGGCCCGACTGGGAGGCCCGCTTCCCCGCCGCCGAGCCCGCCGTGGCGCGGACCACCGCAGCCCTGCTGGAGCGGGTCGCCGGCTGGTCCATGCCCTGGGGGGAGTGGGTGGTGGCCCGGCCCCTGGGGCAGGAGGAGACGGACCTGGACGCCCTGCTCCGGGAGCGCGTGCAGGCCGGCGTGGCCGCGCGCTTCCCGGTGCTGCGCGGGGACCTCCTCGCCCGCCTGGACCAGGAGCTGGACCTCATCTCCTACAAGGGGTTCGCGCGGTACTTCCTGCTGGTGCAGGACATCGTGCAGGCGCTGCAGCACGAGGGCATCCCCAGCCGCATCTGCGGCCGGGGCAGCGGCGCGGCCTCCCTGGTGAGCTACGCCCTGCAGCTCAGCAACGTGGATCCCGTGGCCACGAACCTGATGTTCGAGCGCTTCCTCACGAAGGAGCGGAAGGATCCGCCGGACATGGACATCGACTTCGCCTGGGACGAGCGGGACCGCGTCATCCAGGCGGTCTTCGAGCGCTACGGGCGGGACCGGGTGGCCATGGTGTCCAACCACACGTTCTTCAAGGCCAAGGGGGCCCTGCGGGCTGCGGCCCAGGCCCACGGGCGGCCCGCGAACGAGCTGCAGCAGCTGGCCCGCTACGTCCGCGGCTGGGAGGGCGGCCTGGACCGCGCCGCCGAGAACCCCGCCTGGGACGGCATCCTGCGCCAGGCCGCGGCCCTGCGGGGCCACTTCCACCAGTTCTCCGTGCACCCCGGCGGCACCCTCGTCACGCCCGGTCCCCTGTGGACGCACGTGGCCTTCCAGCCCGCCCCGGCCAAGGAGGGCGTGTCCATCACCAGCTGGGACAAGGACGGCGTGGAGAACTACGGCCTGGTGAAGATCGACCTGCTGGGCAACCGCAGCCTCGCCGTGCTGCGGGATGCCTACGCGGTGCTGGGCAGCGCCGTGCCGGCGGACCCCGGCACCCACTCCCGCAACGACCCCGCCACCCAGGCCCTGCTGGCCCGGGGCGACAGCATCGGCGTCTTCTACGTGGAGAGCCCCGCCACGCGCCAGCTCCAGCAGCGGGTGGGGAAGGGGGACTTCGAGACCCTGGTGATCCACTCCAGCCTCATCCGCCCCGCCGCCTACCGCTGGGTGGACCGCTACGTGAAGCGCTCCCGGGGCGAGGAGGCCTGGGAGCCCAGCGATCCGGTCTTCGGCCACCTGCTGTCCGACAGCCACGGCGTGCTCATCTACCAGGAGGATGTCCTCAAGGTCTGCGTGGAGCTGGCGGGCTGGAGCCACCACGAGGCCGACCAGCTCCGCAAGCTGCTGGGCAAGCCCGGCTGCGAGGTGCGGCTGCCCACCTTCGAGGTCCGCTTCCGGCGCGGCTGCGCCGAGCGCGGCGCGCCCCCCGCCGTGGTGGACGAGGCCTGGGACATGATCCGCACCTTCACGGGCTACTCCTTCTGCAAGCCCCACTCCGCCAGCTACGCCCAGGTCAGCTTCGAGAGCTCGTGGATCAAGGCCCACCACCCGGCGGTGTTCTTCGCGGCGGTCATCACCAACCAGGGGGGCTTCTACCCCGCCATCGCCTACCTGGGCGACGCCCGCCGCCACCGGCTGGTGGTGCGTGGCCCCGATGCCAACGCGTCCCTGTGGCCCTTCGCCGCCGAGGGCGAGCAGGCCCTGCGCGTGGGCCTGATGCAGGTGCAGGGCGCCCTGGAGCCCGAGGTCCGGGCGCTGCTGGAGGCGCGGGAGCGGGGCGGCCCCTTCGCCAGCCTGGACGACCTGCTGGGCCGCGTGCGGCTCTCCGTGCCCACCGCGGAGGCCCTCTGCGCCGCGGGGGCCTTCGACCGCTGGGCGCCGGACGGGGACCGCACGCGGCTCATGTGGGCCCGGCTGGGCGGGGTGCCGCCGGGGGTGCGGCCGCGCCCCACGGACCCCTTCGACCGCGCCGACTTGGAGATGGCCACCCTGGGCCTCACCCTGGAGCTGCACCCCGCGGCCCTGGCCCGCTGCCGCAAGGGCGGCGGCCCGGACCGGGCGGCGGACGTGGCGAAACCCGGCCGCCGCCTGCGCTTCTGGGCCCTGGTGGTGGCCGACAAGGACGTGGCCACCGAGCAGGGCGAGCGCATGCAGTTCATCACCTTCGAAGATGAGACGGGCCTCTGCGAAGCCGTGGCCTTCCCCGACGCCATGCGCCGCCGCCAGCGGCCATTCCGCGTGGGGGACATCGTGCCCGTCGGTGGGAAGAGCACCCGCCAGGATGGCCTGCCGGTCCTGGAGGTCACGTGACGACCCCGTGGACCCAAGGGGCAGGTGGTTCCATCGACAAATCTTTCGACTTCAAGGTCTTTTTGTTTGATTCCGTGGTGTTTAGACAAAGAAAAAACAGGCATTTCCACGGCTCAAATGCGAAAGAATCAATTTGATTACAAAGCCAATAATAATATGAATTTACACATTGATAATCAAAAGGTCGTCATTCCCGGATCGGCCCTGGACAAGTGCGGGCATATGTCATAATTTTTAGAATTCAAAATTAATTTTTATTATTTATTTTGTTTATAAATATAGAGTTATTTTTTTCAATAGAGAGGGGGGTGATTTAAATTTCATAGCTTTGTCCAGATTAATGGGCCAGCCATCTTGCCGGGAATCCCTTAGTTTTTTCACTAGACAAAATTTTCAAGGGACCGCCGCCATGACAAAGCCCAGCCTGCTGGACCCCGGGGAGGTCCTCCCCCTTCTCGGACCTGACTCCGTGCTGGAGCAGCCCCGGCTGCTGAGCATCGGCCAGATCTGCGAGGAGACCGGCCTGACGGCGGACGTGATCCGGGTGTGGGAGCGCCGCTACGGCTTTCCGGTCCCGGTGCGGCGGCCCTCGGGGCATCGGCGCTACCAGTTCGAGGACCTCGCCCGCCTGAAACTCATGACCGAAGCCATGGCCCGGGGGCACCGCCCCTCCCAGGTGGTGCCCTCGGACGAGGCCTCGCTCCGGCAGCTGCTGGTGGTCCCGGCCAACCCGAGGGTGGACGCCCTCTACGGGGCCATGGTCACCGAGGATGCCCATGGCCTGCAGTGCCTCCTGGTCGAGCAGCTGAGCCGCCTGGGCTGGACCCCGTTCGTCCGGCTGGTCCTGGTCCCCCTGCTGGACCGGGTGAACCTGGCCTGGGCCGAAGGGGCCATCGGCCCCGGCCAGGAGGCCATGATCTTCGGGATCCTGGAGGGGTGGTCCTGCGCAGGCTGCGGCGGGAATACCACTCCCTGGCGGGCTGTGGCCGGGTGCTGCTCTGCACCCTGCCCGGCGAGAGCCGCAACCTCGATCTGCTCCTGGCGGCCCTGGCCTATGCCACCCAGGGTGCCCGCACCAACCTCCTGGGGCCGGACGCCTCCCTGGTCGAGATCGCCAAGTCGGCCCGCATCCTGAAGGTCGACCGGGTGGGTGTGGCCCTCTCCCTGCAGAACAACGGCGAGCCGGTGCGGCGCCTGCTCATGGACCTGCAGGAGCGCCTCCCGGAGGGGTGCCGCCTGCTGGTGGGCGGCCGAGGCGCGGCCCGGACCCGGAAGGTCCCGGGTGTGGAGCGGATGGACATCCTGAAGGTGGCCTGATGGCCCGGCCGGGGGTGGTGCATCCCGTGCGCCACGACGCACCGACTCTCTGTAACCTCGAAGCATGGAACCCACGACCCTCCGTGCTGTCATGGCTGCGCTCCGAAACCCGGAGTCCGGCTGCCCCTGGGACCTCCGGCAGGACCACCAGAGCCTCGCGCGCTACCTCCGGGAGGAGGCGGCGGAGGTGCTCGAGGCCCTGGCCGCGCACCGGCCGGGCGATCCCGCCACCGAGGCCCACCTCTGCGAGGAGCTCGGGGACCTCTACCTGCAGGTGGCCTTCCATGCCCAGCTGGCCGCGGATCGCGGGGGCTGGGACCTTCACGAGGTGGAGCGGGCTGTGGTGGAGAAGCTGGTCCGGCGCCACCCTCACGTCTTCGCCGAAGTCGCCGTGGCCGGTGCCGAAGACGTGCTCACCAACTGGGCGGCCATCAAGCGCGAAGAGAAGGGGCTCCCGCCGGAAGCCGAGCCGCGGCTGCTGGAAGGCATCCCGGCCACGCTCTCACCCCTGGACGAGGCCCTGGAGATCGGCCGCCGCTGCGCCAAGGTCGGCTTCGAGTGGCCGGACCTGGAGGGCGTCCTCGACAAGGTGAAGGAGGAGGTGGCCGAGCTGCAGGCCGAGTCCGATCCCGTGCGGGTGGAGGAGGAGTTCGGCGATGTGCTGTTCAGCCTCATGCAGTGGGCGCGCAAGAAGGGCGTGGATCCCGACACCGCCCTGCGGCGGCAGATGCTCCGCTTCAAGGCGCGCTTCCGGGCCGTGGAGGATGACGCCCGCGCCCACGGCGGCTGGGACCAGCGCACCCTGGACGAGATGGAGGCCGCCTGGCAGGCCGAGAAGCGGCGCAGCCGGGCCTGAGCTACACCGCGTCGGCGATGGCCTGGCCCAGCTCGGTGGTGCTGGCGGTGCCGCCCATGTCGGGGGTGCGCGGGCCCGTGGCCAGCACGTGCTCGATGGCGGCCATGACCGAAGCGGCGGCCTCGGGGCAGCCCAGGTGGTCGAGCATCATGGCCCCGGCCCAGATCTGGCCGATGGGGTTGGCGATGCCCTTGCCGTAGATGTCCGGGGCCGAGCCGTGGACGGGTTCGAACATGGAGGGATACTCCCGCTCGGGATTCAGGTTGGCGCTGGGCGCGATGGCGATGGTGCCGGTGCAGGCGGGGCCCAGGTCCGAGAGGATGTCGCCGAAGAGGTTGGAGCCCACCACCACGTCGAACCAGTGGGGGTTCCGCACGAAGTGGGCCGTGAGGATGTCCACGTGGAACTGGTCCACCTTCACCTCGGGATAGGCGGCGGACATGGCCTTCACGCGCTCGTCCCAGTAGGGCATGGTGATGGCGATGCCGTTGGACTTGGTGGCCGAGGTGAGGTGCTTCTTGGGCCGCGACTGGGCGATGTCGAAGGCCACCTTCAGAATCCGGTCCACGCCTTGCCGGGTGAAGACGCTCTGCTGCACGGCCATCTCCTGGTCCGTGCCCTCGTAGAGGCGGCCGCCGATGCTGGAGTACTCGCCCTCGTTGTTCTCCCGCACCACGATGAAGTCGATGTCGCCCACCTGCCGGCCCGCAAGGGGGCAGGGCACGCCGGGCATGAGCTTCACGGGGCGGATGTTGGCGTACTGGCGGAAGCCCCGGCGGATGGGGATGAGGAGGCCCCACAGCGAGACATGGTCCGGCACGCCGGGAAAGCCCACGGCGCCGAGAAAGATGGAGTCGTGGTGGCGGATCTGGTCCAGGCCGTCCTCGGGCATCATGCGGCCCGTCTCCAGGAACTGCTCGCAGCTCCAGGGGAACTGGTCCCAGTGGAAGCGCAGACCGTGCTTCGAGGCGGCGGCCTCCAGCACGCGGATGCCTTCAGGCACGACCTCCTTGCCGATGCCGTCGCCGGGAATGACAGCGATCCTCAGATCTCGCACGGGAACCTCCCAAGGGAAAATCAATTCTAGGCGTATTCAAAGGTGACAATCGAGTCGTCAACATTGATCAAGATGCCTCTTCACAATATCTGACTGACGAGTAGACTACGCACGAAATCAAACCCTTGGGAGGCTCCCCATGAGCCCGCATGCTGCTGCTGAAACCTCCGCCTCCAGCGGCCCGACCGGCTGGCAGGGGGCCCGTCCCGGTCCCGCCCTGGCCACCCTGGGCCTCGGCCTGCTGCTCTACTTCGGGCTGCCGAGTGTCGTGTCCGTGCCTGACGCGAAGCTCTTCACCGGCCAGGTCGCGGCCGCCAAGCCCGCGGCGCCCGCGGCCGCCAAGCCCGCGGTGAAACCGGAGGCCAAGCCCGTCGTTGCGCCGGTGGGGGTCGCCCCCGCCAGGCCCGTCGCCGCACCCGCCAAGCCGCTGACCAAGGCCCAGGCTCAGGCCCAGCTCCAGGCCGAGGCGAAGGCCAAGGTCGAGGCCGAGGTGAAGGCCAAGCTCGATGCGGAGGCGAAGGCCAAGGCCGACGCGGAAGCCAAGGTGAAGGCTGAAGCGGAAGCCAAGGTGAAGGCCGAGGCCGAGGTCAAGCGCAAGGCGGACTGGGTGAAGGGGCTGCACCTCTTCGCCATCTTCGTCACCACCATCGTCGGCATCATCCTCAAGGCCCTGCCCATGGGCGCCGTGGCCATGATCGGCATCGCGGCCACGGCCCTCTCGGGCACCCTCAGCATCACGGACTCCATGAGCGGCTTCATGGACGTGGTCATCTGGCTCATCGTCCTGGCCTTCTTCATCTCCCGGGGCTTCATCAAGACTGGCCTCGGCGCCCGCATCGCCTACAGCTTCATGGCTCTGCTGGGCAGGCGCACGCTCGGCCTGAGCTACGGCCTGGCCGCCACGGACCTGGTGCTCTCCCCGGCCATCCCCAGCAACACCGCCCGGGGCGGGGGCATCGTCATGCCCATCATGGCCTCCCTGGCGCGGGCCTACGGCAGCCACCCGGGCGACGCCAGCGCGAAGAAGATGGGCACCTTCCTCACACTTACCGCCTATCAGGTGAACTGCATCACCAGCGCCATGTTCCTCACGGCCATGGCCGCGAACCCCCTGGCGCAGAAGCTGGCGGGCGACCTCAAGGTGACCATCACCTGGGGCGGCTGGGCCCTGGCGGCCCTGGTGCCCGGGCTCCTCGCCCTCATCGTGGTGCCCTACCTGGCCTACAAGCTGCTGCGCCCGGAGATTACGGAGACCCCCGAGGCGGTGGAGATGGCCAAAGTCCACCTGACGGAGCTCGGGCCCATCAAGCGCCAGGAGTGGATGATGCTCGGCGTCTTCGTGATGCTGCTGGTGCTGTGGATCTTCGCCAAGCAGCTGGGGGACCTCAACGCCACCACCGCCGCTCTCGCGGGCCTGGCCGTGCTGCTGCTCACCGGCGTCCTCACCTGGGACGACATCAAGAGCGAGACCGGCGCCTGGGACACCCTCGTGTGGTTCGCGGCCCTCGTGATGATGGCCAGCTTCCTGAACAAGCTCGGGATGGTGCCCTGGTTCAGCAAGTCCATGGGCGGCATGGTGGCGGGCAAGGGCTGGATCGTGGCCTTCCTGGTGCTGGCCCTGGTGTACTTCTACAGCCACTACTTCTTCGCCAGCAACACGGCGCACGTGGCTTCGATGTACGCGGCCTTCCTGGGAGTCTCCATCGCCGCCGGGGCCCCGCCGGTGCTGGCCGCGCTGGTGCTGGCCTTCTTCAGCAATCTCTTCGCGGGGATGACCCACTACGGGACCGGTCCGGCGCCGGTGCTCTTCGGCACGGGTTACGTGGAGCTGGGCACCTGGTGGCGCATGGGGCTGCTGATCAGCG
>Ga0208507_1000441_pt1 | contig 27130 bp, 49 predicted proteins | sample CryBogCBH12Aug01_FD_184626 | JGI IMG/M metagenome (GOLD analysis project Ga0208507, IMG submission 184626) | Freshwater microbial communities from Crystal Bog, Wisconsin, USA - CBH12Aug09.1 (SPAdes) (version 2) | ecosystem: Environmental > Aquatic > Freshwater > Lake | place: Crystal Bog... | reverse complement strand
GGATAGTCCATTATTCATTCCTAGTAAGGCGGTGAGGAAAGAAACGTTTTAAGTTCCTAACCCCACCATTATAACATAATCTAGTTCTCTTGTAAAGAACTATTTAGTCATTAAGGACCGTTAACGCCATATACAGCACGTGGGTCTGACCAACCGAAACTATAACGCTCATAGCCTTTAGCTTTAGCATTCATAGTGTCAAAGTCATTGTCTTGGTCAAATGTGATACCAACACGTTCATAGTATTTCATACCATTTTGGATGTTAGTACGCAAGAACCAAGCATGTGGACTTGTAAGGTAATGGTTCATAGTGATACCTTCTGGGATGGCATTAGTTGCCTTCAGAACGTTGATATCGTTATTTGCAGTACCTGATTGGAATACAGACTTCAGAATGCGGTTAGCGTTGTACCATTCTTGACGAGCTACAATCAAAGAACGTGGCATTACGTTAATCAACAAACCACGGTCATTTTGGAAACCCATGATTGCGATTGTTGCATCTTCCAAAGAAGCTTCGGAGAGGTCAACAGACACAGTAGGGGTATTAGCAAAAGTACCACCAGAAGTATTTGGATGAGCTGTAGAGCACAAAGGTTGAGCATCACCACCTGTGTAGGTAGCATTGAACGCACGATTGTAAACGTTAGCACCAATATTTTCTTTGGTTTGACGGAAAGACATAGCTAAAGCAGCAGCACGACGCTTAGAAACTTGCTCATACAAATTGTCATCCAACTCTTCTTTAGTTACGATGTAACCAAGAGCGTATGCAACGTGTGTGTAGCGAGTTACGAAACCTTGAACTTCTGAATCATACTGAACGCCTTGACCTTCAGATTTAACAGGAGCAAGACCAAATCCAGTTAACTGAACGTCTTCCTCGTAGTTTTGATGTGAAGTATCTTTGTCGAACAAGTGAATATATTCTTCAGGATGTTCGTCGTAAGTTTGACCCCACCAAGCTTTAACACCAGGCCATAGGGCCTTTGGGTGAGTACCAGTTGTAATTACACCAGCCATTTTTTATTCTCCTATTAAGCGCCGAAGGCTTGTAAATATTGGTGTTTATTAAACTTCACCAAAACGTTATTGTAAGCACCAGGAACATTGTTTGGCTCTTGGTAGAGACCAACAACTTGGAACATGGAAGCTGCAGTAGCAGAGCTATCGCAAGTTACATAAGTGCTTGAGAAAGGTGAAGACTGGGCCAATGTTGAAGTCTGGTCAGCAGTGATTGTTGGAACTGCAGTAGCACCAACTTTAGCATCTGCAGAAGCGTTAGCTTGAACAGAGTAAATTACAGCAGGGTCAGTGATAACATAAACATAGGTATATGAACCAGCACTTAAGCCAATCCAGAGTTGTGCTAAGTTTAAGTTAGTACCTTGCAATGAAACACCTGGGTTAGCTACACGAATGGAAGCAATAACACCTAGTGGAACGGAAGCAGCTACAGCTTTAGTAACGAGTGGAACACCATTAGCATCATTACCGACAGCAGACTTCACAACATCGCCAATAGCGTATGTGTTGGATGCGTCGTTAGCGATAGCGTAAAGTACGCCTTGCTCGTTAAAGGGTGCACCAGTGATTGTGCCAACTGGCGACAATCCTGTTACGGCATTTACGTTTGCCATTTTTTTTCCTTAATTAGAAAGTTTTAAAATTTAATACCAGCATTGTAGAAACCTGTGGAATCTACGCCAGGTGTATTACCACCACGGATTGCTGCATCGGTTTTGTCGTTACGCTCTTGTAATTGACGTTGGTCTTCAAGCCACCACTCTTCTTTGATTTTCATCAAGTAAGCATACATTGGGTCGCCCTTCTCACCAGCCCCTACTAAGAACCTAACCTTATCTCCTACATCGGTGTTACGTGATGTAACATTATCCGTAACGCCACCTACCTCGCTAGGGTGAACAAACTCATAACCGTTTTCAGTGGCATTCTGGATGCGCCCAGGCGTGTCATTGAAAATATGCAAGTGATACCCTTCAATTTGGTTTCCTACTTGCAGCTTACCTTGAGTCCCATTAAATACGCCTTTTTTACGTTCACGTGGACGCTCTACCTTAGTAGACTCTGGTACAGCTTTAACTTCTTTTTTAATTTCAGTCATGTTCTTTCTCCCTTAATCCCATTCATATTCTGCAACATAAGCTTCTTTGGTCATAAGACCTTGCTTAACGAATTTATCACAAGCTGCTTTAGCTTCTGCAGGTAAGTTGTTGTAAGATTTCTTTCCAGTACCCACTGATGGTCTAGCTGTTCCATTAGAGGAGCCTTCCATCGGATTCTGTACTCGTTTCTTACCAAACTTCTCTGGCAACATAATTGCAAGCTCTTCATCTAGTTTGTCTAGAAACGCTTTACCTTGTAGCGAAGGGTTTTCACGTCTTAATTCAACGCCTAATCCATTAGCCATACCAGTCAAACGTGTATCTTTACCAAACCAATCATTCTTGTCCATCCACTCATTGAGTGTAGGGTCTTGAGTGACTTGAGGAGCTTCTTTAACTTTTTCTTCAGCAGCTTTTAAGTCTTCTTTAGCCTCTTGACGTTGCTCTTTCAGTTCATCCATTGCATCGTCAATCGCTATTGCCCTGTCGCCATCACCTTGCGTAATTGCTTCACGCTTAGCTTGCTTCAGTTGCTCTAGCTGGCTTTCAAGTTCTTTGGTTTTGCGTTCAAATTGTTGCTTTTGGAACTCACGGAACTCTTTAGCAGCTTCCCGTACTTCCGCAGCGTCCTTCTTAGCTTCACCTAATTCTTTAAGCAGTTTCTCATTGTTCTTACGAAGGATTGGCATAATTTCTTTGCCACGACGTACAAACGTCTCAGCATCAACCCAATCGCTCTCAGAGCCACGGAACTCATCTGCTGCTACCCAGCCCTGCGCCCTTGCTTCGGACTCGAACTGAGGAGCTTCTGGAGCGTCCTGTGGTGCTTCTTGTTGTATTTCTTCACTCATGGTTTTCTTCCCTGTGCTAGATGTGGGTCAATCAACTTCATGTCATCATCTAATTTACATACTAAGTTGTCGTAGTTAATCATTCGATAATCCACGCCATCTTTACCTTTGTACATCAAACCAGCATACTTAGCGTAGCCAACTTTCATACCTACTGAAACAACACCGTCTGGAACTTCTTCACCTAAGGCAATAATCTCACCTGTAGTATTTGAAAGCTGTTCTCGCTCGCTGGTTTCTGCAGTAGAGATAATGATTCCACTTGCTGTCTTTTCTTCCACTTCGAGAGGCTTAATTAAAATCCTATCAAACACTGGAGTAATGCCAGACACGTTAGTCATCCTTCTTCTCCGTTACTGAATTCATTAACTCGTTGTAGTCTAAAGCTAGAATAGCTGTACATGCTGCTGCTCGTCCTCGAATACTCGCATCATCTTCGGTTCCTGCTAACAACATTTCTTTTAACCACTCTCTGTCGTTGTAAATAGCTTTCATAAAAGCTTGTGTTACTCGACTTGCCTTCCACTCGTGAAACTCTTGCTCTGTTACGACGATTGCCATACTTCCTCCTTAGTAAACCTACTCTTTTGCTGCTCCCTCTTTTGGTGCTTCTTGAGGTTTATTAATGTCAGACAGGTGCTTTTCAAGAGCCATAACTGTCTTCATACTATCTTGAATACCTTCTTGTTTAGCTTTAGCTGCACCAATCTGGGCATCTAGCATTGCAATATCATGTCCAGCCTGCACACCACCAGCTTGTTCAATAGAGAGGATAGCGTCTGCTTCCAACTTATGAATCTTAGCTTGTTGTAGCTCTGCAGCTTGTGCCAACTTGATAGCAGCCAATTTAGTTTGCAATTCCATATCCATTTGTTTAATCTGGCTACGCATTTGCTCAATTTGAATCTTCTCTGAAGGTCCTGGTTTGATAGCGTTAGGACCTTTAGGGTCAGGTAACAACTGGTCAATGTTAGAAACTTTCATTGCTTTGAGGTAGTTCTTCTGAACTTCATACATATTCATGCCTGGAGTTGTAGAAGCTAACTGTAGCAACGCTGAAGCTTGTTGGATACGTTGGGTATCTGAAACAATGTTAGGGTCTGCAGAAGGACGTACATCAGATACTGGACCTGCAAAGTCATCAGCATCAATAAAGTTTTGACCTGTATCACTGTTGTAATCTTCGATACCTTGTAGGTACAGTTGGTTCAAGCGATACAGCTTACGGAACTCATCTTTAAGACTACGGTAAGTACGCTTAAAGATACCAGAGAAAATCTTCATTCCTTGTTCTGCCATTGTCCTTGTAGTCTCAGCAGCAGTATTCTGACCTGGGTTTTGACCAGACAAGATGTCAACCGAGCCACCAATACGCTCACCGTAGTTGATAAGCATACTAAGCAATGTAAACAAAACTTGAGAAGGCTCTCTAACAGGTAAAGGCATAATACCTTTACGCAGGTCATCACCTGTCGTATCGACATGCTTCCACTCTAAAGGTGCGAAGTTGTAGTTACCGCCTCTGAGCTTGATTCCACGACTGAGGAAGCCACCTGCGGTATTGGCCATTGTGCCTGTGTCAATAAGCTGGTTGAGAAGGGTATCGATACTCTGATTAAGTGGTCCAAGAAGGCTTCCGAAACCGAGGTCATAAAATCCACCATCAGGTGAGGGAATGAAAGGGAACTTAGTGAAATAGCTTTCTGCTTGGATGGAGAGGACATTACCTTTTTCATCTCTTTCAATAGAAGTGTCAAAGTAGCGAGCTACAATGCGAAGAACTTGTTTAGTATCACGACGCATCCAAATGATGTACGGCTCAGCGTAGCCATCACCATCAAAGTCAATGAAGGTATGCTGTTCTAGGATTTCGTAAGGAGTGCTATCGTCAATAGAATCAGGAGCAGACATACCCTGAGCTTTATCCTGAGCCAAAGTCATGTTTGACTGAGGAACAGCAGCAGGACGACCTTCCTTCATTTCGCACCACAAGCCACGAGCTACACGCTCATAGATGTCGTTCTTAGATAGGTATTGGATTTGAGTAATGCGTGGGGATGTATCTAAATGCTTAGTCCAATAGTTTACGACAAAGTCTTTAGCAAGGATATGCTCAGAGACGTTGTACTTTAGGATTGGGTCAAAATAAGATTTCTTAAAAGCACAACCTACAATAGGCTGAGAGATAAGAACTCTATCCATCTCTGATTCCCAAGTAGTATCTTGCTCAAGAATCTGATAGGACATAAACTGAGCAACACGATGGGCACGAGCGTCTTTAGCACCTGTAGGGTCGTCACCGATTACACGACACTGTACGGGAGTCTCCCCGTTAATAAGTACGGGATAACTGCGAGCATGAAACTGCAAAGCAGCAATAGTAATAAGCGGAAATTTGACATTGGACGCTCCAGGCCAAGGAAAGGACTTAGCTTCAGCTACCTGAAGAGCTAACTTCATAGCATCTTCAGTACGTTTCTCCCAAGCAGAACGAGACTCCAAGTCAGCCTCAAAGCCTTTCCATACATAATAACTAATGGTGTTAAGGTCTGCCTCATCTAACACCTCAGCGATATTAGGTAGGGAGACAATCTCTTTTAGATTAAATGTATCGTTCAGTTTTTTCAAAATTTGTTACCTTTAGACAAGTTCTCTTTAGCAGGGATTACTCTCAAGTTATATTCAACGTGTAAACCGCAAACATTTTTACCTTGTAAGGGAACTATGTGGTCAACATGCCATGTATCTTCTGTATGCTTATTAAACATAGCAGCTAATTGATACTTAGCTTTAATTGCTACTAAGTTAGCCCAGCTTGGGGTTCTTTTTAAAACTTTATATGTTTTATTTATAGCGTTTACGCTGCCTTTATTTTTACTTTTCCATTCAGCATTTGTTTTATTTTTCTTAGCTGAATTTTTAATACGCCATTCTTTTTCATAGGCTACTTGGCATATTTTACACTTAGTTTGCTTTTTATTAAAGCTTTCTGCAGACTTTTCAGTTTTACATTTAGAGCAAGTTTTAATAGCCAGTGACTGCATTTCGTCCTTCTTGTCCGTAACCATAGTCGTGCATTGCTTGTTGGTACTCTTCGTCCTCTAGTTCTTTTGGTGTAGCTGCTTCCATCATTTTATCAATCATTAAGCCTATATAAGCCCAGGCATCGACTTGGTCATCATGACGGTCACGTGGAAAACGTAACAACTCATCCTTAAACGTTTGGAACCAATCAGTATGAGTATCAAACTTAACACCACCTGCTCTCATCCGTGCTTGCATACTACGTGCTCTTGATAGTTTGTCGCCACTGGGCTTCAGAAGCATGACATTAACAAAAGTACCTGTTTTCAGCATTTCTTCATTCAGATAGGGTCCAATACTTTTCTGAATTGTTCCAGCCTCAAGGCCGAAGAGTTCTGGCTCATACGTTCGCTGTAAAGCTAGGATAGTATCAACAATCTGTTTAGCATCCATCCTATCACGGATTACGTTAACGCATTGCAAACGATTTTGGTCATCCATCCCAGCTACAGCGAATACAGTATAGTCGCTGTGTTGTCTCTGACTAATCGCCAAGTCAGCAGCTATATAATAATTTAGGTTAAGTTTTCTATCTTCGTCTTTTAAAGGAGTAAAATCACTTTCTTTAAAGAATCCGTTAGCATCATCAAGAGGTACGTTCAGCATCTCTTGAGAGTATACGTCAGCTAAGCCTTGTGCTACGTATTGAGCTTTACGCTCTTCTAAAGCTTTCTTGTTCCACCTATCAGGCCACAGAATCTTACTAAAGTCATCTGTATGGGCACGATACTTAATGGATAACCAAGAAGTCTTATAATTTGTAAATTGCTTTAAATCTTCAGTAATGAGATTCTTTAAAGCTTTAGTTCCTAGTGAGGCTAGTTGGGACTCAGGCATCAACCTTTCAAGAAGGGAGTCTAAGTGCAAAATAGTACCTACTATGCGAATCTTACCTGTAACTGACAGGGCAGGGATAAGAGCTGAATAGAACCATCTACGAAGCTTTTCACGTCTATCCTTATTTAGAACCTGTTCATCAGATTCCATATCGTCACAGATGATTAAGTCTGGACGTTTGTTCAACCATTTCAAACCACGAAGCTTTTGTTCAGAGCCTTTGGCTTGGATACGAAAAGATGTACCATCGCTGAATACACCTATTATATCATCTTCGGTTTGTTTTGTCAACTCAATGTGACCAAATAAACCATGTATGTCTTCATTGTCCCTGAGTTCCTTAATGATATCACCTAAGAACAAACCAGCTTGACTAAAGCTATCTGAGACAATCAAAACATACTTAGACCTACGAAATAATACTTCTGCAAGACAATAGGTATAAGTAACAGCAGTGCTTTTACCATGACCACGAGGAGCAGCAATAGCCACAAACTTGTCTTTAGAACAACATAGTTCCCATAATTCTCTATGGAACTCTGGGGTCTGAGTCGCTGAGTCAAAGTTCTTAACCAGACAAGCATTACTAAAACCCTCAATGACTTCACTGGATAACTCCATTAGGCTTCGTTTTCAATTACTAAAGGCTTAGGGGTAATATCTTTTTCTTTAGGCTTAGCAAAGGCTTTGAACTGTTCAGCCAAAGCAGCTAACCTAGCATCGACAGTTTTTTCAATCTGTTCTTGTACTGGCTTAGTCTCAATAACATCTTTACGCTCTAACATGTCGTTGGCTACCTTAGCTGCGTCTTTCATTGACACAGGGACACGAATTAGCTCAGAAGTCTTAGGGTCATATTGATAGTTACCTTTTTCAAGCCTATCTTCTGTGACATCTAAAGCTCTAGCGACAATCTTGTTCAAACGAGCATTAAGCTTAAGGTTGTCCTCAGCCTTGAGGTCGTCAACCATCTTCTTAAACCACTCGGTATATCTCCAGCGATTGAATGTCGCTAATGGGATATCCAGTGCAGCAGCAGTCTGTGCTCCGTTACCAATGGCTAAGAATGTAGTAGCAGCTTCTAACTTCTGTGAGTCAGACCACCATTTACCTTCAGCTTTTAATTCTCTCTTTTTACGCCTTGTCATACGTTCCTTTACTTGTGGGGTCATTATAACATGCTTTTGTTTAAAAGTCAAGGATTATTTTTAATGATACAAAATGTATCTCATAGTTTACAAATACCGATAAAACCAACCTATAGGGGACAACTAGCTATCGACAAATACTACTTGACAAAAAGAGAAAGTAGTGTTATAATTACTATATAGTTTAACAAAGTAGTTTCTTCTTAGTAGCAATATAGTATGGTTTTAATATAGTAATAAAGACTATTACTAAATAGAGCTAAAGAGCACAATGTAGCCTACATAGAGCTAGAGAGCACTATTCAGTACTGTTACTAGACATTGTTTTAATTGTCTTACAACACTCCGTAGAGCCTATGGAGCACGTCCCAGGTCTGTTCTGACCGATACTACCCCTTGTTTTAAAAATTACATCAGCGTTATAAATAGCGTTATATATATAAATAAATAATTCTTATTTGCCCTCCCCTGCCCTGTGAATCTCCCTGGGGTTTACCCTATGCTATGGAGATGCCCTCCTCCATAGTCTATCGCTATCGTCCTGGTGAGTCTGTCCCCATTGTTTACTATGCTGCACCAATGTAGTGCACTAAATAGGGACAGAGTCGAGGTGTTTCGAGGGTGTTTCACATCGTGATATTTAAAATCAATAACTTACGATAGCTTCAGCCTATCCAATCACTACCCATTATTGAGTAGACCTATCGGGCCTTTTCATAATGTGCAATTCAATTCTAAAGCCCTTTATAGGCTCTCTAAGACCTTTTCATTCATTCCCTTGTGTTGGTATGTCCAAGCGATGAACTCGATTTTCCTGGTGTTAACCCTTAGTATATAGAACCCATGTCTTATGACTTTTCGTTATATTCCACGATATGAGATAAGTGTAAAACCTGGGGTAAACCCCTATTTTTGGAGTGTTGCAAAACCCCCAAAATAAAGGCTAGTAGTAAAGAGTAAGTAAAACGAAACACTAACCAACAAGGAATAGAACGATGAAAACAACAAGACAACAAGCTGATAAGTTAGCAATAGCAATTTTCCATAAAGCCATTGAGTTAGGCTTCACCCCTGAAGAATCACAAATGCTATTAAATGTAGCTCACGACATCGCTTTAAATGGCGAGCAAACACATTCTCCCGAATTACTTAGCCAATTCTATTAAGGAGCTAACAACATGAAAAACTGGCAAGCCGTACTACTCACAATCTTATTATTCATCGTGGCTCAGATTGTATGGCACTATACTAAATAGACTAACTGAAGAGGCTTGATGAGCCGAAACACTCGAGAGAGTGTCTTAGTCAAACGAAACACTACCCTTAAAGGAAATAGAACCATGAAACAAACTATCAACCTCTCACAGTTCCGTGATGAGTTCAACGCAATCCGTCCCAACAACTTCACCTTTGAAGGCTTGGAAATTCTCTACGACTATGTGGAGGAAATGATTCCCGACTTCGACCTCGATGTCATCGCCTTGTGTTGTGACTTCTCCGAGGGAACAGTCGAAGAGCTAATCCGTGACTTCTCTATCGACTGCGACGATGTAGAGGACGACGAAATCGACGCTCATGTCCTCGACTATATCAATGACCACTCTGTCGTGTTGGGTGTTACATACGACGGCTCTATCGTTTATCAAGACTTCTAAGGAACTGCTAAAATGAAACTCAACCCAATCGCTTCAAACATGACAGAGCTACACCTTAACGATAGCACTCGTGTGCTCTTCAGTTACTCAACACCTGTCGCCTCTTTGAGTGGTGATAAGGTCTTACTGACTGAGAAGAAATGGTCACAAACCACCACAAGACACATCAACAAGTGGCTTGCTACTTTGTCATACACAAAGTTAAACGTAGAGCCACAATCTTTCTTTGATAACTTAATACAAGGAGCATAAGCCATGATTAACTTAGACCAATACAAAACAACAAACGAATCCGCAATATATAAAAATATTCCCATCGAAATTCTGGGCGAGGTAAGAGCTTATTTTAAAGCGGAAGGGGTTAAGATTCGTGTCCGATATCGTGGGCAACGCAATCACCCTAACGATAGACGCTCGCAACATAACAGGTGGAATTGGTGTCTCCCTCAGTTCGCTGATAGATTTAGTGTCTATTACTCTGACAGTCGCAAAGCTCCGGCCTATCAAGCATGGGTAGCACCTAAGCAACCCCGCACCCTTTACGAGTTCCATAAAGCCGTGATAACAACTGCCTATTGCTACGCTGACAGTCTCGAAGAGGCTCAAAAGATGATGGGTAATGGCTCTGTGTTTGTATCTAAAAGAGAGGTAGGTGCAGAATGAAAACTTATGCGATGTTTTACGATGATTGCGAGATTCATGTCACGCTAAAGGTAGGCACTCTAGAAAGTCTTGATTCGCTCCGTGAGGAGCTTATTCAAACTCTTAAGGGCAACCCCACACTAGAGCGAGGATATGCGGAGCAGTACCCTTTTTATCAAGCTGAATGGGAGATTGTTGGCTCTGCTCTTCCTGTTGGCTTTGATGTGTCTACAATTATGGAGGTGCTCTAATGGCTTACCAACTTGAAGACCTCTATCAATCCCTTAACGACATCTACTACCAAGTGGACGAAGGTAAGATGACCCTACAGGCGGGTGAGTTCTTAGCGAAGAAGTGTTGCTATGAGTTCATACGCATGTGTGATGTTAAAGAATGGAAGGAGACATATATCAATGAATGACTTCCACGCACATATAACCAAGCCCATAAACTACGACTCTTTGGAGGTTGACGGAATCGACACAAGAGACTATCCCGACTTCTGCGATGCCTACTTCTCGCATGGAGAATACGAAGATGGCGAAGAAATGTCTGACGAAGCCCTCCAGGATTTGACCGAAAAAAATCCTAATTTGTTACACGCTAAAATTAACGATGCACTTTACTAAGGAGCTATACGCATGAAAACATTTAAAATAGTGGTAGAGGTTAAACTTAAAGAAGGCGATGCAGGATTTATCTTAGACGCAATCCAAGAGAATCTAGAGCGTGGTGAAGATATACTTAACTATGAAATTGAGGAGCTAAACGCATGAAACACGATATATTTTTTAATACTAAAGATGAGCTATTGACTTGGTTAGATGAGAACTTCCCCGACGCAGTCGTCGCACATGTGGCAAGCAACGGAGCAACCTATTCAACGCATGATTGCGAACTCGTCACAGAAGGATTACACTTAACTCTGCACTTTAGTGCTAACAAAGGAGAATGACATGACCGATAGATATTACGAACCCGAAGACGGAGACGACCCCGAAGTGTTCGACGAAGCCGTCGCCATCTATGCTAACGAACTCTTTCAAGACGAATGCAACCCGATGGAGAATTGGAACGAGGGAATCATCGAGATTGGTTTAGATGATTCAGACTATCCGACACCTTCCCACGCACCTATGGAGATTGTTCAAAAGGTGATAGACTATTGGCATGAAAGAGCAATACATAGAGCAACTTGTTTCTACGAAAACCACCCCGAGGCACTTTATGACTGATATAAAACAAGGTTTTATATTGATAATTTTTAAAAAGGAGTTTTTAAAATGACTAATTTACAAGACCAAATGACATCAGGCGAGGCAGAACTCATGTGGAATGAGTTTTGCTATCACAACACGCTATGCGATTCAGTCGCTTTTATGCTAAAATATGGACGTGATAAAGTAATCAACGATATTGTTGATATGTACGAATCTGCAGAGGCGACAAATGACTGAAAACTTAATTAAGCAACTACGTGCATACGCAGAGAAAGACGAGTATGTCGTTACACGTAACCTATTACTACGTGCAGCCGACGCACTCGAAGCCCAGGAAGATAACCGCAAAGCCTTATGGAATAAGGTTCTAAACGATAGTCAGAACTTTTTAGATGCAGAACGCTATCGTTGGCTTCGTGATGGTTCGTGGGATGTACCACAAGAAGAGATTGCACCTGCTATCGTGCTTTGTGATGGTAAGATGTCCACGCATGTGTGGCTCACAGGCGACCATGTAGACCAAGCCGTTGATTCATGGATGACTAAAGAATTCAAGCGTAAAGAGGTGAAAGAATGAGTGACATTACAGTTAAGATAGATTTAGGAGTATGGCTAAATAGTAAAGGTCAAGTGCTTCTTTATGTTGGTGAGCACCCAGAAGCAGAAGAGACATTTTCATTACTAGATTTAGTAAGGATGGAAATCAATTCGCATAAGGTACTAGGTACGGATGCACTTGATAGAGATGAGGCTAAGAAGTTTGTCAAGCTCAAGAAGGTATTGACACAATGCTTAGACCATCTTAATCGTGAGCTTGGTAGTGCTAAGTAAATATTGGGTTTATGATGAGGAAGGTCTCATGCTTAGATGGTTTTATACTAAGGCTGAGGCTCTCGCATTCGTTGGCTTTAACGCATGGACTATTGAACTAAAGAAAGCACCGAAGTTTATATTTGAGGAGGCACTATTTTGAAATTTAACAATGCAGAATCTATTTTGATTATCATATTATGCTTAACTAGCTTAGTAGATACTATTTTTAACGTATTAACTTATATCAGAGGATAACATGACAGACGCAGAATTAAAAGCATTACTAAATCGTGGTGGTATTGGTGAAACTCTATATGAAGGTGAGATTGGAGAAACTAATATGCCTACATGGAGAAAATTAGCAGAAGTATTTAAAGATTATTATGATTTACAAAGATATAATGAAGATAATGCCTGAAGATAATCGTGCGGCCACATATTCTCCTGAACAAATGGATTGTGAGTGGTTTCCGTGGGATTGTGATAATGTTTCAGGGGAAGCTCCTGGAGGCGATGAAGAAGAAGATGATGGGTAGGTATCAAAAGTCACAGAAAACGCCTAAAAAGCACCTTAAAATTGATTTAAATGGTACTATGGAGACACCATGAGATGTTATTGTTGTAACAACCTTCTGACTGATTATGAATCAACGATTAAATCAGTTAATAATAATGATTATCTAGATATGTGTCTAAAATGTCTAAAAACAGTAAAAGACGATATCCTATATAGAGATAGAGTAGATTTACTAAGTAGTAGTGATGTAGATGATTTAGACATCTATTTAGAAGATTTAGATTTCAATGATGATTATTAAGTATTATTATTGTTTTTATTATAATATTATAACTATGTAGTAATGTAGTACTAAGTAGTAATATCGAGAAAGGTATTTTATGAATTATTTGTCTGTATGTAGTGGTGTCGAGGCTGCGACAGTAGCTTGGCATGGTTTAGGATTTAATCCATTAGCATTTTCAGAGATTGAACCTTTTCCTTCTGCAGTATTATCTAAGCATTATCCGAATGTCCCAAATCTGGGCGACATGACTAAATATAAGGAGTGGGATTTAAATGGAACAGTTGAACTTCTCGTTGGAGGAACCCCTTGCCAATCATTCTCAGTCGCAGGTCTCCGTAAAGGTATCGAAGACCCAAGAGGTAATCTTGCCCTCGTCTATTGTGGACTTCTTGACCACTTTAGACCCAAGTGGTTTGTTTGGGAGAACGTGCCAGGTGTCCTCAGTAGTAGTGGAGGACGGGATTTTGGTTCCTTCCTCGGGGCGGTGGCAGAACTCGGGTATGGGTTCGCATACAGAGTTCTTGACGCTCAACACTTCGGAGTTCCCCAAAGACGACGTAGAGTCTTCGTTGTCGGATGTCTTGGAGGTTGGGAACCTGCCTCAAAAGTTCTATTTGACACCGATTGCTTGTCAGGGAATCATAAGAAGAGCAGAAAAGAGAAACAAGGAACTACCTCCCTTATTGAAAGGGGCATTGCATATGGTGGCTCAGACCCAACTTGCTCCGACACAGTCACAAGAAAGTGGCACAAAGGCTCAGGAGGCCCAAGCGGAAATGAGTGTGGACTTTTTGTAGCAGAGTCTCATGTCTATGAAACACATCCTGCTGATAGCCGTGTTAAAGAGATGGGCGATGTTTGTCAGACAGTTACAAGTCGGTGGGGTACAGGCGGTGGTAATACTCCGTTGGTGCAACAGGCTTATAGCATTCGTGAAGATGCTAAGGCAAACAACTTTAGTGCAACTCCTTTACAAGTATCTACGGCATTAAAGGCTCTGCAGCCTAGCGTTCAATCGCACCATGCACAGACCTTTATAGCTGAGCCGATGCGTGTTCGTAAGCTAACTCCTAAAGAGTGTGAACGATTGCAAGGCTTCCCAGATGATTACACAAACATCGAATGGAGAGGTAAGGAAGAAGCCCCTGATGGACATCGTTACAAAGCTATGGGAAACTCTATGGCGGTTCCTGTAATGAAATGGATTGGAGAAAGAATAGCGAATGTCGAACTTTATTAAACATATTCCATGCGAAAAGTGTGGCTCATCAGACGCTAATGCGTTGTTCGATGATAACCATACTTACTGCTACGGATGCCTGACTTATGTTGCAGGCGATGGAGAAGTAGTTAAAGGAAAGAAAGAATCAAGACCTATGTTAGAAATTAAAGGTGAAGTAAAGTCAATTAGCGAACGAGGAATCACTCGTGATACTTGTCAGCACTTCGGTGTGACGCAAGACGCTACAACGCAATACTATCCTTATGCGAATGAGGATGGCGTTATTGTAGCGACTAAGAATCGTATCGTGGAAGGTAAGTTATTTGGTATCACAGGACAATGGAAAGACACGACTCTGTTCGGTCAGCAGTTGTTCGCTAAAGGTGGTAAGACTGTAACTATCCACGAGGGTGAACTAGATGCTCTTGCAGGTTTTCAGATGGCAGGCTCTAAGTATCCTAACGTCTCTGTGCGTAATGGTGCTCAAGCAGCCTTAAAAGATGTTAAAGCAAACTATGAGTGGTTATCTAGCTTCGATAGTATCTACATTTCCTTTGATGCAGACGAGCCAGGACGCAAGGCTGCGAATGAGGTTGCTGAAATATTAGGCAACAAATGTAAGATTGTTAAACACGCAAGTGGCTTCAAAGATGCTTGTGATTACTTGGCAGTTGGTAAAGGTGCTGAATACATCAAGCAATGGTGGGCTGCAGAGCAGTGGACTCCTGATGGAATCATCGCAGGCTCTACGCTATGGGAAGAAGTTAATCGACCTGTGGAGAAGTCTTCGGCTATGTATCCGTGGGCAGGTGTTAATGAACTTACCTACGGCATACGCTCTGCGGAACTTATTACAGTTTGTGCAGGCTCAGGGTTAGGTAAGTCACAATTCTTGCGTGAGGTTCTATGGCACTTGATTAAGACTACTGACTCCAACATTGGCTTAATGTTTATGGAAGAATCAGTGCGTAAGACAGCACGAAGCATTATGTCTTTGCACCTGAATAAGCCACTGCACTTACCTGACACACTCGTTAGCCCTGAAGAGTTAAAGCAATCCTTTGATGCTACGATGGGAACAGATAGGCTCTTCTTGTGGGATAACTTTGGCTCTACTGATATTGACAACGTGGTAAATCGTATTCGCTACTTCGCTAAGGCAGCCGACTGCAAATACATCTTCTTAGACCATATCTCGATGATTATTTCTGCACAGTCTAATGGTGATGAGCGTAAGGCGATTGATGAGTTGATGACTAAGTTACGTATGTTAGTTCAAGAAACTGGAGTATGTCTTATTGCTGTATCACACCTTAAGCGTCCAGAAAGTAAAGGACATGAAGAGGGAGCAGCCACGTCATTGTCTCAGTTGAGAGGCTCTGCAAGTATTGCTCAGCTATCTGACATCGTGATTGGATTGGTTCGTAATGCACAGCATGAAGACCCTATCGAGCGTAACACTACACGAGTCAGTATTCTGAAGAATCGTTTCAGTGGGTTAACCAGTCCCCACTGTGCGTCACTGCTTTACAACAAAGACACTGGTCGTATGTTAGAGATTCAGGAGGAACTATAATGGAACTATATAAATTGAAGAAAGGTGATTGGTTTAAAATCACTGATAAAGAATTAAAAGTACCTGTAGCACATGATGCTGTAGACCTTGATGAGAAGTATTGGTTTGGACACATTGATGGAATGTATAGTTACTGCAAAGATAAAGACGGACAGTTATGTCACTTTGCGGCTTGGACAGAAGTGGAGAAGGTATGAAAGTAAAGCTACACATAACACACTGGCACAGAGGGGGTGTGTTTCATTGGGGCGACTTACGATTTAATAGTGGCGACCCATATACTAGCTACCGAATTGGCCCACTACTAATACAGGTGAGAAAATGAACGCAAATGAACTAGCTGATGCAATGGAAATTCGTGCGTCAATTCGCAGGCAGGCAACAAGCCGTAAAAGCGTACAAGAAAACGCTAACGATAGACTTGCTGACCAATTAGAACAAGCCGCCACCATGCTACGCCAGCAACAAGCTGAAATAGAAGCGTTGAAAGAACCAAAGATACCTTTACTTGAGCAAGAAATTAAATTCATACTTGGTAATGGACAATGCTGGCAAGGAGAAGACTGTAGTATGCCAAACCTAATGTACATCATTCGTGCAGTAGAAGCGGCACACGGAATAGGAGTTAAACAAGATGAACAATGAACCAGTAGCGTGGATGGAAACTTATAAGGGCGAGCCTAATAATTTAGATTGGGATAAAAGCAATTTAAATTATGGTGATGAATTTCACGATGTTGTACCACTCTATACCCATCCAGCAAAAGAACTACACCTATCACTTCAAAAAAGTAAAGAAACAGGTGAACTATTAGCCGTTACTTATACAGATGATGAGCATAGGATTGTGGAAGTGTTATGGAAAAAACCACCAGCAAAGACACTAACAGATGATGAAATAAAGCAATTGCAAAGAGAGTGTATTGCTGATGTTTATGCACAAGCACATTTTCATGGTGATAAATACATTAACTCACAGCAAGCGATATTAAATTTTGCTAGAGCAATATTAAGAAAGGCACAAGAGAAATGATATATCTGCTAATTGGATTGCATATTGCATTTTTTGTTGTTGCAGGATTTTTGGCTGGATTATTGTATTCAATGTCAATATTAAGAAAGGCACAAGAGAAATGAACAACTATGATGCACATAAAGAAAGCATTAAAGGCAAGACATTAACTGCCTACGAACTAGCTGATGCAATGGATACAAAAGGATTTAGGTATCGTGAAGTAAAGGCGGCAGTAAAAATGCTAAGAGAACAGGCTGAAACCATAAAGGAGTTACAACTAATTCTTGCCCAACAAGAAATTCATGTTGAATGTTATAGGAATCAACTAAGAAAGGCACAAGAGAAATGATACCTGCTATGCGTAATGCGAATGATTCTCATGTAGACTTTGGCTTCCTGCGTGGAATGATACCGACTAACCCTAGCTTCATGCCGTCTAACATCGATATGATTATTGAACGTAGAGGTGAGTTTATCTTCGGTGAATGGAAGCGTGAAGGTGAGAAGATGACGGTAGGGCAGAGGATTCTTCTCTTAGCCTTATCTAAGATGCACACAGTCCTGCTCATCACAGGCCATGTAGATGACGAGGCTCATGTGTCAAAGGTACAAGTTGTTACATGTAACGGTAAGCTAAACTTGATTGGTAATAGCAAAGAAGATTTGATTACTTACCTACAAGACTGGTATAACGCAGTGGAGAAACGGAAAAAATGATTGTTGTTCTTTTAATAGCTATTTTGGTAATAGTATTTTGTTACTTGTTATCTCATGCTGTTTCAGACTTTTGGAAAGAGTAAACTATGAGAAGAGATGGAGGCAAAGGTGATAAACCTAGACCAGTGGAAGATAGGAAGAAGTTTGAGGAGAATTGGGATACTATTTTTAAGAAGAAAGAGAAGCCTACTCCTACTCCTCCTAAGTAGTTCAGTTGTGTGGGTTGTTATTATACATAGAGACGTACTGTATAATAGCCAGGTAGGAGACCCAAGATGCTTTGAGACTTTCCAGTATGAGGCGTTCTACTCTGTGAACCATGGAATAGAATATTGTTTTTATCGTAAGAGAGAATATCCCTATTCAATTAAGGGTGGGGTCATAGGAGTTAAGCCATGAAGATAATTACTAGCGTATTTTTGTTTTGTCTAGTAACAGTAGCACAGGCACAGACTATTATTGTGCAGCCTGACGGCACAGTTATTACTTGTGTTGTAAACGGCTCTGTGGTACAGTGCTGGTAATGAAGACTATTGTTCTCGATATTGAAACAACATTAGACCACAATACAATCTGGTGCTGTGTAACACTACATAGAGAAACTAATGACATCACTGTATGGCGTTCTGCACAAGGCTTAAAGGAATATTTAAATAATGCTACATTTATCATTTTCCATAATGGATTTGCTTTTGATGCTCCTTTGCTTAATCGTTTATGGGGAACACAGATTAGGAAATCCCAATGCCAAGATACTCTTTTGCTTTCTCGTCTTTCTGATTCTTCTAGAGATGGCGGACATAGTTTAGATGCTTGGGGTAAGACACTGGGCTTTGAGAAGATTGACTTCTCAGACTATGATGGTGGCCTGACCGAAGAGATGGTAACGTATTGCATACGAGATGTAGAGCTTACGTCTAAAGTATTTGATGTGTTAGTAGCAGAGATACAAAAGAATAAGATAGGACCAGAGGCTGTAAAGCTGGAATATGAAGTGCAGGTGATTCTTTCGGAGATGGAACGCAATGGATTCAAACTTGACGCACCGTATGCACAGACGTTGCTCTGTGCGATTAAGACCGAGATGGCAGAGATTGAAGAAGCCTTACAGAAAATCTTCCCACCCATTACAACTGAGCGTGTATCTGAGAAGACTGGTAAACGGCTCAAGGATGATGTTGAGGTGTTTAATGTTGGCTCAAGGCAGCAGATATCGAAGCGTCTTATGTCTAAGGGTTGGGAACCTACAAAGACGACTGAAAAGGGACAAATTATCGTTGATGAGACAATCCTTAGTGAGGTATCACTTCCAGAGGCTAAGCCAATCGCTAGGTATTTGACATTACAAAAGAGAGCATCACAGTTAGATTCATGGTTAGAAAAACTAGGAGAGGATGGTAGAGTTCATGGTAAAGTCATTGGTTTTGGTGCTGTTACTGGTAGAGCTACTCACTCTAGCCCTAATATGGCACAAGTCCCTGCGACTAGGGCAGTGTTGGGAACAGAGTTTCGGTCTTGCTGGACGGTTGAAAGCGGAAACGTATTGGTGGGTGTCGACCTTAGCGGTATTGAGCTTCGATGCTTTGCTCATTACCTTAATGATGAGGCATACATAAATGAAACAGTCTACGGTGATGTCCACGAAAGAAATAAGCAAGCTTTCGGGGTTGAGACGAGAGACCTTGCGAAGACTGTCCTTTATGCGACTCTCTACGGAGCATCCCCAAACAAGGTCGGTAAAGTTATTGGTGCTACTCCGAAACAAGGAGCCGACATCATTAATCGTTTCTGTAAAGCAGTACCTGCGTATGGGAAGCTTAAGTCAAAAGTTGAAAGACTTGCTGAGAAAGGAACACTACCTGGGCTTGGTGGTTATCAGCTTAAGGTCAGGTCGGCCCATTCGTCGCTTAACACGTTACTTCAAAGTGCAGGGGCTATCATCAGTAAGCAGTGGCTTGTTCAAATCAAGAAAAACCTTACAGCCAAAAGGATACCGTACAGAATGGTCGCATGGGTCCACGACGAGGTGCAAATCGAAACTCCTATGGAACACGGAGATATGGTAGGAGAAGTGGTCGTTCACTCAGCAGCAGAGGTAGCAGATATATTACAGTTCCGTTGCCCAATCGGGGCTGAATATCATGTTGGTAAAAATTGGGCAGAAGTTCACTAAGGAGAAATGATGGAAAACATTAAATTAGATTTAACAGTTCAGGAAGTAAATGGTATTCTACAGGGACTAGGGCAGTTGCCTTTTGCCCAAGTAGAAGCCTTGATTAACAAGGTTCGTAGTCAAGCACAGGCTCAGTTGGCTGTGGTAACACCAGAAGTGACAGAGCAGTAATTTTGTGGTATAATAGCTAGGCAGTATAAATTTAACTAAATTAAAGGAATCAACATTATGAGTACAGGTAAATCAATCGCAGTACAGGCAGACATTTTCTGGGCATGTACACAAACTCCTAATCCATCATCGGATAAAGAGCAGTACACCATTAACTTGTCTAACTTATCAGATAAGGCTGTAACAGCATTAAAAGAGCTAGGTATTAAAGTTCTCAACAATCCTGAAAAGCGTGAAGCTGAGGGTAATTACATCACTTGTAAGAGCAACTACAAGATTGATGCTTTTGACCAAGATGGTGAATTAGTTGACGGCTCTAAGAAGATTGCTAACGGTAGCAAAGCTACAGCAATCGTATCTTCTTATGAGTGGGAATATCGTGGTAAAAAAGGTGTTAGTCCTTCATTGAAAAAGTTGACAATCACTAATCTGATTGAATACAAAGGTGCTAACGTAGAAGAATTGGACGACGTACTCTAATGATAGACAGCAAGGAGTGTACAAAGTGTGGGCATTCCTTGCCCTTATCTTCTTTTTCTAAAGATAAAAAAGCAAAGCATGGCTTATCTTATTATTGCAAAACATGTGCTAGTGTTAATACAAAAGAACAAAGACTTAAAAGGCGTGAAAATCCTGAATACATAAAACAATTTAATGCTAAAATCACAGAAGCTAATAAATTAAATAAAAGAGCTGCTGTAGAATACATGGGTAATAGTTGTTTTGACTGTAATGGTAGTTTTCCAGATAGTGTTTATGATTTTCATCACTTAGATATGAGTACAAAAGAAATGAATCCTTCTAGGGTTCTTCGTTTAAAAGACAGGACTAAAGTGATGGCAGAGTTAGATAAATGTGTATTGCTTTGTGCTAATTGCCACCGTATTCGGCATTTTGAGAAAGATTTATAATGCACGTTTTAATAGATGCGGACGTTGTATGCTATAGAATAGCTTGTTCAACAGAAGAAGAAAATGAAAAGATTGCTATTTCTCGTTGTGCTTATTTTATTGAATCAATGCTCTGGGAAGATTTAGAAAATGTTGAAACATACCAATGTTACCTTACAGGAAAAGACAATTTCAGAAACGAAATTGCCGTTACTGCACCTTATAAAGGTAATCGCAATACCCCTAAGCCTAAGCACCTCCAATTGTTGCGAGACTATCTTGTGTCATCTTGGGATGCAAAAATCTCCGTCGGGCAAGAAGCAGACGATGAGATTTCGATAGAGCATACAGCTAGGAACTATGAAAGCATCATAGCTAGTATTGACAAAGACTTCTTACAGCTTAAAGGCAAACATTGGAACTTTGTTAAGAAAGAAATGACAGAAGTAAACGAGGAAGAAGCACTTTTAAACTTTTATTTACAGGTACTCACAGGTGACAGAGTTGATAACATCATTGGTCTCAAAGGCATCGGCCCTGTTAAGGCTAAACAAAGGCTTGAAGGATGTAAAAGTGCAGCAGAAATGTATACTGCTTGTGTCGAAGCTTACGGTGGCAATGCAGAACGAACAATCGAAAACTGCCAATTGCTATGGCTTAGAAGAGAAACCAACCAGCTCTGGCAGCCTCCCACCGAAGGGCTATAAATGATATTATTACTAAACAATCACGGACACTCTGACGAAAGGTTTAATGAATATGTTCAACGAGCTTCTCAGTTCTATGCTGAGCAATTATTCACTAAACAACTCCTCAGACATCTTGTTATTACTCTTAAGTTTAATAAGCATTTGGATGCTTTTGGATACAGTAGTATTGAGAAAAGGAACACCAAAGGTGCAGCAAGGGAATTCTTAATTGAACTCCATCCTTACATCAGTGGTGTAGAAATATTAAAAACACTTGCACACGAGTTTGTGCATATTAAACAGTATGTCGAGGGAGATTTAAATGACAGTCAAACGGAGTGGAAAAGTGAAGCCATTGACAGTGATGCAGTGGACTATTACTCACTGCCTTGGGAAATCGAAGCTTTCGGATTGGAAGTCGGACTATTCACTAACTTCGCTAAAAAAGAAGTTCTCTGGAATGTCTTCGAGGGTGTTAGGAATCCCGATGCAGTTGTGGAAGCGGAGCCAATAGGGTGGTTAAATGAAGACAAGCTCAGCAAAACAAAAAGGCCGACTGTTGCAACACAAAAAATTAAAATTCCTGCTTATGAACCTATAAGCACAAGTGTGGATTGGTATGAATTATTTAAAAAAATTAAGAAATTGTTTAAATGAAAAAATGTCCTCAATGTAATAGAAATAAAAAGTTACATTTATTTTCTAAAAATCAAGGATGGTGTAAAGCATGTTCTAAAAAGTATAGGCAGCAACATACTGCAAATTTAAAAGAACATGATTTTCATAAGTATAAAGCAACACAGTTTAGAAGTAACTGGATAAGAAAAGCTAAACAAATGGGAGTAGATATAAAAGAAGTACCATCTAGATTAGATATAATTGACTGGTTAAATAAAAAGTATCCTTATACTTGTTATTTTACTGGAGAAGCATTAGATAGGAAGTTTGGTGTAGACCATATGATACCGATAGCAAGAGGAGGGTCTTTCGGTTTAAGTAATTTATGTATTACTTCTCCTTTTCTTAATGGTGCTAAAGGAGCAATGACGGTAGATGAGTTTAAGCAGTTGTTGAAGTTAATAAGCAAGTGGGAAGATAAAGGCAAAGGGATATTAGCACGATTACAGGTGTCTAATTCCATGTTCGGTAAACCAAGAAAGGGTTAAAATGAGCAAAGACAGATTTGATTTAGAAAATGACATTATGAATATCTGGGCTATTAAAGACCAAGTTTCAATGCTAAGATGGAGAATGTACGACCATCCTGAATTATTGTCCGAAGATGATGAACACAATTACATCATGGCTATTGAATACAATATTGATTTACATTGTTCAAAATTAATGGATACTTTCTGCCAAGTATTTGAACTTAACGAATACGCTAGTGCTGAAGTAAAAGAGATGAGAGCAGCTATCCTTCGTGGACATGAAGAACAAGCCGATAAAGAAGACCTACCAAGTTTCCCTGTTAAAAGCAAAAAAGCTAAAAAACATGGAAATAAATAATGAAGATACTATTACTTGATATAGAGTCCTCACCTAACGTAGCACATGTCTGGGGCTTATGGCAACAGAACGTTGGAATCAATCAACTAATGGAATCTTCGTATGTACTTTGCTGGGCTGCTAAGTGGCTTGGTGAAGATGAAATCATATTTGATTCTGTTCACCAGTCTAAACCAAAGAAGATGCTGAAAGGTATCTATGACTTACTCAATGCTGCAGATGCCGTCATTCATTATAATGGTACTAAGTTTGACATTCCTACTCTTAACAAGGAATTTCTCTTACATCATTATAGTCCGCCCTCACCTTATAAACAGATTGACCTTTTACGTGTTGCTCGTAGCCAGTTCCGTTTTCCTAGCAACAAACTGGACTACGTTGCTCAGCGACTAGGTCTAGGAAAGAAACAAGAACACGAAGGACATGACCTCTGGGTCAAGTGCATGAATGGAGATAAAGATGCTTGGAAGCGTATGGAAACGTATAATATTCAAGATGTCGTTTTGCTTGAATCTCTGTATTGCCGTCTTCTTCCATGGATTAAATCTCATCCTAATAGTAATCTTTTTGCCGATAGTGCTGTGTGCCCCACCTGTGCTGGGACTAGACTTCAAAAGCGTGGTAATGCTGTCTCGTCTACTGGGACTTATCAACGATATCAGTGCAGAGATTGCGGAAGCTGGTCTCAAGGTACTAAATCAATCAAGCCCTCCGTCGAGGTGAAGGGGCTAACATGAACGAATGCCTTTATCATAAAAGGCTTTACCACACTTTTTGTCAAGACTGCATGATGTTAAAAATGGAAAATAATAAAACTACTTACGGAGCAGGCCCTTCTGACTCCTACTACCCACCTGGTTCTACCAAAGATAATATTAATCCTGATTACTATCGTCTAGGTGGTATTGAATGTATTGATGCTATTAACGAAGTTGTGCAACATCTTGATGGCATGGAAGCAATGTGTACAGGTAACGCTATTAAGTATCTATGGCGTTGGAAACATAAGAATGGAATTACTGATTTGCGTAAAGCAGCATGGTATATTCAAAGGATGATTGATGAGTTTGACTCTCACTGATATAATCTATCGACTGAAGCAACTAGATGAGATGGATATCACAGATATTCTTGGTTTAACTACCGAGGATATCTGTGAAAGATTCTTAGATGTAATAGAAGAAAAAGCGGATGTATTAGAACAACTATTAAAGGACGATGATGACAACTAAAAAGCCGTTACACGATATGGGTCCTCCAATCAAAGATGAGATACCTGGGCTGCGAGACTTCTTTGCTACTTCAGTACTCTCAGGAGCAATAGACTCTGCTGGAGTACCAGAATCAAATGTAGAAGAGTACTGTGAGTTCATAGCTATCTTCTGCTATAAAATGGCAGATGCAATGATGACAGAAAAATATAAGAAAAACACACGACACTAAGGACAAGATGTACACAACACCATTTAGCACAGTAGGCTACATTACCTACAAGAGAACTTATGCACGTCGCTTAGACGAAGCAGACATCACCAGCAAGACAGAAGAGTTTCCACAGACAGTAGAACGAGTTATTAAAGCAGCTAACACCCAATTAGGTTGTAACTTTACAGCGAAAGAGCAAGAGCGTTTACGCAAATATTTAACAGAACTCAAAGGAACTGTAGCAGGTCGTTTCCTTTGGCAGATGGGTACAGACACTGTAGGCAAGTTAGGCTTAGCCTCGTTACAGAACTGTGCATTCACTGTAATTGATGAACCTGTTCGTCCCTTTACTTGGGCTATGGACCTATTGATGTTAGGCTCTGGCGTAGGTTATAACATTCAAAGGAAAAACGTTGAAAAACTTCCTGAAGTCAATCCTAATTTTACTGCCCCTACTCGTTTGGATACAAATGATGCGGATTTTATTGTTCCTGATTCAAGGGAAGGCTGGGTCAGTCTCCTTGGCAAAACGCTCAAAGCAGCGTTCTTAAGCGTTAAAGAACCTACCTTTACTTATAGCACTGTATTAGTACGTGGTCGTGGTGCTGTTATTAAGGGCTTTGGAGGCACTGCATCAGGCCCTGAAGACCTTTGTGAAGGTATCGCTAAGGTAAGTACTATCCTTGAGAAGCGTGCAGGTAAGAAGCTACGTCCTATTGATTGCTTGGACATTATGAATATTATTGGTGCAATCGTCGTAGCAGGTAATGTACGTCGTTCAGCACAAATTGCTATTGGAGATGCAGATGACGTGGAATATCTTCTTGCTAAGCGTTGGGATATGGGAAATATTCCTTCTTGGCGTGCTATGTCTAATAACTCGGTGGTGTGTAACGACATTAAAGACCTCCATGAGTATTTCTGGGATGGCTACGAAGGTAAAGGAGAGCCTTACGGTCTTATTAACCTGCGTCTCAGTCGCAAGATTGGTCGTCTTGGTGACACTAATTATCCTGACCCTGACGTTATGGGCTATAACCCATGTGCTGAGCAGTCTTTGGCAGCTTATGAGACTTGCTGCTTAGCTGAAGTCTATTTATCTAATGTAACCTCTAAGGAAGAATTCGTTGATATCTGCACACTCCTTTATCGCATTAATAAGCATAGCCTTTCTCTTCCTTGCCATTTACAGGAAACAGCCGATATCGTCCATAAGAATATGCGTATGGGTATTGGCGTTACTGGAGTTCTCCAGGCTTCTGACGAACAACGCTCTTGGTTGAATGAAGCCTATACAGAGCTACGTGCTTTTGATAAAGAGTACTCTGCTAAGCATGGTTTTCCTGAATCAATCAAGTTGACTACAGTTAAACCTTCAGGCACTCTATCGTTGTTACCAGGTGTAACCTCAGGATGCCACCCTGCTTATAGCCACTACATGATTAGACGTATCCGTATCGCTGCGGACCATAGCTTAGTGCAGGTGTGTCGTGAGCATGGATACCCTGTAGAGTTCCAGCGTAACTTTGATGGCACTGATGACCACAGTACAATGGTAGTATCTTTTCCTTTTGCTTATCCTGAAGGTACAAAGATTGCTGCTGAGATGACTGCTATTGACCAACTAGAAGTAGTTAAGTGGTTGCAAGAGAACTGGTCAGACAATAGCGTGAGCTGTACTGTCTATTATCGTAAGGAAGAGTTGCCAGAGATTAAGAAATACTTGGCTAAGAACTACAAGAATAACCATAAATCACTGTCGTTTTTACTCCACAATGAGCATGGCTTTAAACAAGCTCCTCTTGAAGAGATTACAAAAGAAGCGTATGATGCTTTAGTTGGTTGTACAAAGCTAATTACCAAGGTGGAAGATGCTTCGTTTGAAGGCGACCTAGAATGTGCTGGTGGAGTATGTCCAGTTAAATAAGTTACGAGGGAAAGCGTCCACTAAGGATTCTTGGTGGTAATCGACTTGCAAGTACGTTAGTACCTCACCCTAATTAGGAGAAAGATATGATTGATAAACAAGATTTTATGTTAGGAATGCAACGTTTGAATGAAGTGCTTAACTTAGCTGATGAAGTTCAGCCTTTAGTGATGAAGCGTTGCATGGAAGATACTGCAAGCTTTGATGAGATGGACCCATTAGAATTTATTGTTCTGTGGAATGACATTAAAAAAATGCTAACACCTATTAATGACAAAATGCTGGAGCTACAGACTATTTCTATGTTTAGAGAACTACAGCCACCTAATTACCCAGACCCTGAACAGGTCTTGTAAGTTTCCTTGAAGTTGTGATTTGATGGCCTATCTTCGGATAGGTCTTTTTTATTGTAAAGTTAAAATTAATTATTGTAAAGTTAAAGGTGAGGGGTTACAAACTCGCCTGCCAATTCGTTGGTGCCCTAGTTAGAAAGACGGAAAATCACTAGGTTCTTGATGCCCTCATGCCGTCTTAACTTATTTGATACCTACTTGTTCATTAATCCACTTCTGAAGCTCTACTACTTGAGCTGTGGTTTCTGCACATTGTCCAGCAAGAACATTGTAGGCGGAGAT